>Ga0137412_10002002_pt1 | contig 16046 bp, 10 predicted proteins | sample CZODoug2_1_16fun_FD_122160 | JGI IMG/M metagenome (GOLD analysis project Ga0137412, IMG submission 122160) | Vadose zone soil fungal communities from Angelo Coast Range Reserve, California, USA - CZODoug2_1_16fungal (Hybrid Assembly) | ecosystem: Environmental > Terrestrial > Soil > Vadose zone...
TACTGGAAAAACGGCAAAGTCACGACGACGGATGGCCCCTATGCGGAAACCAAGGAACAGCTTGGCGGCATTCAAATCCTTGAGGCACGAGACCTCAATCATGCCGTTCAGCTTGTCTCACAGCAACCAGGCTTTAAGTATGGACTTGGGCCGATTGAGATACGGCCGGTTGTGGATTTGAGCGAAATCATAAAGGAGAGCGAGCAGCGGCGGCGAAAGGAGACATCGCGATGAGGGCGGCCATGGGGAAAGAAAAATGAAGGCAAGAATCACGAGGGCAAGAGTGATGACGGAAAGAATGATCAGAGAAAAAATGATCAGCATCATGCCCTGGGGCTGCACGATTCTGGTGCTGCTAATCAGCATCGGTTCGCTTGTGCCGAAGGCGGCGGCACAATCGGATAAATATCCGAAAATGGCGCCTGTTGACCAATACTTGATGGAAAGGAATGCTGAGATTCTGCTGGCGCGGAGCGCCGCTCCCGATTCCATATCCAGCGACGCGACGATCCTGGTCTTGGGACGGCAAGGCTATGAAGAGGCTGTCCGAGGAAAGAACGGGTTTGTCTGTATGGTGGAAAGAAGTTGGCTGGCCGCGTTTGACTCGCCCGAGTACTGGAATCCGAAAGTGAGAGGTGCCGAATGCCTGAACGCCCAGGCTGCGCGATCGATAGTGCCAATCGCTGAGTTGCGGACGAGGATGGTGATGGCCGGCCACTCTAAGGCGGAGATCGTGTCGGCCCTTAAGGCCGCATTCGACAATAAACAACTGCCAGATCTCGAAAGCGGCAATATGGTGTTCATGATGTCGAAGTCGGCATATCTATACGACGCAGGGGATCACAACGGACCACATCTGATGTTCTTTACCGCGCTCAAGGACGGTAAGAATTGGGGGGCTGGCGCATCGGGCTCGCCAGTTTTTTCCGCTCCTTACTGGTTCTTATCGTCGAAGGAACCGTCGCAGGCGAAAGGGCTGCCGCCGATTCTTGTGTTCGCAGTCGAAGTTGCAAAGTGGTCCGACGGAACCGCTGCGCCCAAGCATCAAGAGTAGATTGACCACTACGCAACCGAGACATCCCACTGAGCTCCGGCATGGCAACCCGAGTGGTCTGCCCAGCGAGTTGTCGGCCACCCGGAAGTTGGCCATCAACGCGCTCGCCGGAAACGGACCCGCTCCCAGGCTCGGATTAGAAAACAGGCTGCTGACCCTGTTAGGTTGCTCACGACGAACGAGTTGCGCTTTAGGGCCGTTAGCGTTTTGGGGAAAATAGTTTGTAGCCATCCCCCGCCCCCACAGCATCCAACCCGCGCTCAGCAGACACGGTGCTTGTCCTAAACAAATGACAGGAATAGGATGTTCCCTCTCGGCATTGCCGCAAGAAAGGGACCTCAAGGAAGGGAGGCTTCCTTGAGGCACACGAAGTCCAGGTCGCGCCCGACCTGGAGAATCCCGCGCGAATTCTTATTGCGGATGGGTGTCGGCAGAGCAGGTTTCGAGAGTTCTGCAGGAAATGCTGCGGGGCGCTTTCACGGTGGAATGGATATAGAGAGCTGGATTCATTGCACTTGAATGCGGACATTCGATGCGCCCGCGGGCATAGCTTAGGACGACGGAGTACGTGTTGCTGGGGGACAAAATGAATACTCTTTCAAAATACAAATTTTGGATAGGCGGGGCGGTTTGCCTGGTGGTGATTGGAGTGGTGATAGGGGCGGTGCGGCCGAAGCACGTTTCCGGCGCGCAAGGCGGTGCTCCGGCGGATGTTGAAGTCGTTCAGGTGGAGCAGAGGGATGTTCCGATTTATGGCGAGTGGATCGGGACGCTCGACGGGCTTACGAACGCCGATGTGCGGGCGCAAGTCACGGGCTACCTCATGAAGCAGGCCTACCAGGAAGGCGCCTTCGTCAAGCAAGGGCAGTTGCTGTTTCAGATTGACCCGCGGCCGTTTCAAGCCGCGCTGGACCAGGCGGAAGGGCAGTTGGCACAGGCCAAGGCGTTGCTTGCCAATGCCATAGCGGTGCAGGGCAGAACGCAGCTCGACGTAGAGCGTTACGGCCCGCTGGCCAAAGAACAGGCAGCGAGCCAGCAGGATCTGGACAATGCGGTTCAGAATAATTTGGCCGCAAAGGCCACGGTGCAGACCGCCGAGGCGCAGATCAAGAGTAGCGAGGCGACCGTCGAAACGGCGAGGATTAACCTCGATTTTACGCGGCTCATTGCCCCCATCGATGGCATTGCGGGGCAGGCGCAGCTTCAAGTGGGAGCGTTGGTGAATCTGAGCAGCGGACCGGTGACGTCGGTCTCGACCGTTGATCCGATCAAAGTTTATTTCACGGTGAGCGAGCCGCAGTACCTCGGGTGGCGGAAGCGGTTTCCGACCGAGAGCAGCCGGCTGGAAGCGGACAAGAATTTGCGGTTGGAACTGATTTTGGCGGACGGTTCGGTCTATCCGCACACAGGCACGTTTTATTTTGCGGACCGGCAAGTGGATGTGGGGACGGGCGCGATACGGATCGCGGGGCTGTTTCCGAATCCGGGGAATATTTTGCGGCCCGGAGGTTATGGAAAAGTTCGCGCGGTGATCCGGCTGCAGCAGAATGCGCTGGTGGTGCCGCAGCGCGCGGTTTCGGAGCTGCAGGGAGGCTATCAGGTAGCCGTCGTGGGGCCCGACAACAAGGTGAGCATCAAGACGGTCACCGTGGGTGACCGTGTCGGGAACGAATGGGTGATCCCGGATGGGTTAAAACCCGGTGAAAAAGTGATCGCCGAAGGCATTCAAAAGGTGCGCCCGGGGGCGCAGGTGAATCCCAAACCCTTTAGCGCACAGCAAGCAAAGGGAAAATAAGCCATGTCAAAATTTTTCATCAATCGACCCATCGTCGCCATAGTGATTTCCATTGTGATGGTGCTTATCGGCTCCCTGACGATCCTGGCCCTGCCGGTAGCTCAGTTTCCGAATATCGCGCCGCCGGAGATTCAAATTCTCGCCACCTATGTCGGCGCCGATGCGCAAACCCTGGAACAAGCCGTGGCCACGCCTCTCGAGCAACAAATGAGCGGCGTAGACAACATGAACTACATGTATTCGCTGAACACTACCGGAAACTCGTCGACGACCTTGATCGTCGATTTCGACGCGAAGACGGACCCCAACAACGATTTCATTCTCGCACAATCTCGCGAGACGCAGGCCGCCTCGCAGCTTCCCGTGGACGTTAACAATTATGGAATCACTGTGCGCAAATCCCCCACTGCGCCGTTGATATTGTTCGACCTCTACTCTCCCCACGGAACTTATGACGCCACGTTTCTGGCCAACTACGCCTACATCAATCTGGTCGATCCCCTGCTCCGCTCATACGGTATCGGTATCGTCAATGTGTTCGGCGCCGGGCAATACGCGATGCGTATGTGGGTGAAACCCGACCAATTAGCGAAGCTCGGGGTTACGGTCCCAGAGATCATCAGCGCCGTTCAGGCGCAAAACACCGTCAATCCGGCCGGAAAAGCTGGCGGCGAGCCTGCTCCCAAGGGCACGGAATTTACCTATGCGGTTCTCGCGCAGAGCCGGCTAGTGTCGCCGGAAGAGTTCGGAAAAATCGTGGTACGCGAGAACCCGGATGGCGGTATCGTTCGTGTCCGTGATGTGGCTCGCATCGAGTTGGGATCACAGGACTACAGCATCGCCGGGCGCTACAATGGCAAGCCCAGCGCCGTGCTTGCGTTGTATCAGATTCCTGGCTCGAATGCGGTTCAGGCTGCGGCCGTTGCGAACAAGCTAATGAGCCAGATGAAACAGCGCTTTCCAGAGGACCTGGACTTTGTTGTTGCCCTAGACACCACGCGGGCCGTCACCGAAGGCATCAAGGAGATTGTGATCACACTGTTGATCGCGCTGGCTCTGGTCATCCTTGTGGTCTATATCTTTTTACAGGGCTGGCGCGCCACGCTGATTCCACTTCTTGCCGTGCCCGTTTCGCTGATAGGCACATTCATACTCTTCCCGGTGTTCGGTTTTTCCATCAATACGCTGTCGCTCTTCGGCCTGGTGCTGGCGATCGGCCTGGTAGTGGACGACGCCATCGTGGTGGTCGAGGGGGTGGAACGCCACATTGAAGAAGGCATGACGCCGAAGGACGCGGCGTTAAAAGCGATGGAAGAGCTCTCCGGCCCAGTGGTTGGAATCGCGCTAGTGCTCTCAGCCGTATTCGTGCCGACAGCGTTCATTCCCGGAATCACCGGCAAGCTCTATCAACAATTTGCCGTCACCATTGCGATCTCCGTTTTGCTTTCCGCCTTCAACGCGCTCACTCTCAGTCCGGCGCTGGCGGCGCTACTGCTCAAGCCAAAGAAAGAGAGCGGCGGATTGCTGCAAAGATTCTTCGACTGGTTCAACCGGGTTTTCGATCGCGCCACCGAGGGTTATGTGGGCTGGAGCGCCGTCCTGGTGAAGAAAACCGCGGTAGTCGTCGTGCTGCTGGTTGTTTTTGTCGCGGCAGGCGGCTTTTTCGCCAACCGCGTCCCAACGAGTTTCCTTCCCGACGAAGACCAAGGCTACGCCTACGTTAGCATGCAACTTCCGAATGGCGCTTCGCTCGAGCGCACTAGTGCTGTCGTCGAGCAAGTCGAAAAAATCATCATGAATACGCCGGGTGTTGCGCAGTCCACATGCTTTGTCGGATTCAGCTTATTGAGCTTTGCGCGCACCACTTACAACGCGACGTTCTTCGTGAACTTCAAGCTCTGGGATGAGCGCAAGACGCGTGAAGAGCAGTTTCAGACCCTTAAGGCGCACCTGAATCAGGAGTTGAGCAAGCTGCCGGGTGCCGTGGCGTTCGGGTTTTCTCCGCCGGCGATTCCAGGTGTGGGAACCGCCGGAGGCTTTACGTTCATGCTGGAAGACCGTTCGGGCAGTGATATTCAGTTCCTTACGAAAAACCTGGGCACCTTTATGGAAGCTGCCCGAAAGCGGCCGGAAATAGCCAGCCTGAGCACGACTTACTTGCCAAACGTGCCTCAGCAATTTGCCGATGTGGACCGCGACAAAGTTTTGAAGCAAGGCGTGAACCTCAGCGACGTGTACAAGACCATCCAGGCCTTCATGGGCGGCTATTTCATCAACTATTTCAATCGCTTCGGCCGCCAGTGGCAGGTGTACATTGAAGCGGAAGGCGAAGATCGCGCGAAGGCGGAGAACGTCGGCCAATTCTACGTTCGCAACAACAAAGGACAAAATGTTCCGCTCTCGACGTTGGTCACTATGAAACCTCGCCTCGGCCCGGAATTTCTGCTTCGCTTCAACGAGTATCGTTCTGCGCAGCTTAATGGCAGCGCCGCGCCTGGTTATAGCGCAGATCAAGCCACTGCGGCGCTGGAAGAAGTCTTCAAACAGACCATGCCGCGCGAAATGGGTTTCGACTACTCGGGGATGTCGTTTCAGGAACAAAAGGCCCGTGAAGGCGTACCGGCCTCGGTGATTTTCGGACTTTCCCTTTTGTTCGTTTTCCTGATCTTGGCAGCGCTCTATGAAAGTTGGTCGTTGCCGTTTAGCGTTTTGCTTAGCACGCCAGTGGCGATTTTCGGCGCCTTCGCAGTTTTATTCTTGCGCCGCTTCTTGCAGAGCGTATTTCTGCCGCCATACCTGGTGCAGATGGAGAGCGATGTCTACTCGCAAATCGGGCTGGTGATGCTCATCGGCTTGGCTGCCAAGAATGCGATTTTGATCGTCGAGTTTGCAAAGGAGCAATTCGAAAAGGGCAAGCCGTTGGCGGATGCGGCGCTCGAAGGCGCCAGGCTGCGTCTCCGGCCGATTTTGATGACTTCTTTTGCGTTCATCTTGGGTTGCGTGCCATTGTGGACGGCGACGGGCGCGGGTTCCGTGGCGCGACAAATCATGGGTACAACGGTTATCGGCGGGATGTGCGCCGCGAGTGCGCTGGGAATTTTCTTTATTCCGGCGATTTTCTACATGGTTGAGAAATGGTCGGGTGCGGACAAGGAGCGAGCCGCGGGAAGCTTGCCCGCCGAGCCTGCTCCGGCACCGGGGGATTGAGATGAACCTTGCCAGACACAGCGCGGGAGGAGCCTGGGAGAGACCTATGAAGAAGCTGGCGCCATTGCTGATTGCGATCGTGATTTCAGGAATTGGCATGGGCTGCAAGGTCGGGCCGAACTACAAACGGCCGGCGGTGCAGATTCCTACGGAATACCGCGAGTTGAAGGATGGCGCGCCGGGGCAGGTGCAGCCTCAAGTGGCTTCGTACGCGGATCTTCCCTGGTGGCAAGTTTTCCAGGATCCGAAATTACAAGAGCTGATCCGCACGGCGCTGCAGCAAAACTACGACTTGCAACTGGCGACGGAGCGGATCAACGCAGGCCGCGCCCAGGTTCAGATCACGCGTTCGAATTTGTTTCCGCAAGTGTCGGGCAACGGAGATTTCAGCGGCGGAAAAGAACATAACTTTCAGACCAAATTCAACTTTTTGACACTTACGGGCGATGCCGCGTTTCAGCTGGACTTTTTCGGCAAGCTGAGGCGCGCAACGGAGGCTTCTCGCGCGGAACTTCTGGCGACGGAGGATGCGCGGCAGACGGTGATACTGACGCTGGTGAGCGACGTTGCGAGCGATTATTTCGCGTTGTTGCAACTGGATTTGCAACTGCAGATCACAAAGGACACGGTGAAGACGCAGGAAGATTCGGTGAAGCTGACCAATCTTCGCATGGACCACGGCGTGGCCACGAAGCTGGATGTTTTGCAGGCGCAGCAGGTTCTGGATACAGCGAACGCACAAATCCCGGACTTGGAGCGGCAGATCGCGCAGGAAGAGAATGCGATCAGCATTCTGCTGGGCAATTATCCGCAGGGCGTGCCGCGCGGCCGGACGCTTGTTGAGCAGAATCTTCCTCCTGATGTGCCGCCCGGCTTGCCGTCGGCACTGCTGGAGCGGCGGCCCGACATTCGCGAGGCGGAGCAATTCCTGGTGGCGGCAAACGCAGAAATTGGAGTGGCCAAGGCCCAGTTCTTTCCGCAAATCGCGCTGACGGGTTCCGGCGGCGGCGCTTTTGGCAGAAGCAGTGCATTTTCCGGCCTGATGAGTTCGCAACTTGGAATCTGGTCTTACGGCGCGCAAGTGAGCCAGCCGATCTTCACTGGGGGAGCACTGAAGGGAAATTTGCGACTGGCGGAATCGCAGCATAAGCAGGCGCTGATTTCCTATCGGCAGGCAATTCAGCACGCGTTCGGGGACGTATCCGATGCGCTCATCGGCTACCAGAAAAACCATGAGGTCCGGGTTCGCCAGGAGCAGACTGTCGCGGACTTGCAGGAGTCGGTTCGGCTGTCGATCATGCGCTACCGAGGAGGCACCACCACGTACCTGGAAGTGCTGGACGGGCAGCGGTCTCTCTTCTCCGCGGAACTCGTGCTGGCCCAGGCACGCGGGACAGAGTATCAGAGCCTGGTGCAGCTCTATCGGGTGCTTGGCGGCGGCTGGCAGCAATAGAAAGTTGGGCTGGACAAAGTGCCATAAAGTTGGACGCCGCATCTGCAACCGGGGCCGACTTCAGGGCATAGACTGCCTATTCTTTTTTCACCCCCTCAATCAATTCAACTCGGTTCAGCGGCTCGGCCTATGCCGATTTGTTGGGCGTAACTCATTTCGTGCAGGTCCGATGGTCCACCATCCTGCGAAGTTTGGCGAAGATATCTGTCTCTATTTTGGCAACGATTCGCATCCAATTTATTCCCGTTGTTTTCGGTGCTTGTCCTGACTGCTTGGCCGGTTTAGGATATTCCCCCTTCGCATCTTCGCTTAACAGAACTGTGAGGTAAGGAGGTCTCCTTGAGGCTCAGGTACGGAGGATGCCGCGGGTTCCTGCTGGCCGGGCTTTTTCTGGCTGGGAGCAGTGCGTCTTTTGCGCAAAGCGAAGCACCCACCGGCACAAGCATCCCGGGCCAGGCAATTCCAGGAACGCGGGGAGTGAGCCCATTTGCCGGCAGCGTGCCGGCGAAGCTGGTTCCGGGGGTTCTGCCGTTATCGTTGCAGGACGCCATCAACCGCGGATTGAAGCAAAATCTCGGACTACTCCTTTCAAACTCCGACATTCGCGCGGCCCGCGGACAGCGCTGGGAGCAACTGAGCGCGCTGCTGCCGCAGGTGACGGCCGCGCCGTATATCGCCGATTCGCAGATCAATCTTGCCCAGCTCGGCCTGTCGAGTTTTGGCGGGCTGCAGATTCCGGCATCCATTGGCCCATTTTCCTATTTCGATGCACGGCTGACAGTCACACAGTCCCTCTTCGATTGGAAGTCGATTAATGCTGCTCGCGCGGCGAGCCAGAGCCTAAAATCCTCGGAATATACGTTTAAGGATGCGCGGGACCTGGTTGTGCTTGCCGTGGGGTATACGTATTTGGAGGCGATTGCCGACGCGGCTCGCATCGAGACGGCGGAGGCGCAAGTGAAAACCGCGCAGGCGCTTTTTGAGCAGGCGACGGACCAGGTGACCGCGGGAACCTCGCCGATGATCGACGGCCTGCGAGCGAAGGTGGAACTCCAGACCCGGCAGCAGCAATTGATCCAGGCCAAAAACAATTTCGCCATCCAGAAGCTGACTGTGGCTCGCGTCATCGGGCTTGCTCCCGGCCAGGAGTTCGAGTTTACGGACAAGTCGCCGTATCGTCCGTTCGAGGGGATCACGGTGGATGATGCCCTGAAGCGCGCATACAACTCGCGTTCGGATTATCAGGCGGCGATGGCGGATGTGCGCGCGGCGCAATTCGCGCGGAAAGCGGCGACCGCCGGTTACTTCCCGTCGCTTTCCTTCAACGCGGATTATGGAACGGGTGGCTCGCACCCTTCCACGGCAACTCAGGTGTTCGACGTGCGCGGAACGCTGTTGATTCCGATCTTCCAGGGAGGCAGCGTTCACGGCGATGTTTTGCAGGCCGATGCAAGACTTGAGCAGAGCCGGGAGCGGCTGGATAACCTCCGCGGGCAGATTGATGCCGATGTGCGCGCGGCATTGCTCAATCTGGAATCATCAGCGGAACAGGTGAAAGTGGCGCAGAGCAATATTGAATTGGCGGAGGAGACGCTGGCGCAGTCGCGCGACCGTTTCAGGGCCGGTGTTACCGACACCGTGGAAGTGGTGCAATCGCAGGAAGCGGTGGCTAGCGCGCACGAGCGGTACATCTCGAGCCTGTACAGCTACAATTTCGCAAAAATTTCCCTGGCGCGGGCTCTTGGGGTCGCTGAAGAGGGCGTCAAGGAATACTTCAAAGGACAATGAATATGGCGGAAGAGAACGCATCTCGTTCGGTGTCCGGGTCAGGCAGCGAAGCCTCGAGCAATCCACCGCCGTCGGCGGGAGATCAGCATACGGTGCGGGCCTACCAGAACCGGAAGAGCCGGAAAGTCCTGGTGATTTCGGCGATCGCCGTGATTGTGGTGGTCGCCAGCGTTTTTTTGTGGCGCTACCTGAGCAGTTACGAATCAACCGACGACGCGCAGGCCGATGTTCACCTGTATCCGGTGAGCGCGCGAATTTCGGGTTACGTTATCAAGGTAAACGTGGACGACAACCAGTGGGTGGAGAAGGGAACCGTGCTGGTGGAGATTGACCCGAAGGATTATGAGGTGGCTGTTGCGCAAGCACAGGCAAATCTGGCCAACGCCGAGGCCACGGCGCAATCGCTGAATATCACCGTGCCGATCACTTCGATAAGCACTTCGAGCCAGCTGAAATCCACCGCGTCCGACATCGAAAACACGAAGGCCGGAGTGATTGCCGCGGAAAGGCAGTTGACCGCGGCGCACGCGCAGTTGGAACAAGCGGAGGCGAATGACGTGAAGGCGCAGGATGATTTGCGCCGCTACAAGCTATTGGTGGACAAGCGCGAAGTGGCGGAGCAGATTTACGACCAGGCGCTGGCGGCGGCCAAGTCCAGCACGGCGGCGGTTGCAGCCGCGCGCGCCAATGAAGCGGCGGCGCAACAGTTCATTGAACAGGCGCGGAGCCGCCAGGTACAGGCGGATGCCAACTATCAATCGGCGGAGACCGGGCCGCAGCAGGTATCCTCCACGAAAGCGCGGGTGCGGGCGGCGATCGCCGATGTGGAGCAAAGGCGCGCACAACTTGAGCAAGCCGAGCTGAATCTCCAGTACACAAAAATTGTTGCGCCAGTTTCCGGCGAAGTGAATAAGACGGTGGTGGTGGGCTTGAACGTTCAGCCTGGGCAACAACTTCTCACCGTGGTGCCGCTCGATCAAGTTTGGGTCACCGCCAACTTCAAAGAGACACAGCTCAAACACATGAGGGTGGGCCAGAAGGCGACCATTCATGTGGACTCGACGGGCCGAACTTTAAAAGGCCACGTGGATAGCATTGCGGGAGCCACCGGACCGCTGTTCAGCCTGCTGCCTCCGGAAAACGCCACCGGCAACTACGTGAAAATTGTCCAACGGGTTCCTGTGAAGATCGTTTTGGATCAAGGCGAGAATCGGGATCGCCAGCTTCGGCCGGGCATGAATGTGGTGCCCGACGTTTCGCTTCGATGAGTTCCGCGACGCTCACGCTCGACCAGGACGTCTGGCGGCCCAAATATAATCCGTGGCTGATTGCTGTTGTTGTGGCGCTTGCTGCGTTCATGGAGGTGCTGGACACGAGTATTGCGAACGTGGCGCTGCCGTACATGGCCGGGAATCTGGGCGCGAGCAACGATCAGAGCACGTGGGTGCTGACGTCTTATCTGGTTTCGAATGCCATCATTCTGCCGATCAGCGGCTGGCTTGCGGGAGCGCTGGGGCGGAAGCGATTTTTTATGGCTTGCCTGAGCGTGTTCACAATCAGTTCCTTGCTTTGCGGGATTGCGCCGAGTCTTGGGATGCTGCTTCTTTTTCGCGTGCTGCAAGGAGCGGGTGGCGGGGGATTGCAGCCGATGGCACAGGCCATTCTTGCGGATACTTTCCCTCCAGAGCAGCGAGGGTTGGCGTTCGCTTTGTATGGCATTACGGCCATCATGGCTCCCACCATCGGGCCGACTCTGGGCGGATGGATCACGTTCAACTATTCCTGGCGCTGGATTTTTTTCATTAATATTCCGGTGGGGATAGCGACCTGGGCGCTGGTGCGGCGCTTTGTCGAGGATCCGCCGTACTTGAGCAAGATAAAGGCGGCTGGCGTTAAGTTGGACTACATCGGTATCGCGCTTTTGACTTTGGGAATCGGATCGCTGCAAGTGTTGCTCGACAAGGGCCAGGAAGACGATTGGTTCGGGTCTCATTTCATTACCACGCTGATTGTTACGGCAACAGTGTGCTTGATCGCGCTGGTCATCTGGGAGTGGTTTCAAAAAACGCCAATCATTGATGTCCGCATGTTCAAGAGCTTTAACTTTGCGAGCGCCAACCTGATGATGTTTATGCTGGGAATCCTGTTGTTCAGCGCCCTGGTGCTGATGCCGCAATTTCTCCAGACGCTTATTGGTTACACCTCTGAGTTGGCGGGGTTTGCGCTTTCGGCGGGAGGCTTTGTCTTGCTGATGGAGATGCCCATTATGGGCAAGCTGACGACGAAGGTGCAAGCGCGATACCTGATTGCGCTTGGCTGGTTTTTGCTGTCCATTGCCATGTTCTACTCGACGAAGCGAATCGATTTATTGATCAGCTTTCGAGCGGCCACGATGTTGCGGATTATCCAGGTGCTTGGGTTGGGGTTTCTGTTCGTGCCGATCACGCTGGTGGCGTACATTGGAATTGCGCCGGAGAAAAATAATGCCGTGGCGGGTATCGTGAACTTCATGCGCAATATCGGAAGCAGCGTGGGGACTTCGCTGGTTACGACGTTGATCGCGCGGCGCTCGCAATTCCATCAGGCGAGGCTGGTGGAGTACGCGCGGCCCGACAATCCCAATTTTCAAAATACGGTAAACGGCCTTGCGGCACAAATCTCTCACTCGGGGGGATTGAGCAAGCCGGACGCGATTGCGCAAGCCTACGCGCGGGTTTATCAATCCGTGCAGGCGCAGGCCGCCAGTCTGGCGTACATTGACACGTTCATGGTGCTTTCGGTTGCCGCGGCGATTATGTTCGTTCTGGCTTTTGCATTGAAGAAAAACGATCCCGCCAGTGGCGGACACGTAGTGGCGGAGTGAAGGAAATGTAGAGATTTGGAATGGAGAGTGGTCGAGGCCGATAATGGGGCTTAGAGGACGCCATGATCAGAATCATCACAATTGAGCGTGAGTATGGTTGCGGTGGCGGAGAAATTGCCGAGCGGTTGGCGAAGCAATTGGGTTGGAAGCTTTGGGACCACTTGCTGACGGAAGAGATTGCGAGGCTGGCGAACTGCCCGAAGTCCGTTGTCGAGGTTCGCGAAGAGCGCACCGATCCGTTGTATTACCGGCTGTTCAAATCATTTTTGCGGGGGAGTTACGAAGGAAGCCTGAACGCGCACAAACTCAACCTGGTGGACAGCGAAACGATTTTGAAGCTGACCGAGCGAGTGGTTCAACATGCGGCGAAAGACGGAGATGCCGTGATCGTTGGGAGGGGGTCGCAGCGCTTTCTCCGGGGCCGCGACGACACCCTGCGGGTGTTTCTATACGCTCCGCGGGAAGATAAAGTGCGCCGGTTGCTGGCTCGCGGAAAGAGGGAAGAAGAAGCCCAGGTGTTGGTGGATTCTGTTGACCAGGAGCGCGCGGATTTTATTCGCAAGTATTTTCATGTGGAATGGCCGGAACACGCCGTGTTTCACACGCTGCTGAATACCTCGATTGGGGATCAGTGCGTGGTTCAGATGATCCTTAGCCTTAAGAACTCCCTCGACGGATGCGCAGTTCCCGCTGAGGCCCCGGGATAGCCTACCGATTTTGCGTAGACTCCGGACAAGTCGAAAGCGGCCGGGTCGCAACACTTCTCTTCAACACAAGTGGTCCTTTGTTAGCAGGACTTTCAGCAAGAAACTTCCTCAGTTTGCTATTTGGTTTCATTTTCTGTCGAAAAAATGGCCACGTCGGGGTGGGGTGTGTTGTAAATAACGCCTTATCAATAAGATGTGGGCCGGATTCTGATTTTGGCTGGCGGTTGGATTGCAAAGGAGCCCTCTAGGCCAGTTTTGTCCCCGGTAGCGCTCTCGTGAAAGGATTTGAGATGAACAGAGTTCATTGCCGTCTCTTTGTGTGTGTGTGTCTGCTGATTGGATTGGCGGCGACCGTACCGGACACCTTCGCCCAGAAAGGCCAATGGCAGACGCTGCCGTATACCATGCCGATCAATCCCGTGCATACGGCGCTGCTTTATAACGGCAAGGTACTGATTGCCTCGGGATCGGGCAACGTGGCGGGGAACACGAATTTCCAGGCGGCGCTCTGGGATCCCCAGGCGGCCACCATTACGACCCAACCGGTGGCCTGGGACATGTTCTGCAACGGCATAGTGGTGCTGCCCGATGGGCGGCCGTTCGTGATGGGCGGCACGCTCCAGTACGATCCTTTCCACGGCGAATTGAGCACCGCGACTTACGACCCCGCCACGAACACATTCACCAACCAACAAGCGATGGCGCACGGCCGCTGGTATCCCACGGGAACGGTGCTTGGCGACGGCCGCACCATGGTTTTCTCCGGCCTTACTGAGACCGGCAGCACCAATACATCAGTGGAGTTTTACAGCGCCAGCTCCGGGTGGAGCGCGGCGTTTGCGGCTCCGTGGATGCCGCCGCTTTACCCGCGCCTGCACGTGCTGCCGAATGGCAATGTTTTTTACTCGGGATCGTCGACCGGGTCGAGTCTCTTCAATCCATCAACGCATACCTGGACGACCAACATCGCGTTTACGAATTACAGCGGGACGCGCACGTATGGGACGTCGGTGCTCTTTCCGCTGACGCCGGCGAATAACTACACGCCAAAAGTGATTATCATGGGCGGCGGCAGCCCCTCCACCAACACTACTGAAATTATTGACCTGTCGGCGGCGACGCCGAGGTGGGCGAACGGGCCGAACATGTCGCAGCCCCGCATTGAGATGAACGCGACCATTCTGCCCAGCGGCAAAATTCTTGCGCTCGGCGGATCGCTTAACGATGAAGACACTGCAACCGCAAGCTTGAATGCTGACCTGTACGATCCCGCGAGCAACACGTTCAGTTCGGCGGGCGCACTGGTTTACGCGCGGCTTTATCACTCGGTCAGCTTGCTGCTGCCCGACGCTACCGTTTGGGTGGCCGGCGGGAACCCGGCGCGCGGCACTTACGAGCAGCACATGGAAGTCTACACGCCGCAGTATCTTTTGAATGCGGATGGCACTCCGGCGACGCGGCCGGCTATCACCGGCACTTCTTCGACCGTGATCGGTTATGGCGGGGCGTTTCAGGTGCAGACTCCCGATGCGGCAAACATCTCGAATGTCGTGCTGATGCGCAACGGCGCCGTGACGCACGCTTTTGACATGGACCAGCGCTACGTTGGACTTTCTTTCACCGCGGGCGCGGGAGTCCTGAATGTCACCGGCCCGCCGAATGGCAACATCGCGCCACCAGGGTATTACATGCTTTTCATTTTGAATAGCGCGGGCGTTCCTTCGGTCGCGGCAATGCTGCAGGTTTCGCCGGCGGCGAACGATGTGCCGCCGACCGGCACCATCACCAGCCCCACGTCGGACGTGACTATCACCGCCGGGCAGTCTGTGGTGTATTCCGGCACTGGCAGCGATCCGGACGGCACGATCAGCGCGTATTCGTGGTCATTCCCGGGCGGGAATCCGAGCTCTAGCAATCTCGCCAATCCCGGAAGCGTTACGTACTCCGCTGCGGGCAGCTACGTCACTACATTTACTGTCACCGACAACGCGGGCCTTACGGACCCGAAACCACCGACGCGTACCATTACAGTTCAGCCTGTGCCGCCTGACTTCTCCCTCTCGGCATCGCCGGCTTCGCGAACTGTTGTGCAGGGTGGCGGGACTTCGTTTACCGCGACTGTAACCGCAGGAACGGGCTTCAGCGGCACGGTATCGCTGAGTGTGAGCGGACTACCAACCGGAGCGGCTGGTTCGTTTAATCCAGCCTCGATTGCTACCTCTGGATCAAGCACGCTAAGCGTTTCCACCAGTTCGTCCACGCCAGCAGGAAGTTATCCGCTGACGATTACGGCGACGAGCGGCACTTTGACTCATACCGCGAATGTGACGCTTGTGGTGAGCGGCGATTTCTCCGTCAGCGTCACGCCAACGAGTCTTACTGTGTCGCGGGGCTCCAACGGAGCGTACAGCGTTGCGGTTGCCGCGGGCAGCGGATTTACGGGAGCGGTCAGCCTGAGCGTCAGCGGATTGCCGCGCCGCACCAACGCCAGCTTCAATCCTGCTTCGATCACCGGTTCGGGTTCGTCGACGTTGACCGTGAACACGAATCACAAAACGCCGACCGGCACTTTCACCCTGACGGTCACCGCCACCAGTGGCGGCTTGACGCACAGCCAACAGGTAACGCTAACAGTTCGCTAGCGAAAACAGTAAAATACCGGCCAACGCCGCAGTCGCCCGCATACGGCGGACGATTTGCTGCGATTGAACCGAGGGGGTCCTTATGTCCTTTTCTCGCCGAAAACTTCTTCGAGACATCGGAGTTGGCGCGGTTGTGGGAGCCGCTGCTCCCGCGCTGCGCGGCTTTGCGCTGGATTCCACGACTGAGGCGCCGCGGGAGAACTTTGTGGGCGCGGATCAGTCGGCCAGGGTGGCGACGGCCGCCGATCCTGTCCTCCTTTATCGCAACGAAAACCCGTATGGGCCTTCGGAGAGAGTTCTGGCGGTGCTGCGGGAATCGGTGGCGAGCGGTAACCGGTATCCGCGCACGGAATATGACACGCTTATTGGGAAGCTGACCGCGCAGCACAATGTGAAGCCGGAACAAATCGTGCTTGGCTGCGGGTCTGGGGAGATCCTTGGCATGGCTGCGCTTGCGTTTTTAAGGCCAGGGAAAAAACTTGTGCAGGCGGCGCCGACGTTTCCTTCGCTGGGGAAACTTGCGCAAGCGGCGGGCGT
>Ga0137412_10002003_pt1 | contig 16044 bp, 17 predicted proteins | sample CZODoug2_1_16fun_FD_122160 | JGI IMG/M metagenome (GOLD analysis project Ga0137412, IMG submission 122160) | Vadose zone soil fungal communities from Angelo Coast Range Reserve, California, USA - CZODoug2_1_16fungal (Hybrid Assembly) | ecosystem: Environmental > Terrestrial > Soil > Vadose zone...
CCAGGGCGAGCGCTGTCAGGCCGAGGGGCACCGCCGTGAGCCCCATGGCGGTAAAGCCGGGGACGATGGCCGTGGTGCCCAGGGCGGTGAAGGCGGCCAGGAACGCCGGCAGCAGCACCGTGGTGAAGCCGGCGGTGATCGCGGTGCCCAGCGCGGCCATGCCCAGGGGGATCGAGGTGGTGGCCATGGCGATGAACCCCGGGACCACGGCGGTGGTGCCCAGGGCGGTGAAGGCGGCCAGGATCACCGGCACCAGGGTCGTGGTGAAGCCGGCGGTGATGGCGGCGCCCAGGGCGGCGATGCCGGCCGGAATGGCGGTCGTCGACCAGGTGGCGATGCCCGGGGTCACGGCGGTGGCGCCCAGCGCGGTAAAGGCGGCCAGGATGATCGGGGTCAGCGTCGTGGCGAACCCGGTCGTGAAAGCGGTGCCCAGCGTGGCCAGAGCCAGTGGGATGACCGTGGTGCCCCAGGCCGTGATCGCCGGCAGGATGGCCGTGGTGCCCAGCGCGGTGAAGGCGGTCAGGATCACCGTGGTTAGCCCGGGCATACCGGCCTGCACCGCGACGCCGACCAGCCCCATGCCGATGGTTGCCTGAGCGGCCATGGCTTGGAATGCCGGCAGGATCGCCGTGGTAGCCAGCGCGGTGAACGCGGTGGACAGAACCGCCTGAACACCGGGCACGCCGGCCTGGATGGCGATGCCGATCAGACCCATACCGGTGGTCGCCTGAGCGGCCATGGTCTGGAAGGCAGGCAGGATCGCCGTGGTCGACAAGGTGGATAGCCCGGTGTTCAGCGCGGCGGTAACGCCGGCAACCCCGGTGGTTACGGCGGCGGCGATGGCGGCCATGCCGGTAGCGACCGGTCCGCCGGCCAGCGCCTTGAACGCGGCGTCGACGGCGGGTCCGAGTCCGGTCAGCCCGGCGGACAGTGCGTCGGCGGTCGGCTTTACCGCTGTGCCGACCTGAGTGGGAACGGCTCCGGCGGCGGTGCCGGCCTGGTTCGCCAGCGGGCCGAGCTGCTGCTGCACGACCGGGCCCACACCGCTGAGCGCGGAGCCGGCGGCGGCCGGTGTCGGAGCCAGCCCCTGGCCGACGGCGCCCGGCACTGGCGAGCTGTACTGCTGAGCCAGGGCCTGCATCGGCGACAGCGCGCCGGTGACAGTCGGCAGCACCGGACTCAACGAGGAGCCGACGATGGCCGGGATACCACCCATGCTGGACTGCACGGCGCCGGCCGCTGCCGTGCCGGAGCTGGTGACCACGCCCGGTACCTGGTCCATCGACGCCTTGACCGAGACCGGCACCCCGGTCCAGATCTGCTCGATGTCGTCGGCGACCTTCTGGTGATCCGCCTCGGAGCCGAACAGCGTGGTCGGGTCGGAGTTCTTCAGGTCGTCGATCAGCTGGCTGATGCCGGCGATCCGGGTGACGAAGCCGGCCACGCTGGAGATCAGGGTGGCGAGGTCGTTCAGCATGGTGGGCAGCAAGCCGGCGATGGTCTGGATCGCGCCGACGAACTGCGGGGAGCTGACGGCGGCGGCCAGGTTCTGGAAGCCGGTGGCGATGCCGTCGATCACGCCTTGGGGAATGGACTTGGCGATGTTGCCCAGCCCCTGGGCGACGGAACCGACCGAGGTTCCGAGGCTGGCCCAGTCGAACCGGTTGAACAGGGCGTCGATGTTGTCGACCATCGACTTGATGCCGGGCGCGGCGTTGGCGAACAGCGTGATGCCGTTGTTGACCAAGTCCATGAAGCCCTGGGTCAGCGACTGCAGAGTGCCCTGCAGCCCCTGCAGCGCGGCGTCGAGGTCGCCGCTGGCCTTGACCTTGTCGACCATGGCCTGGAAGGAGGTGCCGAGGGTGTTGACCACGCCGACGATCAGGTCGAAGGCGGCCTTGGTGTTGGCCAGGGAGAGGAAGCCGGCGACCAGGGCGTCGATGCCGGGCTTCATGCCGACCAGGGCCGAGTTGACCAGCCCGATGACGCCGGAGAGGTCGCTCAGGCCGGTGCCCTTGGTGACCACGTTGGCGAGGCCGGCGGCGACGCTGGACAGCGCCGAGGCGGTGCCGGTCAGCCCGACGGTCAGCTGCGGGAAGATAGTGGCCAGCTGCTTGAAGACCGGGGTCAGCCCGGTGGTGAAGGCGCCCGACACGGCGGTCTTCAGCTTGTCGAACTCAGGCTTTATCGAGGTAGCGGCCTTCTTGATTCCGTCCATCCCGAGCATCACAGCGGCCACAGGTACCCCGATGAGGGCGACGGCGGCCGGGATGGCGGCGATGGCGGTCGAGATGCCGCCCCACGCGGCGGTGATGGCCGCACCGGCTTCGGTGAAGGCGACCCCGTAGACCAGCGCCTTGCTCAGCCCGGACGCAATGTCGGAGATGCTCGGCAGGATGCCCGAGAGGCTGGACTCCAGGTTGTTGGCCGCACTGTTGGCCACGCCGCTGACGCTGTCGAAGGCGTTGCCCAGGGTGCCGGCGATGTCGCCCGCGATGCCGCCGACGATCTGACCGACCTGGGAGCCGAACGAGGAGAAGGCGAGCTCGGCTCGGTTCTTGTCGATGTCGACGTTCAGGTGCACGGTCTTGTGCCCGAACACCGTGGCGGCATCGGCGGCGGCCTTGCTCAACGCGTTCTTCAGATTGGCCTGGTCGAGCTCCATCTTGATCTTGACGGCCTGCTTGGCGTTCAGGTCCGCGATGATCTTGGAGAACTCGTTACCGATGGTGCTCTGGTCGATCTCGGTCTTGACCTTTACCGTCGCCGACTTGGCGTTGATCTCGGCGACTTCCTTGTCGACCTCGGCCTTGGCTTGAGTGACGTCGGCGTCGACGTTGATCGTCGCGTCGCGCACGTCCTCGAAGTCGACCGGGACGGTGACCTTGGGCAGCTTCAGCGATTCGAGCGCCGCGATCAGGCCGGCGAGGTCGACGTCGAAGTCGACCTCTACCGTGACCTGCTCGTTCAGCTTCTCCAGGTCGGCCTTGAGCTTGGCCGCAAAGCCGGAGGTGTCGGGGAGTACCCGAACGGAGATGCGAGCTACTTCTTGTCCGCCGGGACTGCCCATAGCTCACACCTCCTTATCGACCTTCGTTGATCTGCTTCATCAGCGCTCGCCGCGCGTTCATGTCCGCAACCCGGACGACGCGGCCGGTCTTCTTCTTGACCATCGTCGGTTTGATCTTGGGCTTGGGCGGGACGACCGGCATCTTGCGGATGCGCTTGCCGGCGCGTTGGTGATTGCCCACGACCAGGGCGTTGACCGCGTGTGCGAGCAGGTAGGTCTCAGTCGTCCAAGACCGGTGCTCCTTGCCGCCCTTCATCGCGGCCCAGGTGGAGCTGTCAGCGGGGAGATGCTCAACCAGCCAGAACACGTACCGGGGGGTGAGGTCACCGCCGTCACGCCACAGATCCCGCAGGTCGACGCCGAAGTAGCGCCGCAGGTCCGCCAGGATCGCCGTTCCGTGTTCGTCGATCAGCTGGAGGAGCTGACGGCTTCCCCCGGTTGCATCCGAGCCTGGTAGGCGGCCCACGCCTGGCTGAACATGGTGTCGTTGTGGCGGCCCTCCCAGCTGGAGTACGCCTCCTTGTCGACCGCCACGAACATCAGGAAGTCGTCGATCTTGGCCAGCGCCCGGTACATGACGGCGGCCTGGCGACCACTGACCGGCTCGCCCTTCTTCGGCATGATCTCCGTCTTGCCCACTTCCTCGACCGCGTCGAACAGCTCGAATGCCGCTGCCTTGTCGAGGAAGCTCAGCTTGTACAGCGGGCGGAACTCCGGGCAGCCGGGAGGGAACTCCGGCGGCGCGGCGTCCTGGGCGATGACGTCGCTCAGCTGCGGCTTCGGGCCCTCGGCCTCACGAGCCGCCTGCGCGGCAAGCCCCGGTGCGACGGTGTAGCCGCCGTGCTCGGGCACGATGTTGCCGAGCGGGTCGATGTTGGTCACGGTGTCGCCCCGGCGGACCGGGTTACCGACCTCGGCCGGCAGCTGCATCGGCAGCGACGAGTTGTGACGCATGTCAGTGGGATGACTCATGGGTGCGGGGGCTCCTTCACAGATTGCGCGGGGGTAGTTGCGGGGGATGAGAAGGGGCTGAGAGGCTGCGTGTTGACCCCCGCGCGGGCACGCAGCCCCTCAGCTGATCAGGAACCCGGCGTGGTCGTGGTGACCGTGACAGTCGGGCTGGTGCCACCGGTGAGCAGCGCGGCGTCGGCCGTCATCTGCGGGGCGTTGTTGTTCGCCAGGTCGCTGGAGAAGGTGACCACCCACGGGGCACCGGGGCCGGGGCCGCCGGAGACCGCGACGTTCTCCGCGAACGGAGTGTCGAGGGCCCGCAGTGCGGTCTGGACCACCGAGGCGACAGCGTTCCACGCGATGGTGGTCGTCTGCTCGCCGTCCAGCGTCAGCTTGAAGCTGCCGCCGGTCGGGGTGCCGGTCGTGGTGACCGTCTGAACCTCGCCGGTGCGCAGACCCAGGTCGTCGCCGTAGAACTCCATCAGCGCTTCGCCGGTGACACCGAGGATCGTGGCGCGGACCGGGAAGGCCAGGAAGTTCTCGACGTCGACCTCGACATCGTCATCGCTGGCGACGGAGACCTTGGGCAGGTAGAGCTGCATCTCGTTGTCGCCATCCACGATGCGGATGAACATCGAGAGCTCGACCGGGGTCGGGATCAGGTTGACGCCGAAGACGCCATCGACCGTGGTGTCGCCGACGCCGAAGTACATGCTCAGCGTGTCGTTGGACAGCTGCAGCAGGTGGACGGTCAGGGCGAACACCACCGGGTCGCGGCGGTCCCGCAGTGCCGGGTTACGCCAGGTACCGAGGATGTTGCTGTCGCCACCGTCCTTGGTGATGGTCAGACCGTCGTCGATCGACGTGTGGCCGAGGTCGCGCCACGGCGAGCCGGGGGCTTCCTTGTCGGAGGGGACGGGGGTTCCGGCCGGCGCAACGAACACATAGCCGGTTCCGGGGATAATGACTGCGGCATCATCGAGAGCCATGGTCAATTCCTCTCATAGAGGCAGACACATCCCGGGCGCGGCCGGTAGGTCAACGGGCGTGCGGATTGGGTGGAGCTAAGAACGCGGGGTTCGGAGGTTCCGGATCATCAGGTCGTAGGTGGCGACCTGCCGGCTGATGTGCGGAAGATCCGGGTCGTCGAACTGACGGAATCCGGTGCTCTCACGCCACTTGTTGATCGCGCCGAAGGGCGTAACGATCTGGCTCTCCTGCGCGATGAATAGGACCCGAGCGACCTGGTTGCCCAGCTCGAATGTCGCCTGACGGGCATCCCATTCCGGGCGGTCATGCTCGTCGCTGGCCGGTTCAACATCCGACCAGACCTGGTAGTTCATCCAAAACTGGCTGGTAAACCGGGGGTTGTCGCTCGCCCCGCCAGTCCGTTGGATCTTGACCAGCGGGATGTAGTTGGAGAGCTCGTCGTTGAGGTTGGTCAGCACGTTGACCGGCCGCAGCCCCATTGCGGTGCGCAGGTCGGCCAGGGTGTTGCGCAAGATCCAGAGCTGCACGGCCAGGCCGTCGACGAATGGCGTGGCCCGGCCCGTTTCGGAGCGGGTCATCAGAGGCTGCCGGTCAGCGCGTGGATGCCCTCGACGAAGCGACCATTCGGTGCGATGTGGCCGAACTCGATGGCTGCCGCCGCCGGTCCACCCTCATGATGCTTGTCGTCGAGGTTGACGAAGTAGTCGACCTTGCCGTGGGTCATGCTGATCGACGCGTCACCAGAGTGGTGGTGGGCTCCGAGCTTGATCCGAGCACTGGCCTGCAGCTTGATCGCCTCGCGTCGGAGCACAAAGTCGACGGTGTCGGTGTGCGCGGCCTTGGCGTTGCACTTGCGTGCGGACATGCCCGGACCCCAGGCGAACTTGACCCTGGCCATCAGAGAATCTCCTGCAATGTGCAAGACAGGTGGTTGGTGGCGGCCGAGAAGTTGCGAGGCAACGGACCGCCCAGCACCGCGAACTTGCGGAGGCGCTGCAGGTCCGGGTCGAACCACTCGACGCGCGACCACCAACCGACGGGGGCGTTGGCCGGCGCGCAGATCAACTTGCAGGCCACCGACTCGTCCTGGCCGGCGTCGACCTTCCGAGCGGCGAAGGCGCCCCGGGTGGAGGCCAGCGGCTGCATCCAGCAGCCACTGACCTTGACCCCAGTGGTGCCCGGCCGCTTGACCGGGTTGCCCTGGTAGTCGGTGCCCTGTTCTTGCAGGTAGATCGTCACGGTGTGCGGGCCTCTGCTGGTCAGAGCCATGGCCGTTCACCGCCCTCAGTCGTAGTACGGAAAGACGCCGAGGTCGCCGACCGGAAACAGGTCGGCTCCGAAGCTGTCTTCCATGAACACCTGATCGCAATAGATATCGCCGCGAGTGGTCGGCTGGGTCCAGAGCCCCGTCTTGCCGACCTGCTTGTTCAGGACCTTGATCTCCCACGGCGTCAGATACAGGCCGCCGTCGGCGCCCACCCCGTTGCGCTGATACGAGTAGTCACCAGCTGTCTCCGAGGACAGACCGTCCGGGTTGCGCAGCTTCCGCTCCGCGACCCGGAGAACAATGATCTTGATGATCCGTGGCGCTGTGACGACGGTCGGATTGACCGGGTCGACCCAGGTATTGCCAGATTCTTCCCGGACGATCTCCGACGCTTCGTCCAGCGCGGACTCTGCCTCGGCCAGGTCTTCGTCGCTGACGAAGGTCCGCTTCATGCGAACTTCAAGATCAGAGACGAGAGCCAGCGGAGGCAGAGCCACGCCACTAGTCACAAGGCACCTCCACCGTCTGGTAGAGGAAATACGTCAGCGTTGCGGTACCGGAGGTAGAGATCCCATATAGATCCGCAGGCCCGTAACTCGTCAGCACGATCCCAGTACCGAGACTGGTTATGTCGAATCCAGTGGCGGCGGTGACGTTCTCATCGCCCACCACAACCGACGCGCCCGTGACCCGGAAAACGACTCGCATACCCTCCGGGGCCACGAAACCTTCGAGAATCTTGACCGGCGCCGTGGTGTCAATCATAACTTTGCCGGTCTTGAACTTGTATGGCATCTAGTTTCACCTCCCCGAGCAAGTAGAAGCTGTCAGCCGCCCAGATCGAACGGCCGACAGCTACGACTCAGGCCAGCGTGAGCTTGTACCCGCGAACGAACGTCGGCGCGCCGCTCGTGGTGGTGGACGGCGTGACCAGCGGAGAGGTGCCGGTCAGGGAGCTGTTCACCGTCATGAGCGGAATGTCGCCGGAGTCGGTGAAGGTCACCACGACCGCCGTGGTGTTGATCGGGCCACCGGTCGCCGTGGCGAAAACACCCGGAAGGGCGCTCAGCGCGGCGGCGATCTGAGCGGCGGTGGCGCTGCTGGCCAGCGCCGCCGTGGTGTAGCCCCTCGCGGTCAGGGTGAAGGTGCCACCGCTGATCGTGCCGGACGGGGTCAGCGTCTGGACCTCGGACACCAGGCCGTCGACAACAGAGTTCGTGCCCGCGTAGATGTCGACCATGCCCCGGTCCTGCACGTTCCGGAAGTCGTAGTCCCTGATGTACCGCATCGCCAGCCCCTGGTACGCCTGGCTGGTACCGAACGGCACTCCGCTCGGGACAGCCGGCGCCTGCAGCGACAGCACGAACGCGGTGCGGTGGAACGCGAAGCCGATGTTGCTGGGCAGCGCGTTGCTGACGACCACCTGGTTGAAGCCGGCGATGCGGCCCAGGGTGGCGTCGCGCAGCGCGGAACCCGGACCCGAGTCGCCCGACGCATCGAAGCGGTTCAGGTGACTGTCGTTGAGGAACGCTTCCTCCATGCCGGGGCCGACCACAACAATGCGGTCGTTCTGCGGCAGGTTGGCCACGTTCATCAGCTTCCGAACCGACACCAGGCCACGGAAGACATCCCAGTTGGCGGTATCCACCGTGGTGCCGTCGGCCAACTTCGAGTGGGGGATCTGAACGGTGTTGGCCGCCGTCCACGGGGCGTTCACCATCTCGTCCGCGACCTTGTTCTCCAGGCCCTCGGCGACGGCGCGCACCTGAGGGGCAAGGATCTGCGCGGCGAAGTCACTGATGTCGAGCGTGAGCTCCTCATCAGTGGTGGGGATCGCCGAGTAGATAGCCTCGTCCAGCGTCACGTCGACGCTGTGCTCGGTCAGCTCATCCATCTGGATGATGCCGTTGCCCTCCGACGCCAGACCACGGGCGCCTCGCAGCGTCCGAGACCGGGCGGTAGTTCGGGCGGGCACGCGGATGGTGATGGTGTCGCCGGCCGCACCGACGAACGAGCCGCCAGCGTTGTGCCACACCAGTCCGGGCAGGACGATCTCGCGCTGGAGAAGGCCGAGCGCGGTAGCCGCGATCTTGTCGGCCTTCAGGTAGCTGTTAGCCACGACTGAACCTCCTAGGGTTCTCGGGGAATAAGAACCGCGAGCCGGCCGTGGCTACAGCCGTTGCGGTGATCTCAGCGGGCCCGGGGAATGTTTGCGACGATCTTCGCCGGGTCCATCTCATCCGGTTCTGAATCCGGATCCGCGCCGCCGCCCTTCAGCCGTTCCTTCGGCTTGCCGGCAGTGGGCGGGGTCTTCGAGCTCGGGGTCGGGGCGAAATCGGCCCACAACTCCTTGGCGTCGGCTTCGAGGTCGTCGTCGGAGTCTCCCCGCAGGCGCTTGGCTACTTTCCGCAGCTGAGCGAGCGTGGCGTGTTCCGGGGCGTGCTCGATGGCGACGTTCATGTACTTGAGCTGCGAGGACGCCGTTTCGGCCGAGTCCTTGTAGCTGTCGCGTTCCTTCTCCAGGCGCTGCGAGTCCGTGAGTGCCTTGTCCTCGAAGTCCTGGATCTTCTTCTGCGCGGCGCGCAGGTTGGTCTCGTTCTGACGGGAGAGCTTCTTCCACTTGTCGGCGTCGGCCTTGTGATCAGGTGCGCCCGTTCCGGACCCGCCGTCACCGTTGCCGTCGTCGGCAGTGCCGTTGCCGTCGCCGTTCGAACCAGCGGCGGTACCGGGCTTGCCCGTACCTTCAGCCCCGTCACCGGCGCCGTCGTTCTCGTTTCCGTCGTTCTCGTTCTGACCTTCGACAGCCATTTCGGCCTCCTTCGTGCGGGGGTCCCCGTTGCGGGGCTCCCACGACTGTGTGTCGCGGGACATCTTGTGGAAGTTGTCCAGTGAGTGGACACTTCTCGCCATGACAGAAGGACGAGGCATCTGGGTCGGCGTGCTGGCCGTGGCCATCACGGTCGCCGTGACCATGAACCACCACGATCAACCCATGGCAGAGGTTCGACCGATAGCCCGGCCGCCGACCACCAGCGCGCCGGCTACGCCGGTTCCTGCCCCCGTGGCGGACACCAGCGCTGCCACCGAACCGGCCGGCCGTGGGCATGTCTGGGTCCCGGTGCCGATACCCGTGGGGCACGACAACCACCGGGGCTGGGTGCACCGCAAGGTCTGCCGGCACACGATCTTCTGCTAGGCGAGCTGTCCCTGGGCGCTGATCAGCTGCTGGCGCTTGGCCTCGCGCTGCAGGTCGGTGTAGAGCCGGCGCCAGGCGTTGATGGCGTCCTGGCCGGAGAAGCGGCCTTCGATGTTCTCGCGCCACAGGCGCCGGTAGTAGGCGGCATCGCCGGGCCAGGCGGCCTTGTTGTTGGCCACCGGCTCGGCGGTGCAGGCGCAGGAGGGGTGGGCTTGGAAGCCGGCACTCTCGGCGGTCAGGTACACCGGGCCCCGGCCGGCGAGCATCGCGCAGAACGCGCAGGGGTCGCCGTCGGTCACCCGGATGTAGCGGTTGATCACCGGGTCGGTCTTGATCAGCTCCAGGATCGTCTCCCGGCCGCCGTCGAGCACCTGCTTGGTGGCGGATCCGGAGACCACCTGCAGCCCCTTGGCCATGGCGCGTTCTTCGGTCTCGCCGCGCCCGGACTGCTGCTTGAGGTAGTTCGGGCCGGCGCCGCGCAGCGCCTTCAGGGCCGAGTCGTCGAACTTCGACCAGTCGATCTTGGGCTTGACCCAGTCCTTCTGATCTTGGTTCTGTGGCAGCCGGACCCGGGTGCGTTGGCGCCGGGTGGCCAGGTCGATCACCGGAGAAGGATCAGGGTCGCGGTGCCCGCGCAGCTCGGGAGGTGAGACGAACTCGACCGGTGGCGGCGTATCAGCTGATCCTGGTAGTTCTACCTTACGGTACCTGTCGTAATACGATTCCGCGATGTCAGCCGATTCCTGGCGCCATTTCGACACCAGTGGCATGACCGCCGACAACCACGCCGCACTGACGTCGTCGATGCGCGCGTAGTTCATCAGCTGCCACAGGGGGATGAACTCGCGCAGGAACTGAGCCTGAATCTGAACCTGCGCGAGTCGCTGCGATTCGGTGAGCTGGCGTCCCTGGTCGGTGCCGGCCATCAGCCCGCCGGCTTCGCGGTCACCTGCTGCTTGGCCTTCGGCGCGGTGCCGTTGGCCGAGCTCGACTGGTCGCCGGGCACGCCCTTGGCCGCCGGGGGCAGCGTCGACTTGGCCTGGCGGTCCAGGTTGGCCTGCATCTGCTCCAGCGGGCTCTGCAGGTTGCGCATCCGCACCCACTCGGCCACGTCGGACTTCTCCACGCCGGGGATCCGGCCCCAGAGCGCCTCGTCCGGCACGTGCAGCATGATCGCGGCCTTGCCCAACGCGTCGACCGCCTGCGCGATGGAACGGATCGAGGTGTCCTGCCAGGTGACGCGGCCGGTGATGTCCTTGGCGTGCTTGTCGTCGCCGTCGAGGAAGCTGGCCAGACGCAGCGTCTGGGCGTGGCTGCCGCCGATGTTGTGCTTGTAGCCGTCGGTCTTCTGCGTCTGCCCCGCGCGCGCGGCGGCCAGCGCTTCCGCGCTCAGGTTCACCATCTGGCCGGTGAGCTCATGCGTCGGTGTGTGAGTGACGGCGGCCAGGGCCTGGATGTCGTTCTCGTGGGCCTCGATGAAGCCGGTCAGCCCGGTCTCGGGCAGCGAGCCGAACTTGGTGTCGGGATCAGCCGCGATGAGGAACATCGACTGCTCCAGCTTCATCTTGTCCCGCGCGGCCGACTCCTCGGAGTCCGGCTCCTGCATGCCGGCGATGTAGCGGATCTTCCAGCTGTTGAAGTGCTGGGTCAGCATGCGGTCGTAGGCGGTCTTGTTGATCCGGGCGGCCAGCGCGATGTTGGGCTCGACCTCACCCGGGGTCCGGCCGTCGAGGTCCAGGTCCGGGTAGTAGCGGATCACCGGGCAGACGTTCGCTTCGTGGTGCTCGGTCTTGTCGAGGGTGAAGTTCGGCGTGCCGTCGTCGCTGATCCTGGTCTTGATCGTGACGGTGCGAACGGTGTCCTCGTCGTAGATCCGGTAGCGCTCCTGACCCTTGCCCGAGTCGATGCACTCGATGGCGTACTCGGGCCAGTCGTCGAAGGCCGGGTCGTCGTAGAAGGCCAGCATCTTGCGCGGGGAGACGCCCCTGATCACCGGCATCTTCTCCCCGGTGAAGTCCTCGCCCGGCAGCACGGTGGCGTAGCTGTAGCCGTAGGCGATGGCGGCGCGGTGGATCGCCGACTGCCGCTTGTCCATCTGGTTGGCCAGCCAGATCCGCCACGGGCCCTCCGGCGCGACCGGCTTGTCCTTCACCGGCGGGATCGGGTCGTCGGGCTTGCGGTTGAGCTGCGCGTTGATCTCGGCCGGGTCGCCGACCGGGTCGAGCATGCTGCGGTAGCCGTCGACGAACAGGCACTGCGCGGTGGAGGCGACGACCAGCCCGAGCCACGACGTCTTGGACAGCCGGGCGAGCTCGCGGTGTTCCTTGGTCGCCAGCCGGGGCAGTCGAACATCCTCGTGCGTCCAGCGGTACCAGCGGTCGATCCGGTTGAGCCGCTGCTGCTCGTTCTTCAGCCCGGGGATCAACTTGTCCATGACCAGGCTGGCGAAACTCGGGTCGGGCTGCGTCACTTCGAGTCCTTATGTCGTTGGAGCGCGGCGCGGCGCAGCTGGCGTCCCGGGCTGTCACGGCGGTCCCGAGCGCGTTTACGCCGATTTCGGAACCACCGCAACAAACCCAGCATCTCAGGTCACAGACCCTTGGCGGTCAGCCACGCACGCATGTCAGCGGCCAGGAGCGCGTCCACGTCGCCGGGCAGCGGCGGGTCCACAGGCGGCACCACGACGGGCGGCACGACCACCGGAGGCACGTCGGGAGAGTCCCAACCCGGGTCGCCGGTCTCGCCGGTCAGCGCGGCGAACTGCGCCTTGGCCGAGTCGCCGTCGATGCCGTTGGGGACGGTGCCGTCGGCGCGCTGCCAATCCTTCTCGCCGTGGACCCAGTACTCCTCGATGAACTTTTCGGCGAACGGGATCGTCATCCGCTGCTTGGCGGCCCAGGTCGCGCAGTCGATGTAGGCGCCGGCGCCAGTGCCGCCGAAGCCCACCAGACGCACGTCGTGGCCGCCTTCCTCGCGGTAGCGCTTGCGAGAGGTGTAGTCCCACACCTTGCCGCTGTTGAAGTCGTCCATGGCGAAGTCGGGGAACACCATGCCGATCGAGACGCCGCCGAAGGCGTCCAAGCAGACCTTGATCAAATCCCAGTCCACCGTGCCGCGCGAGTCGATGGCGTCGAGCTGAGCGAACGCCTCGGTCTTGTAGGCCACGCCGCCGACCAGGAAGCCGGTCTTGCGCGCGTAGCTGAACGCGTCCTGCAGCGTCGCGCCGTTGTCGTTCTTGCCGGTGCGCGGGTCGTAACCGGAGACGGCCGAGTAGCCCTTCAGCGTCTCGGCGTCGGGCACCACGATCGTCTTGGCCTGACCGAAGAACTGCAGCTCCGTGACCGAGTGAACCTGATCGGCCATGGTGCAGCAGCCGAGGTTGTCGTTCAGGGCCATGGTCTTCATAGCGTCGGTCCACCAGTCCGACTGGGCCGGCACGACCAGCGACTCGGTCTTGAGCCGGCGCAGCACGACGTTGGGCTTGGAGTGGTCGTACGCCTTGCGGCCGAGCTTGTGGCCGTCGATCGTGGGGAGCGACATCAGCGTTTCCTCCATAGGTCTGCCAAGTGTTCACCGATCAGAGTGGCAGCGACGGCGAACGGAACGGTGATCACTGTGCTGAGAAGGAACTCAGTCAGATCTTGCATCCGCCGCGCCCGGTGAGCTCGCCGACGGTTACCGGGTGGTTCGGTCCGGGGTTCTGGATGATCTGGTGGGTGCCGGTGTAGGAATTCATGCAGGCGTCAGAGTCCGACCGGCTGAAGCCCTGGCCGCCGACCCAGATGTCGAGATGGTTCTGCCCGTCGCTGGCGCCGGAGTCTTCGACGATCACGTACCGCTTGATCGACGGGATGTAGAAGCGGGTGCCGGGCGGGAATGAACTCGACGCGACGGCCGTGGTGATCGGATCGGCGTAGGTTCCGGTGCCGCCGGCCTTCTGGTGCAGGATCGCGCAGCAGATTTCGGCCGATCCGGGCGGCGTGTTGTCCTGGTAGCTGTAGCCGGTGAGCTCGGCGGTGATCGAACGTTCCGAGCCGGTGACAATTACGCCAGCGCCGCCCACATCGACAGTGCCATCGTCAGAGTCACCAGAAATGTCACCAGAATCGTCATCTCGATCTTCGTCATCGTCACTTCCGTACCAGGAATCGCTGTAATTGGCCCGGTGGTCTCGGTCATGGTGGTGGTGGTGGTCGCTGGCGAAGGCGGCCGGGGCAAGGCAGCTGAGCAGCAGACCGGCAGCGGCACCAACGAACAGCAGCTTGCGAACGAACACGAGCTCACCAGACCTTCCCAGAGCGCGGTTTCTTGGTGTCGGTGGAGCGGTTGAGGTACATCCGGCGGACCATGCGCGCGCCGACGGCGCAGACCGCGAGGTCGATCTTCCGCAGCGATTCGCGGTGCTCCTTGCCCAGCGAGATGCCGAATTCGTTCGGCCGGCGCTTGGCGTTGAGCACGTGCTGGCGCAGGGACTTGCTGCCGTCGTGGGTGAAGCGTTTGTCCTGCACCTCGGTGACGAAACGCTGGGCCGCGTCGGTGAACAGCGAATTCCGCTCGCGCGAACGCATGTCCCAAGCGATGGAGTGCGTCCGGTCGCCCGATTTGATCGACCAGTGAGCGAGCCGGGGGCCGAAATCACGGTGCCAGGAGTCCATCAGCGGCTCCCAGAACCGCTCGCCCTCGGAGTCGCGCACGTCGGAGGGGTCGCCGTAGAACGCCTTGACGTCGTAGTCCTCAAACATCTGTCGCACCGCGACATCGACCTCATCGCGATCGACGATCCAGAGTCCGCCGTCGAGCGACTTGCCGCCGGGCGGGCGCGACCAACTGGCGATGCGGAAGACGTGGCCGTCGCCGACCCGGCAGCCGACCAGCGCGGTGGTGTCGTCGTTCTTGGAGCCGTCGAAGAACGCCACGACCGCCTCGCGGGGCATGACGATCTTCTTCTCGTCCTTGATCGCGTCCCAGGAGTTGCGGGTCATCCAGGAGTCGGCGGCCGAGTCGATCTGGTTGTACCAGAACCGCCGGCTGCGGCTCGCCGGGTTACGGGAATCCATGATCGAGGAGACGATCGACTTGATGTCGAGCCAGGTCGAATCGCCCCGGATGGTGTTGACGATCTCCGGCGCGTCCTCGGCGGTCAGCGGGGCGTCCGGGCCGGCCTCCAACGAGTCGTAGAGCAGCCCGATCGAGCCGCCGGAGCTGGAGTTCTCGTCCAGCGATGCCTCGTAGGCGTCCCGGTCCCGCTCGGCCACCGAATCCAGGCCGGCCTCGAAGGCGTTGGTGATTCGGACGGTGCGCGCGGACCCGCCCGGCGACTTGGTGGCGTTCCGCTCGATGACGTCGGCCATGTCGTGCCCGGAGTTGTTGGCCAACCAGTGATGCGTCTCGTTCATCAGCACCAGCGACGCGCGAGCGCCTTCCAGTGTCGTCGGCGAGCTGGTCACGGCCTGCATGAACCGGGTGTCGCCGAGGGCGTGCACCTGCTCCTTCTGCACCGCCACGCCGAACTGGGCCTTGCACTCCGGGGTGACCATGCCGGGCAGCAGCCGCATCGTGTTCTTGGTCTGCTCCAGTGACACGGCGGCGGTCTGGATCCAGGCTTCCTCGAACGGCTTGCCAACCGGCCGGTTGCCGTGCCAGTCGTCGAGCCGGCAGGGCCCGATCATCTCGTTCATGCACAACGTCGCGCCGAGCGGATCCTTGCCGTGGCCCTTCAGCCGCTGGAAGACGGCGTCACGGTAGGTCCAGGAGCCGTCAGCCTCCAGCGAGTACCACCACAACATCCAGCGCGCCTGCTCCAGGGTGAACTGCCACGGCACGTCTCGGGTGACCTGCAGCCACCGGCCGCAGAAGACCAGCGCCTCCCAGCCCAGGGACCGTTCGGGCAGGATCCAGCGCCGGACGCCTTTCACGACCTCGGTCTGCCAGGTTGGCCCGATGCGCACCGGCTCGTAGCGGTAGACCGGGAGCTCGACCGGCTTGTGCAGTTCGCGCCGGTACCAGTTCTCGATCCGCTCCAGCTCCTCGCGCTCGTTGACCGGAGCGGCTCGGACGAGAGCGACCATCAGGCGGTGTTGCCCCACCGTGCATTGGCGGCCATGCGCGCCTTCTCCGTGGTGGACTGCTGCGTCCGGCCGTCGCCCGAGCCCGGCAGTTTCAGCTGCTTCATCAGATTGGCGACCATTGAGCGGTGCTGGCGCAATTCGGCAATCAACGGCGCCGCAACCGGCTGTCCCTGCGAACCGGTGGCGGTCAATTCGCCGCGCCCCTGCTCCCTTTCCATCCGGTCGATGAGATCGACCTCGCGGCACGCGTCGGTGAGGATCAGCAGCTCGTCAATTCGCAAGCTGTAGCTGGCACTGTTGGCGATGCCGTTCCACAGTTCGAGGGCGCGGTCACCGAGCCCCGACGGCGGCTTGTGCTTGGGCATGATCGACTCCATTCGGTGCGGCAGATCTTGTAAAGCCGCTGGTCAGCGCGGTGACGGAGGGTAATTGTTGATCTTGCAGAACATGGTCATCGTCAGCACGCATGGCGAGGTGCTATGACGGACCGGTGCGGGGCTTG
>Ga0137412_10002004_pt1 | contig 16044 bp, 12 predicted proteins | sample CZODoug2_1_16fun_FD_122160 | JGI IMG/M metagenome (GOLD analysis project Ga0137412, IMG submission 122160) | Vadose zone soil fungal communities from Angelo Coast Range Reserve, California, USA - CZODoug2_1_16fungal (Hybrid Assembly) | ecosystem: Environmental > Terrestrial > Soil > Vadose zone...
CCCAACATGCGTCGGCAAACGGCTGCACCTTCGGGGTGGCGCTGCGTTGATAGTAGTACGTCCTCATGGCGGCTTTCAGCACGTCGCGGTATACCCGCGGATCGATGCTGAAGCTCGAGCTGCGCGCGTCGCGGGAAACGTCGTATATGAAGTAGCGGCCGGGCGTACTCACCGGGGAGAAGTCGAACCACCATCCTCGGTCTCCCGACAGCGAGTCGATTGCTCCTCCGTTCCAAGGCGTCGGCGCGCCGCCCTGCACTGATGCGCCGTCGTCGACCCGACGAACTTCATAAAGGTCGCCCGGAGCAAATCGATCGTTCTTGTCGAAGCCCCATTGGGGATCGCGAATGACCGCCACTTTGACTTCATCGGGTAGATATCCGAATTGATCGATCAGGATGTGGCGGTCGAGCGGGACATGCTCGGCAACGGTCGGGAGGGCGAGCGGCGGCGCTTGCCGGCGATCGTCGCTGCATCCGTACGCACCGGCAAGCGCGGCAATGTGGCATAGCGCGAGGACCCGGAGAATCATCACTTCACATGAGGCTGATTGGTGCGTTCGGTGTGGTACGCCATCGATAGGAGCACGATGACGCCCGCTAGATTGATGGTTTCTCCGACCACCTGACCGATCAAGGCCGCCGCCGGACCCCAGCTCTTGATGCCGAACCACATGATGGTCAGGGACACGGCGGCGGAGAGCGCGGTCACTCCGGCCAACGGCCTGAACTTGCGCAAGGCAAACACCCCGGTCTGCAGCAAGTCCCGGAACAGGGCGATCAATGACAGAATCGCCCACAATATCAATAGCAGATCGCGATTGCCGATGGTCTTGTGCATCAAGTCATGGCTCAGAAAGTCGCGAAAAATCCAGAGCAGAATTACGTACACCACGTCGATGAGCGCGATCCCCGTGGCGAACAACAGGAGCCGCCGGATCAAGCGGCCGATGCTCGACTCGGCCAGCCAGGAAGCGGCCGTCGGCACCAGCAGGGTCTTCACTCCCACCGTCAGCACGATGGTGGGCATCAAGAGGAGTCGGGCCGCGTTCACGTCGGCGACCGCCGTCAGATCGATGCGGCTTGCGAGCACATAGTTGTAACTCTGATTGTAGATCCAATAGGTCATCGCACCGACGGTCGCCCACACCGCCAAGGGCCGCATTTCCTTCCAAAACGGCGCTGCATCGCCGGCTGCGAACCCAGGGTCCTTGGTCAAGGAGCGCCGCGCGATTGCCTCACCGGCAAGCGCCGATGCCACGAGAGCCGCCACGGCCCACAGCACCGCGGGGCGGGGCCCGAAGGCCGCAATCAATGCGCCTGCCAATAACACGCCGACATAGACGAGGTCCGCGCGCAGCATCGACTGGGGACGTCCGTAGATCAGCAAGACGCCGCGCAGATATTCGCGCTGCAGAGCGGTCCAGCAAGCGGCGATGCCGAACGCGATCACCAACGACTCGAGACCCGTCCAGACGCGCAGGAAGTAGCCGGCTATCGGTACCACCAGCGCCACGGCGGACGCACGCCGTAAAAAGCGGCGCTGGCTGATTTCGACGGCACCCACCATGAGCCGTCGGAGCGCCGGCGCCTTGCCGGGAGCCAACACGGCCAGGGGGCTCGAGAGCCACGCCATCTGTCCCGAGATGAGAAGGGTAATGGCGGACTGAACCAACACGAACAGACCGTAGTCCATGTCGCTGGTCTGGCGGATCAGCAGCAGGCCGACCAGGAAGTTGGCGCCCGAAAGGACGACCTGATCGATGACCGTCGTTGAAAACTGCCTTAGCAGTCCGCTACGCGCCGGGCGAGCGAGCGCTTCGGGACCATTCACACGTAGGATCTGTTGTCGGTGAATCCGCAGCGGCCGCTGGTTCGGCCCAGATTATTGTTGGCATCGGAGTTCATGAGTGGTCTCGCTCCGCTTTGTTTTTTCGACCCATACATCCTTGATAGTGTCGCCTTACATGCCGGCAGCCGTCAATGAATAATGTCGCGATACGCGTCTCATCCCGATGCAATGGACGTGGTCCTAATGCTCGTAAAAAGCCATAGGGATGCGTTAGGCTCCCCATGATGAATCGGCCCCTGACACTTCGGTCACCGCGTACGCGGCCCCAACCCACCCCTTCGCCGCAAAGCCGCGGTAGGGTCCCCGACTCCGGCGGCTCGCCGATCGCCACGCTGATGGTGTGGGTATTGATCGTCTATCTGGTGGTACCCATTGGGTATTTCACGGGAGATATGGGCGGCGGGAACGATACGGGCATGGCGGGGCCCAATGCCCTGTTGCGAACCTTCAAGCTGGGGCTGTTGGCGTCCAGCACGGTGGTCCTGCTGTGGCGGAGCGGCTTCGCGTGGCTCGAGATGAAATCTCTCAATCCGTTTTTCTCCCTATTTCTGGTGCTGGTTCCGTTGAGCGTTCTGTGGTCCGTGGATCCGTCGGCGACGCTCAACCGCTACGTCTCGTTGATCTCGATCGTGACCGTGTGTTTGGCCTTTACGCTCCTGGGTTGGAACCGCACGCGTTTTCAGGACGTCGTCCGGCCCGTGCTGACTACCCTGCTGATCGCGTCGATCATTTTCGGAATCCTGTATCCGCAGTACGCGATCGAAGTCGGAGAGGGCACGCTGAAGAATTCGTGGCGCGGCTTGACGGCGCAGAAGAACCAGTTCGGCATGCTGTCGAGTTTCGGCTTGGTGTTCTGGCTGCATGCGTGGTTCTACGACGGGAAGAAGTGGTGGATCGCTTTTCCGTGCATTGCGTTGTCGATTGAATGCGTTTTGCTGTCGCGCAGCTCCACCGCGCTGCTGGCGACCACGCTGTCCACGCTGTTCATGCTGCTGGTGATGGTGGCGCCGTTGGGCCTGCGTCGCTACATGCCGTACATCGTTTCCACGTTCGCGGTGCTGGTCGTCGTCTATGCGCTCGCGGTGCTCAACCTCATTCCCGGCACGAGCATGCTGCTCGATCCCATCGCGGAGTTGTCCGGCAAGGACATGACCTTCTCCAACCGCGCGGTGATTTGGGACATCATCAAGGAGCACATTCAACTCGCACCCATGCTGGGTTCGGGTTATGGCGCGTATTGGACGGGCCCCGTGCCGTCCTCGCCGTCTTATACGTTTCTGGGGCGCATGTATTTCTATCCGAGCCAATCGCACAACGGATACCTGGAAGTCGTCAATGACCTAGGGTTCGTCGGCTTGATCTGCCTGCTCGGCTATCTGGTTTCCTGGGTGCGCCAGTCCTTGCAGCTGATGAAGCTCGATCGCGGCCAGGGCGTGTTGTTTCTCGCGCTTTTCTTCCAACAGGCGATCACCAATCTGTCGGAGAGCACCTGGTTCGCGATCAACTCCGCCTTTGCCATCGCGGTGGCGACGCTGGCGACGTTCTCGCTGTCCCGCGCGCTGCTCGAGGAGCGGCTGAAGCAGTATTTCCGGCGGTCAGGCTAAGGAACGCCTGCGATAACCGTCACAGCCCGTCCGCTCCATCTGTTATGCTGTAGGTTGCTGAAATCTATGGAAATTGCTTTGCCTTTACTCTCGAACCAAGTTGAGCGCGCATGTCCGCCCACTACGACGTAATCATCGTCGGCACGGGCTTCGCGTCGTCCTTCTTCCTGATGAGGTACTTGGAGCACGCTCCGGCGAATGCCCGGATTCTCGTGCTGGAGCGCGGCAACGAGGACACCAAAGAGTGGCAACTGGCGAATCGACAGCACACCAGCATTGATCCGAACGACCTGGTCGAGAACGAGAACCCGGGAAAAGAGTGGTACACCAGCCCGGGATTCGGAGGAAACTCGAAATGCTGGATGGGCGGAACGACTCGGATGATGCCGGGAGATTTCAAGCTCCGATCGCGCTACGGCGTCGGCCTGGATTGGCCCATTTCCTACGACGACCTGGAACCGCACTACGGCGTCGCCGAGCAAGCCATGCTGGTGTCGGGGCCGGCCGATAGCCCCATGCCGCGCTCACGCGCCGCACCGTTGGTGCCGCATCGCTTCTCCGATCCCGATGCGCTCCTCAAGAAGCACTTTCCCGAAGGCTGGTACCAAATGTCGACCGCCAGGGCGAGCGTCGCCACCGGCAGGCGCGGTATCTGCTGTGCCACGGGAATCTGCGGGTTGTGCCCCGTCGATGCCAAATTCACCATCCAGAACGGCTTGGCGGAGATCTACCAGGATCCGCGCGTAACGCTGCGGTTTCGCGCCGAAGTGAAGACGGTGGAAACCGCGGCCGGCATCGCGCAGGCCGTAAACTACGTGTCCGCGAAAAAGGATGAACGTGATACTGCCGATCTGATCGTGCTTGGCGCCAGCGCGCTGTTCAATCCGCATATCTTGTTGCGGTCCGGTTTCAGTCATCCGCTGATCGGCCGCCGGCTCCATGAACAGATGCCCGTGTACGCCACAATCGATTTGAAGGGTGTCAAGTGCTACAACGGCAGTACGGTGCTCACCGGTCTGGGATATCTTTTCTACGAGGGCGACCATCGGGCCGAGCATGCCGCTTGCATGATCGAAACGTGGAACTCGCCGTTCCCCTATCGGCCCGACGGCGCGCTGCGGCTGGAGCGAGGCCGCTGGAACGAACGCCTGATGCTGGGATTCCTGTTCGATGACATTCCGGACGATAGGAACCGCATAACGGTCAGTTCCAGGGACCCGTCCGTCGCGCATGTGCATTTCGAGGATTATTCCGAATATGCCCGGAAGGCGGCGGACCGCATTCCCCAGATGATCGACAAACTGGCCGAAGCGCTTCCCATCGAACGCATCGTCGGTACGTCGCTGGGAACGACGGCCGCGCACATCCAAGGCACCGTCGTGATGGGGGATGATCCCGCCACGAGCGTCGTCGACCGATACTTGGTCCACCATCAGTATCGAAATCTGCTGGTGCTCGGTGCCAGCGCCTATCCCACGGCGAGTCCCGCCTATCCGACGCTCACGGTGTCGGCGCTGTCCCTGTGGGCCGCGGACCATGTGATTGGTCGGGGTGCGGCGTGATCAGCCGCCGCCGCCTGATCCTGGGCGGGCTGGGGGCCGCCGGTGTCGCGGCTTTGAGTGCGTGGGGCCTCGGGCGTTTGGGTTACCGGGTGGAGATCGCGTCGATACTGCGCCGCCGGCTCAGCTTCTTGAAATTGGACGAGGGAGGCGTCCGCGCGTTCGCGAAGGATCAGACCAACGCCACGTTCGCCAAGAAAATACCGACCTGGAATCGCATGCGTTACCACTTGCTGGCCTCGGGCGGTTCTTCGTTCAAGCGCTTCTATCGGTCGACCGACAGCCGTTCGCGCATCGGTAGATTCGAGGACACAGTCGTCTCGACGTACCTGCTCTCCAGCGACTTTTTCTGGAACGGGTCCGACGAATCCCAAAAGGTCAATTACGTGGCGTTCTACGATCCGAATCAGCCCTGCCACAGTCCCTTCGCGCGTCCGGTAGTGGACCCATGAATCGCGCGTTCGCGCCATGGGCCGTCGCGGTACTGTCGCTGTTGCTGGTCGCCTGCGCCAAGAAGCCCCCTGTCCTCGTACCGGCGCCCGCAGGCCAATGGATCGCGGTGTTCAACGGGAAGAACCTGGACGATTGGACCGTAAAGATTGCCGGTCACGACCTCAACGACAATTACCGAAACACCTTCCGGGTCGAAGACGGATTGTTGAAGGTATCCTACGATCAGTACGAACAGTTTGGCGGCCGATTCGGCAGTATCTTTTACAACAGGCAACTGTCGCACTATTGGCTTCGGGCGGAATACCGCTTCGTCGGCAAGCAGGCTTCAGGTGCACCGTCCTGGGCGTATGAGAACAGCGGCATCCAACTCCATAGTCAGCCGCCGGAAACCATGCGAAAAGATCAGGAGTTTCCGGTTTCGGTGGAGTTCGACATCGTCGGCGCGCGACTGCTCGGCAGACATCCCACGGGCGACGTGTGCGAAAACGGCACTCGCGTGAAAATCGGCGGTGCGGTACTCGAGGATAAATGCTCCAAATTGAGCGGCGTCGCGATTTCCGGCGACGAGTGGGTAACCGTTCTTGCGGAGGTTCAGGGCGGGACGCGCGTGAGGCAGATCGTCAATGGGGCGCCGGTGGTCGAATACACGGACTTGGTGCTCGACGACAAGGATGCCGACGCCCGCCGGCTGTTGAATTCCGGCGCCGACCGGACGCTGACCGCGGGCTACGTATCCATCCAGGCCAATAGTCATCCCATCGAGTTTCGGCGCATCGAAATACTACCCGTCGACTAACTCGGCAGCCTCCTTGCCTTTGAAGGCCGCCGCCGCGCGGCGCAAACCCTCGGGGAACGGGGTCCACGAGAGTTCCAGTGCTTCCTCGGCCTTTTGGCTTACCAACGTGATGTTCTGGCCGCAAAGATTCAGAAGCGACGGCGTAATTGCGGGTGGAATAGCGCGCGCGAATCCCAGACGCCGCCCCATCATCTCCAGGATCTTGAGGGGCGGCGCCGCCAGCCCCGCCTCGATTTTCAACCGGCGGGCGCCGATGCGCGAAACCGGCACGGCCCCCAAGGCCCGTGCAAAACGGGTGAAGTACTCGTTCCATGTGGGCGGCGCGCGCATCGCAAGATTGAAGCAAGCACCCTCGATGCCGGGCGCCTTCAGCGATTTCAAAATCGCCTCGACCAGATCGTCCACGAACAGCAAATTGCACACACCGTCGCCGGCGGCGCCAAGGTCCCCGAGCCGATGCGAGCACAATAGCCGCGCGATGCGTTCGCTCCATTGCGGACAAGCGGGCCCATATTCGCACCCGGGACGCAATATCACGCTTCGCGGATAGCGCGCGGCCCGGGACTCGGCCGTTATCTGGGCCGCACCATAGGCGCCCAGATCCGACCGCAGGGCGACGCTCTCGACGACCTCGCCGCTGCGTGTCCCATAGACCGTCATCGAACTCAAGTGCACCGCGCGAGCCCCGCTGCCGGCGCGTTCCAGAGCCCCGTAGAGGGCGTGCGCGTGGGCTTGAATCGCTTGAGGCCGCCCCAGGGTGCCATTGAACACTGAATGGATGCCGGCCAGATGCGTCTCGGTCAGGGTGTCCGGTGGCCCGGAAAACGGCACCGGCGTAGCCCAATCGCTTGCCGAGAGTGCCTGCAGCACCTTGGCTGCCACGAAGTGCTCGGACCCGAGCACCAGAACGCGTTGCTTCACGCTGAAGCCCGCCATAAAAGAGCCTGCCAGAAAAAGGCCTGCCACTCGTCGAAACGAATGGCAGGCCCGTTGTGGCTCGAGCGATCTTGGCTCGCTATGCCGGTTACGGTTCGAACCCGACGTTGTCCACGTACCATGAGATGTTCGACAATCCTGTCTGGTCGTGGATGCAGAACTTGTAGATGCTGGTTCCAAGGACGCCGAGATCGGCCAGCGGAATGGTGTAAGTCGCCCACTTACCCACCACCGGTGCCGGGCCATACTTGGTTGGGTCCACCGAGATCCCCACCGGGATATCGCCGACCTTGACGAAGTAGATGTCCCATTTCTGATTGGCGATCGTCGGTTTCAGCGCGAAGGTCAGCTTGGTATATCCACTGGAGTTGAAATTCCAGTTCTTCGCATAGGGCAGCCAACCACCCCAAGGACTCGTCACCGTGACCTTGATGTCGTGGGGACCGCTCAACGGTGCACCGCTGGTATCCGCATAATTGGGCGTCGCAACGAATGAGTAGTCACCGGGCCAATCAAAGACACCGTTGTAGTATACCCAAGAGGTGCCCGACACAGGCGCCGGGGGAGGAGGAGGCGGCGGCGGAGGCGGCGGAGGCGGCGTGCCGGCCGCGACGGCCACCGTGATCGTGGTCGCTGCGCACGTCGCCGGCAGGTCGCTGTACGTATCGGTGGTGCACAGTTGGAACGAATATTTGCCCGCCTTCTGCGGGGTGCCGGTCAGCGTTCCGTTGTTGTTGAGTATCATGCCGAGCGGAGGCGTTCCGGTCGCGAAGGTGCCGGCCTGATAGTGGTAGGTCCCCCTGCCGCCGGCGATAGTTTTCAGCACCGTGGTGCTGTATGCCTTGCCGACCGTCGCCTGGGGCAGCGGGTTCACTGCGGTGACGACGATGGCGGTGCTCGGAGCGGTCGCCGAGGAGAAATTGTTTCCCGCCGAGTCGACCGTGCCGAGCGTTACGGTTCTGGTATTACTGAACGAATGGCCGGGAAGCGCTCCGCTTACGCTGTAGGTTCCCTTCGATAGCCCTGAGAAGGTGTAATTCCCGCCGAGATCCGTGGCCACGGAACCGACATTCGCACCGCTCAAGGTCATGATGGCCCCGGACATGGCGGCGCCGGTCACCGTGCCCGAGATCTTGTACGACGGCGCACTCGTCGCGGTTCCGGCGAAATTCACGTTGCTCACCGGTGCGCCGGCGACCTTGGCGGCGACGCTGGCCGGAGTAAATACGTGGCCGGCCACGGCGGGAGCCACCGTGTAGCTTCCGTTGGCAACACCCGTAAAGCTATAGGCCCCGCTCGAGTTCACAGCGGCGGTTTTCGTGGACTGCCCGGTCAACACCACTGAGGCGCCGGTAGAGCCGGCCACCGCGCCCGAGATCGTCGTGGAGCCCGCCGTGGGAACGGGTGTCGGCGCAGTCGCCTTCGTGACGGTGAAGGTTGCCGACGTGAAATGCGAATACTGTGGATTGATGAACCCTAGGTGCGCGGTGGTCGCGTCGCTCGGCACGGTGACCTTGATCAGGGTATCGCTGACGATGTGGATGCTCGCATCCTTGGCGGCGCCGATCCACACCTGGGTCAAACCGGTGAATCCCGTGCCGGGTATGGTAATGATGGTGCCCGGAGGGCCGGAAGTGGGCGAGAATCCAGAAGGCATCGGGGTTGTTAATGCAGTGGCGCTCATCGCGCCAGTGGCGGCGAACACGGCAAATACATAAGACAAGGCGGTACGTCTTGGCATCTTCTCACTCAATTTTGGATGTGGGAAAAACCGCGCCGTGATCACTGAGCGCAAACGGGAGACTTTCTCAGAATCGACTAATGCGGAACACGAGAGGTGTTGTACGTGCGATGAAAATCGGTCGCAACCGTCTCGGTTTGGCGACGCGCGCCCACGCTGGATGTCTTGAAACGGCGACGGGTGTGCTGCAGCGAATGCCCTACACGACTGGTCGGCATTCGCGCGGCGCCGTATGTTGTTTGTCCAGCTGCGGAGGGAAAATCAGACGGGCGACGTAATGCGCCCGAGCGCGGAAATTCTAGGGTTTTTCGCGATCCGTGCGCACCCATTCATCGGACGTTCGACGGCGCATCATCAGAAGAATCTTCCAGAGAAGAAATCCCGGCGCACGCGCAAGATCAAGCAGTCCTTGGGCGCCGATGCCGCTCAGTCGCCAGCCGCGCAACACGTAGAGAATGAGACCTGCCGCGCATCCCACCCCGATCCACAGCCACACGCGCATCGCCGGCAACCACCATGCGGCGACGGCTGCGAGCGCGATCAGCGCGCACACGTTGAGGGCCACGTACGACAAGGGCAGCACCAGCAAATCGAGTGCGAGATCGAAGCACACGGCGCTGCGCCTTAGGTACGCGGCCCGCAGCAAGGTCATGCTCTTCGCGCGCACCAGTTCGAAGCGTCCATGCTCCCATCGTTGGCGCTGTTTGCGCGCGATCTGTTCTCCCGAGACCATGTCGGCATCCGAATGCGCCTCGTCGGCGTATTGCACGCGAAATCCCGCGAGGCCCAGTTCGATTCCGTATTCGAGGTCCTCGGTCAGCGAGAAGGCGCGATAGGGGACCTGGGCCAGGAGTGCATGCGTAACGCACCAGCCATTGCCGCGGATACCGCAGGAAACGCCGACCCTTTCGCGAGCACGCGAGCGCACGATGTGAAACGCGCCTTTGGCGATCGTGATGAGCCGCGTGCGCCACGACGCGAATGGATTCAAGACGCCGTAGTGCGCTTGTACCGCGCAGGCGCCGCCTTCGATTCTCGCCGCGAACGCCTCGAGGAGATTCGCGGATGCCTCGGCGTCGGCGTCGATGACGACGACCGCATCGGCCCAGTTTTCCGCGGCGCTGCGCTCGAAGCCAAACTTAAGCGCGTAGCCCTTGCCGCGCAGCTCGAGGTTGGTGCGTTCGAACACCCGGGCGCCGGCCTGCCTCGCGATGCTCGACGTGGCATCGCTGCAGTTGTCGGCGATCACGATCACTCGAAAGCGATCTGCGGGCCAATCCAGCCGGCGCAGGTTCGCGACGGTGCGCGCAATGACGGCTTCCTCGTCGTGGGCCGGGACGAATACGACGAAACGCAGGCGGCGCGAGGAACGCTCCGGCGGCCGCTCACGCGCGGACAACATCGTGCAAGCCAATAAGTAGGCGCAGGCGAGGCCGGCGGGTAACGCCAGAGCGAGGAAGGCCAGGTGCAATAATGTGATCATTTGGTACTACGCATACTCACGGTATCGCCAGCCCCAAAATACCGACAGCTTGCCCACGTTTGCCGAGAGCGTGGTCAGCCAGCGGGCGGCGTGATGGCGGCCCAGCGGCCACACCACGAGCGTGAGGGCGGCCGCGGCCAGTGCCTGCGCGAGCGCACGCAGGAAGAACCGCACGCGCTTCGCGGTGGACATGGTGCCATAGCGGCCGGCGAGCGAATGCCGGGCGAAGTCCTGGCCTCCCGACAGCGCGCGGCGCAGGAGCCAATGCAGGGACAAGCGGGACGACTCCACCGGCTCCCGCACGATGGCCTCGTCGCACCAGACGAGGCGCGCGCCTCGTTGTACCAGGCGCGACAGCAAATCGCCGTCTTCTCCGCCCGTGAGGCCCAGGGCGGGGTCGAAGGGCGCCTCGGCGCCGCGAAGCCACGACCCTTTGACGAGCACATTGCCGAATCGCAGGCGGTTGGGGGGAATGACCGTTCCCGAGGCCATCCGTGGAAACTCGTAGAAGCGGCCGCGCTGGATCCAGGCCGGAGCGCTCTGGGGAACGATGGGGTCGACGGGACCCAAGATTCCATCCGCGCCGTCCCGGACCGCGGCCTCCATGAGCTGCGCCAGCCACGCAGGCGGTGCACGTTCATCGTCGTCGATGAATGCCAGCCAGTCGCCGCCGGCGAGTTCGACCGTCCTGTTGCGCGTCAGGGAAATATTCTTCACCGGTTGGACAGCATAGTGGATGGGGAAGGGCGCACTTTGACGGAGACGCTGCTCGACGACGGGGCGCGCGCTGGCTGCCGCATCGTTATCCACGACCACGACCTCGTCGGGCAGGCGGGTCTGGCGCGTCAAATCGTCGAGCACCGCCGCAAGTCGCTCCGCACGACGGTAAGTGGCTATGCAGACACTGACTGTGCTCATGGGAGTCCCGTGGTCGGACGGCCGCTCAAAAGTGATTGATCACCGCTCCGAGGAGTCTCGACTGGGTGCTCGCCAGGCGCCGTAGCAGGGCGCGGGTGCTGTTGAAGGACGTGTGTTGCGCCCGGCTCAACACCAGTGCGCGCGCCGCAATCGTGGCGACCGCCAGCCCGTCCGCGCACTCTTCCACAGGAGGCGTGTCAAGCACGATGAATTCGTAGGCGTTCCGCCAATCGTTCAGCAAGTTGCTGAACCGGCCGTCGGACAGCAGCTCCAAGGGATTGGGTGGAATCGGACCCGCCGTCAACAAGTGCATGAAAGGCAATCCCGTCACCGGATGGTAGTAGGGCTTCTCGTTGTGCGCGATCGATTGCGACAGTCCGTGTTGATTGGACGAGCCGAACAGCACGTGCTGCTGCGGCCTGCGCATGTCGGCGTCCACAAGAAGCGTGCGTCGCCCCAGTTGTGCAAACGAAATCGCGAGTTCGGCGCAAAGCTGCGAACGGCCCTCGCCCGAGCCTGGGCTGATCACGGCAAGGATATTCGCTCCGCGCCCGGTCTCGTGCAGCAGCAGCAGCTCGGTGCGCAGTGCCCGCAAGCGCTCGCTGCGCGGGTTGTCCGGGTCGTGAGCGAGAATCAATTTCCTGCTGGGCGCGACGCGCTCGCCCTGACGCAGCACCACGCGGCGATCGGCCGCGATGCGCCGGATCGCGGTTTCCACCATGCCCTCATCCTCCGGCGTGCGGCCGGACTTGATCTTGAGAAGGGCTTGTTCGAATGCATCGGGCCGCAAGAACCCCAGGCGTTCGGCGGCATCGGCGAAGGTGGTGCCCATCGACCGCATGACTTCGTAGATTTTTTCGACGGAAACGGCCGTCAAGCCCAACTCGGCGATGAGCTCCTCGTTGATGTCCACGTGAGTATCTTCGAGAGGATCGTGGAGAGGATCGTGGAGAGGATCGTTGAGAGGATCGTCATTGGTCGGCGACGGCGAGTTCATGCGGCACTTCGTAGATTGAGGATCGGGTCGAACTCCATCAGCACCGGCAGATCGAAATCCCGCTCGAAATCGTCCCGGCACCGGATTCGCCGGTTGATCAGCAGCTCGTAGAGCAAGGGCGCGAGGATCCCGACGGCGATGCCGGCCATCACGCCCAGGATGAGCAATTTGAGCTTGTTGGGTTTGGCCGCCTTTTGCGGGGGTACCGCCCTGCTGACGACGCTGATGTTCGCCACGTGTCCGCCGGACGCGAACATGATCTGGTCGTAGCCGTCGAGCGCGCGCTTGTAGACCGACTGTGCCGACTCGAGTTCCAGTTCGAACTTCATCCCATCGTCCTGCAGCTTATTGACGCCGAGAACTTTTTTCCGCTGTTCCTCCACGGCTGCGCGCATCTTGGCCTCGAGCTCTTGAGCTGCGGCGAGTTCCGACGTATTGGCCGACGTCACTCCATGAAGCTCCGCGTCCAGATTGCGCTGCGTTGCGTGGATCTGGTTTTCGAGTTCCAGGACCTTGGGATGCTGCACGCCGTACGTGGTGCGCAACTGCGCGAACTGCGTCTGTTGCGTGTTGAGCAGCGCCTTGAGAGTCTGCACGGCGACCGAACCCGTGGCCGTATTCGCATTCTGCGTGGACATCGCCTTCACCTCGGCCGAACGGCGCACGTTCTCGGCATCCTGCAGCTTGCCCTCGAGCATGCCGAGAAGGGCCTGCTCCACGCTGGCGTTCTTCGCCGTGGTGTCGGTGACGCCCGTGCGCTGCCGAAACGCGGTGACCTGATCCTGCGCACTGCGCACCTTGTTCTTGAGTTCGGCCAGTTCCATCGCATAGCGCTTGGCGCGCTCGCTCGCCGGGCCTGATACGCGCTCCCGCTGCTGCGTCAGGTACAGGTCCGCCAAGGTATTGGCGATCTGCGCGGCGAGCGTCGGGTTGCGTGCGGACGCATTCACTTGGATGAGCTGGCTGCCGAAGGCGCCGAGTTGTATGTCCAGACTCTTGATGAGATTTTCCCGCACCCAGTCGCGCAGCGTGCTGCCGTCGCCGGTATAACCCGCAGCATAGTTTTTGTCCTGGGTCAGATTCAGCTTGTCGATCACCGGCAGCAGCACTTCCGGGCTGAGCATGAGCTGCGATTCCGTCGACATGTAGTTGAACGTGGGTGTTGTCGCCGCCCCCGGGTTGGTCGCCAGCGGATCGTTTCCCTCCGGGTTCACCATCATCGTGGTCGTCGCTGTGTAGGTCTTCGGCATCATCTTGATGAGTCCGGCCATGACGACGGAGATCGCGACCACGATGACGAGCGTTGGTAGACGGTACGCGCGCAAGATCGACAGGATCTGCTGAATGGAGAGCCCCGGACTCGCGAACGCTTTCGGGAACGCCGCTTCGTTGCTTGGAGTGACGGCGGCGGGCACGGGGCGCGCGACCGCGAGCACTGGGAGATTTCTACGCGATCTCAAAAAATACTCTCCTTCACTTGAACGACGTCGTCGGGTTGGACGAGATCGCCCAATTTGGCCTTTACGGTCGAATAACTGCCACTGGCTTGCTTACGTTTGATCTCGACCCGGCGTTGGCTGCCGCGCAGCGTAATGCCGCCCGCCCTGGCGATGGCTTCGATCACCGTCATTCCCGGTTCGACGCGGTATCGCCCGGGCGTCGTCACCTCGCCGTAGATCGAGAACTGTTCCGCCTTGGGCACGAATACCGAATCGCCCCCCTGTAGAGACATCGCATGGATCGAGCCGCTGCCGTTCGCCAGACCCTTCAGATCCACCGGGTAGCGGATTTCTTTTCCGTCCTTGTCGAGGCGGATGATATAGACGATATCGGAACCGGCCGCCGTGATCCCGCCGGCCTGCGCCAGAAGATCGAAAATCGTCGTGTTCGACTCCACCGCATAGCGGCCTGGCGCGCCCACCTGGCCGAGCACGGACACTCGTTGGCTGCGCGTCTGCGTCACCGTGAGGGTGACGTGCGGGTCGACCAAGATCTTGCCGGTTTTCAGTGCAGCCTCAACACGGGAGCTCGCCTGGGCGGGCGACAATCCTGCCACCTGGATATTGCCGGCCAGCGGCACCGATACGGTTCCGTCGTCGCCGACGTACACCGTCGTGCTCAAATCCGGTTGCCCGTACACTTGGATGCTGACGCTGTCTCCGGGCCCCAGTTGCAGCAAGGGCGCCTTCACCGCGGGTTTGTCCGGCGGCGGTGGCGCCGCCGCCGCCGCCACGCATTGGCAGGCGCCGAGCGCCAGCAGGGCAGCCGCCGCCCACCCCGATACGCCTCGAAGCACGTCATTCCTCTGCAATTCAGCACCTTTCGTCGAAATACTTAACATAATATGTCAGCATCCCTTATAACCCAGGCTGACGGCGAATATATTACTATCCACGCCCGCCGGGGAGCCGCGATTGATCGACAGAACTGCACAGTGAAAGTATTCCCGCGCCTATCACCCACCTCCTGGCTGACGACCAAAACGGTTTTTTCGCAACTATTCGCGCTCCTGTTGTTCGCGATCCAGGCGCCCGTTCTCGGGCCGAAGGCCTTCGGGCTCATTTCCATCGTCATGGTTTTCGTGGGATTCTGCGAAAACGTCCCGGGTGAGGCAGCCGCGGAAGCCTTGATTTCGGTGCGCGAAATCGATGAGCGGCATTTCAGCACCATGACCACGGCCAACGTGCTGCTGTCCGTGGCCATCGGAATCGCGGTGTTCGCGGGAGCCCAGCGAATCGCGGGCTGGTTCGGCGAACCGGAGCTTGCCGCCATCCTGCGGTGGATGTCGGTGCTGCCCGCGATCAGTGCGTTTGCTGCGGCGCCGATCGCCGCGACGAAGCGCGACATGCTGTTCCAGCCCCTGGCGTTGCGTTCCATCGGCAGTCTGTTCGTCGGCGGAATCGTGGGTCTGGTGCTGACCCTGGCGGGGGCCGGCGTCTGGGCGCTGGTCTGGCAGGCCCTCGTCACGAGGCTGGTCTCCTCCATCGTGCTGTGGCACACCGTGCCCCTCAAATTTGGCATGGGATTTTCGGCCCGGCACTTCCGCGAGTTGGCGCATTTCGCGGCTCCGACCCTCATGTCGCGCTTTCTGACCTGGAGCTGCAATCAAATTCCGCGCTTGATGCTGGGACTGTATTGGGGGTCGACGGATCTGGGGTTGTTCAGCCTCGCGTCCCGCTTGGGCGACATTCTGATGGAAGTCGCCGTCGTGCCCCGTTACGCGGTTGCTCGGGTGGAACTGCGCAAATACGCCGGCGACCGCGCCGGCCTTGATGCTGCACTGCGCCGGACCTTTACCTTTCTGACGGTGTTTTGTTTCCCCTTGTGCATCGGGGGTGCCGCCATCGTTCCGACGCTGTTCCGCGTCTGGCTGGACCCGCGATGGACCGGGGCGATCGTTCCCGCGCAGTGCCTGCTGCTGGCGTGCGTCGCCCTGGTCACGCAATACCTGGGCGGGGCCGCACTGCTCGCCATGAACTTCCAGCGCAAGGAGGCCCTGGTTTCGATCGCGCAAACGGTGCTGACCGTGCTCGCCGTGGCGGCCTGCGCGCCGTTTGGCCTGCTGGCCGCTTCGATTGGAATCGCGGCGCGACCGTTTGCCCTGCTGCCCTTGTCGGTGGGCCTCTTGAAGCGCTATTGCGCCATTCCGGCCTCCACGATATTCCTGCCGCAGTGGCCGCCGCTGGCGGCCAGTCTCATCATGGGA
>Ga0137412_10002005_pt1 | contig 16042 bp, 12 predicted proteins | sample CZODoug2_1_16fun_FD_122160 | JGI IMG/M metagenome (GOLD analysis project Ga0137412, IMG submission 122160) | Vadose zone soil fungal communities from Angelo Coast Range Reserve, California, USA - CZODoug2_1_16fungal (Hybrid Assembly) | ecosystem: Environmental > Terrestrial > Soil > Vadose zone...
AGATGACGTCCGGCTATGTCGACTACGTCATCGGCAACACCGCGATGAACGATGAGCTGTACGCCAACCCATTCCGGCGCTGGACCGTCGACGACATACTGAGCTACGCCACCTCCAAGCCGCTGCTCTACCGGCCAGGAACCAACTGGAACTACGCCCATACCAACTACGTGCTGCTTGGGCTGGCGCTGGAGAAGGCCACCGGCCAGGAGATGTCGAAGCTGTTGTCGAACAAGGTACTTCAGCCTCTCGGGCTGACCAACACGGTCAACTCACTAACCCCCGAGATCCCGTCCCCCGTCCTGCACGCGTTCAGCTCGGAACGCCGGGAATTCCTCAAGATTCCAGCTGGCACACCATTTTACGAAGAGAGCACCTTCTGGGATCCGTCCTGGACGATCACCCACGGAGCGATCCAGACGACCAACATCTTTGACATGGAGGCGACCGCGGTCGGCATCGGTTCGGGCAAGCTGCTCACCGCAGACTCGTACAACAAGATGGTCTCCACCAACCTGCGCGGCAAAACCCACAAGCAGGACGGATGCACCACCTGCGACGAGATGAACAACGTCTACACCTACGGCCTCGGTATTGTCATCACTGGGAACTGGCTGGTGCAAAACCCGCTGATGTCCGGATACGCGGCGCTCGAGGCCTACTTGCCGTCGCAGAAGATCGCAATCGCAATCGCCGCCACCTATGCCCCCGAAGCGTTCGACGATAAGGGCAATTATCGCAACGAGGCCGACACGGTGTTTCGCAAGGTGGCCGCCGAGCTGGCCCCGACGGTGGGCGCGGACGCGGCCAGCATCGGGCGCAGCGTTTCCTCGGCTGCGGGAGCATTGGGCGGGAGCGAGGAAAATGGCGCGGTTGCGGCACTGCAGAAGGAGCTCGAGAAAGCCTTGGCGCCGGAAATCTTTCACAAGGATGTGGCGTTGCGCCAGGAGCCGGACGGCTTGGTTATCAGCTTGCGGGAGGTGGAATTTTTCGCCAGCGGTTCGGCGGAACTTCGGCTCAATGCGATCCCTACCCTCCGGCGCGTGACCGCGGTGTTGCTGGAACGTCCTTACGAGATACGGATTGAAGGGCACACGGACAACGTGCGCATCCACACAGCCCAGTTTGCGTCGAATTGGGAGCTGTCCGCGGCGCGGGCGATTGAGGTGGTTCGCCTGATGATTTCTGATATGGGGTTCGCACCGCAACGGCTTTCTGTCGGCGGCTATGGCGAGTTTCACCCGGTCGCGCCGAATACCACCGAGGAGGAGCGAGCGCTGAATCGCCGGGTGGACGTGGTTATTCTGCGGCGGAGCATTCTCGCGGCCGCGCATGTTGTGGATGTGGCAAAAGAAGCGCGGGAGTCCCGGTCCTCGCCGGAGCCGCGCGGGGTTCCGGAGCCGCCTCGAACGGATGGGAAGCCTTCGCCCGCTCACGGGATGTCGAAAGTGAGTGGTCTGGGCGGGTAGGAGTTGTCCTTAAAGGCGGGCCCACTTTAAAGGCGGGCCCACTTTGCCCGACAGCAATTGGGATCGTCCTGCGACCGTCCCTCAATCAAGCCTCAGCCTGTTACCGCCGATAAGAGCAATGGGTGGCGCGCTGATGCGCCGGAGGCTGGTTGTGTCATTGGACCGGTTGCTTCGCTGCCCGGAGCATCCGAAGCGATGGCCATGAGGAGTTGACGAATGTCCGCGACTGCGATCGCACGTACTGGCGAAGAGCTTTTGCAACTCGTGAGCTTTCGAGTCGAGGACGAAGAGTTCGGACTCGAAATTCTGCGGGTGCAGGAGATTATCCGCATTCAGCAGCTGACCCGGGTGCCCGCATCGCCGGCCTTCATTGAAGGCGTCATCAATCTGCGGGGCCGCGTGATCCCGGTCATCTCGCTGCGCCGGCGCTTCGGTCTGCCCCAGGTGCCAGCGGACAAACAAACCCGCATCGTCGTAGTGGAAGTGAATGGCTCCGTCCTAGGCTTCATGGTGGATGCCGTATCGGAGGTGCTGCGCCTTCCGGCGAGTGCGGTGGAGCCGGCGCCACGGATCGGGCGAGTGGAAAGGGAATACGTACGGGGAGTGGGCAAGTTGGAGAACCGGCTCCTCATTCTCCTGGATATTGACCGGCTCATGAGCGAAGCCGAAGAAGAAGCGTGCGTGGAACTCACGCAGCCATAACGGCTCGCACCGAGCGCTCGCACGGTAACCGCTGGAATCGGGAGAAGACGTGATCAACGAGATGGCACAAGATCCGGTCCTGATGGAAGAGTTCCTCACCGAATCCGAGGAACTTCTGCAACGCATGGATCAGGACATGGTGCTTCTGGAAACTCATCCGCAAGATGCGGAAATCCTGAACCGAATCTTCCGGGCTTTGCACACGATCAAAGGCACCTCTGGGTTTTTGGGCTTTGATGCGATCGTGCGTCTGAGCCATCAGGCCGAAGATGTCCTGAATTTTCTGCGGCGCGACGAGATTCGGGTCACGACCGCCATCATGGACGCACTGCTGCAGTCGCGGGACCAGCTTGGGGTGATGCTCGGCGACATTCGGCAAGGCGGGCTGCGCGAGTACTCGCTCGACGCTCTGATTGCCGAGCTTGTGAGCGCGCAAAAACCTGCTGGAGAGGCCCAGCACAAAGCCGAAAGCAAAGCGGCGAGGTTGGAGAAGTCGGCATCGGGGAAGGCTGGGTCAGCTAAGACATCGTCCTCCGGCTTGAAGGTGGCGCCGGCACCTTCGGTTCCGACAGCATCTTCCGTTCGCATTCTGGAAGCAGCTGCTTCGGTCGCGGTGGCGCAGTCGCCCGCCGAACCCGCTGCGGCGCCGCGCGTGGAAGCTGCCAAGACCACTGACCCGCAAGGGCATACCTTGCGCGTGGATGTGGGCAAGCTCGATGAACTTGTGAACTTGATTGGCGAGTTGGTGCTCGAGCGCAACCGGCTAGCGCAAATCAGCCGCGATCTCACGTCTTCTCTGGATGATCCGCGCGTAATTGCGGAGGCTCTCAGTCTTTCGACGTCGCGACTCAGCTTTATCACCGATGAGTTGCAGACAACCGGTCTGAAGACGCGGATGGTGCCCATTGAAACCGTATTTCGCAAGTTCCCCAGGCTGGTGCGGGACGTGGCCCACAGCCTGGGAAAGGATGTCGAGCTGATCGTTCGCGGGGAAGACACGGAACTCGACAAGACGATGGTGGAATTGATTGGCGACCCGCTGATCCACCTGGTGCGGAATTCCCTGGACCACGGTCTGGAGATGCCGGAGCTGAGGGTCACGAAGGGCAAACCCCGGAAGGGGACGATCCGGCTGGAAGCGCGGCAGGAGGGCGACCAGATCGTTATCAGCATTCGAGATGACGGCGCTGGCATTGATCCGGAGCGCGTTGCCAAGAAGGCGATTGAAAAGGGTTTGGTCACACCGGACCGGGTTCGCGCGCTGAGCCGGGCCGAGATTCTTGATTTCATCTTTCTGCCCGGATTCAGCACCGCGGAAAAGACCAGCAACTTATCCGGGCGCGGCGTCGGGATGGATGTGGTGCGTTCCAATTTGAAGAAAATGAACGGAAGCGTGCAACTGCAAAGCGAAGTGGGCGCTGGCACAACCGTGTTGCTGCGGCTTCCGCTCACATTGGCGATTCTGCCAGTTTTGCTGGTGCGGGTCCGGGAGGATGTTTACGCTCTGCCTCTACGCTCCGTGATTGAAACAGCCCGTATTGAGCGGCGTGAAGTCCACAAAGTGGAAGGCGGCGAGATTCTGCACTTGCGCGACCGGACGTTGCCCTTGCTGCGCCTCGGGCGAATCTTCCGACAGGCGGAGGCGCCCGACGGAGACGATCGTGCAGTCATTCTGGGGCTGGGTGAACGGCGGGTTGCGCTTCTTGTGGACCAACTGCTGGGACAGGAATCGACGGTGATCAAGCCGTTGAGTTCGCTGTTCCACCACATCGCGTGTCTGTCCGGGGCAACGATCAGCGGAGACGGGCGGGTACGGCTGGTTCTGGATCCAGCGGGCATTCTGGCGGCCGCCGAAGGTATGCACGAACTGGCGCGCGGAGCCTCGGCATGACGGCTTCCCCCGCGCCGACTCAGGCAACGGAGAGCGGCTCCTTCGTTGCCAACCCGAACCTGACTCGCATCCGCGACGTCATCTACCAGGCGGCGGGCATTTTCCATCCGAATCATAAGCTTCGTTTTCTGGAAGACCGTTGCGGGCGGCGGATGAAAGAACTTGGGGTCGCGAATCTGCGCGACTACGTCGACTGCCTCACGGTCAAGCCCAGTCACCAGGCGGAACTGGTGGCGTTGCTCAACGAAACGACGGTAGGGGAAACCTACTTCTATCGCAACGAACCGCAGCTCGAGGCATTGCGCAAGGTCATCCTGCCGAAAATTGTGGAGGCCAAAGCCAACCTGCCGCTGCGCCGCCTGAGAATCTGGAGCGCCGGTTGTTCCACGGGCGAAGAACCCTACACGCTTGCCCTGATTCTGCTGGAGGAATCGAAGGGTTTGCTTGAGGGTTGGAGTTTCGACATTCAGGCGACCGATTTGAACGAGCGTTCGATTGCCCACGCCAAGCGCGGGGTGTACGGCGAATATTCCACTCGAAACATTCCTCCGCAAATCCGCGAGAAGTATTTCGTGGAGGAACAAGGCGAGCTCTCTGTGGGCACGCTGGCGCGTTCGCGGGTCACAATTCAGCGGCTCAACCTGCTGGATGACAGCCGCATGACCTTCATGAAAGGTGTCGACATCATTTTTTGCTGCAATGTGTTGATTTATTTTGACGCCGCTTCCAAGAGCCGCGTCATCCAGCACTTCCACACGAATCTGCTGCCCCATGGATATTTGTTCCTGGGGCATGCCGAATCATTGTTCGGCATCAACGACGCCTTTCACCTGATTCATTTGCCCTCGACCACTGCTTACGGCAAGGGTGCGCATGCTAACGGAAGGAAACGCCTGCCATGACTGGCCTATCTCGCGAACAGATATTCAGGAAACTGGAAACGGTGGATACCATGCCCAGCATTCCCGCCACGCTGGAGCCTCTGCTGCGTTACCTGAGCCTGCCCGTGGACCAACTGGAGACACAGAAGGTCGTCGACCTGATTTCACACGATAAATCCCTTACCGTGCAGTGTCTGCATCTGGCCAATTCTCCGCTGTTCTGCCGATGGCATGCCGTCGATTCCCTCCGTGGGGCGGTGGTGGCCCTGGGCCTGGGCCGCATGAAGGAAGTCGCCCTGGCCTGTTCATTCATGAAAATGCTGCCGACGCAGATTGGCGGAATCGATCCCGTTATCTTTTGGGAACACAGCCTGGGATGCGCTCTGGTGGCCCGGCACCTGTCGCGCAAACTCAATCTCCCCTGCGCAGACAAGGCTTACTTGGCGGGGCTTTTGCACGATTTCGGCATCATCGCCAATGTCGTAACCCTGCCCAAGGAGTTCGGCGAAGCCCTGATTCTGGCTCGCTCCAGAGAGATTCCTCTGCATGAAGCGGAACTGGAAGTCATGGGGGTTACGCACGCCGAGAGTGGAGGAATCTTGGCGGCGCGATGGAAGCTTGCGCCGGAGCTCATTGCAGTCATAACGCATCACCATACTCCCGAGCAAGCCCCCGATCACCGCGCGTTGGTGGCGCTCGTGAGCATCGCAGATTTGTTGTGCCGCATGCGCAATCTCGGCTATGGCTATGCCGAACGACGGCTTGTCGACCTTCTCGAGGAGAAGGCGTTCACGGTGCTGGTGGAAGAGTGCACGACGCTGGCGGAGTTCGACTGGGCGCGGCTCACATTCGAACTGGATAACTACATGTTTGAAGTCCACAAGCTGGTCGCCGCGCTGTATCGAATCCAATGACGCAGGCTCCTAACAAATCGAAGCTCATTCGCGTGCTGATCGCCGACGATAGCTCGGTGATGCGGGCGGCGCTTTCGCGCATGATTGAATCGGACCCAGAAATCCAGGTTGTGGGATATGCGGTCGACGGCGTCGACGTTTTGGCGCAGACCAAGGCTCTGGATCCCGATGTCGTAACGCTGGATATTGAAATGCCCCGCATGAACGGGCTGGAAGCGCTCGCCCGGATCATGGCCGAATCTCCACGCCCGATCATCATGCTCAGTTCGCTGACGCGGCAAGGCACCCAATCCACATTTGAAGCCTTGGAACGGGGCGCTTTCGATTTCATTCCAAAGCCCGGGGCAGATGCGTCCAACGGAATTTTTGATATTCGCAACGACCTGTTGGCCAAGATCAAGAATGCGGCGCATGCCCCATGGCCTCAAGGCGGCCCGCCCGCGCGCAAGGCTCCTGCGCGCGCTGCGTCCAATCTGTCAGCGCAAGTTCAGACACTTCCGGCCATTGTTGCCATCGGCACTTCGACCGGCGGGCCGAAGGCTCTTCAGGAAGTTCTTTCGCAGTTGCCTGCACAGTTGCCGACCGGCGTTCTGATCGTGCAGCACATGCCCGTCGGGTTTACCGCTCAATTCGCGGACCGGCTGAACCACTTATGCGCAGTGGCGGTGCATGAAGTAAAGCGGGAAGAAACGATCGAACCGGGAACGGTCTATATCGCGCCAGCCGGATTGCACATGACGGTAAGCCGCTCTGGAGCGCAGTATCGAATTCAGCTCAGCAAGTCTCCGGCAGGGACGCTTCACACTCCCTCCGTCGACGTTCTCATGCACTCCGTAGCCCGCGTCTACGGCAGCCAGGCCATGGGAGTGATTCTGACCGGCATGGGCTCGGACGGCGCGCAGGGGATGAAAGCCATACGGGACGCCGGAGGATGGACGATCGGCCAGGATGCCGAGAGCTGCGCCGTGTATGGGATGCCACGTTCCGCCGCCGAAATGGACGCGCTCAGCCGGGTTGCCCCCTTGTCTCGCATTGCCGCTGAAATCATGGCAGCTGTGGCACCGCGGTCGAACACAGCGGCAGCGGGTTCCCTAGTTCGCGGCGCGCGATAAGCAGTTCTGCAATTTTGCGTCCCGTCGAATCTCAGCGCTGCCGCAAGAGAGTTGCCTGCGGATCGAGAAGGATTTTGCGGGTGCCGGGCGGCACACGCAAGTGGAACGTCGTCTCCGGGCCGTCCGCAAAAATTCTTCCCAGCAACACGAGGGGTTTCCCCGGCACCTCGGCATAGAGGGGTACGGGTGTAATCAGGTCGTATGGGGCATCCCGCTGGACAATGGTACCGGTCGCGGAGGTTGCATCTTTAGGATGCAAGATCTTGGCGTTTTTTAGTTCCATGATTGGGACAGATGTTCCCTGAATCCAGCTGTCGGCAAACCAACCCAGAGAGGGTTTCCCTTCAAACCAGAGTGACTTGGGCCAGCGCGCCGCAAATTCGTCCAGCAACTCTCGGGTGGAAAGGCTTTTGCCCGCGTATTTTTCCTGGACGCTCAGCAGAATTTTCATGAAGAGGGCATCTGGATTTGAAGGCGGACTTGCAGACTTGGAATGCTGACTGGCGAGAGTAGCGTCGTCGCGGAGCATCTGCCGCAGCATGTGAAAAAGCCACGCTCCACGGCCATAGGCAATGAGGTCATAGCCGAGAGGGAAACGCGAGGAGTTCAGGCGCTGTCCCAAAGTTACTGCGCCGGCTTCGGACATGCGGCGGTCACCCTTTTTCTGCAACAGGTCGTCGCGATAGTTATCGAGGACGAGGCGAAAAGCCGCGGGATCTTCCGGCTCGAGCTCGAGGAGCGCGCAATAACTTGCCAGACCTTCGGAGATCCATTGATCGCGATAGCTTTTCCACGGAACGAGGTCACCCCACCACTGGTGCGCGGTCTCGTGGGCCGGCGTCTGCCGCGCGAGAATGGAGTCCGCGGGGCGAAGGTTTCGCGAGGCCAATTCCTCCGGGGATAGAAACGCGTACCCGGATAGGAACACAAGGCCCGGCCATCCCTGGCTTACGGGACCCGGCGCCTGCGTCAGCGCCAGCGACCCGTAGGGGTAGCTCCCGAAGCGTTCAGCAAAGAAAGTGACTGCATCGGCGGCCCGGTCGGCAACCACCTGTACGTTGCGCGCCGGCGAAGAAGGATCCGAGAAAGGGGGGATTGGTCGCGAACTGTCGGGCAAGTTTTTCCCGGGAGCTGAGGCGAGGCCAGGAGCTACTTTGGGCGCTGCGAGCCCCATTTCTCCCGTGGCATAGGCTTCGACGAGCACGCTTCCGGCCTTCGCTGTGGCCTTGACGTAACGCCCAAGGTTGAAACCCGCTACGGGAACGGGGCGGGACGAAATCCAGCGGGAATGCAGCTCTTCCGGGGTGAGAGGGGCGCCGTCGGGCCGGGTGGCATTGGGGCGAGCGTTATCGGGCCTTATCTCATCTGCGCCGGTGCGGGTGCCGGTCGCCAGGAGCGTCCATTCCGGCGGGTAAGCGAAAACCAGATCGAAGTTCGCCATGCGGAGACCGCGATTTGGGTACCAGGTTCCGCGGGCACCGACCGCTAACAGTCCGTTGGCTTCTTCCGAGAGCACGTCGCCGCCATAAGTGAACTTCAGCGTAATTCGCTCGCCTGCCTTGAGTGTCCTGGGAAAGACGACGGCGACCATGTCGTTGCCCTGCCTCGCCAATTGCGAGCCGGTGACGGAGGGATTGTGGATGAACTCCAAGGGCTCACCTGAGGCTTCCACGCCTGTCACGAGAAGGTATCGCGAGAGTTCGAACAGCAACGCCCGCTGCCCCTCGCGGACGATGTGCAGATCACAGGTCGCCTCCGCCTCGAGGCGGTGCGGCGGCGTAATCCGGGCCTGGATTTTGTAGCTGGGGATTTCGAAGGCATCCGGACCGACCTCCTGGGGAAGGGTGGGGTCGCTTCCGCGCGCCTTGGGAGTGAACGACATCCAGATGTCGTAATAGCTGCCACCCTCCGCTTGGGTAAGTTGCAGCACTTGCACCTGCTCGGCCGACAGCGAATCATAAAAAATGTCGAACGCCCCCAGTTTCGCTCCGAACAGACGGGAATGTAATATCCGGTCCTGGCGGGCTTCGCGCGCAGGTTCATGGGATGGCTCGGAAGACGGGAGCAGCGCCGCATAGGTCTCCAATAGGCGAAAAGCATCCGCTGCGGCCCAATCTGGCGCCTGGGTTGTCCACTTCGACAAAAATGCAGTGGCGTCCGCGGTTGGCTTCAGATGGGGCTTCAAGTCTTCGTAGGTTCCATCGTTGAAACGAACGTATCCAAACGAGATTTTTTCTTCGAGGATTGCGGAACCTGTAAACAATGCCAGGGAGGATCGCTCGGCGCGGTCGGGAGGGAACACCAGAACCTCGCCTTCCCCTTCGAAAAGAGCGCCGGTTGCGCGGCCGAGGATGTCCTGGGTAAAGCCGATGGTTCCATCTTCCAGGGTCAGGTACAGCCCGGGGCGATCGATATGTGCATCGCGCACGTGATAGACGCGTGCTGGATCGAGGCCGACTTTGCCCAAGCGAAGAAAGAGGTCTTCGGCGGGATGTGCAGTCGGTTGGGCAACCGGTTGGACGGGCGGATGTGTAGCGACTACTGGGGGTGGAGCCACGTTCTGCGCGACAGAAGTGGAGGCCTCAACGGTGCAAAGAGGACTGGCGATGAGGATGCATCTGGCGATCCTCAACAACAAGACGTTCCGTATTACCACGGTCACTTCAGGCACTCCTCTTCGCATTGCTAGACTTCCAAGTAGTGCGCACCCAATCCATATTGCTCTTGTGCTTCGTTTCGGCGGCCTGCGCGCTCGCACCCGCTGAAACCCTGCACCTCAAGAACGGCCGCACGATCTGGGCGGAAAACGTTCGCGAGAATGGTAACCGGATTGAGTATGAAGTCGGCGAAAATACGTTCGCCATCCCGAAATCGCTGGTCGATCATGTTGATGCGGGGGGAACGCCTCCGGAGTATTCGACGGGCGGCGGGGGCTCGAAGTCAACCGATATCGCGGCGCCCAGCAGCGAGTTGCGCATTGCCAACGACGTCTATGCCCTGGTTTTGCACGACGGCAAAGTGGACACGGATGCCCTGGCCAAACTGGAAAAGGAAAGCACGCCGGACAATGCGGCGGCCGGATATTTTCTCGCCGGGAGGCATGAGATCGAGCAGGGCAACACCACGGCGGCGCGGGGCTACTACGAAAGCGCGTTGCGCCTGCAACCTGAGAACGCGATTCTGCTCGCTCACTACACGGTGTTGCTGTTGCGCGCGGGAGCCACGCGGGAGGGATTGGCGGCCGCGGAGCATGCCGTTCGGGTCGCACCGGAATCCGCCGATGCCTATGCGGTTCGGGGAGCGGCTCAGTATGCATCGGATCGCACCAAGGAAGCTATCCGGTCATGGAAACGCTCGCTGACGCTTCGGGCTGACCCTGCTGTGGAGCGATTGCTCGCCAAGGCACAGAAAGACGCCGCGACGGAGGAAAGCTTTTCCGAGAACCAGACCAGCCACTTCACGCTGCGCTTTGAAGGCAAGCAAACGTCGGAAACTCTTCGGCGTGCCATCATGTCGACACTGGAATCGCAATTCGACGAACTGGCCCAGACGCTGGGAGCGTCGCCGCGCGACAGTGTGACGGTCATTCTCTACACGAACCAGGTCTTTTTTGACGTGACCCAGGCCCCGTCGTGGACGGGCGCGTTGAATGACGGCAAGATGCGCATCCCGGTGAGCGGTCTGGACTCGCTGACGCCGGACCTGGCCCGGGTTCTCAAGCACGAACTGGCTCACTCTTTTATTAACTATATTTCCCGAGGCCGCTGCCCGCAGTGGCTGCATGAGGGAATCGCCCAGATGGTGGAGCCGCGAAATCTGAGCGGAAGGGGGCGGCGGCTGGCGCAACTCTTTCAGGCACAGCGGGCGCTTCCGTACAACATGCTGGAAGGCGGCTTCCTGAGCCTGTCCTCAGCGGAAGCAACTGTGGCTTATGATGAATCTCTTGCGGCAGTGGAGTACATTCAAGAGACGTATGGGATGAGCGATGTGCAGCGGATCCTGCAGCGGATGGCCGAGGGAAGTACACCCGAAGCCGCTTTGCGCGCTACGGTTCATTCGGGGTACCGCGAACTGGAAGGCGAAGTTGGCAAGTTTCTGGCAAGCAAGTATGGGGGCTAGCGTAACTCTCACATTTTCTGCGACGCCGGGGCGGTTTTGAGCGTCGAAGCAGCATCGTGAACTTCTTCGGACACCAAGACGAGAGTGCCTCGCCGACGCTGCGGCAGCCCGAGCCGCCGGAACCTCCATTGATTGCAGGCGCTGAAATAGGCGCTGCCTATTCCGGCGTGCGCATGGGCGGAGATTTTTTCGATTTCGTGTTGGTCAATTCGCGGCTCGTATTTTTGATGCTGGATGTCTCCGGGCTTCGAGATAGCGCGCAGAATATTGCCGCCATAGTGCAAGACCACTTCCGGAGCGTGGTTCCGAAACGATTCGCTGCGACGGAGCTGAATGAAGCTACGGCGATTGTCGAACTCTCGTTGTCGCTGAACCGCACGGTGCTGGAGGCAGCGGATGGCATTTGTGCCACTTCGGCCTTTCTTGGGTGCTATGACCTGGAACTCGGGACGGTCTGCTACAGCAACGCTGGACATGTTCCGGGATTGGTTCGCGATCACACCGGCATGTCTCAGTTGCCGGCGACAGGGCTGCCTCTTGGGTTGTTCTCGCACGCTACTCATGACGCGACCATGACCGTGCTGGAGCCGGGCGCAGTTTTGCTTCTGGTATCACGCGGCGTGGTGGAAGCCCGGTGCCAGGGGAATGAGTTTGGGGTCGAAGGTGTGTCGGCCACCTTGGAGCACCTGAATGCCCCAAGCGCGCACCGATTGTGCGTTGCGATGCTGGATAGCGTGGAGCGCTTTATGTGCGCGCCGCCCACGCATAATGATGTGACGGCTTTGGCTTTGGTACGGAGACAGACGAATGGATCGAAGAGTTAGCCTGGCATCTTCTCCTTGGGGGCTCGACTTCGGAGGCTAAAGCCCGACGTTTGTGTGGCGGAGCGCGGGCCTTCAGGTGTCCAGTTCCATGACATGCTTTACAAAACGTTCCGGGACATCCTTTACACTCCGGTCCGCAGGTGCCGCGGGTGGAGTGGAAGAAAAACAGCCCGCGCCAGAGGGCGAGGGATGGCTTGGAGAACACGGGACGTGGAGGAGCAGCGCATGAGATTTGTGGTGGCGGCGAGTCGCCGGGAAAAGAGTTTGACCGAGCTGTGTGCCGAGTTCGAGATCTCGCGGCCGACGGCTTATGGCTGGCTGAAGCGGTATCAGGAGGGTGGGATCGCCGGGATGCGGGAGGCGAGCCGGCGTCCGCATCACAGTCCGGCGAGAACGGCGGCGGGGTTCGAACAACGAGTGGTGGAGTTGCGGCGGCAGCGACCGGATTGGGGAGCACGCAAGATTCGGCATCTGTTGGGGGAGGAAGGGATCGAGTTGCCGGCGAGCACGATTCATCGCATCTTTTTGCGGCACCAGTTGGTGCGCGACTGGGACCGGCAACCGATGGCGTTGCGGCGCTTCGAGCGGGCGCAACCGAACCAACTCTGGCAGATGGACTTCAAAGGTCCCAAGGGATGGGATCAGCCGGTGGGTCCGCTGTCGGTGCTGGACGATCACAGCCGCTATGCGCTGGCCCTGGAAAACACGGGCAGCACGCAGGCGCAGGGCGTACAGGCAGTATTGGAGCGGGTGTTCCGCGAAAGCGGGGTGCCGGAAGAGATGCTGATGGATCACGGCACGCCCTGGTTTAACACGCAAGGTCGCATGGGCTGGAGTCAATTTACGGTGTGGCTGATGGATCAGGATGTGAGCCTGCGCTTCAGCGGGTACCAGCATCCGCAGACTCAGGGCAAAGTGGAACGGTTTCATCGCAGCCTGACTGCGGCGCTGTTGCGCCGGGGCACGCCCCAGGACAGCGAACGGCAAAACTGGCTGAACGACTTTCGCCAGGAATACAACTGTGTGCGTCCACATGAAGCCCTGGAGATGAAAACGCCCGATCAGGTGTGGCACAAGAGTTCGCGAGCATTCCGGGAGTCGCAGTCCTCTTGGCAATATCCGGCGGGCAGCGAACTAAAAGAGGTCGACCGCAACGGACAGTTCCGGCTGCACCACCAGCGCCACTACATCACCAAGGCGCTGGCCGGGAAAGAGGTCGGGTTGTTGGAAGTCGAACACCGCATTCTGGTGTTCTACCGCCGCACCCTGATCTGCGAGTTGGACACCATGCAGCCATGCTCGACCATAGCCACTCCACCCGCGGCACCTGCGGACCGAGTGTAAAGGATGTCCCGGAACGTTTTGTAAAGCATGTCATGGAACTGGACACCTGAAGGCCAGCTCTACCGTGTCGGGCTTGCATGGGCAGCCGGGTCCTTGCCCTTCCCATCAGCTCACTTCACATCGTCCTCACTTCACATCGTCCTCACTTCGCATCCCTCGCGGAAAAGCAAACTCCACCTAAATCTCGTCCTGTTAAGTGAGGGCGATTACGCCTTCGGCACTAACAAAATTTGTACGCAAAATTTGAACACCAAAGAACAAGGAGAATTTCGAATGAAGGCATTATGGACAGGAGTTGTGGCGTCAGCCATGGCTTTCGCAGGGATGGTTCCGCAGGCAGCTGCGGCCGCGGGCGACAGCATTACTTTCAACATGGTTCAGTCGGCAGGAGCAGTGTCCTGCCTCAAGACCACGGCTCGCGGAAGGGTCACGATCAGCGATCTGGGGCCGATTCAGAACATGCACGTCGAAGTTTTCGACCTGCCACCGAGCACGCCTTTTACTCTGTTCGTCACCAACACTCCGACGGCGCCTTTCGTTCCAGCCTGGTATCAGGGCGACCTGACCACCAAGGCCAACGGTAAGGGCGTACTGGACGTGACTGGGATTTTCGATAGTGAAACGTTCGTCCTGCTCCCCGGTGTCCCAGCGGTCCCGGTCGAACTGCGCCACCTCGGAATCTGGTTTGCCGATCCTCGAGACGCGGCGAATGCCGGATGCGCGGAAACACCAACACCGTTCGACGGAGACCACGTTGCGGGAATCCAAGTGTTGAACACGAGCAACTTCCCCGCGGCTAGGGGGCCGTTGTTTAATCTCAAGTAGGCACGGTCGGCCAACTCGGGTCGCCGGCCTCGCAAGGGCCGGCTGCCTGGGCGGCGGTTTTCGTAGAAACTCGACGTAGACGCTTTCCCCGCCCGGCGCGTCTAACTCCTTGAGGTCTCGCCCGGTCCTCATCTGCACGCTATAATGAGCACATCGGAAATTCCCCGGAGGAAGTCATTTATGCACGCGCCTGAAAGCGCTTTTTGGTCACGGCTGAAGGCGAATCGCCTGGCCTATTCGGTCACGATTGCGGCCACTTTGGCCGTCGGCATCCTGATTGGCACCATCGTTTCCGCCAGCGTCAAGGGCAAGGAAAACGCCAAGTCGGGCGATGCCACCCCGCTCAGCATTCCCGCCCCGCAGCAGCTCTCGAACGCTTTTTCTCAGATTTCCAAGCAGCTCGAGCCCACGGTTGTGAACATCAACACCGAATCTACGGTTAAGAATCCGCACCGCAACCTGCGCCGCGCCCCCGGCAACAATGACGACAACACCAACCCCGACGGCAGCCCCTTTGACGACTTCTTTGACCGCTTCTTCGGCGGCCAAGGTGGTCAGGGTGGCGCCGATGCGGGTCCCATCCGCCAGCGTTCGCTGGGTTCCGGCGTAGTTGTTGACTCGAAGGGCTACATTCTCACCAACCGCCACGTCGTCGAAAAAGCCGACCGCGTCCGCGTCCATTTAATGGATGACCCCGCTGGCGTGCAACGCGATGCCAAAGTCATCGGCATGGATCAGGAAACCGATCTGGCCGTCATCAAGATCGAGTCCGACCACGCCCTCCCCGCAGCGAAACTCGGCAACTCCGACTCCACCCAAGTCGGCGACTGGGTCCTCGCCATCGGCAGCCCCTTCGGCCTCTCCGAAACCGTAACTGCCGGCATCATTTCCGCCAAGGGCCGTAACATCGTCCCCGGACGCCAGTTCCAAAACTTCATCCAGACCGATGCCGCCATCAACCCGGGTAATTCCGGCGGTCCGCTGGTCAACATGAACGGCGAAATCATCGGCATCAATACCGCCATCTACACCGAGACCAGCTCCTATGCCGGCGTCGGCTTCGCCATGCCTTCCAACACCATCGCCCAGGTCTACAACCAGCTCATCGGTCCCGAGCACAAAGTTACCCGCGGATCCATCGGCGTCCAGTTCTCCGCCCAGCCGTCGCAGGCAGTCTCGCGCGTCTACGGCGAAGGCGTCGCCATCTCCGACGTTGTCGCCGGAAGCCCTGCCGAGCAAGCTGGCCTCAAAGTCGGCGACACCATCATTTCCGTCGACGGCAAAAAGGTCGCCACCGGAGACGAGCTGGTCGCCGAAATCGCCAGCCGCAAGCCCGGCAGCAAAACCAAGCTCGGCTTCATGCGCAACGGCAAGCCCTCCGATACCTCGGTGACGATTGCCGACCGCTCCAAACTCTTCGCCGCCCGCCTAGGCGACGACGACGACAATGGCGAAGACGCCCAACCGCACGAAAGCAAACTTGGCGTGACAGTAAAGTCCGTCACCCCCGAACTGGCCGAACGCATGGACGTTCCCGCCGGCAAAGGCGTAATCGTCCAGGAAGTGAAGCCTGGGTCTTTTGCTGAAGACGTAAGCGTTAACCGCGGAGACATTATCCTCGAAGTTAACAAGCAACCCGTTAACAGCGAAGACGAGTTCCACCGCATCGAATCCGCCCTAAAGAGCGGCCAGGACGTCGTCTTCCTGGTCAAACCGCGCGGCCGAGGCAGCTCCACCGTCCTTTTGGGCAACTCACTTCCGTAACCGGCATCCAACCTGCACGGGCTGGGGCTGCGTCCTAGAATAGGAAGGACGCAGCCTTGGCCCGTTTTGGGGCGGGGTGGCGCGGGATTCGGATTTCGGGTACAGTCTTTGGCTGCGAGAAATTGCGAGGTAAGATTGAGCGTTAGAAAGACCATCTCTGGCCGGCTGGGGGCTGCGCTCCTAGCGGCATCACTTCT
>Ga0137412_10002006_pt1 | contig 16040 bp, 12 predicted proteins | sample CZODoug2_1_16fun_FD_122160 | JGI IMG/M metagenome (GOLD analysis project Ga0137412, IMG submission 122160) | Vadose zone soil fungal communities from Angelo Coast Range Reserve, California, USA - CZODoug2_1_16fungal (Hybrid Assembly) | ecosystem: Environmental > Terrestrial > Soil > Vadose zone...
AGCATGTCGATGAATTCGGTGCCCTTGACCGGATCGCCGCCGATGCCGACCGCGGTGGTCTGGCCGAGGCCCTCCTGAGTGGTCTGGAACACGGCCTCATAGGTCAGCGTGCCCGACCGCGAAACGATGCCGACATTGCCGGGCTTGAAAATGTTCGCCGGCATGATGCCGATCTTGCATTCGCCGGCGGTCATCACCCCCGGGCAGTTCGGTCCGATCAGGCGGGATTTCGACCCCGACAGCGAGCGCTTCACCCGCACCATGTCGAGCACCGGAATGCCTTCGGTGATGCAGACGATCAGCGGAATCTCGGCATCGATCGCCTCGCAAATCGCGTCCGCAGCCCCCGGCGGCGGCACATAGATCACGGATGCATTGGCGCCGGTCTTTTCCTTCGCCTCGGCCACGGTGTCGAACACCGGCAGCCCAAGATGCACCGCGCCGCCTTTGCCCGGCGAGGTGCCCCCGACCATCCTGGTGCCATAGGCGATCGCGGCCTCAGAGTGGAACGTGCCGTTCTTGCCGGTAAAGCCCTGGCAGATCACTTGTGTGTTTTTGCCGATCAGGATGGACATGGTTGAGGCTGCTTTCGCGAACGGTCGGTAAGGGTTCAGGGGATGCGCCGGTAGACGCCGGTGAGCACGTCGGCCCATCCTTCGGCGTCTGGCGAAAACTGGATCTTCATGGTGTAGGTGTTGTCCTCGACGACTTCATAGACATGGCGCGCATTGCCGCGCAGCGAGCCGCGCACGAGAATCAGCGTCTTGCCGGTCCAGCCGCCGGAGGCCGGCGCCGGGGAGTAATATCCGAGCGAATCGTGCCAGAACAATTTGTAGTGCCGGTCTTCGCGGTCGTAGGTGAACACGCCATGGGTGGCGAAGGTTTCCTTGCCGTCGCGCATCTGGCGCGTGTCCTGAATCAGATAATGACCGTTGAGATCCATGCGCGCGGTGACATGCGAGATGGCGGGGCCGCCCGCGGTCCAGCGCGACGGAAAAACCACCTCTTCACCGTTCCACTCGCCCGCGAAGACCGCGAGCTTGCGGTGCTCCTCAAGTGGCTTCGGCGCGGCGAGATGGTCTTCGGGCATTGGCTTACCCTCCCTTGACAGCCTTGACGATCTTCTGCGCTGCGTCGTCGAGATCGTCGGCGGGCAATACGTTGAGGCCGGATTCCCGGATGATCTTCTTGCCGGCGTCGACATTGGTGCCTTCCAGCCGCACCACCAGCGGCACTTTCAGGCCGGCTTCCTTTACAGCGGCGACCACGCCCTCGGCGATGATGTCGCATTTCATGATACCGCCGAAAATATTGACCAAAATGCCCTTCACATTGGGATCGGCGGTGATGATCTTGAACGCCGCGGTGACCTTAGCCTTGTCGGCGCCGCCGCCGACATCGAGGAAGTTCGCCGGCGCCATGCCGTAGAGCTTGATGATGTCCATGGTCGCCATGGCAAGGCCGGCGCCGTTGACCATGCAGCCGATGGTGCCGTCGAGCGTAACGTAATTGAGATCGTATTTCGACGCTTCGATTTCCTTGGCATCTTCCTCGGTCAAATCGCGCAGCGCTACCGCCACCTCGGGATGCCGATACAGTGCGTTGTCGTCGAACGACACCTTGGCATCGAGCACGCGCAAGTCGCCCTGCTTGGTGACGACGAGCGGATTGATTTCCAGCATCGCCATGTCCTTGGCAACGAAAGCCGTGTAGAGCTGCGTCACCAGCTTCTCGGCCTGCTTTGCGAGATCGCCGGAGAGATTGAGCGCTTTCGCGACCGTGCGGCCGTGATGGCTCATGATGCCGGTTGCCGGATCGACCGAGAAGGTCACGATCTTCTCGGGCGTGTTGTGGGCGACCTCCTCGATGTTGACACCGCCCTCGGTCGAAACCACGAACGACACTTCGCTGGTTTCGCGATCGACCAGAATCGAGAGATAGAACTCCTTGTCGATGTCGGAGCCATCTTCGATGTAGAGGCGGTTGACCTGCTTGCCTTGGGGGCCGGTCTGGATCGTGACCAGGGTCGCGCCCAGCATCTGCTTGGCGAATTCGTTGACCTCAGCGACGGATTTGGCGATGCGGACGCCGCCCTTGTCGCCGGCGCTAGCTTCCTTGAACTTGCCCTTGCCGCGGCCGCCGGCATGGATCTGGCTCTTGACCACCCAGATCGGGCCCGGAAGCGTTTTCGCCGCCGCATCGGAATCCTGCGGCCGCAGCACGGGCACGCCCTTCGAAATCGGGACGCCGAATTCGTGCAGCAACGCCTTGGCCTGGTATTCGTGAATATTCATCGACTAGCTCCCCCGAACCCTAACGCCATGCATTGGAGGGTTCATATCGGCTTTTTAAGCTGGCATACCATATACCACGGCAACTGCAAGGGCCTGGCGCGACCGGATTTGACACCCGGCCCGCCCGGCAGGCGCGCGTTAGCGCCCCAGCAGGTCGGGGGCGATCTTCTTGCAGGCATCGACCAGCCCCTGCACCGAGCCGACCGACTTGTCGAAGGCCTCGCGGTCCTTGCCGGCGAGGTCGATCTCGACGATGCGCTCGACGCCCTTGGCGCCGATCACGACCGGCACGCCGACATACATGTCCTTCACATTGTATTCGCCGTTGAGATAGGCGGCGCAGGGCAGCACGCGCTTCTTGTCGCGCAGATAGCTTTCGGCCATCGCGATCGCGGATGCCGCCGGGGCATAGAACGCCGAGCCGGTCTTCAGCAGATTGACGATTTCGGCGCCGCCATTGCGGGTGCGGTCGACGATCTCGTCGATCCGCGCCTGCGAGGTCCAGCCCATCTTGACCAGATCAGGCAGCGGAATGCCGGCCACCGTCGAATATTTCACCAGCGGCACCATGGTGTCGCCATGGCCGCCGAGCACGAAGGCGGTGACGTCCTCGACCGAGACGTTGAACTCGTCGGCGAGGAAATGGCGGAAGCGCGAGGAATCCAGCACGCCGGCCATGCCGACCACCTTCTTGTGCGGCATGCCTGAGGCCTTCTGCAGCGCCCACACCATGGCGTCCAGCGGGTTGGTGATGCAGATGACGAAGGCGTCAGGGGCGTATTTCTTGATGCCGGCGCCAACCTGCTCCATCACCTTGAGATTGATCGAAAGCAGATCGTCGCGGCTCATGCCGGGCTTGCGCGGCACGCCCGCGGTGACGATGCAGACCTTGGCGTTGTCGAGCGCATCATAGGAATTGGCCCCGGTAAAGCTCGCGTCGAAGCCGTCGACGGGGGAGGATTGCGCGATGTCGAGGGCCTTGCCCTGCGGCACGCCCTCGGCGATGTCGAACATCACGACGTCGCCCAATTCCTTCAGGCCAATGAGGTGAGCCAGCGTTCCGCCGATCTGACCGGAGCCAATCAAAGCAATCTTGTCGCGCGCCATGGAAATCTGTCCTTTGCGAACCCGAACGGGGAGGGTTTGAAGAGCTGACTGGCTGGTTATCCCTTTCGACCGGACCGTTCAAGTCGCGCCATGACCAATTGCCGCAGCTGCCTCGATTTCGGTCAGGGCCGGGTCGTCATTCCGGGGCGACGCCACCGGGTCGCGCGAACGCGCGCCCGATGACAGGAAGCGCGTCGAACCCGAAATCTCGCGCCACAACCTCCGGATTCCGGGGGCGCGCTGGCGCGCGCCCCCGGAATGACCGCGTGGGACTTCAGGTCTCGACCAATCCGGTGCTGGAGCCGCTGGCGGCGGAATCCTTGTGACCGTGCGGCAGCCGCAGATAGGATTCCGAGCTCATCTCGATCAGCCGCGACGACGTTCGCTTGAACTCGTTGGCCTCGTTGCCTTCGCTGGCGAGGTACAGCGACACCGGATTGGCCTCAGCCGAGGCCATCAGTTTCACGGCGTTGTCATAGAGCGTATCGATCAGGGAAATGAAGCGCTTGGCGGCGTTGCGTTCGCCATAGCCCATCACCGGAATGTGGTCGACCAGGATGGTGTGATAGTCGCGCGCCAGCCGGATGTAGTCGGAGGCGGCGAGCGGCGCTTCGCAGAGATCGGCGAAGGAAAATCGCGCCACGCCGTTCGCGGAGCAGGGCACATGCAGAATGCGGCCCTTGATCGGAATATCGCGCGGCTGGCATGGCGCGTTGCCGGTCATCTTCACCCAGGCGTTGTCGAGCGCCGTTTCGGCCTCATGATCGGGCGGCACCAGCCACATTTTCGCGCCCGCGAGCTTCTCCAACCGGAAGTCGGTGCGCGCGTCGAGCAGCAGCACGTCCATGTGATCGGCGATCTCAGCGATGAAGGGCAGGAACAGGGCCCGGTTCAGGCCGCCCTTGTAGAGATCCTCCGGCGCGACGTTGGAGGTCGCCACCACCACGGTGCCGAGCTCGAACAGTTTGGCGAATAGCCGTCCCAGGATCATCGCGTCCGCGATGTCGGTGACGTGAAACTCGTCGAAGCACAACAGCCACGCCTCGTCGAAGATCGCGCCCGCCGTCAGCGCCATCGCGTCGCCATTGGCGATTTCGCCGCGCGCGATGGCCTGGCGGTAGCCGTAGATCCGCTCATGCACGTCGGCCATGAATTCGTGAAAATGCGCTCGGCGCTTGAGCGCGACCGGGCTGTGCTGGAAGAACAGGTCCATCAGCATGGTCTTGCCGCGGCCGACTTCGCCGTGAACGTAGAGACCGCGCGGCGGCGCCTCATCCTTGTCCGCGAACAGCCGGACCAGCAGGCCCTGTTTGCGCACCGGCTTATAGGTCGCAAGCCGCCGCTCGAGCGCGGCGAACGCGTCGGCGACTTCGGCCTGGGCTTCGTCAGGCTCGATCGCACCGGAGGAAACGAGCGCCTGATACTGGCTGCGGAACGCGTCGGAGGGATTGGACAACATGCCTCACTTTACGGCCCCAAGGCTGAAGAAATTGCAAGCCGCGAATCGGTCCGGGGGGTATGCGCGGAAGGAGCCGGTGACGTGCTTGACGCCCTCCCACCGGGAGAGAGAGCCGGTCAGCGGACGGTTAAGGTAAGCGAGGCATTACGGGCTCAGCGCGTAGGAATCCTCGACCACATAGGGGCCGCCGCCGGTGGAGGCGCGGGCGGAGAACAGCACGAAGCGCTCTGCCGTAAAAACCCGGCTGGGAAAATAGCCGCGCACCGACAGGTAGTCCGCGACGTCCTGGCTCGACGCATCGTAAAGCCGCGCCAGCGTCACATGCGGGGTGAATTTGCGGCCTTCCGGATCGAGCCCGATGCGTTGCATCAACCGCTCCAGCTCGGCCTGCAGTTCGATCAGCGGCTTGCTCGGCACGATGGAGGCGACCACCGCGCGCGGCTTGCGTCCGCCGAAGCTCGACAGCCCCTGCAGCGTCACCTCGAACGGTTTGCGGTTGACCCGCACCAGCATGGAAGCGATTTCGTTGGCGGAGGCGCCATCGATATCGCCGATGAAGCGCAAGGTGACGTGGTAATTTTCAGGATCGATCCAGCGGGCGCCGGGAAGGCCCCCCCGCAAGCTGGAAAGCGTCTGGCCGATTTCGGCCGGGACTTCCAGTCCAGTGAACAAACGCGGCATCGTTAAGGACTCCCGATGCTTGGGCATGATTTCCGGATGAAGCCTGCCCACTTTTCAACGGCGGGTAAAAGCCTCGGAAGATATGCCCCGAAACAAATCCCGGTGACGAATCACCGTTATCAATTTCTATCTGAGTTGTGTGACTGTGCGAAGCAGCTGCCGTTTACGAGTGGGAAACCTCCTGAAATAAACCCTTAGAGTTAAGGTTATCACAGCCTGTTTTTCATGGATGCTGCCGTTTTATCGTGCCGAGCAATGCCTCCACGCTAGGCAGAATGTTGTGCACAATAATGTCGACGCCCTCGGCCGTCGGGTGGATACCGTCAGCCTGGTTGAGCTTGGCGTCGGCGGCGACGCCGTTGAGAAAGAACGGATAGAGCGGCACGTCGAATGCTTTCGCTAGCTCCGGATAGATCACGTTGAAGCGGTCCGCATAATCATGGCCGTAATTCGGCGGCGCCAGCATCCCGCACAACAGAACCGCGATCCCGCGCGCCTTCAGCCGGCCGAGAATCTCAGACAGTGCGGAGCGGGTCACCGCGGGATCGACGCCGCGCAGCGCGTCGTTGGCGCCGAGCTCGACGATCACGGCCTCGGTTCCCTCGCCCACCGACCAGTCGAGCCGGTCGCGACCGCCGGACGAGGTGTCGCCGGATACCCCGGCATTGACCATCTCGACCGCTATCCCCTTGTCGTCCAAGGCTTTTTGTAATCTGGTCGGAAACGCCGACGATGCCGGGAGGCCAAGGCCGGCGCTGAGCGAATCGCCCAGCACGACCATCTTCACCGGCTTGTTGACCAGCTTGGCCTCGCGGGCTGTGGAATCCTGCGCGAACGCCGGTCCAGCCATGGTCAAGGCCAGGATCAACACGAGTATGTGCACGATCCCATGTCGCGGCCTCTCGACCACGAGAGCCGAAGTGCCATATGACCGAACCATGGACAGTCTCATCGAACCCTCATCGCGCGCCGGCCTTTCGCCGGACACCATTTCCATCGCCAATGTCAACCTCTCGCTCGGTACTGGTGCTGCGCGGGTTCATATCCTGAAAAATATCAGCCTGCGTGTGGCCTCCGGCGAGACGATCGGCCTGATCGGGCCGTCGGGCTCGGGAAAATCCACGCTTCTCATGGTGATGGCGGGATTGGAACGTCCTGACAGCGGAGAGGTGGTGGTCAATGGCACGCCTTTCAATGCTCTCGACGAGGATGCGCTGGCCCGCTTCCGCGGCCGCCAGGTCGGCATCGTGTTTCAATCGTTTCATCTGATCCCGACCATGACGGCGCTGGAGAACGTCGCGGTGCCGCTGGAATTGGCCGGGCATGCCGACGCCGCCAAGCGCGCCGCCCGCGAACTCGGCTCCGTCGGCCTCGGCGACCGGCTGCATCATTACCCGACACAACTCTCCGGCGGCGAGCAGCAGCGCGTCGCTCTCGCACGCGCGCTGGCGCCGGACCCGGCCATCCTGGTCGCCGACGAACCCACCGGCAATCTCGATGAAGCGACCGGAAAGCAGATCGTCGATCTCCTGTTCACCAAGCACGCCGAGCGCGGCATGACCCTGGTGCTGGTGACCCACGACACCTCGCTGGCGCAGCGCTGCGACCGCGTGGTGCGGCTGCGCTCCGGCCGCATCGACGACGGCGCAGCGGATCGTAAAGCAGCTTCATGAGCATCGCATCCGAACCGATTTCCGGGTCGCTCGAGTCCGAGCCCATTCGCGCCGGCCGCCCGGCATCGCTGAGCCTGCGCTACGCCCTGCGTGAATTGCGCGGGGGCTTGCGCGGCTTTTACGTCTTCATCGCCTGCATCGCGCTCGGCGTGATGGCGATCGCGGGCGTGGGTTCAGTGGCGGCAAGCCTGCGCGACGGGCTGGCGCGCGAGGGCCGCAACCTGCTCGGCGGCGATGTCGCCTTCGCGCTGTTCCAGCGCGAGGCCAAGCCCGCCGAGGTCGAATTTCTGCGCTCACGCGGCCAGGTTTCGGTCGCAGCGACCGCGCGTGCGATGGCGCGCGCCGCCGATGGCCGGCTCGCTTTGGTCGAGCTGAAGGCCGTGGACGGCGCCTATCCGATGCTCGGCCAACTCACGCTGTCGCCGAAAATCGAGGTTGGCGACCTGCTTGCCGAGCACGACGGCAAGTTCGGCGCGGCGGTCGATCCGACCTTGCTGGCGCGGCTCGACCTGAAGATCGGCGACGTGGTCACGGTCGGCGAGGCGAGCTTCCAGATCCGCAGCGTCGTCGATGCCGAACCCGACAAGCTCGCCGGCGGCGTCGGCCTCGGCCCGCGTTTCCTGGTCGGCGAGGCCGGCTTGCGCGCGACCGGGCTGATTCAGCCCGGCAGCCTGGTGCGCTGGGTCTATCGGGTCAGATTGCCGGATGACGCCCATGACGATCGCGCGACCACGGCCCTGATCGACGAGGCGAGACAGGTCGCCCCCGAGGCCGGCTGGGAGATCCGCAGCCGCACCAATGCCTCGCCCCAGCTCGAACGCACCATCGACCGCTTCACGCAGTTTCTCACCCTCGTTGGCCTCGCAGCCCTCTTGGTTGGCGGCGTCGGGGTCGCCAACGCGGTGAAGAGCCATATCGATCGCCGGCTCGATGTCATCGCGGCGTTCAAGGCGCTCGGCGCCACCGGCCGCGACGTGTTCTCGATCTATCTGACGCAGATCGTCGTGCTCGCGGGGCTCGGCTCGGTGATCGGGCTTGCCGCGGGCGCGGCATTGCCGTTCGTCGTCGTCGGCCTGTTCGGCAAGCTGCTGCCGCTGCCGGTGGTGCCGGCGGTGCATGCGGGCGAACTGGCGCTCTCGTTCGTCTACGGCTTGCTGACGGCGCTGGCGTTCGGCCTGTGGCCGCTCGGCCGCGTCCATGATGTGCCGGTGGCCGCGCTGTTTCGCGAGGCTGTCATCGCCGAATGGCACCGGCCGCGCTGGCGCACGCTGGTGCTGATGGCGGCGGTGGTCGCCCTGCTGATCGCGGTCGTGATCGGCCTTGCCTATGACAAGCGCGTTGCGGCCATGTTCGTCGGCTCCTCGATCGTGGTCTTCGTGCTGTTGCGCGGCATCGCGGCCGGCGTGATGGCGCTGGCGCGGCGGCTGCCGCGATCGCGCTTTCCGATGCTGCGGCTGGCGATATCGAATATCTACCGGGTGGGCGCGCTGACCCCCTCGGTGGTGCTGTCGCTCGGGCTTGGGCTCGCGGTGCTGGTAACGATCACCCAGATCGACGGCAATCTGCGGCGTCAGTTTCTGGCCGCCCTGCCGGAGCACGCGCCGTCGTTCTTTTTCATCGATATCCCGGCGGCCGATGCCGACCGCTTCGGCGACTTCCTGAAGCAGATCGAGCCGCAATCCACCGTCGAGGACGTGCCGATGCTGCGCGGGCGCATCGTCGCGGCGCGCGGCGTCAAGGCGGAGGATCTCAATCCCTCAACCGATGCCGAATGGGTGCTGCAGAGCGACCGCGGCCTGACCTATACCGGCGAAATCCCCAAGGGCTCCAAGATCGTCGAGGGCGAATGGTGGGGCGCCGACTATGCCGGCCCGCCGCTGGTCTCGATCGAGAAGAAGATCGCCGACGGGTTGAAGCTCGCCATCGGCGACGAAATCGTCGTCAACGTGCTGGGACGGAATATTTCCGCCCATATCGGCAATATGCGCAACATCGACTGGCAGGGCATGGGCATCAATTTCGTGCTGGTGTTCTCGCCCCACGCCTTCAAGGGCGCCCCCCATACCCATGTCGCGACGTTGACCGAGCCGCATTCGGACGCGGCCGGCGACGCCCGCATCATCAAGCAGGTGGCGGACGCGTTTCCCATGGTGACCAGCGTGCGGGTACGCGAGGTGATGGAAACCATCGGCGGCGTCGTCACCAACCTCGCGCTCGCGATTCGCGGCGCCAGCGCCATCACGCTGATCTCGGCGATCCTGGTGCTGGGCGGCGCGCTGGCGGCCGGCCACCGCCACCGGGTCTATGATGCCGTCATCCTCAAGACGCTCGGCGCCACCCGGCTTCGGCTGCTCGGCGCCTACGCGCTGGAATATCTCCTGATCGGGCTTGCCACCGCCATATTCGGCGTGATCGCGGGCTCGGTCGCGGCCTGGCTGATCGTGACGCGGCTGATGACCCTGAGCTTCGTCTGGCAGGCCTATAGCGCCGCCGGCGTCGTCGCGGCCGCCCTGATTGTCACGGTCGGACTTGGGCTCGCCGGCACGTTTTTGGCGCTGAATCAGAAGCCAGCTTCGGTGTTGCGGAATTTATGAGGATTTGAATAAACTCCCTCCCGGGGAACAAGGCTTCACAGGGGAAAATACCGGCAATTGCCGCCGTGCCCAAAACGACGGGACTCTGCACGGTTAACGGGCATTTTGTCGCGGTTTGCCGCGCGGAGCGACATTCAGCCGCGCGTGGAAGCTTGCGCCGGGTGTGCTAGTTTCCCACATAGTTCTCAGGTTCAGACACGGATTGATGACGCAAATTTAATGTCCTTGATCCGCGCGATCTGAGATAGTTTTCTTTGAACCGGCGCCGCAGACCTTTTGCGATCGATCCGCCGGGCAACTAACGGGAATTCGACCATGTCGGACCTAGACCGCAATTATGCCTCTCCTTTCGGCCGGGCCGCCGGGCGCGTTGACGCCGCGACCGTCGACGCCGGTCTGCGCGCCTACATGCTGCGCATCTACAACTACATGAGCATCGGCCTCGCCATCACCGGCCTCGCAGCGCTGGGCATCTACATGGCGGCGGTGACCAACGACCCATCCGGCGCCGCAGCCAAGGTCGGGAGCGCGTTCCTGACCCCGTTCGGCTATGCGATGTTCGTGAGCCCGCTGAAATGGCTGTTCATCCTGGCGCCACTCGCCATGGTGTTCGTGATCTCGGCCGGCATCAACCGCCTGCGGCCCGCGACCGCCCAGATGCTGTTCTGGGTGTTCTCGGCCTTGATGGGCGTATCGCTGTCGTCGATCTTCCTGGTGTACACCCACACCTCGATCGTCCGGGTATTCTTCATCACCGCGGCGACCTTCGGCGCGCTGAGCCTCTATGGCTACACCACGCGGCGTGACATGAGCGGCATCGGCTCGTTCCTGTTCATGGGCCTGATCGGCATCATCATCGCGAGCCTGGTCAACCTGTTCCTGGCAAGCTCCGCGCTGCAGTTCATCGTGTCGGTGGTCGGCGTCCTGGTGTTCGCGGGCCTCACCGCCTGGGATACCCAGCGGTTGAAGAACGAGTACATCTACGGCTACGCCTCGGCCGGCGGCGACGTCGCGGAGCGCGCGGCGATCACCGGCGCATTGTCGCTGTACTTGAACTTCATCAACCTGTTCACGCTGCTGCTGCAGCTCCTCGGTCAGCGCGACTAAGCCGCCCCGACCAGGACGAAGCGACAAAGACGAGAAGAGACAGAGACGAAGAGATCAAGCCCCGGCCTCACCGCCGGGGCTTTTTTCATCTGTCATGCCGACCGAGCTTGTTCTTGCCGGAAGAAAGAACGTTGATCCCTACCCGCCGGCTGATAATCTTCGCCCTCATGACCTCGCTTGAAATCCGGCCCGCCACCGTGGCCGACCTTCCCTCCGTGACCAGGATCTATGAGCATGCGGTGCGCCATGGCACCGCGACGTTCGAATTGGTCCCGCCCGATCTCGCCGAGATGACGCGGCGCTTCGATGCGCTGATGGACGGCGGCTTTCCCTACCTGGCCGCCCTGCTCGAAGGCAGCGTGGTCGGCTATGCCTATGCAGGCCCTTACCGGCCACGGCCGGCCTACCGCTTCACGGTGGAAAATTCGGTTTATCTGGAGCCTGCGATTCATCGCCGCGGCATCGGCCTGCAATTGTTGCAGCACCTGATCACGGAGTGCGAAACGCGCGGCTTCCGGCAGATGATCGCAGTGATCGGCGATTCCGCCAACGCCGGATCGATCGGCGTGCACGCCAGATGCGGATTTCAGATGATCGGCACCCACCCCAGCGTCGGCCTCAAGTTCGGCCGCTGGCTCGACACCGTGATGATGCAACTGCCGCTGGGCGAAGGCGCGACGACCGTGCCGACGGCGTGACGCTCGACGTCATTCCGGGGCCCGTCGGCGAGACCCCGGAATCTCGCGTGGCACATGGCGCAACGACTTCTGGATTCCTAGTCCCGCGCTGCGCGCCGGTCCGGAATGACGGATGGGGCCGGTCAGACCAACGCCGGTTTGCGGTCGATCGCGAGCAGCACACGATCGAGTTCGTGGCCGCGCCGCAGGATCAGTCCGGTCGCTGAGATCACGCTGTACATGCCCTGCTTGCGCGCCAGCCGCGGATCCTTCTCGATCCGATAGATCGGAACCTCCGAGGCGCGGCGAAACACCGAAAATACCGCGCGATCGCGTAGAAAATCGATCGCATAATCGCGCCATTCGCCGTCGGCGACCATCCGTCCGTACAGGTTCAAGATGCGGCTGAGCTCGAAACGATTGAACGTCACGCGATTGGGCAAAGGACTCGCTGAGGGATTCGCAACGGCGCTTCGCGCCGTTGCGGATATACCGCTTGGATCGGTATCCTCCGATGTCAGGCTCATGGGGCGTCTCCTGTCATGTGCATGACATGATCGCGCCAACCGGCTCACGCTGCAAGGGCTGCTTTCCAAATGGGCACCCGGCCGAGGCCGCGAGATATCGCGCTTTCTCGCGGAAACCACTGAAGTGTCACGTCAAATTGACGCACCCGGCGTCACGGGATCGTTAGCGGAATCATAATGCCGCCCCACTTCCGCCAACCGCTTGCCCTCCTAGGTTGCGACAAGAAAATACTGCGTTGGCCCGGTCCTTTCGGTTTCGGATTCCTCAGCCCCCAGCCCCCCGGGATCGTCAGGATCGGGCCTATCGCAGTAACCTCTTAGAGGGCCAACGCAAGTTGGTCCTTTTTGCTTTCCGGCTTTGTTTGCCAGCCTTCGCCCTTGAGTTCTGCGATCGCGCCCGCGTCGAGAGGCGACGCCGCCGGCCACGAACGATCGTCATTTCATTGAAGAATTGGAGCGCGCTCACGTGGGAAGGCGTCAATCCTGACGCAACGCACCATCGGCAATGCCGGGCGCAAAATTCCGCACCATCAGATCAGTATCAGTGCAGCCAGATCAGTGCAGCGAAGTGTAGGCCGCGCCCAGCATCGGGCCGGGCTTGTCGCGGTTGCCGTCCTGGAGATAGACCACCGCGCCATCGGCGCCTTCGCGCACCACGCTCTCGATCGGTACCGTCCAGCTTCCGGAGCTGCCGTTCCAGTCGCCGACCTTCATCAGGTTGCGCACCACGTTATGGTAGGTGATCTCTTGGCCGCTGTTCTCGCCGCGGCCGACCAGAATCGGGACCGACTTCGAGATCGAACAGATCCACACCTCGCCATGCGTCACCGCGGAGCTCTTCGGCTGGGCTGCGATCGACACGGTAAGGAGCTTGCCGGCCTGGGTCATCGTCACCGGCACCGACATCACGCCGTCGTCGGCCTTTGCGGTCGAGCCGATCGCGCTTTCGATGCTGGCAAGGTCGCTGCCGATCACGTGCGCCGCGCCGTTGACGACCGCCTGCGGCGTATAGACCTCGCGATCGCCACGCGCGCGCGAATAGGCCTTCTGGCGCGCCGAGAAGCGCGAATCCGCCAGCGTGTCCTTCCAGCCCAGATAGTCCCAATAATCGATCGGAAGGCTCAAGGCGATGACCGACGGATCCTTGGCAAGTTCGCCGAGAACCCTGTCGGCGGGCGGGCAGGACGAGCATCCCTGCGAGGTGAACAATTCGACGACCGCGCGCGGGTCGGCATGGGCCGGACGAATGACGGCGACAATCGCGCAAACGCCAAGCGCACCCGACCATCGCGAAATACAATTATAGGCCATCATCGCTGTCATGATTGCAAACTACACCCGCGATCGTTAACGCTTCTTTCACCTCAAACGCGACGACTCTCGAACGAAGCGTCGTCGGGCTCTCGTTTCCGGTTGAGCATGATCTTTTGCGGAAAACCGGTACCCACTTTTCCGGATCATGCTCGGATTACCGGTTGAGCATGATCTGTTTCAGAAAATCGGCACCCGATCTTCCGTATCACGCCCTGGTTTCACTGGATCGGTTTGACTTGGTCCCATAGGCCCCAACGTAAGGAGGCGGCCTTTCATAGGCCGCCTCCCCCCTAGCTGCCACTCACTTCGCAGTGAGGGGCCATCACATCCGGCGTCACGCAGCCAGCTTGCGCAGCACATAGTGCAGGATGCCGCCGTTCCGGTAGTACTCCAGCTCGTCCAGCGTATCGATGCGGCACAGCAGCGAGATGCGTTGCAGCGTGCCATCGCTGGAAACGATCTCCGCGGTCAGTTTCTGGCGCGGCTTCAGATCGCCCTGCAGGCCCCGGATCGTCACCGTCTCATCGCCCTTCAGTCCGATCGACTGCCACGAGGCGCCGTCCTCGAAGGTCAATGGCAGCACGCCCATACCGACCAGGTTGGAGCGGTGGATACGCTCGAAGCTCTGGCATACCACGGCGCGCACGCCGAGCAGACGCGTGCCCTTCGCGGCCCAGTCGCGCGAGGAGCCATTGCCGTATTCGGCGCCGGCGAACACCACCAGCGGCACGTGCTCCTGCTGGTACTTCATGGCGGCGTCGTAGATCGACATCTGCTCACCGTCCGGCCAGTGCCTGGTCAGGCCGCCCTCGGGAATGTTGCCGTCGGCGCCCTTGAGCATGAAGTTCTTGATGCGGATATTGGCGAAGGTGCCGCGCATCATGACCTCGTGATTGCCGCGCCGCGTGCCGTATTGATTGAAGTCGGCAGGCCGCACCTGATGCTCGCTGAGGAACTTGCCGGCGGGCGAGGTCAGTTTGATCGAGCCGGCAGGCGAGATGTGGTCGGTGGTGATCTTGTCGCCGAACATCGCGAGAATCCGCGCATCGACCACGTCAACGATCGGATCGGGCTCCTTCTTCATGCCGTCGAAGTAAGGCGGGTTCTGCACATAGGTCGAGCTCATGTTCCAGCGATAGGTTTCGCTTTCGACGGTCTTGATCTTGCGCCAGTTGGTGTCGCCCTTGAACACGTCGGCGTAGCGCTTCTTGAAGATCGAGGCGGTGACGAACTTCTTCATCAGCGCGTTGATCTCTTTCGCGGTCGGCCAGATGTCCTTCAGGTACACCGGCTTGCCGTCCTTGCCTTCGCCGATCGGCTCGACCGCGAGATTCTTGGTCACCGATCCCGCCAGCGCGTAGGCCACGACCAGCGGCGGCGAGGCCAGATAATTGGCCTGCACGTCCGGGCTGACACGGCCTTCGAAATTGCGGTTACCCGACAGCACCGCGGCGGCGACGATACCGTTGTCGTTGATCGACTTCGAAATGTCTTCCGGCAGCGGGCCCGAATTGCCGATGCAGGTGGTGCAGCCGAAGCCGACCAGGTTGAAGCCGACCTTGTCGAGATCGGCCTGCAGGCCGGAATTGGCGAGATATTCCGCGACCACCTGGCTGCCGGGTGCGAGCGAGGTCTTGACCCAGGGTTTTGCCTTCAAGCCTTTCGCGGCCGCCTTGCGCGCCAGAAGCCCGGCGCCGATCAGAACGCTCGGGTTGGAGGTGTTGGTGCAGGAAGTGATCGCAGCGATCACCACGTCGCCATGGCCGAGATCGAAATTGCGGTTGTCGACCGAGTAGCGCTTCGCGGCGTCGTCGGCTTTCTTGTATTCATTGGTCATCGCGGTGGCGAAACCATCGGACACCACCGGCAGCGCGACCCGCCCTTCGGGGCGCTTCGGCCCGGCCATCGACGGCACGACATCGCCGAGGTCGAGCGTGAGCACCTCGGTGAATACCGGGTCGGCCGACTTCGCGGTGCGGAACAGTCCCTGCGCTTTCGCGTATGCCGAGACCAGCGCGACTCGCGCCGAGGCGCGGCCCGAGGTCTTCAAATAATCGATGGTCGCGGCATCGACCGGGAAGAAGCCGCAAGTCGCGCCATATTCCGGCGCCATGTTGCCGATGGTCGCCTTGTCCGCCACCGACAGATGGTCGAGGCCGGGGCCGAAGAACTCGACGAATTTTCCGACCACGCCGAGCTTGCGCAGCATCTGCGTGACGGTGAGCACGAGGTCGGTCGCGGTGACGCCTTCCTTCAACTGCCCCTTGAGCTTGAAGCCGACCACTTCCGGCAGCAGCATCGACAATGGCTGGCCGAGCATCGCGGCTTCCGCCTCGATGCCGCCGACGCCCCAGCCGAGCACGGCGAGGCCGTTGACCATCGTGGTGTGCGAGTCGGTGCCGACCAGCGAATCCGGATAGGCGACTTCGAACGTGCCGGTTTTCTTGCCGACCGTCATCTTCTCCTTGCGGGTCCAAACCGTCTGCGCAAGATATTCGAGATTGACCTGATGGCAGATGCCGGTGCCGGGCGGCACCACAGAGAAATTCGAAAACGCCTTCTGGCCCCATTTCAGGAATTCGTAGCGTTCCTGGTTCTGCTTGTATT
>Ga0137412_10000691_pt1 | contig 16039 bp, 19 predicted proteins | sample CZODoug2_1_16fun_FD_122160 | JGI IMG/M metagenome (GOLD analysis project Ga0137412, IMG submission 122160) | Vadose zone soil fungal communities from Angelo Coast Range Reserve, California, USA - CZODoug2_1_16fungal (Hybrid Assembly) | ecosystem: Environmental > Terrestrial > Soil > Vadose zone...
CAACCAAATCACAGCCGTCATCGTCATCCGCAGCGTCCAAACACCCAATTCTTTGCAATTCTTGACGGTAAGGATCGTTCTCTTTCGCCAAATCAACCTGTCGTCATCGCACTCTTCGATCGTCGTTGTCTGTTTTTGCCTGAAACGCGATGGATGGCATTATCGCAGAAAGATGACACGCCTAACCGGATTTCCCTTACTAGATGGGCCTCACTGAATATCAAGTTGTCGGCCGCCACCTCCCCACGGAGAGTGAGCCCAATCCAAAGATATACCGCATGCGCATCTTTTCACCCAACGAAGTCGTTGCAAAGTCGCGGTTCTGGTATTTCCTGCGGTACGCCGGGATGTGCTACTACCCGATGGGAATTCGATGTGCTTACGAGCGTTATAGAAAGTTGAAGAAGGTCAAGAAGACGCTTCGTCTGCTGCGTGATGCCGGGCCGTCCCATCCAGGCCTGAAATCGCACAAATACCACTCGATCACCGGCCCGAACGGCGAGGACGTGTGGGAGTCATACGTGGAGAACCGCACGCCCGGGGCGTGGTGCATTTGGTGGATCTACGGTCCGGACTCCGATGCGCTCACCATCATCACCATCGGGCCACATCCCTAGCGTGCCGATCGTCGTCGCGCGCCGTGGTCCGCCCGACGGCGGATTGCCTAGTGGAATAGTCGGCAATCCGGTGCCGTTCGGGAAACGGAGATCCCGAACAGGAGTCGATTGCTGATGCCCAAGGCGTATGCGTTCACGCGGAACGGTGGTCCCGAGGTCGAGGCGTTTCTCGACCGGCCTCGGTCGGTGCCCGGTCCCGGACAGGTGTTGGTCGCGGTCCGGGCGGCCGGCGTGAACCCGGCCGACTGGAAGATGCGCACCGGCTACCGTCCGGGCAGCGCGCCCGAGCCCCAGTTCCCGGTCGTGTTCGGTCGCGAGGTCGCCGGCGTGGTGGAGCAGGTCGGCGAGGACGTCACCGACTTCGCCGTTGGCGACGCGGTGTTCGGCACTCCGGACACCGGCGGCTTCGCCGAGTACACGTTGCTGCCGCTCGGGGTGTCCGCGCACAAGCCGGACGCCCTGTCGTTCATCGACGCGGCCACCCTGCCGATCGCCGCGGCGACCGCGTACGACGGCGTTCACCAGCTGGCGTTGCCGAAGGGGGCGACGCTGCTGATCACGGGCGTCGGCGGCGGAGTAGGAGTCGCCGCCGCTCAGATCGCCCAGCACGCCGGCCTGACCGTGATCGGCACGGCCAGCGCCGGCAAGAAGGACTTCGTCGAATCCCTCGGCGTCGTTCACATCGAGTCCGGGCTCGGGGTCGCCGACCGCGCCCGCGCCGCCGCACCCGGAGGCATCGACGCGATCTACGACCTGGTCGGTGGCCCGGCGCTCGACGAGGTCGCGGAGTTGCTGGCCGATCGGTCCAAGCTGATCAGCGGCGGTGACGCCGCCACAGCCGCCCGGCTCGGCGGCTCGCCCGTGGCTCGCGCCCGCAACCGAGCGGTGCTCGACGCCGTCGCGCAGTTGGCGGTGGACGGAGTGCTGAACCCCCTTGTAACCGCGACGTTCCCGCTGGAGCAGGCGCCGCAGGCGTTGCGCACGGTGGAGGACGGGCACGCTCGCGGCAAGATCGTCATCGTGGTCGGCGAGTGAACGAGACACATCCGCTGGACAATCCGGCTCGCTCGGCACTGACCGGCCCGCACGCGCACTTCGCCGAGCGACGGGGCAACGTGCTGCGCTATCCGGTCGACGTCTGCCCCTTTGCGGCCCTGCCCGAACGTCCGGACGCCGCCGACTGGGACGACGTCGCCGCGCTCGTCGGGCCGGGCGCGGAACTCCCTCTCGCCGGTGTGTCCGTGGCCCTGCCGGACGGGTGGGACGTCGCGTGGACGATCGCCGGCGTGCAGATGGTCGACGACGGCATCGCGGCCGAACCCGACGACGAAGCCGTCCGGCTGACCGCGGCCGACGTACCGGAGATGCTGGCACTCGTCGAGCGCACCGAACCGGGCCCGTTCCTTCGCCGCACCATCGAGCTGGGCACCTACCTCGGCATCCGCCGCGGCGGCACGCTCATCGCCATGGCCGGCGAGCGGCTGCACCCGCCCGGCTGGACCGAGGTCAGCGCCGTCTGCACCGACCCGGCCGTTCGCGGGCAGGGCCTGGCCGCCCGGTTGGTGCGCGCGGTCGCGGCGGGTATTCGCGATCGAGGCGAGACCCCGTTCCTGCACGCCGCCGCCAGCAACACCAACGCCATCCGGCTCTACGAGTCACTCGGCTTCCGACTGCGACGGGACCTGACATTCTTCGCCGCGCGGATACCCGACGACGCGCGGCTGATCTCGTGAGCGATGCGACCGGCGCCGTCGCCGAGGTCGTCACGCTGGCCAGCGAGCTCATCGCGATCGACACCACCAACGTCGATGACCCGACCGCGCGCGGCACCGAACGGGCGGCCGCCGAATACGTCGCCACCAAGCTGGCCGACGTCGGTTACGAACCCGTCTACCTCGAATCCGGAGCTCCGGGACGCGGCAACGTCGTCGTCCGCCTGACCGGTGCCGATCCCAGCCGCGGCGCGCTGCTCGTGCACGGCCACCTGGACGTGGTCCCGGCCGACGCGTCCGAGTGGTCGGTGCACCCGTTCTCGGGCGAGGTCAGCGACGGCTACCTGTGGGGACGGGGCGCCGTCGACATGAAGGGCATGGTGGCGATGACCCTCGCCGTCGCCCGCGCCTTCAAACGCGACGGCGTCGTCCCGCCCCGTGACCTCGTCTTCGCGTTCGTGGCCGACGAGGAGGCCGGCGGCTTCTACGGCGCCCGCTGGCTGGTCGACAACCACCCGGAACTGTTCGACGGTGTCACCGAAGCGATCAGCGAGGTCGGCGGCTTCTCGATCACCGTCGGCGACGGCGTGCGGGCCTACCTCGTCGAGACCGCCGAGAAGGGCGTCGCGTGGCTGCGCCTCAAGACCCAGGGCACCGCCGGGCACGCATCGATGCTGCAGACCGACAACCCCGTCGCCAGACTCGCCGCGGCGATCACCCGGCTCGAACAGCACCGCTTCCCGCTGATCCTCACCGACCCGGTCCGCGAGTTCCTCGCCGGTGTCGCCGACCTGACCGGCGTCCCGTTCGACGAGAACGATCCCGAGGACGCCGTGGCCCGGCTGGGCAACCTGTCCCGGTTGATCGGCGCGACCCTGCGCGACACCGCCACCGTCACCCGGTTCGACGCCGGATACAAGGCCAACGTCGTACCGTCCGTGGCCCGGGCCACGGTCGACGGCCGGATGCTCCCCGGTCGGGAGGAGGCCTTCGAGGCCGAGATCGCCGACGTCCTCGGGCCCGACGTGCACCGCGAGTGGGACAGCCTGCCGCCGGTGCACACGACCTTCGACGGCGCGCTCGTCGACGCCATGGCCGCCGCGATCGGAGCCGAGGACCCCGGCGCGCGGCTACTGCCCTACATGCTCTCGGCCGGAACGGACGCGAAATCCTTCCAGCGACTCGGCATCCGCCACTTCGGCTTCGCGCCGTTGAAACTGCCGCCGGAGCTCGACTTCCCCGCGCTGTTCCACGGCGTGGACGAACGGGTACCCGTCGACGCGCTCGAATTCGGGGTGCGCGTGCTCGACCGGTTGCTTCGAACCAGCTAAGGCACCGGTCAGCGGAATCCGGAGATCTCGTGCGGGATGTACTCGGATTCCAGGTAGGCGATCTCGTCGTCGTCGAGGCTGACGTCGACGGCGGCGATCGCGTCGGCCAGATGTGACTGCTTGGTCGCGCCGACGATCGGGGCGGTGATCACCGGCTGGTGCAGCAGCCAGGCGAGCGCGATCTGAGCGCGGGGCAAGCCCCGCCGCTCGGCGATCTCGCCGACCCGATCGACGATGACCTTGTCGCCCTCGTGGTACAGCGACTTGCCGAAGTCGTCGGTCTCGGCGCGCAGGGTGCTCTCGTCCCAGTCCCGGGTGAGCTTGCCGCGCGCGAGCGGGCTCCACGGGATGACGCCGATGCCCTGGTCCGCGCACAGCGGCAGCATCTCCCGCTCCTCCTCGCGATAGATCAGGTTGTAGTGGTTCTGCATCGAGACGAACCGGGTCCAACCGTGCTGGTCGGCGAGGTAGAGGGACTTGGCGAACTGCCAGGCGTACATCGAGGACGCCCCGATGTAGCGGGCCTTGCCGGCCTTCACGACGTCGTTCAACGCGTCGAGGGTTTCCTCGATCGGCGTGCTCGGGTCGAAGCGGTGGATCTGGTAGAGGTCGACGTAGTCGGTCTGCAGCCGGCGCAGGCTGTTGTCGATCTCGGCGAGGATCACCTTGCGGGACAACCCCGCGCCGTTCGGCCCGGGACGCATCCTGCTGTACACCTTGGTCGCGAGCACGACGTCATCGCGGTTGGTGTACTCGCGCAGGGCCCGGCCGGTGAACTCTTCACTCGTGCCGGCCGAGTAGACGTTGGCGGTGTCGAGGAAGTTGATGCCCGCGTCGAGCGCCTGGCGGATGATGGCGTTGCTGGCGTCCTGGTCGAGTGCCCACGGCCGTCCCTGCGCGACGTCGCCGAAGCTCATGCAGCCCAGGCAGATGACCGAGACGTCGAGGCCAGTGGTGCCGAGCTTCGTGTACTGCATCGTGTCTGCTCCCGTTGTTCGGCGATCCGTAACCAGCCTAGGCGCCCGCCGGCTGAGCCGATTCAGGCCGCCAGCAACGTCTCGGCGCCCGTTTCCGTGGAGAACCCGTGGAGCACCTGGGCGGGATTCGCGGACGTAACACGATGACGATCTTCGTCCAGGTAGCCTTCATTTGTGACGTTCTGAAACGGATGATGGGTATCGGGAGGATGTCGAACTTGCCGCAGCGCAGAGTGGTTCGGCTCGCGCTGCTGCGTTCCGTCCTCGTCCTGCTGCTCGCCGGTTCCTTCGTCGGTACCGCGATCGACCTCGATCTCCACGGTGCCCACTCCGTCCCCGCCGCGGTCAGCCAACAGCTGGCGCCCGGGATGGAGCACGACACCGGCTCCAGCCAGCCGATCTGCTCCTGCCGGCCGGGCGCCTCCGCGACAACGGTCCGGCCCGTTTCCACCCGCAATCGGGGCGCGCTGGTCGCCCTTCCGTCCACGGAGCGCGCGCTCGACCTGCGAGTGTCAGACGCTCGCCGCTGGCTCGCGAGCCGTCCGCCGCGCGCCAAGTCCCTCGTCGAACTGCAGGTGTTCAGGGCCTGATACGTGCTGGCAGTCCGCCTTCACTGCGACCTGGCACGTAACAGCAGCAACGACACCGAGAGCGAGTTCTACGCGTGGCCTTTCACGACCTCGTGGCGCATGCGCGCGCCTTCAGCACGATCGACGACCCGCTTCGCGAGCAACTGGCCCGCGGTCAGGCGCCGGTCGCGATGTTCATCACCTGTTCCGATTCCCGGATCGTTCCCTCCGCCATCACCGGGGCCCGACCCGGCGAGCTGTTCGAACTGCGCACCGCCGGCAACGTGATCCCGGCCGGACGCAGCGAGGACGCACCCACCAGCGAGATCGCGACCATCGAGTTCGCGATCAACGGCCTGGACGTCGCCGACATCATCCTGTGCGGCCACAGCCAGTGCGGCGCGGTCGCGGCCATGACCGGGGCACACGACCCGGCCCGGTTGCCGGCGGTGGGGCGCTGGCTGGCGACAGCGACCCGAACGCAGCCCGCCGTTCAGGCGCGTGATGTCGGCCGGCGTCACCTGCTCGCCCAGTTCGCCGCCCTGGCCGAGATTCCCCTGGTGCGCGCTCGGGTGGATCGGAACGAGCTGACCCTGCACTGCTGGTTCTACGACATCGGGACCGGCGTCGTTTCGCAGTGGGCCGACGGCGACGAGCCGTCGTTCCGCGAGCTGTGAGGGGCGTTCTCTGATGACTCGTCGTATCGCCAGCGCCCTGATCCCGGATCTTCGGGCCTCGCTCGTCGTCTTCCTCGTTGCCCTGCCGCTGTGTGTCGGCGTAGCCGTGGCGTCCGGCGTTCCGGCCGAGCTCGGCATCGTGACCGGCATCGTCGGGGGCCTGGTCGCGGGCGCGTTACCCGGTAGCAGCCTGCAGGTGAGTGGGCCCGCCGCCGGGCTGACCGTGCTCGTCGCCGACGCCGTCGCGAAGCACGGGATTGCCGCGCTCGGCGTGCTGGTGGCCGGGGCCGGCCTGGTGCAGATCCTCCTCGGCCTGCTGCTGCTCGGGACGTGGTTCCAGGCGATCTCGCCTTCGGTGGTGCAGGGCATGCTCGCCGGCATCGGCCTGGTGCTGATCTTCGGCCAGCTCTATCCCCTGTTCGGCCACCCCGCGCCGGGCGACGCCATCGGCAAGATCGCCGAGCTACCGGGCCTGATCACCGGCATTGCCCGGACGGACGGCGGGGGTGCGTCCGTCGGGATCGGGCTGGCCACCCTGGCCGTGATCGTGACGTGGAATCGGCTCCCGCGACGGTGGCGGGCGGTGCCGGCCCCGCTGGTGGCGGTGGCCGCTGCCGCCGTGCTCGTCGCGGTGCTGGACCTCCCGGTGGCCAAGGTGCAGGTGGGCTCCATCATGGCTGCGCTCGAGATACCGAGCCCCGACCAGGCCGGCCTTCTCACCGACCCCGCGGTGCTGGGCACCATCGTCACCATCGCCCTGGTCGCATCCGCCGAGAGCCTGTTCAGCGCGGCCGCGGTGGATCGCCTGCACAGCGGCCCGCCGACCCGCTACAACGCCGAGCTGATCGCTCAAGGCACGGGCAACGTGATCAGCGGCGCCCTGGGTGCCCTGCCGATGACCGCAGTGATCGTGCGTAGCGCGGCGAACGTCGGGGCCGGGGCCCGAACGAAGGCCTCGTCGGTGCTGCACGGCGTGTGGCTGCTGGTATTCGCGCTGGCGCTGCCGGGAGTGCTCGGCGTGATTCCGGTTCCGGCGCTCGCCGGGCTGCTGCTGCACGCCGGCTGGAAGTTGCTCGATCCCGCGACGCTCGTCCGTTCGACGCGTCATGACCGAGCCGAGGCGGCGATCACCGTGATCACCGCGCTCGCCATCGTCGCCGCCGACATGCTGACCGGCGTCCTGGTCGGCTTCGGCCTGGCGATCGTTCTCGCGGCCTGGCGACTGTCCCACGTCACGGTCGGATGGGATCACAGCTCGGAGACCTCGGTGCACGTGCGCGTCACCGGCAACGCGACCTTCCTGCGGCTGCCGCAGATCGTGCGAGCGCTCGATGCCGTCCCGCACGCGGCGCGGCTCCACCTCGACCTCACCGGCCTCCGCCACCTCGACCAGGCCACGCGGGCCACGCTGGAACGGTGGACCGCACAGCGGCGAAGGGGCAACGTCGAGGTCCACACCGCCCTGCCGACGGCGATCGGGTGATCATCGGGATCGTCGCGGACACTGGCGAGACCTCGATATCCGGCGCATAGTCGACCCATGGCGGATGACGTTGAACCCACGTCCGAGCAGGCATCAGGCTCGGAGAAGTACAAGCACCTGCCCGAGCCGGTGAAACTCGAGGACACGATCGCCAGTCAGGAGACCGAGCCGGCCCGCGATCCCGAGGGTGGTCGCGACACCGATCGCGATTTCATGATCCGCTACGCCGGAGGCTGATTCCGCCGGTCGGGATGACGTTTCAGTACACCGTCCAGGAGCGAGTTCTCAGCGGATCTTGGCGCCGTAGACCTTCTCGACCGTGATCGCCACCAGCACCCGTTGGTCGGAAACCATGACCGAGCGATACTCGTCCCAGTCGGGGTGCTCGCCGCTGGCTCGGCGGTAGTAGTCGACCAACGCCTCGACCTCGGGGCCGTTCGGGTCGGTGCCCGGCCCGGTGAGGGTGGCCGTGCCGTCGGCGGTGGCCCAGGCCCCGCCGTCCGGGCTGGTGACTTCCAGGGTCGCGCGGGGATCGCGACGCAGGTTCGCGGTCTTGGCCCTCGTGTCGGTCGTGGACACGTAGATGACGCCGGCCGCCTGGTCGTAGAAGGGCAGGATGGGCGAGAGCTGGGGCCGTCCGTCGGACTTGATGGTCGCGAGGACACCGAGCCGGCTCTGCGCGAGCAACCCGTGGGGGTCGAATTCGGTCACCCCCTGACGTTACGTCGCCGACGACAACTCGGGCCGCGACACCCGCTGTCCCGGGTGGTCAGGTGGCCCGGTAGCGAAGGGTGACGATGCCCGAGTCGTAGGCCTTGGTGTGCGTGAGCTCGAGGCTGGCGCGGTCCTTCAGATCGGTGAACAGCGGCTGTCCGGCCCCGAGAGCAACCGGATAGATCTTGAGCCGGTATTCGTCGACCACCCGATTCTGCACGAATTGCTGGACGGTGCTGGATCCACCGAACAGCACCAGATCCCGGCCGGGTTGCTGCTTCAACGCCGCCACTTCGTCCGGGATGTCGGCGACGGCGAGCCGGTCGTCGGGTGACAACAGGTCGGACTGCGTGCGCGAGAAGACGACCTTGGGAGTGGCGAGCATCCAGGTCGCGAAGTCGACCAGTTCGGGCGGGCTGTCGGGATGGGTCGCCTGCTGCGAGAAAGCCGCGTTCAGCGCGTGGTAGGCCTGGCGACCGAAGAGCATGGTGTCGACGTCGGCGCGCAGGTCGGCGGTGAACTCGACGTTCATCTGCGGGTCGGGCGTCCACCAGTCGATCGCTCCGCCCGGTCCTTCCAGGTAGCCGTCGAGCGAGACGTTGACGGCAACGATCACTTTGCGCATGTCAGCTCCAGGTATCGGTGGGCGGGAGTGCTACCGGTCAGAAGGTCACGGGGTGGCGTTGGCCTGGACGCTCTCCGGCAGCAGGGCCAGCAGCTGTTCGGCATGGCCGGGCAGTTCCACATCGGCCAGGCCGGTGATGAGGTCCCGTAGCGGTACCGGCGCATCGAGCAGGACTGTGCCGTTCGACAGCAGTCTGCTGGGCACCAGCGTGTCGAGTTCGGTGTCACTCAACGTCGGGCCACCGAGCGCGCAGAGGGCCTCGCCTTGGACCCGGATGCGCTCCCGAAGCCCGGCGTTGCCACCGGTGAGCGTGATGAGGTGCTCGATGGTCCAGGTGTCCTGCGCTATGCGGTTGTCATACGTCGTGTGTGTCCCCGAAGCGACCGCGGAGACGGCAACGATAGTGGCGGCATTGATGAGGGAGACGTGCGCGAGGATCTGATCAGCGCTCCACTCGCCGGGCGGCGGGACGGGGCTCGCGCCCGAGTCGGCCACCGTGGCCGCAGCCTCCAGCAGCGTGCGATATCCGTCTCGAAGCGGGGTGGTGTCCATCGGGCGCTCGTCCTCTCGTTCGCGATCGTGCATCGTAGACGTCCGGCGTCCGGCGTCAGTGGTCGCTCTCGAGGACGCCGCGCAGGGTACGGGCGAAGGCCTCGGGTTGGCCGGCGTATCCGAACTCGCCGCCGAGGAAGCCGCCGTGGTGGCTCGGGAACACGGTCGCCTGCTGGCCGAGCAGTTCGGCGGTGGCGACCGTAGTGCGTCCGGTGTACGTGTCCTGGGATTCCTCGCCCACGGCGATCACGATGCGCGTCGGTGCCGCGACCAGCGCGTCGACGTCGGGGCGGTAGTCGGTGATCGCCCAGGACCGGTCGGAGAGCAGCGGGTCGTCGCGGGAGCCGTCGTCCTCGGTCGGCATCCCGAACTGGGCGGGATCCGGCGCGGGCTGGGCGAAGTACTCCTCGGTGAACTCACCGTGCCACATCGTCATGGCGATGAAGGCGGCCATGCCGGCGCCTGACCCCTTGGCCTGGTAAGCGTCGTGGAAGCCGGCGCGGGCACGATCGGCGGCGTCGGCGTCGGGAAGCACCTGGTTGAGCGGCGGCTCGTGGGCCACCAGGGTGGTCACGTCGTCGGGGTGCGCAGCCACGAGCGCGAGCGCGGTGACTGCTCCACCGCTGCTGGCGAACATCTCGACCGGGCCGACGCCGAGCGCCTCGATCACGGCGTGCACGTCCTCGGCCTGGACGGTAGGCGCGTTGTCGACCCGGCCGTCCTTACGGACGCTGCGGCCGAGGCCCCGCGGGTCGTAGGTCACCACGGTGCGGTCGGCGAAGTAGGAGGCCACGGTTGCGAAGCCACTGGCGTCCATGGGCTGGCCGATCATGACCAGAGGCGGGCGGCCGTCGGCGGTGGGCAGCGGGCCGTGAACGTCGTAGACGATGTCGGCCTCGGAGGTCTCGAGCGTGCGGGTTGTTGTCATGCCAGCTATGACGTCCGCCGGATCGAAAACTCATCGGCCCGGAACTTATTTCCTGTGGCAATCTCAGGTCGTGCTGGAGCTGGAATCCGCTGCCGCCCGATCGGGGGCCTGGCCGGCCCGGACGTGGGCCCGCGCGCCCGGGTGGGTCCGGATCCTCGTCCTGGTGGCGGCGGCCACCGCCTTCCTGGCGCTCGCCGCGTCAGCGATTCGTAACGCCCTGGATCGCCCCGCTTCCGGTCGGCTGGCCGACCTGAACGTGTACCTGGGCGCCGTCCATGCGGTGCAGCACGGCACGCCGCTGTACAGCTACGCCGCGGCCAACGGGGATCAGTTCACCTACCCGCCCTTCGCGCTCATGGTGTTCTGGCCGCTGGCCGGGCTGCCGCTGGGTGTTGTGCAGTTGATCTGGACGGTGGTGACCGTTGGCGCGACGCTGGCCATCGCGGCGGCGATCACTGCTCGCTGCAACATCCGTGGGCGGCGCCGACTCGCGGTCCTCACCCTGGCCGGCGGCGTCGTGCTGCTGCATTCGGCGCCCCTGCACAGCAACCTGCGGCTCGGTCAAGTCAGCGTGTTCGTGGTTCTGCTTGCTCTCCTGGATGCGCTGGAGCTGCTGCCGCGGCGGTGGGCGGGCGTGCTGATCGGCCTGGCCGCGGCGATCAAGCTCACCCCGTTGCTCTTCGTGCCGTACCTGTGGATCGTCGGACGGCGGCGCGATGCGGTCCGGGCGCTGGCGACATTCGGCGGTGCCGCGGCGGTCGCCTTCGTGGTGTGGCCGCAGGCGTCGACGACGTTCTGGACGCGGGCGATCTTCACCACCTCACGGATCGGTGACCTGTCGGCCACGGGCAACCAGTCGATCAACGGTGCGCTGCTGCGCTATCAGGTGCCGACCGGCCAACGCACGCTCGCGTGGTGGGCACTGGCCGCGGCCGTGTGCGTCGTGGCGCTGCTCTGCGCGCGCGAGTACCACCGGCAGGGCCGTGTCACCTACGCCGCCGTGGTGGTCGGCTGCGCCACGATCGCGGCGTCGCCGGTGTCGTGGACCCATCACCAGGTCTGGACGGTGCTGGCCGGCCTGGTGCTGGTCACCGGCTCGCGGCGCAGCCAGATCCTGGGCGGCGCCGTGCTACTGGCCGTCATGTCGTTCTCCGTCGGCGGCCTGCTGCGGCTCTCGGAGTTTGGCGCGGTCGGCGGGTTCGTGGGCGACAACCTTCGGCTACTGGGGGCGCTCGGGGTGTGCTGCGGTGGCGTCGCCACGCTCTGGCAGGCCGCGCCGGCCCGGGCGAGCGGCTCGCGAACGGCCCTCCGATCCCGCCGGGCGGTGGTGTACAGCGCGGTACTGGCCGCAGCCGCCCTGACGATGCTCTTAATTACCCGTGATCGGCTGGTGAGCGTCCAGGTGTACTCGGCGAGCAACGCCTCCGCGCCAGTCTGGGCCGGGCAGATCGATGAGGCGTGCGGTGATCTTCAGCCGGCCGTCGTGCACGGCCGACCCGCCGTCATCTGCGCCGACGCCGTGGAGCCGATCATGGACGGGCTGCAGCTCAACTTCGGTTCCGGCCCGAACCTCATCGTCGGCCAGGTCGGCTCGAAGGTGGCCCGGCTGGCCTACATACCGATCCAGGGCGGCGCCCCGGTGAACGTGCCGCTGCTGCCGTTGCCGCCGGCCCCGACGCAGACGAACGACCTTCGCGAGGGCAGCGACGGCCGGCTGGTGACGGTGATCGCGCACCGCGATCCCGGTACTCGGGAGTTCGCCGTCTCGACCAACGACATGTCCGACGCGCTGCTCTTCGCTTACGACGCACAGGGCAACGTCATCGGCACCGGCGGCGACAAGCTGCACGAAAGCTGAGCGGGGCGACTGGCGGGCTGCGGTGGCCGTCGCCGTCGCCACCCGAACCCGTCTCTCGTATTGACACCGGCGAAATCAAGTCGATACTCGTCGGTATCGAATTTCGGATAAGTCGTGCGCTTCTGTCGTCTCGCCGTCGATCACCAGGAGTCGGGCATGAAGAAAGCAAGCGTGTTGGGACTGGTGTTGGCGTTCGTGTTCGCGCTGACCGGCGTGCTGGCCGGCCCGGCGAGAGCCGACGTCCTCCCGCTGCCGGACAACGACCCGTTCTACGTGGCCCCGGCGGGGTACCAGTCGCAGCCGAACGGAGCCGTCCTGCGCGATCGCCGGATCAACGCGGAGTACCTGCTGCCGTTCCTGTCGACCGACGTACTCAGCCAGCTCGGTAGCGCGGCCGAACAGTTCGCGCCCTGGTTCGCCGAGCTGCAGAACCTGAAGATCGACGCGTACCAGGTGCTGTACAAGTCCACCGACGGGCATGACCAGCCGACCACCGGGGTGGAGACCGTCCTGGTCCCGCAAGGGCCGTGGGTCGGCAACGGGACGAGGCCGCTGATCGCCTACCAGCTGGCCGAGGACGCGACCACCACCCGGTGCGCGCCGTCCTACACGATTCGCAACGGGCTGTTGAGCGCGGGCGTCCTCGGCAACTCCACCTACGAGATCGCGCTGTCGCTGCTCGGGTTGGTCGAGGGTTACGCGATCGGCTACTCCGACTACGAAGGCCCGCAATCGCAATGGACGGCCGGCCCCCAGAGCGGGCGGGGCGTGCTCGACGGCGTCCGCGCGACCCTGAACTACAGCCCGGCTGGATTGCCGGCCGGCACCCCGGTCGGGCTGTGGGGCTACTCCGGCGGCGGCGGCGCGACCGGCTGGGCCGCGTACCTGACGGGCTCCTACGCTCCGGAGCTGAACGTGGTGGGCGCCGCGGTCGGGGCGAGCTCCAACTCCGATATGGCCCAGCTCTACAACAAGAACAACGGCACCCTCACCGACGGCATCCTGGTCGACGCCATCGTCGGGCAGATGCGGGCCTACCCCGAGGCGGGCATCAACAACTACCTCAATCCGGCCGGCAAGCTGCTCATGGCTTCCGCGCAGGACGAGTGCCTCATCGAGGGCGCGCTCAAGCACTTCTTCGCCGGGCCGATCGAGAACTACACCATCGCCCCCTGGGTTCCGCTGACCCAGTCGGCGCCGGGCCAGCTCGTCTTCCAAGCGAGCAGCCAGATCGACAAGCCGGCGCCCAGCGTGCCGATCCTCAACTACCACGACTACTTCGACGAGCTCGTCCCGGTGAAGGCCGACAACGATCTGGTCAAGCACTACTGCGCACTGGGCTCACCGGTCGAGGTGATGCGCACGTCGACGCCGACCCCGTTCGTCGCGCTGGTCCACATCGCCGGTGAGGTCGAGGGGGACATCCCGGCCCTGAACTACCTGACCAATCGCTTCCTCGGTGTGGCACCACGCAACGACTGCGGGGCCGCGGCTCAGTGGGGTTCGCCGACCTCCGTCGTGCCCTACGGCGTGAACACCCAGTGACGCGCTTCCTCATCCGAGCTCTCGCGCTCTTTGCCGCCGCGGCCACTGTCGCCCTGTGCGTTCCGGCGGCGGCCGCCCCGCCACTGCCCGTGCCGTACGGCAACGCCTACCCGTTCCTGGACGTCGCTGTCCACGACTGGAACGGCGCCGTGCCCGGGGCGAACGACTGGAGCTGCCACCCGTCGGCCGCGCACCCGGACCCGGTCGTACTCGTCACGTCCACGTTCCTGTCCGACGCGGTGAACTGGACCTCGCTCGCGCCGTACCTCTACAACCACGGTTACTGCGTCTACACGTTCAACTACCCCACCGTTCATGATCAAGAGGCAGAAGTGGTCGCTATAGCAGCCACTTCTCCCTCTTGATCATGGATGAGGGGTGCGGATGCTGGGGTGCCCGTCCTAGGACGATGGGGTGTCCAGCGCGGCCCTCCGGCTGCGCTGGACACCGGTGAGGAAGTCACGCAGCAGCAGCTCGAACACTCGCGTGATCAGGTCCTCGGGCACCGCGTCGGGATCCATACCGGCCTCGATGCCCAGGCCGTTGCTGAGCGCGAAGATGACGACCGCGACGTCCTCGGCCGGCAGGGGTAGTTCGACGTCCGCGGCCTCGGCGATCCGCGACAGTGCGCGGGCGACGGCGCTGCGGGCCTCGCGGCGGCGTCGGCCGAGTTCCTCGCGGCGCTCCGGATCGCGGTAGGACAGGGCGAAGTACTCGGCGAGCAGCCGGTGCCAGGCGGCGTCGGTGTGGATCGCGTTGATCAGGACGGTGCCGACCTTGCCGATCGCGGCGTGGACGTCGGCGGTCTCCTCGAAGCCGGCCAGCGCGGCGGTGAGCCGTTGCAGGGCGTGCTCCTCCATCATGGTCAGCACCAGTTCGTCCTTGCTGGCGAAGCTGGAGTACACCGCACCTTTGGTCATTCCGGCCGCCGCCGCGACGTCGTTCACCGAGGCGGCGGCGATACCGCGGGCGCTGAAGACCTCTAGTGCGGCCTGCAGGATCCGTTCGCGCGTCTGCGAGCGAGTCGGTCTGGTGCGAGCCCGACGGGGCGAAGCGGCAGATGGCGTGCGGCCGAGGTCCATGTCGATGCGCGTGGCTTCCGTCCCGACGGAGACTTCCGATGTCGGATCAGTATCCGATACCGCGCGGCATCCAGTACGCGGCAGGGTCGACCGTTGGCAGCCTCGGCGCCTCAGGGATGTTGGATGGCGGCGTAGACCGCCTGGGTCTGCGCCTCCGCGCCGGCCCCGTTGGGGTGGAACGGGAACGCCAGCCCGATCGGGTTGAGCGAGATGGGGATGAGGCCCTCGGCGTACCGGACGGTGGGTGCCTGGCAGACGTCGTGGCCCAGCGTCGGGGTGTAGGTGTCGACGAGCTGGACGTGGTTCGCCTGCGCCACGGCGGCGAGCATCGCGTTCATCTGCACGAACTTGGCTTGCAGGTAGGCGACGTCGACGTTCCAGATCGGAACGATGGGCCAGCAGCCGATGCCGTCGGCCGGGATGCCGTTGAGGTAGTTGACGAGCAGGATCCGGGCGTGCGGCGCTCGGGTACGAATCTGCCGCAGCACCGTGGCGATCTTCGGCGCGGTGGCAGTGACCGCCGTCGAAAGCTGATCGCCGCCGGCGGTGAACGTCGCCTGGCACGACGTGCCGAGCGGAGGCGGCAGCAGGTTGAGACACGAGCCGACGGCGCCGGCGAGGCCGATGTCGTTGCCGCCGATGCCGAGGGTGACCAGGTCGGTGGTAGCGGTGAGCCGGTCGAACTGCGGCGCGTTGGTGCCACCCAGGGGCAGCGACTGGGGCTGCGTCATCTCCACGGTGGTGGCGCTTCCACAGGTGGCGTCGCGGAACGTCCCGATATGCAGCAAGGCTGCGATCTGGTGCGGGTAGTCGGTGGCCGACTGGGCGCAGTCGAAGGGCGTGTACTGCGTGGTGGGTGGGAAGGTGGTGAACACGTCGGCCGACCACGAGTCGCCCAGCGCCACGTACTCGCGATACGTTGGCGTGGTCGCGTCGGCTCGGACCGCGGTGGTTCCGCCAATCGCAGTAACGATGGCCAGCACGGCTGTAATTCGTCGTAGCATGCTCTGCTCCTTTGGCGCGCGCCGGCGAGCGCGGCGACGATGAGGTCATTCCTGACCTACATGCCGTAAGTTACGTAGTGTTGGCGACAGACCGTAGGCTACGTGGCGTAGGGTGGTCAAGTCATGACTACCGAGGCGGCCGTTCACGTTGCCGGGTACCGGCACGGGCGGGTGCCTCGAGCGGTCCGCGAGCAGCAGCTGCTCGACCTGGCCGAGCGGTTGTTCACCGACAACGGCTACGCCGGCTTCTCGATCGAGGACTTGTGCCGGGTGGCCAACGTGAGTCGCCCGATCGTGTACGACCACTTCGGCTCGAAGGACGGCATCTTCCTCGCCTGCCTGCGCCGGATCCGCGACGAGTACGA
>Ga0137412_10002007_pt1 | contig 16029 bp, 17 predicted proteins | sample CZODoug2_1_16fun_FD_122160 | JGI IMG/M metagenome (GOLD analysis project Ga0137412, IMG submission 122160) | Vadose zone soil fungal communities from Angelo Coast Range Reserve, California, USA - CZODoug2_1_16fungal (Hybrid Assembly) | ecosystem: Environmental > Terrestrial > Soil > Vadose zone...
CACGCCGGCAGCGAAGCATCGGGGTCAGGGCACACCCATCGATGCCGCACTGTCCCGGCCGTATCGGCGATACATTCTGTACTGCACGGCTTTTACTCGTCCTCCGATGAGCATTGGCTATACCTGTCGCAACGATGCTTCGAACGTCGCGCCCAACGACCGATGGCAGACGGACCGGCTCGCAGGTCGCCCGTAACCGCTGGACTGGTCGCGCGCGTGATAGACATCCTCGACGACCACGCGCTGCTTCGCCATCGGTTCCACCGCTGCCTGGCGGTTCAACGCCACGGCCGCGGGCCGGCCGCAGACGCTGTGATCGTCGAGCGCATTGCACCTCAGCGGCTGATCAGCGGTAACGGCAGCCAATTCGTCTCCGTCGCTGATGATCATGCGGTGCCGTTGCGGGAGAATAGGATTCGTCAGCGTTCTGGTCGACGACCGTGCGCACGGGGCGCCGTGCGCCACGCTGGGAACATGGGCACCGATCCGCTGTCGCCCGACGCGAGAGGCCTGGCAAGGCCACCGATCCACACCAACACCGGCGGTATCGCACGGCTCGGTGCGTTGTGCGCACGCAAGTGTGCGCGTGCTTTCGGTGCCGGTGTGGTGGGGAGCCGGCGTCCGGCTATTGGCGTATTTCGGCGATGGTGGTGCCGACTTCGTAGTCTGTCTCGAGCTCGCTCTGAATGGACAGGATTCCGCTCGCCGGCGCTTCAATGTCATTTTCTGTCTTGTCCGTCGCCAATGTATACAGCAATTCTCCTTCCTGAACCGCGTCGCCGTCGCCGAAGTACCATTCGGTGATTTGCCCCTCTGTCATGGCGACTCCGAGTTTGGGAATGCGTACAGGCACTGCCATTGGGTTGATTCCTTTCCTGCTCGTCAATCGAGCTGCATGTCGTCACGGTAAATCGAGTAGAAGTGCCGTATCTTCAGCTCCTGGTAGCGACCCAATATCGTCTTCTTCCGCTGATTGTTGCGAAGGCCCCGATGCATGTTCTCCAAATTGATCATGTCCTGTTGGAAGACATTCGCGAGCAGACCCAGTTCCGGGGCTGCCAGCCAGTTCTCGTCGTCGCTGAGCCAATGCACAGCCGCCGCGGGAGGACGTTCCCCGCTGAACGGAGCCAAGTACATGCACTCCATGACCGAACGTTGGTGGTCGTCTTGGTAGGGCCGGAACCGATAGTTGATGAGCGTCGAATAACCACCCCACGGGTGCAGATTGGGGTAGACGCTGTAGTAGATCGCGTCGACCATCTCGGCATCGCAGAGTTCGTCGACGCCATTTCCGATCGACGGCCGAAACTGCTCGCGCAGCGCCGCAGCCAATACTGGCCGAGCCGCCGCGCCGTCGGGCACGATCAGCATCGGCTCTTCGTCGTCCCATTTGAGGGTGGCGCCGTCCAGAATCTCTTGTTCGGTCAATTCACGAGTGATGTGTGGGCTGGGAAATGCCGACGGAGAGATGGCTCGCGAGAAGTTGCCGAAGGCGTCGTACTGGGAGTTGGCATCGCCCAGCGACGGCAACAGCTCTGGGTGGGTGGTGATGGTGTGGTAGGACTCCATGAAGGCTTCCTGGGCGAGCTTCCAATTGGCGTTGATGACCTTCGCGACGTGTACCGACTTGTAGCGCTGCTCCAGCGGCCATCGCGCGAAATGACGGTCGAGTTCGGCGACGAAGTCGGTCAGCGGTTCGGCGTCCGGGTCGGGGTTGATGAACACGAACCCGCCCCATGTGCCGGTGCGCACCTCCGGTAGGTGGAACTCCTTCGGGTCGATGTGAGTGAAGTCCCAGTCACACGGATAGCGCTTCGGGGTGCCGTCCAGGCTCCAGCTGAATCCGTGAAATGGGCACTGGATGTCGTTGGTGTGGCCGGCGAAGTCGCGTAGCGCCCGGCCCCGGTGCAGGCACGCGTTGTAGAACCCGCTGATCGTTGCCGGCGCCGATCGCACGATGAGGATGGACAGGTCGGCGACGTCGTAGACCCATGTGTCGCCGACTTCGGGGATGTCCTCCTCGCGGCAGGCGACCTGCCAGCGGCGGCGCCAGATGCGCCGCTTCTCCTGCTCGTAGATGTCGCGGCTGAGGTACCAGTCGATGGGGATCTCCAGGGGGCCAACGTCTTCGGCACCTGTCAACCTCAGGACCTCGGGCACGGCGCGGGTGTCGGTGTCGAGGATGTCCTGATAGGTCATCCCCGGCGACCGATTGGTCGGCCTTGGAGTGTGGGCTGTGGTGGTCACGGCTGGCCTTCGCTTTCTCGAGACAGTCCGGCTTTCGGCGATGCCGCGATCGTGGCCGCTCGATCGGCGGTGCTTAGCCCGTTGGCGACCCATCGGCACATTCCGATGTCCGCGGTACGGCGTTCTCCGCTGAGATGGCGGGCATTGTCGTCGAATACGCCTTCAACGCCGTCTTTGCCGACCACGCGCACCGCGCCGGGCGGATCGTCGATTTGCTCGTAGAGGGTCCCGCTGAGCGGATGCCGGAGGGCAACCATGGTGTGATCACTTCCTTTTCAACGTGAACGTGAGCGAGAGGATCGCCCGGCCGCGCGGCCGCCGCGGCGGCAATCCGGTCGTCCTACCGGACGAGTAGCGTGCATGCGCTCACTCCTGGCGACCCGTAGACGTGGGTGAAGGCCACCCGAGGTCCTCCCCCAACTTGGCGAGCGCCGGCGTCTCCTCGCAGCTGGAGGACGTTCTCGTAGACTTGACGGAGCCCGGATGCGCCGATGGGCTCCCCGTTGGCGATGCATCCGCCGTCTGTGTTGATCGGACTTGGCCCATGGATCTCGGTGTGGCCCAACGTGATGAGCTTCTCTTCCTCTCCCGCGGCACACAATCCGGTTTCGCCCATGTGCATGATCTCTGCACCGGCTTCGGTGTCTTGAATCTGCGCCACGTCGACGTCAGCGGGTCCGATCCCGGCGTCTTCGAAGCAGGCGGCGGCGGCCTCAACGGTGGGGCTGTCCGCCCGCTCGGGCGCCAACCACGGGCTGAATACTTCGAAGGAGCCGTAGCGGCGGGTCCGCTGGACGACGGAGCGCAGCACGACCGGGCGCGAGGCCAATGTGGCAGCCTTTTTCGCCGAGGCCAAGACCAGCGCTACCGCACCTTCCCCAGGAGAGCAGAACATGTACTTGGTCAGCGGATCACTCACCATGGGTGCGGCGGCGATGTCGTGTTCGCTCAACGGTGTTCGTCGCCACGCATTGTGGTTGAGTGCGCCGTTGCGGAAGGCTTTGGCAGCGACCTTGGCCAGTAGGGATACCGGCAGGTCGTGGTCATGCAAGTAACGCTGAATCTTCATGCCAAAGAACTGAGTGGTGAGCATCAGCCCGGTGGACCCGTACCAGGATCCAAGTCCGACCGATTCGGGATCGGCGTTGAACGCGCCGGGGTCGTGTTTGTCGAAGCCGATGGCGACGCAGAGGTCGGCTTGTCCGGAATCGATCATGCTTACAGCGACCATGAGGGCGCTTGCGCCCGTGGCGCATCCATTGCTCACGTTGACGAAAGGGGTCCCTGTGAGTCCGAGTTCGTTGACGACCGTATCGGCGTATCCGGCGGATATGCTGCCGCCGACGGCGAATTGGATGTCCTTCCATTCCACCCCGGCGTCGGCTAGTGCAGCGCGCGTAGCGATGATCCCCTGTTGGCGGCCACTGACGCCGGGAGTCCTGCCGAACGGGTGCATGCCGATCCCCACCACGGAAACACTCATGGTTTCTCACCACCGTCCTCTGCTACTGCGCGAAATGCGAAGGTGCGCACCGTGTCACCGTCGGCATCCCGGGTATAGGGAGTGAAGATGAGTTCCATTTCCTCGCCTATGCGCGGTGCCCGGTCGGGCGGCGCCGATAGCCGTGATTCGACCAGGACCTCGTCGCCCAGATTGACGTATCCCACCGGATACGCTTCGAAGTCCGCAGGGCCGTCGTAGGGGGTCTTGGGCCTGAACCTCTGGATCGTGTACGTCCACAGCACACCGTGTCGGGGCAACGGATGTATGGACATCTCGGTCGCGGCGCACCGTGGGCACGAGGACTGCGTGGGAAAGGTGATCGCTGCGCACCGATCACAGCGGCTGCCCCTCAGGGCGCTCTCGCCGTCGCCGTTCAAGCAGATGAGGTCGGGGTCAACGAAGCGCCCGCCCATCCACGGGTCCTCGGTTCCGTCGGGTGTGCGATCCTCGGCTTCGGCCGGATGGGCCATCAGTGTCGCCCGCCTGCGGGTGGGTTTGGGGCCGGCTCTCGCGGCAGTCCCAGAACGCGTTCGCCGATGATGTTCCGCTGTATCTCGTCGCTGCCGCCGGCGATGCGGTAACCAGGGGCGCCGAGTAGGTGTTCAGCCCAGGCGTAGGTGCCCCATTCCCCAGTGTCAGCGGCGATTCGGGGCCCCAGGACTTCGCTGATGACTGCACCGATCCGGGTCAGGTTCTGCGACCAGACCAGTTTTCCGATCGATTCGCTGGGCCCAGGCTCGGCGCCGGCGGTGAAGGCGGCGGCGACCCGCCGATTCAGTAGGTGTTCGGCGCGTAAGTGGATGTAGAGATCGGCCAGGAGCTGGCGGATGACCGGGTCCCCGTCGGCGCCCACGTGCGCGGCGGTGGCGAGCACCCGGTCGAAGTCGCCGCCGACGGTCCGTGAGCCACCGGCGGAGTGATCCCGCTCGTAGGACAGGGTCGTCATCGCGACCGTCCAACCGGCGCCGACATCGCCGATCCGCAGGTCATCACCGAGCTCCACGTCGTCTAGGAACACCTCGTTGAAGCTCGATCCGCCAGTCATTTGCCGAATCGGGCGCACCGTCATCCCGGGTGCCTTCATCGGGACCAGGAATGCGGTCAGCCCTTGATGTTTGGGCGCGGCAGGATCGTGGCGGGCGATGGCCAGACCCCAATCACAGAACTGCGCCCCCGAGGTCCAGACCTTTTGTCCTGACAGCGTCCAGACTTTCGCCGATGACTGGCGCGCCCGCGTTGTCAGCCCAGCCAAATCCGAACCGGCGCCCGGTTCGCTGAACAGTTGGCACCCCAACTGCTCCATCCGTAGCAACGGCGGGAGCAGTGCGTAGCGTTGGTCCACCGATCCAAACCTGGCCAGCGTGCGCGCGATGAGCCCGACGGACACCGCTACCAGTTCACCGGCGTGCGGCACCTGATAGCCCGCTTCCAACTCGTTGAAGGCGGCCTGGTAGCGCGGTGGTAGCTCACGACCACCCAGTTCGGCCGGCCAGGTCAGCAACGCGTATCCCGCGTCGAGCTTGCGCTGATGCCAGCGCGCTGCCAGACGGAGCCGAGTGTGTTGCTCGTCGTCGGGCACGTCGTCGAAGACCGGCACCGCATCGGAGCCCTCTCCCCACCGGGCGATCGAACCGGTCGCCTTCTCGGGTAGGCCACTGTCCTGCAGCCAGCGACGCGCCTCAGCGACGAAGGCCTCCACGGTTTCCGGGGCGGCCGAGGGAGTCGTCGATGCAGCGCTCGTCATCGACGTCCTGGGATCGACGCAGGCCAGTACTCGCCGAGACCGGTCGCACGGCCCGGTCGGGGCGCGAACGGCACGACCTGATTCACGCCCACGATGCATTCGTTGCGCAGAGTTGGGTGGCTGCGGCGGTGACCGCGTGGGCGGTGGGGATGAAGGCGGTTTCGAGGGATTTGGCGAACGGGACGGGTGTGTTAGGGCCGGTCAGTCGCCGCACGGGTTCGACGAGTTCGTTGAACAGGGCCTCGTGGATCTGCGATGAGAGTTCAGCGCCAAATCCCGCGCGGCCGACCGCTTCGTGGACCACCACCGCCCGCCGCGTCTTCTTCACCGAGGTGAATACCGTCTCCGTGTCCAACGGCTCCAGGGTCTGCAGGTCGATGACCTCGGCGTCGATGCCGGCCTCGTGCAGCTGCGCGGCGGCGGCCAGACAAGTGTGCACGTGCAGGCCGTAGGAGATCAACGTGACATCGGAGCCCTTCCGGGCGATTCGGGCCTGCCCCAACGGAATCCGCACGTCCCCGTCGGGCACCTCCTCCTTGGCCCCCCCGAAGTACAACAAGGTCGGCTCGATGAACACCACGGGATCGTCGTCGAAGATCGCCGACAGCAACAACCCCTTGGCCGCGGCCGGCGTCGAGGGCATCACGACCTTCAGCCCGGGGGTGTGGATGAGCCAGGCCTCGAGCAACTCCGAATGCTGAGCCCCGAACTGGACTCCCGCCCCGGCCGACATCCGAACGACCAGAGGAACGTGGGTTTGCCCTCCGGTCATGTACCGCAGCTTGGCGGCATGGTTGGCCAACTGGTCCAGGCACACACCCAGGAAGTCCATGATCATGATCTCGGCGACCGGGCGCTTACCGGCCAGCGCAGCACCGGTAGCGGCCCCGATGATCGCCGACTCCGAAATCGGGGTGTCACGCACCCGATGCTCACCGTATTTCGTGGACAGCCCCTTGGTGATGTTGTAGACACCCCCGCCGGGGTCGGAGATGTCCTCGCCGAGCAGGAACACGTCCGGGTCGGCTCCCAGAGCGACGTCGAGCGCGGAATTGATTGCGGCAGCAAAACTCAACACGGCCATCAGACGGTTACCTCCGCAACCACATCGGTGTACAGCGACGAAATGTCGGGTTCGGGACTGGCCAACGCGAAGGTGAAAGCATCATCAACCGCGGCAGCGACGCCGCGATCGACCTCGCCCAGCACCGACTCGGCGACTTCGTACTCGCTCATCAGACGGGCCCGAAACGCCAGAACCGGATCTGCCGCGATCGCAGCCTCACGTTCGGCGGCGGGCTGATAGGCCAGGTCCTCACCCAGGATATGACCGAAGAAACGGTAGGTCAGCGCATCGATGAGGGTAGGACCACCACCCTCTCGCGCCCGATCGACGGCCGCACCGACCTCGTGCCACATCGCGACCGGGTCATTGCCGTCCACCCGCGCAGAGGCGATCCCGTAGGCCCCCGCGCGTTCCGCCACGGTGGGCACCCTCATCGACCGGCCGATCGGAGTGTGCTCCCCATACTGATTGTTCTGGCACACGAAGATCACCGGAAGATCCCATACCGCAGCAAGATTCACCGCCTCGTGAAAGGCGCCGTTATTCGTCGCACCATCACCGAAACACACCACAGTGACACGATCGGACTCATCCAACACCGCAGCCACGCCAAACCCGTTGGCAATGGGAAGCCCACCGGCGACGATCCCGGTCGTGACCATCACCCCCGACGCCGCATGCGTCACATGCATCGGACCGCCCTTACCTCCACACGTACCGGCGATGCGACCCAAGTACTCGGCCACCAACTCCCGCAACGGGATCCCCTTCGCGATCTGATCGTGCAACCCTCGATACGTCGTCACCAGATAGTCCTCGGCACGAAGATGAGCACCCAACGCCGCCGAAATGCACTCCTGCCCCCGCGGCGAGTAATACACCAATGACACCTGACCACGCGCAATCCGCTGTCGGAACTGCTCATCCACCGCCACGATCGTCGCCTGCACTTCATACATGCCCAGCAACACATCCACATCCAGCTCCACCATCACGCCTACCGCCTTCCCGAGGTCCATGCTCATCCGTCTTTCACGGCCGATGTGGCAACTTCACCGCTGCGATACCGGCGCCGACGACTTATCTCCCAACCACAACCGACCAAGCGTCCGACCACCCAAGGGCCCAGGCGTTTACGAGCCGCCGATTGGTGGTGGGGGCCACAGCTGACCCAATAGTAACCGGCTACAATTTGATGTCAACCACCCTCGTGGCGGCTGAACCATCAAGGAGGTCGGTGCGCCGACGGCCAACCGACACCACCGTGATTGCCCGCCGCCCAACCGGACTCGCCCACCATGTCGGAAGGACATGACGATGCATACCCCGCCCACCGGCGCCGGTCACCCAGACCAAACAGGCGCATCCGATCTCGGTCTGCTGCGTTCGGTCCTGCGCGAATTCTGTGACGAGCAAATACCGTCACCACATCCACGGCCACCCTCGGACGACCTTGACCACACGTTGTGGCGCAGGATCGCCCAGGAACTCGAGCTCACGGGCTTCTCCGTCCCGACGGAGTACGGCGGCGCCGGCTTCTCGTGGGGTGATCAGGCGGTCGTGTTCGAGGAGCTCGGCCGGTCTCTGACGTCCCTGCCCTACTTCGCCTCCGTGGCACTAGCGACGACGGCACTGCTGGCCACCGCCGACGACAACGCCAAGGCCCGCTACCTGCCGGGGCTGGCCGACGGCAGCCGGGTGGGCGCCCTGGCAACCACTGATGACTCCCAGGACCGGGGCGTACGTGCATGGTCCGTGGAGCAGCGCTTCCGGCTCGGCGGACGCAAACTGTTCGCCCTCGATGCCCAGTACGCCGATCTGTTGCTCGTCTCCGCCAAGGTCAGCGGTTCCGGCGCACTCTTCGCCGTGGAAGCGTCGGCCCCCGGAGTGCTCGTCGAACCGATGAACAGCCTTGACCTCACCCGGGGCGTCGCCCAGGTGACGATGACCAATGTCGCCGCCGAACTGATCGGGGAAGTCGGGGGCGCACCTGACTACCTGCGACGGGCGCGAGACCTCGCCAACGGCGCGCTGGCCGCAGAACAAGTCGGCGGCATCGAGCGCTGCTTGGAGATGAGTGTCGCCTACGCCGCCGAACGCCACCAATTCGGCCGCGCCATCGGCAGCTTCCAAGCCATCAAACACAAGTGCGTGGACATGCTCGTGCAGCTGGAGCTGGCGCGATCGCTGGCCCTCGACGCATGCTCATCGGCTGCGGCCGGATCCGAAACATTGAGCCTGGCAGCCAGTTCCGCGTGCGCGTTCGCCACCACCGCATATCGGGCAGCCGCGGCCGAGACCATCCAGATCCACGGCGGAATCGGTTTCACATGGGAACACGAAGCCCACCTGCACTACCGCCGCGCCGCCACCAACGCCAGCCTGCACACTAGTGCGCGCCAGCTCCGCGAGACCATCGCAGACTCGTGCTGCACCAATCCCGCACTGCGACCCAACTCAGCCGACCCGGTCACACAATGACGCAGTCCATCGTCGGTACCGGGTGTTGCCCGTGAGCAGGCGCATACGCACTCGCGGCGCCGAAACCGCAACGCCGACAACGACGTCACGGCAATCCGGCAACCTGCCGTGGACCCACACTCGCCCCGTTCGCGTCGACGACCCGACATGTAAGAGGAGACACCGTGCCAGAGTTCTGTGATCGCCTAGCCGTGCGCCGACCCGACGAGGTTGCTGTCCGTGACAGCCGCACGGCCCTGAGCTGGGCCGAGCTCGGTCACGTGTTGAACCGCGTCACCAACGGGTTGCGCGGCCTGCCGCTGGGCGCCGAGCAGCGCGTCGCCGTGTTCGCCAACAACTGCATCGAGACCGGTGCAGCTCACCTCGGTGGTCTGCTCGCCGGCGCGTCGACAGTGCCGGTGAACTTCCACTTCACCGCGGCCGAGCTGCGATACATCCTCGAAGACTCCGGCGCCCAGGTGCTCTTCGTCGGGCCGTCTACGGCGGACCGCGCCCTAGAGGTGGCAGCAGACGACGAGATCACCGTGATCGGCTGGCGTTGCGAGGCCAAGCCCGGCCTCATCGACTTTGCAGCGTGGATCGGAAGCGCTGATGAGTCCAACCCCCCCACTGATGTGGCGCCGTCACCTCACCTTCTGTACACCTCAGGCACGACAGGCGTCCCCAAGGGGACCGATCTCCCACCATCCATGTTTTCTACGGCCCGTACCGTCACCGAGCATCTCGACGAGATCGGTCAACGCCCCGAAGCCGGGATGGGTCCCCACCTGGTCGTGGGCCCCATGTACCACACCGGACCGCTCAGCGGGTTTCGGCTGCTGGCAGCCGGAACCCCAGTGATCATCTTGGAAGCGTTCGACGCCGTCCAGACCCTGCGCGCGATCGCCGACCACCACATCGGTACGACGGTTATGGTACCGACCCACTTCACCCGGCTGCTCGCGCTTCCGGAAGACCTCCGTCGAGCCGCCGACGTGGCATCTCTGCGCAAAGTCGTCCACACCGGCGCGCCGTGCCCTCCGGACCGCAAACTAGCGATGATCGATTGGTGGGGGCCCGTCCTCGTCGAAGCCTATGGGGCCACCGAGGTGGGTACGGTCTGCGAGATCACCTCTGATGAATGGCTCACGCACCCCGGGTCGGTGGGTCGCACCGTCGAGACGTTCGACGTCGTCGTACTCGACGAGGACGACCAGCCAGTCGCCGCGGGCACGATTGGTCGACTGTTCTTCCGCGATCACACCGGCCGCGGAATCGTCTACCGCAACGACCCACAAAAGTCGGCCGCCGCGCACGCCGCCCCCGGCGTGTTCACCCTCGGGGAGATCGGCTACGCCGACGATGACGGCTACGTCTACCTGACCGACCGATCCGCTGATCTGGTCCTGTCGGGAGGGGTCAACATCTACCCCGCGGAAGCCGAGAACGCGCTGCTCGCACACCCCGAGGTGTTCGACGCCGCGTGTATCGGAGTGCCCGACCCCGACATGGGCGAGCGACTCGTCGCCCTAGTGGTGCCTGCCGATCTGGCCGCCCCGCCGACGGCCGATGCGCTTATCAGCCTGTGCCGCAACATGATCGCGCACTACAAGTGCCCTCGCGAAGTCCGACTCGTGGACAGCATCGAGCGCAACGCGATGGGCAAGATCAGTCGGCGCAGGCTACGCGACGCCGCGTTGAGGTTGCATCAAGCAACTGAACGCTGAACGACCCCACACATTGCGCGGCTCCATACTGCGCCCCTATGGCGTGTACGCTGCAGCAATGGCGCCAGCCAGACGGATGGGCCGGCCAACGGGTCGGACCAAGGAACAGACTCGAGCGCGCATCATTGAATCAGCGCTCCTCTGCTTCGGCAGTCACGGGTATGGTGGTGCGACCAATCGGATGATCGCTGACGCCGCCGGCCTGACCAACGGGGCCCTCTACCGTCACTTCCGGACGAAGGCCGACATCTACGTTACGACGTTCATGGAGACCAATGGTTGGATGCTCGAGCGAGTGTCAACAGCGGTGAGCGGCGCGGCGAGTCTTAGGGAAACGATGCTGGCCGTCGCCCGGGTGTCCCGCGCGTTGATCACCGAGAAACCCTCCATGGCGCCCTTTCTCACGATTGCGCGCATGGACATCGAACACTATCCCGAGCTAGCGGCCATCAAGACCGTGCCGGTCCTGCCTGACCTGGGCGACACGACCGGGTCCTCCGGATTCGAAGCCGCCGACTCTGTCGAAACATTGCCCGAAGACCAACTGCGGTGCTACACCGAAGTCATGGCCACCCTGGTGAACGGGTCGGCCCGCCACGCCATCCTCAGCGATGACCCCGACGATTTCGCAGCGCTGATGGACAAACTCGAACGGGTCCTCGATGCTGCAGGCGCACAGGTCCGGCGGTCCGGAACACCCGTCCCCGGACTGGACTACAGCGTCATCGGTAACACCGAGAATGCCGCCGGCAGCTGATTTGACCTTCGGGCCAGCATCGGCGCAAACCGCGTCCCGTATTATTCGATGAACACGGGGCCGGGATCCATTCCCGGCGTGCACAACTCCCACCGGGCACGGCCTCAGGCGTCGATGGGATCACCGAGCAGAAGATGTTCGATCACCGACGTCAACGCGGCCATCGACGTCGTCTTCGGGACCAGCGTATCGATCTGTGCGGAGGCAATCCCCTCAGCGGCCATCAAAATGACGTCCACCAGATCCTCCCGCGATACGGAGGGCCTACGCGCCACACGTGCCCCTTTCAACAGCCCCAGAAGAAACTCCCGCCGACGGGCCTGGACCGAGCCGTACGCTCGACCAATCTCCGGCTGCCTGGCCAGATCCACCCACGATGACGACCGGAATGCCATCAAATCGGGTTCAGCCCCAAGAATCGCGACGGTCGCATGTAGGTAGGCAGCAAGCCGGTCCCGAACAGAGCTGCTCCCTGGCAGGTCCCGAACACCCGCTTGGGCCCAGCTCTCGAATCTGTCTTCGACCAACGACACCGCCGCGTAGAACAATTCGTCCTTGGAGGCGAACGACGCGTAGATCGCACCCGTGGTCAGTCCCGCTGACCGAGCGATGTCGTCAACCGTCGTCAACTCATAGCCATTCGACCGAAACACGGGCATCGCCGCATTGATCAACACGTCGCAGGTCGGTGGTGCCGACGCATCGCCGGTACTCGGTGATGAGACCACGACATCCCGCGACATGCGACAACTGTACCTTCGCGCTTTCGCGGCAAGGACTGCCCGCGGCAGGTTGGGTTGCCGTCGCCAGATCGCCCGCAGCTGGCTGTTCTGCCGATGTTGGTGGATACAGACGAGCTCGGGTACCAACAATCCCGATTGTCGTGCTTGCCTCACGCGCCGTCGCTGCGCTGGGTTGCGGGTGCGTGGCGCCATGGCAGCTTCCGCCGATGGTCGGCCCGCTGTTTCCTCCTTCGCCCATGCCACGGTTGAGCGATAGCACAATGGGAGATCCACGACAATTCATCCCATCGCCCACTCCCTGCTGTGTCTATTCGTACTGAACGTCTCCGAGGAACCAACCATCCGCGCGATCAGCGAATTCGACGACGAATTCGCCCGCGACACTGAGGGAGACTGGCGGTTCGCGCGCCGCCAGGCGACCCTCCTCGCCGGCCACAGGTGACGACCGTGCGCCTCTACCAGACCAACCAAGGCATCGCGCGTGAAGACAACGACGGCGACCTTGCCCTGCTGGACATCCCGCATCCGCGCATCGTAGATCTGTTGGGCGACACCGGCACTGATCCACGGCGCGCACCGATCCGGGCGCGCCTATCAAAGACGGACGCCGTGCTGCTGGCCCCGACCTCGTCGGAGGCCACCCTGATCATCGTCGGGGCGAACTACCGCAGCCACATCGACGAAGCCGGCCTCCAGGTACCGCAACGTGCCGCGGGACTACCCGTTCCGGCGACGGTGGTGGGCGCTCCCTTCGCGCCGATCATTCTGCCTGCGGAGGCGCCGACCATGGTCGACTACGAGGGCGAAGTCGCTGTCCTCATCGGCCGTGCCGGCCGCGACATCCCAGTCGGCTCAGGTGGGAACACATCGCCGGCGTGACCGTCGCCAACGACGTCTCCGCGCGCGACGTCCAACTGGCCGGGATGCAAAACGGCCAGGTGACCGACATCGCGAAGATCATCCAAGGCAAGACGTTTCCCAGCTTCAAGCCGCTCGGTCCGTGCGTAGTCAGCGTTGACGAGATCAGAGATCGCCCACTGACGTTGACGACGCGCGTCAATGGCCGCCAGCGCCAGCATGCCTCCACCAGCGAGATGCTCTTTGATTTTGGTCAAGTGGTCGAACAGATTTCGACATACGTCGAGTTCGTTCCCGGCGATGTCATTCTGACCGGTACACCGGCCGGTGTCGGTCTCGCTGACGGTCGTTACTTGCAAGCCGGCGACGTGGTCGAGGTCGAAGTTGATCTCATCGGTACCCTCCGCAACGAAGTCACCAACTGACCAACCACACCTCCTGGGCACAGCGTCAAATCCCAAGCCGCTTGACAAGTTTCGACCCTGGGATGTCTACAGGCGAGTGGGACAGACTGGCACCAATTCCGCGCAGCTGCGCGGTGACCGAACGCGCCGAACCGTTTGACGCCGCAGCGGGCGGGCTAGCCGAATGCGGGCCCGTCGACACGGTCGACTGTCGCGAACGATTCAACAGACGCGCGGCTGAGGCGGCGGGGCTGCTTGATCGGGTGGCCGAGGGCGATCACCGCGGCCAGGGCCAGCGTGTCCGATGCGCCGAGCAGCGTCTTGACGTCGTTCTCGTGCCGGATGCACATGGTCGTGACGACCCCGCCCAGGCCCTCGTTGCGGGCGGCGAGCAGCACGCTCCAGGCGAACGGGTAGATCGACCCGCCGCCGGCGAATGGGTAGCGGTCGAAGTCCCGGTCGACCGCGGTCAGCGCCGGCAGGTCGGCGAATAGCGCAAGGAGTACCGGCGCTGTGTCCAGGTTTTCGGCGAACCCCTGTGGGTCGACAGCAGGCTCGGCGCCGGTCACCGCCGTGGACTCCGCGTCGCGGTCGTTGACCGGCGACCACGGTCGCAGGCCAGCGGCGTGCATGGCCAGGTAGTCATACCAACCGGGTAGGTAGAGGTCGCGCAGCCGCCGTCGGACCTCGGAGTCCTTGACGACAACCACATGCCAGGCCTGGGCATTGCCCCCGTTGGGGGCGAAGCGGGCGTTGTCGAGCACGGAAGCCAGGGTGGCGTCGTCGACCGGTTCGTCGGTGAATGCCCGCACCGCGCCCGTCGTGCGCAGCGCCTCGGTCAGCTCCATGCGGCCTCCCAATCAGCCGGTGCCAGTTGCCAGGTACATGACGAGCAGCGTCGTGCACACGATCAGGCAGTAACCCTCGAAGAGCAGGCGCAGGGGCAGCGGCGCGTCGCGCAGCTCCATGAAGTAAAGCCCGACGAGGCGGACCTTGATGAACACAACAACGAACACCGCCGCGGTGCCGAGTTGGGGGCTGGCGGCGTCGCCGGTGCCGATCCACCACGAGATGAGGGTCGCCGCGATGAGCACTAACCAGATCAGGCTGATCCGGTTCTTGAGCAACGTGAGCAGTTCGGCGGTCATCAGTGCATCAGGTAGAGCAGTGCGAACAGGACGACCCAGATGAGATCGACCATGTGCCAGAAGCAGGCACCACCCTCGACGAAGGCGAACTGCCCTTTGCTGAGGCTGGGCTTGCGGGAAAGACGCAGCAGGGCAGTCAGGATCCCCATGCCTATGAGCACATGGAAGGCGTGCAGGCCGGTGAGCACGAAGAAGTAGAGGAAGTAGTTGTTCGCGGTGGGCCCGTGGCCGTTGGCGACGAGGTCTGTCCACTCGAGGACCTTGTCGAGCAGGAACCCGACGCCGCAGACGAGCGCGAACCCGATCGCGGCTTGCGCGACGCGGCGCATCTGGGCGCGGACCGCGCGAACGGCGGTGATCACAAAGAGCGAGCTGGTGAGCAACAGCAGCGTGTTAATCGCTCCGAAGCTGCGGTGCACCTCGAGCTGGGAGTCGGCGAACAACGCCGGCTCCTTGCCGCGGTAGTACATCCACACGCCGAACAGCAGCGCGAACGCGGCGAGGTCGCCGAGGATGAACACCCACACTCCGGCCTCGCCGGGAACGTGCGGGGTCCGCCTTACTCGATCTTGCGCGCCGGAGCCCCTCGCGCGCCCGGCAGGCGGCGGGGCGGTTGTCGACATCGGCGGGCTGAGTTCCATCGCTAGGTCTCTCCCTGATCGCTCGGCAGGCTCGGCAGGTTTGGCCGCACGTGCGCGGCGTTCATCCACGTACGGTTTGCGGGCCAACGGGCTCCGCCGAAGCGACCCGCCGCTCCTCTGCCGAAATCGCCTTCAGGACCATGTAGGTCATCACGCAGACCCAGGTGAAGAAGACGGCCGTCGGCATCCAGAAAGTGATCAGGCCGTTGAACCCGAAGGGCCCGCGCTTGAAGAAGATCATCAAGCCGGCGGGGACTATCAGGAACGCGACCCAGAAGTTGTAGTACGCGACCCAGCGCGGGAACGCCGGGGCGCCGGACTTGTCAAAGATGATGCCCAGACCGATGGCTATCAACCACACGGTGAACGGCGGCCACGTGAATAGGAACAGGAACCAGCCGAAGTCGTTCAACACGCGCGTCGTGTCGGCCGCGACCTCGTCGGGCCGGAAGGCGGCGAGGCCCCACACCATTCCGGTAAAGAATGCGTCGACGACGACGAATCCGAGGCAGATCAGTTGTGTGTAGGTCAGGACGGGCATGGCCTCACCCCGGCGGGTCCAGACCGCGATCGCGGACCCGAATGTCGCGTTGAATGCGGTACCCGTCACCATCACCAGGACGCCGAGCCGGATGGCCGTCGTGTGCTCCTGGTACCAGGATGCGATCAGCTGGGCGCTGTCCGACGGCGCCGGCGGGGGGATGAAGCCCGCGAGCGCCACCAGTCCGAC
>Ga0137412_10002008_pt1 | contig 16026 bp, 13 predicted proteins | sample CZODoug2_1_16fun_FD_122160 | JGI IMG/M metagenome (GOLD analysis project Ga0137412, IMG submission 122160) | Vadose zone soil fungal communities from Angelo Coast Range Reserve, California, USA - CZODoug2_1_16fungal (Hybrid Assembly) | ecosystem: Environmental > Terrestrial > Soil > Vadose zone...
TGGTGCTGCCGCACAGGATTGAACTGTGGACCTCCCCCTTACCAAGGGGGTGCTCTACCACTGAGCTACGGCAGCGCCATTTGGCTTTAGAGGGGCGGGGTATGCCATAGGGTCGGGGGCGGTTCAACCGCTGCCGCCCGCCGAAACGGGCGTTCCGCGGTGGCTTGCCGCGGCACCTGCGCTCTGCCTACCATTTTGGCCAAGAAGGGCCCAATGGGCAGGAGGGAACGCATGGACTGGCGCCCGATTTCCGCCGACTCCCATATCACCGAGCCGCCTAACTGCTATGTCGACAACATCGATCCGGCATGGCGCGAGAAGGCGCCGCGTATCGTCCACAAGGAAGGCATGGGCGATATCTATCTCGTCGACGGCATGAAGACGCCGGTGCCCATGGGCTTGGTCGCTGCTGCCGGCGTGCCGCCCAAGGACATCCGCATAGGGGGCGCGAAATTCGAGGATCTGCACCGCGGCGGCTGGGATCCCACGACGCGGCTCGCCGACCAGGACAAGGACGGCGTGGCGGCCGAGGTCATCTATCCCACGGTCGGCATGCTGATCTGCAACCACCCCGACTTCGACTACAAGAAGGCCTGCTTCGATGCCTACAACCGATGGCTCCAGGCCTATTGCGCCCATGCGCCGGACCGCCTGATCGGGTGCGGGCAAACCGCCATGCGCACCATCAAGGAAGGCATCGACGACCTCGCGCGCATCAAGGCGATGGGTTTTCGCGGCGTGATGATGCCCGGCAATCCCGGGGAGAAGGACTACGACGACCCGGCCTACGATCCGTTCTGGGAGGCCGCCGTCGCGCTTGAGCTGCCACTGTCGTTTCACATCCTGACGTCGAGCGGCGACAACGCGCTCGCCAAGCCGCGTGGGCCCAAGATCAATGGCTTCCTCAGCATCATCCGCGGCTGCCAGGACATCATGGGCATGCTGGTGTTCTCGGGCGTGTTCGAGCGCCATCCCAAGCTACGCGTGGTCTGCGTCGAGGCCGATGCCGGCTGGGCGCCGCATTTCATGTATCGCATGGACCATGCCTACAAGCGCCACCGCTACTGGATGAAGGGCAAGGAGCTTGCCCGCCTGCCGTCGGAGTATTTCCGCGACCACATCGCGCTCACCTTCCAGGACGACTGGACGGCCTTCCAGTTCGCCGATCAGCTCGGTCCGCAGCAGCTCATGTGGGCCAATGACTTCCCGCACAGCGACTCGACCTGGCCGTGGAGCCAGGACGTCATCGCCGCGCAGACCGGCCATCTCAGCCCCGAACTGCGCAAGCGGATTTTGCGCGACAATGTCGTCGAGCTTTACAAACTCGCCGCATAGACCGTCCGGATGCGCTTCAGCCTGTTCATGTACTGCACGGTCGGCCGTCGGGCCGAGCTCGAGGCCGGCATGGCCGGGCGCAATCCCGAGCTCTACCAGCGCATGCTGGACGAGATCGCCGAGTATGTCCGTTTCGCTGACGACGCCGGCTATTTCGGCTTCGGCCATCCCGAGCATCACCTGCAGATCGAGGGCTTCGAGATCTCGAACGATCCGCGGCTGATGTCGATGTGGCTCGGCAGGCACTCGAAGAGGCTGCGGGTCATCATCTGCGGCTTCGTCTCGACCACGCACAATCCGCTGCGCGTGGCCGAGGACATCGCCACCATGGACCATATGCTGGGCGGTCGCTTCGGCGTCGGCCTGGTGCGCGGCTACCAGGCGCGCTGGGTCGAGAACTTCAAGATCCGCGATGAGCTGAACGCCGTGGGCCCGTGGAACAAGGACACGCCCGCCGACACCGCCAACCGCGAATACTTCTCCGAGTTCGTCGCACGAGCATCCGGTCTACGTGAAGTACGGGCAAGGCGTGACGGCGGCGATGAAGATCGAACAGGTGGGGATTGCGCCGCGCCCGCTGCAAACGCCCCACCCGCCGCTCTATGGCGGCTTCGCCGCCTCCATGCGCACCGCGCTGTTCTGGGCCAAGTATGGCGGCAAGCCGATCGTGCTCACCGACAACCTCAAATTCTACGACCAGCTCTGTCGCGGCTACACCGAGGAGGCAGCCAGGCACGGCCGCACCGTGAAGAACGGCCAGCAGGCCGGCTGGGGCGGCATCTTCGTCTGCGCGCCGACGGACGCGCAGGCGCAGGAATGGGCCAAGGACATGATGTGGTTCTGGCAGAGCTGGGCGACACCCTTCGGCCAAGGCGTGCCAGAGCTGCTTGTCGGCTCCCCCGACGCGATTTGTCGCCGCCTCGAGCAGGTGCAGCAGGTCATCCCCGACCAGGATGAGGTGATTCTCCTGATCCCGCAGGGCATCCATGACCGCAGCCAGATCCTGACATCGCTCGAGCTGATGGCGACCAAGCTGATGCCGAAGTTCGCCTAAACGGCGAACGTCCCCTCTACTCTCTGCGCAGAGTGATAAGCGCGGCCTCGCCGCGGCTGTTGAAGCGAACCGGCGGGCCCGAGACGCCAAGGCCGCAACTGGTGTAGCCGGCCATTCTGCCCTGGCGCCACAAGCCGCGCGCCGCATGGCGGCACCGCTTGAGCTGTGTGATCACGGGCCTGCCGCCCGGCAGGCAAATCTGGCCGCCATGGGTGTGCCCGCACAGATAGAGGGCGTAGCCCGCTTCATCCGCATAGTCGGCGACTTCGGCGGAATGTACGAGGGCGATGCGGAATTCGCCGGCATGATCAGCCAACGCCGACCGCGCGGCTTCGCTATAGAAGGAATTGACGTCATCGAGTCCGGTGATGCGCAGGCTCTCACCTTCGCGCTGAAGCACGAGCGAGCGATTGATCAGGACTTCGAAGCCCGCCCGTCCCAGCGCGTCGGCCATCTCGACCGGATCGTGATTGCCAAGCACGGCGATCCGCAGACCGCGCACCCGGACACCGTCGAGCGCTGCTGCCATCAACCCAGCCGATCGGGCAATCGGTGCGTCGTGGTCGCCGTGGACGTCGCCGGTCAGCGCGAGCAGATCGACTTCGAGATTGCCCAGCAGCTTGCGGGCAGCATCCACAAGCGCCGGGAAGACGTCGAGATGGGTGTCGCTGACATGAAGGATGCGGTATCCGTCGAATTGCTGCGGCAGCTCCTTGAAGGCGAACGTCAGCTCGACCAGCCTGAGATCGAGGACATTCCGTCGCCCCTGTCCATAGAGCGGTGTCAGGCGGAGACCTGCGCTGAACGCTCTGAGGAGACCCGAGAACAGCCGCTTGCGCCAGCGGCCGCGGCGGCCAGCGGGGCTGATCCAGTACCGGCTGTTCTCCAGACGATGTCGTTGAATGGCCCAATCGGACGAAGAGTGAATCAACCTATGCTCTCGTGTGCGGCCGAGAATGTGGTTGTTGGGCACGTCTTTGTCCAACAGTCCAGAACCCTCGCCGGAGACGAGCGCTGATTTGCCGCCGCCTGGCCACCGGCGCAGCCATCAGGGGTCTTTCGCGTGTTGCAGGGCAGCGGCACCGGCGGGCCAGGAGAGGACGGTCAGCCAGGCACCGCCCTGGTGCAACAAGTCCGCCAGCTCCATTCCACGGTCGGTGCCTTGCTGCCACCTCTGGTCAAGATCGCCGATCGCGATTGATCGGCGCGCCTAGCGTCTCATCGACATCCGCCAACGTACCGTATCTTCGATCTGTGTCTGCAGGCCCCGCTGGGGAGTCCAGCCGAGCTTGTTCTGCGCCTTGTCGATGCAGCCGACCAGGCGCGGTGAGTCGCCCGGTCGGCGGGCGCCATAGACATGAGGAACCGGTCTCCCCACGACTTGGCCGATCGACTCCACGACCTGCTTGACGCTGTGGCCGGTGCCGGAACCGAGGTTGAACACGTCGTGGCGACCCCGTCCGGCTTTCTGGCCCATCACCCATTGCACCGCGCGCAGGTGGGCATCCGCCAGATCCGTGACATGGACATAGTCGCGCACGCACGACCCGTCGTCGGTCGGATAGTCCGATCCGTGCACGACGAGCGAGGCGCGCAAGCCCAACGCCGCGTCGACCGCCAGCGGCAGCAGATGGGTCTCCGGATCGTGCGCCTCGCCGATCTCGGCCGCGGCGTCCGCGCCGGTGGCGTTGAAGTAGCGCAGCGACGCCGCTCGCAGGCCCCGCCACGCCGCGGCATCCAGCGCCCGCTCGACACTCGCCTTGGAGGCGGCATACGGATTGATCGGCGCGACCCTGTGCGATTCGGCGAGCAGCTCGGTTTGCGGCAGGCCGTAGACGGCGCAGGTGCTGGAGAACACGAAGGCTTCGATCTTGTGGCGCAGCGCCGCGCCGATCAGCACGCGGCTCTTGCCGGCATTGTTGGTGAGATAACGCTCGGGGTTGGCGACCGATTCACCGACTTCGATGTAGCCTGCGAGATGGATGACCACCTTCGGTTTGTGGCGAATGAACACTTCCTCGACGAATCGGCCATCGCCGACGTCGCCACGCTCCAGTGAGCCCCAACGGACGGCCCAATCGTGTCCCTTTTCCAGCGTATCCAGGCAGATCGGTTGTGCCCCGGCCTCGGCCAGCGCCTTGCAGACATGACTGCCGATGTAACCCGCGCCGCCGGTGACGAGCACCGGCCCATTGACCGAGAACAATGATCTCTCTCCCCTCGCATTTTCAGCATCGAAGCCCGGCGATAGTTGGCCATGCGAGACGGCGGCTCAATTGCCCGCGCGCCCGATCACCAACTGGTCACGAGTGGTTCGCACCGCCGATGGGTCACACTCCTCGGATCAGCGGGCCCGCGGAGATCATCATGCTCAAGATCGTCAAGGACTCTGTTCTCAGGGTCAGCCGGTCGTTCGGTTACGACATCGTGCCATTGCGCGAGATGAAGGAGCGCGACTTCGCGCTGCATCTGCGCGAACTGCTGGCACACCTGGACATCGACTGCGTGCTCGATGTCGGTGCCAATGCGGGCCAGTACCGCGACTTCCTTCGCGACAAGGTCCTGTATGACGGCCCGATCATTTCCTTCGAACCGGTGAGCCGCCACATCGATGCGCTTCACGAACGCAGCCGCGGCGATCGCGACTGGCATATCGAAGGCTATGCGCTGGGCAGCAGCGACGGGTCCATGCCGATCAATGTGATGGTTTCCGATCAGTTCAGCTCGTTTCTCGAGCCCGACCACGGCCGCGTGAAGGACTATGCCGGGCTGAACGTGCCGTGCCACACGGAAACGGTCACGGTGCGCACCCTCGACGTCGTGCTGCCCGTCCTGCAGGAACGCATCGGCTTCGACCGCCCATACCTCAAGATCGATACCCAGGGGTTCGATATCGAGGTCCTGCGCGGTGCCGCCGACAGCCTGCCGGCGGTCAAGGCCTTGCAGACGGAGGCCTCGGTGATCGGCATCTACAAGGGCATGCCGCAATACATGGACATCATCCGCTATCTCGACCAACGCGGCTTCGACATCACCGGGCTCTATCCGGTGAGCCGCGACAGCGCGCTGCGGCTGGTCGAGTTCGACTGCGTCATGATCAATCGCGCCGTCGCGGGCGTTGCGGCGTAGCGCTGACGGAGCCGAGGATCGCGCAGAGGCCGGCGACGTCTTCGCCCGCCACGAACATGGTGCGCGGCACCGAACGGAGACGTCCGCGGATGTGCTCGTAGGCGGCCGGCGTCAGCTGCTCGAAGAAGCGGATCAACGATTCCTCGAGCGGTGAGTCGAACGTCCAGCCGATCCGATGCCTCTCGATGGTGTTGCCGACTTCGAAGCCGTGCACGGCGAGGCAGGGGATTCCGAAATAGCCGGATTCGTAGAAACGGCAGGGCATCAACCAGCGCGAATTGTGGTCGGTGTGCTCTAGGTCGAGCGCCCAGGTGAAGTCGACGTCGCGGTAAAGGTCTTCGAGATCCTGCTGCGGCAGGTAGGGACCGCGATAGACGATGTTCGGACAACGCCGCAGGACCTCGTCGAACTTCGCCTGATCGACGGTCGTCAGGATGCCGCCGAACCTGAACAGGACGCGGCCCTGCAGGCGTTCGGCCAGCCGGGTGATCAGGGCGAACGTGGATTCGCCACGGATCAGGCCGAAATAGCCAACCACCCAGGGACGGCCGCCTTCTGCCGCGCACCGAACCGGCGCCGGCGCGGACAGGGACGAGATCGAGGGATGCAGCTTGTTCTCGAGCAGGAACCAGTCGCCGCGATATTTCTGGACGGCCTTGTAGTAGTTCCGATGGAAACCCGGCGAGGAGAGAACCAGCAGGCTTGTCCGCCGCAGGCATAGCCGTTCGATGGCTCGCAGCAGCGTCGGGACCAGCCCGCGCCGCATGAGGATGGCCGGAATGTCGAGCACTTCGTAGACCACCGGCGCACGCGAAAAGGTTATGAGGCGGGCGAGCAACGCCAGGAGGAGCTGATCGATGTTCCGGGCGTAGAAGACGCCGGCGCGGCTGAGCGCGTCGCGATGGGCGAAGACGACAGGGATGGCGCCAAGCAGTGCGCGAACCCGATGCCAGTAGCGTGCGTCGCTCGTGAAGCCCAGCGGGACATTCGGCCACGGCGGCCGATAGGCGGTGTTGTAACGCTCGCGGCGAAAGCCGAAGACCGTGACGCGATAGCCGAAGTCCATGAACTGCTGAACCCGCTTCAGCGTGCTGGCGTCCGTGACGTCGGGACAGAAGAAGAGGAGCTCGGCGCCGCGCTCGCGAGTCGACGCAGTGGGGTTGCCGAGCGGCCCGTCACTGGCGCCGACGGAAAGGCCGGCATCGTCTCTTGCGTCGACTGATTGTTGCATGCGGTCTCGTCTCCCGATGACCAATATTGGCGAGCGCCGCAGGCGTGTTGCGTGATCAATCTGTGGCGTCGCACGCGTGCAACCCGGCAAGTCACAGGTTGATCACTAGCCGTCCAACAGCGGGCGAGGCTTCATGCTTGCGATGAATGTTGCCTCCAACATCGACGCCGGTAACGTGCTGCGCTTCGATCGCGTGGCCATCACCTGCGTCTTTGGTGATCCGCGCGACCTGCGTTCATGGTCCGGTGCGCCAGCCAACCTTGCCAACGCGCTCGAGCGCCTGGGCGTAACCGTGGAAGCCATCCGCCCGCGCATGGGCCGCCTTGCCAAGTGGGGCGTCGCGGCCTGTGACATGCTGGCGGGCCTCGGCCGGCCGCTCAGCAGTGAGCAGATCCTGCGCGGGCTGCGGTCGCGACGCAGGCTCGCCACACAGGTTGCTGACGCCGCCCGCAGCCTCGGTACGCGACACGTCCTTCATACCGGCACTTTTGATCTGCCGGCGACCGACCGCGCGAGCGGCGTCGAGCACTATCTCTACTGCGATCATAGCTGGGCGTTGGCGAAGGCCCACCATGTCCATGCCAGGCGATACAGCGAACGGGCGCTGATGGCGTTCGAGCAGGCCGAGCGCGAATCGCTGCACGGGCTTTCCCACGTCTTCACGTTCGGCAGCTACGTCCGCGACAACCTGATCGCATGCTACGGCCTGCCCCCTGAGCGCGTCACCGCCGTGGGCTCGGGCATGGGCGCCATCGAGCCGTACGACGGACCGAAGGCGTACGGCAAACCGGCCCTTCTCTTCGTCGCCAAGCACCTGTTCCAGGCCAAGGGCGGTCTATTGCTGCTCGAGGCGTTCGAGTTGGCGCGCCGTCGTCGGCCCGATCTGACGCTGACCGTGGTCGGCGACGAGCGCAGCCGGGCCTTCGTGGGCGACCGGCCGGGGATCACGTTCCACGCGCATCTTCCCTGGAACGCCCTGCAGCAGCTCTATCGCGACGCCACCTTGCTCGTTCAACCCATGCTGAATGATCCCTGGGGCCAGGTCTATCTCGAGGCGATGGCGTCGCGGACGGCGGTCATGGGGCTCAATCGCAATGGCCTGCCGGAACTGGTCGATGGCGGCCGCCACGGCTTCCTGGTCGACCGCGCCGATCCCGTGGCCCTTGCCGAGGCCATCGTGAGCGCGGTTTCCGATGCGCAGCGGCTGGAGCGCATGGCAACGACCGCCCAGCGTCATGTCCTGAAGAACTATTCGTGGAGCTGCGTCGCGGAGCGGATCGCCTATTCCCGAAGCGTTGCGTAAATCGAGAGGTCGGCAGCATGTCCAGGAAAGTAGCGCTCATCACCGGGATCACCGGGCAGGACGGCGCCTATCTCGCCGATTTCCTGTTGTCGCAGGGCTACATCGTGCACGGTATCAAGCGCCGTTCGTCGTTGTTGAACACCGAGCGCATCGATTATCTCTACCGCGACCGCCACGACGCCGGCGTCAGGCTTTTCCTGCACTACGGCGACATGACCGATTCGTCGAACCTTTTGCGGCTGCTGGGCGAGATCAAGCCGACCGAAGTCTACAACCTCGCGGCGCAGAGCCACGTCCAGGTGAGCTTCGAGACGCCGGAATACACCGCCAACACCGATGCGCTCGGCACATTGCGACTGCTCGAGGCCATCCGCATCCTGAGCATGCAGGATGGCGTGCGGTTCTACCAGGCCTCGACGTCGGAGCTGTTCGGAAAGGTGCAGGAGACGCCCCAACGCGAGTCCACGCCTTTCTATCCGCGCAGTCCCTACGCGGTCGCCAAGCTCTACGCCTATTGGATCACCGTCAATTATCGCGAAGCCTACAAGATGCACGCCTCGAACGGCATTCTGTTCAATCACGAATCGCCGATCCGTGGCGAGACTTTCGTCACCCGCAAGATCACGCGTGCGGTGGCGGCGATCGAGCGCGGCTATCAGGACTGTCTCTATCTCGGCAATCTCGACGCGCAACGCGACTGGGGCCATGCCCGCGACTATGTCGAGGGCATGTGGCGGATCCTGCAGCAGGACGAGCCCGACGACTACGTGCTGGCGACCGGCGAGACGCACACCGTGCGGGAATTCGTCGAGTTGGCTTTCCATCATATCGGCCGTCCCATCGCATGGCGTGGCGATGGCGACGACGAGCAGGGCTGCTGCCGGCGCACCGGCCAGGTGCTGGTGGCGATCGACGGTTCCTACCGTCGACCGACCGAAGTGGACCTGCTGCTCGGCGACCCCGCCAAGGCGCTGAGCAAGCTCGGCTGGCAGCACCGCACGAGCTTTGCGGAGCTGGTGGCCGAGATGGTGGAAGCCGATCGCCTGGTGATGAAGAACATGGGAGCCAAGAATGGCCATGAGCTCAAGCTACACGCTGCGCAATAAGCGGGTCTGGGTCGCGGGCGACCGTGGCCTCGTCGGCAGCGCCCTGATCCGCCGCTTGCAGCGCGAAGGCTGCGAGCTCGTGACGGCGCCGCGCGAATCGGTCGACTTGCGCCGGCCCGATCAGGTCGAGCGCTGGATGGCCGGGACCAAGCCGCAGGCGGTGTTTCTCGCCGCGGCGCGCGTCGGCGGGATCTACGCCAACGACACGCGGCCGGCGGAATTCATCTACGACAACCTGATGATCCAGAGCAACGTCGTGGAGGCTTCGCGGCGCGCCGGCGTCGAGAAGCTGATGCTGTTGGGCTCGTCCTGCATCTACCCGCGCCTGGCGCCGCAGCCCATCCCTGAAGCGGCGCTGCTCACCGGGCCGCTCGAGCCGACCAACCAATGGTATGCGGTGGCCAAGATCGCCGGCATCAAGCTTGGCCAGGCCTATCGCCGGCAATATGGCTGCGACTTCGTCTCCGTCATGCCGACCAATCTCTACGGTCCGGGCGACAATTTCGACCTCATGCAGAGCCACGTCGTGCCGGCGCTGATGGTCAAGGCCCATGCCGCGATGCGCGCCCGCGCGCCGGCCATCGAGGTGTGGGGCACCGGGGCGGTGCGGCGTGAGTTCCTCTACGTCGACGACGCCGCCGACGGCATGGTGTTCCTGATGCAGAACTACTCCGACGAGGCGATCGTCAATCTCGGTCCCGGCTCCGATGTGCCGATCGTCGATCTCGTCGATCTGATCTGCAAGGTCGTGGGCTACAAGGGCGGCGTGCAATTCGATGCCAGCCGTCCCGACGGGGTGCCGCGCAAGATGGTCGATACCGCTTTTGCCGCGTCGCTCGGCTGGCGCGCACGGACACCCCTGCGCGAGGGCCTGACGGCGACCTACCGGTGGTACCTTGACAACATCGCGCCCGAGCAACGGCGCGCCGTCGCCTGAGACGGCGTTCGCCACCGATCACCTGATCGAGGACATCGGGCGCCGATCCCGGCGCGGCGGCGCGATCCTTCTGGCGGCCCAGGCGATCCGCGTACTCGGCCAAGTGGCGACTCTTGTCGTGCTGGCGAGGCTGTTGCCGCCATCGGCCTTCGGCCTGCTCGCCATGGTGGCGTCGCTGGGCGCGATCCTGGATCTGGTCAAGGAGTTCGGCCTTTCGGCCGCGACCATCCAGAAACCGGGCATTTCCCACGCCCAGGTTTCCGCGCTGTTTTGGATCAATGCCACGGCCGGCGCGTCGCTCGGCGCGGGGCTGGTGTTCGCCGCACCGCTGCTGGCGCGGTTCTACGGCCAGCCCGACCTCGAAGCCGTGACCGAGTGGCTGGCCCTGGGCTTCGTGCTGAGCGGTCTCACGGTGCAGCACTGGGCCCTGTTGCGCCGACAGATGCGCTTTGGCGCCATCGCCGGCCTCGAGACGGCCGCCGATGTCGCGAGCTTTGCCGTGGCAATTGCCTTGGCCCTGGCGGGCAAGGGCTACTGGGCGCTGGTGGCGCAGCGCCTTGTCTCGCCGGCACTGCTTCTGGCCGGAAGCTGGATGGTCTGCCGCTGGCGACCGGCGCGGCCGGCCCCGGCCGAAGGAATACTCGAATTGTTGCGCTTCGGCGGCTCGGTGACGGCAAGCGGGCTTGCCCTGGCGCTGGCCCGCAGCGTCGACCAGATCCTGATCGGCTGGCTGTGGGGGCCGGCCATTCTCGGCCTCTACGAGCGCACGACGCGACTGGTGCTATTGCCCGTCAATACCATCAATGCGCCGGTTTATGCCGCCGGCATGCCCGCACTCAGCCGCCTGGTCGACCGGCCCGAGCGTTATCGGTCGATGTTCCGCCAGATCATGCAGAAGCTTGCCCTGCTCACCATGCCCGTGTTTGCGATCGCCGCCGTCCTGGCCGACTGGCTGGTGCTGATCCTGTTCGGGCCTGCCTGGGTACAGGCGATCCCGCTGGTGGCGCTGTTCAGCATATCGGCGGCCTATCTGCCGGTGCTGATGGCCGCCAGCCTGCTCTACATGACGCAGGGCCGGCCGGGCGAGATGTTGCGCGCGAGCCTGATCGACGCGGCCGTTTGTATCGTCGCCATCCTTGCCGGATTGCCCTGGGGCGTGACCGGTGTGGCCGCCGCGATCGCCGTTGCCGGGTTGCTGGTCCGTCTGCCGGTCGCCTTCTGGCTGGCGACGCGCCGCGGTCCGGTATCGATGGCCAACATCATCACAGCCGTCGCACCGGCAGTCTGCGCCGCGGTCATGGCCAGCATCGCCGTGTGGGCGGTGCGTTACGCCGTGCTGGCGGGCGAGGGGGCACCGACGGTGGGTGGCGTGGTGTTGCTGGGTCTCTGCGGTTTGGCCGCCATCGGGCTTGCCGTGCTCGCCTGGCCGGAGACCCGAAGCGAGATCGCGCGGCTGTCCACGACGGTCCAGTCGAAGGGGCGGGCCCTGTGGTCCAGCTAGGCGCCGACGATCGTGCCGCCCTCATGCGCTGTCGGCGCGCATCCTTGACGGCGGCTTACCCGGCGGCATGCGGAGGCCCGTACCCATGATGACAAGCGAGAACCCGCAGGCACCTGTTGGCCCTTCGACAGGGAGGCCTCGTGGCCGAGGTCACGGCACGCCCAGGGCAAAAGCCGTGGGCCGCAGTCGAATCGCGCTTCATGACTATTGCGGCCACCCGTTTCAGTTCGAGCTTTCGCGCGAGCTTGCGCGGCGCGGGCATGAGGTGCGGCATTTCTTTTTCGCCGAGGATATGGGCCCCAAGGGCAACACGGGACGGTTATCGAGCGACCCTGCGAATTTCTCGATCGAGCCGATCTCGATCGGCCGCCCTTATTCCAAGCAAAATCTCGTTCGCCGGCGGCAGGCGGACATCCTCTATGGTCAGCTCGCCAGCCAGCGGATCGCATCATTTGCACCGGATGTGACGATTTCAGGCAATACGCCGCTTGAGGCGCAGGCGCCGATCCAGAGAGGCGTTCGCCAGGCCGGCTCCGCGTTCATCTTCTGGATGCAGGACTTCTACAGCCTGGCGGCGGCGAAGATCCTGAGCCGAAAAATTCCCGTCGTCGGCCACGCCATCGGCGCTTACTACAGGCGTCTTGAAGCCAGCATGTTGCGTCGGAGCGATGGGATTGTTCTGGCAAGCGAGGATTTCCGGCCGGCCCTCAAGGACTTCGGCGTCAGGGACGATGCCGCCGACGTCATCCCGAATTGGGGAGCGCTCGATACATTGCCGTTGCGGCCGAAGGATAATTCATGGGCGATGCAGCACGGGCTTTCAGGCAAGTTCGTCTTTCTGTACGCCGGCACCCTTGCGCTTAAGCATAATCCGGATCTGCTTTGGGCTCTCGCCGAGCATTTTGAGGCAGATCCCGACGTCGTCATCGCGGTTGCCGCGTCGGGCGTCAGCTACGATGCCTTGAAGGCCCGCAGCGCCTTGGAGCCCAAGCCAAATCTGGTGTTTTTGCCGCTCCAACCGATGGACGTCTTCCCGGATGTCCTCGGCGCCGCCGACGTCCTTGTCGCGCTGCTCGAAAACGATGCGGGACCGTTCTCCGTTCCCTCGAAAGTTCTCAGCTATCTCTGCGGCGGCCGTCCAATCCTTTTGTCCGCGCCGCCCAGCAATCTTTCGGTGCGACTGGTCGACGAGGCCGCCGCCGGGCTGTGTATCCCGGCCGGAGACAGGCAAGCTTTCGTGGCGGCAGCCGATCGCCTGCGAAGCGAGCAGCACACCGGCGCCAAGTTCGGCGCCGCGGGCCGTGCCTATGCGGAAAACGCCTTCAGCATCTCGCGTGTCGCCGATCGCTTTGAAGCCACGTTCGGCAAGGCGGTTGGCCGCAGCCGCAGATGAGATCAGCCAATTCCTAGTTTGTCATCGTCCGGCGGATGGCCGGCAGCGTTTCATTGAGCCCTCTCCATCATGGAGCGGCAATTGCCGAGACGATCTGCCGGCCGCGGCTTGACCAGTCGAAGCGCTCGTTGCAGGCGTCGAAGGCGCGCTCCTGAAGGCGGTTGAGCCGGTCGATGTCGTCGATCGCCTCGAGCACGCCATGCGCCAGGGCGGCATGGTCGGGATAGAGCATGACGCTGTCGTTGTGGCTGAGCGGGACGCCGGCGAACGAGCCGGTCAGGGCGAAGACGGGTACGCGATTGAAGACGTATTCCAGGACTTTGAGCTTGAAACCACCGCCGTTGCGTTCGGGCACGATCGCGATCCGCGCGTCGTCCAGGTAGGGCTCTATGTCGGGGACCGTGCCGGTGAAGCGGGTGGCCACTGTCCTGTGTCGCAGCTGCTCGAGGAAGCTCTCTTCGGCGCTGCCGACCGCCTGCAGCTCGGCGCCGGCATCGGCGAACATCGGGTCGGCGGCATCGACGAATTCGGCGAGGTTCATGCGCTTGGCGATCCAGTCGAAGCTGCCGACGATGACGGCGCGGCGCGGCAGGGAGTCCGAAATGCGCCGTTCATCGAGCCGCCGCCCGCAATAGCCGGGGGACAGGACGTCCATGGGCTTGTCGCAGTTGCGGGCGCGATAAAGTGCAAGATCCTCCTGCGTGATCGCCGTCACGAAGTCGACGGCGTCGACGAGCTCGCGTTCCAGGCGCGATACTTTGAGAGCATCGAAACGGATGGCTTGGCGCTTGAGGAACAGCGGCTGACTCTCGGCGATCTGGGCGCGCAGGCTTTCTTCGTGATTGTGCGAGACGTAGATCAGGCGTGGCCGGTCGCCGCGGCCGGCATAGTGGTCGAGCACCTGTTGCAGTGCCCAGCCCGTCGATATGCCGTCGAACACGATGCCGTCCCAGGTGTCCCGTTTGAGCAATTTGTCGAGGATGCCCTGCATGCCGGTCGTGCGGCACCGATAGGCGACGTGCGGCAGGCTCGACGTGAGGCTGCCCCAGTGCGAGTGGGGCACGTCGGTGGGCAGCCACCAGACGACCTCGCGGGCGCGCAGACAGCCGGTCTGGGCCTGCTCGGAGCGGCCAAGCCCCAGGACCTCGACAGTGCCGCCCGCCTCGGCGACCGCATCGATCAACCCGCCGGAATAGACGTACTGACCGTTGTGCCGAGGTTCGGGATCGGCCAGCGTCAGCCAGAGGCAACGCGCCGGCCTTCGCCGGGCGTCAGAAGGCGTTGCGACCGGTGAACCCGCCGAAGATGGTGCGCGCAATGATCTGGAGGTCGAGGGCGACCGACCAATGCTCGATGTAGAAAAGGTCATGCTCCACACGCTTCCGTATCTGCTCCAGGGTGTCGGTTTCGCCGCGCCAGCCGTTGACCTGGGCCCAACCCGTGATTCCCGGTTTCATGCGATGTCGTGCGTCGTAGTACTTGACGGCTTCCTGATAGAGGAGCGCGCCGGCCTTGGCCGAAAGCGCATGGGGACGTGGGCCGACGATCGACATGTCGCCATGCAGCACGTTCAGGAACTGCGGGAGTTCGTCCAGGCTCGTACGCCGCAGGAAGGCGCCCACGCGGGTAATGCGCGGGTCGTTGCGCTGCGTCAGCCGCTCGGCATTGTTGTCGCTCATCTCCTGATACATGGTGCGGAACTTCAGCACCTCGATCAGCTGATTGTTGAATCCGTAGCGCTTCTGTCGGAATAGGACCGGCCCCGGGCTGTCGAGCTTGATGAGCAGCGCGATCGCCAGCATGACGGGCGCGATCAGCATCAGGATGAGGGCGCCGAGGAGACGGTCCTCGACAGACTTGGCGATCCACCGCCAGTCGCGCAGCGGACGATCGATGACGTTCAGAAAGGTATGTCCGCCGATGTGGCTCGCCTGAAGCGTGCCGAGACGAACGGCGAATTCACCGGGGCAGAGCTTCACGTCGACGGGAACGAGGCTGAGCTTGTTCAGCGTCTCGACCAGCAGGTGGTCGCTGGTCGACGGCAGCGCGACGATGATCGAGTCGATGCGATGAACGCGCGCGTCCTGGACCAGCTGATCGACCGAACCGAGAATGGCGTGTCCCATGCAGCGCTGCGGCAGGGTAGGTGCCTGATCGTCGTAGACGCCGAAAATGCGCGGCGCGCCCTGAGCAGTATTCAGGCTGCGGAGCAGGCGTTGCGCGATCGGTCCAGCGCCGACGATGGCGACGACCTCGCCGAGGCGTCCGGCGCGGTTCCATATCCTCATCTGGTTATGCAGGACGACACGGCTCGTCACCAGAAGCACGACGCTGCCCGAGAACCAAAGGGCGATCCACGGACCGTTCACCGCGGTCAGCGGCTCGACCAGGAGCGCGGCGAGGAACAATGCACCCAGCGTCAGCAGCCAGCCGAGCAGCGCACGGCCAATGGAGGTGCCCAGATCGGCGAACTGGTTGAAGCGATCGGCGCCCGCAAGGCGCAGAAAATTCAAGCCGAGCAGCGAACCCAGAAGAACGACAAGTCCTTCGAGGCGCCAGTCGACGGTGGAGGAGTGCCACTGCATGGTGACGATGCCGGTGCCGAGGATGGCGATGCCGTCGAAAGCCGTCACGAATCTGCTGACGATCGCTTCGGACACGGCGCGGCCACGCCTCGGCGGAATCGGGCCAGCGCTGTCTGTCGCTCGGTCGGGGCGGTCGTCGACTAGGTGCGCGACCTCCGTCGTTGCCGCTCTCTGTATGACGCCATGCTTCATGTGGTCTCTTCCTCGAGGATGACCCGACGCCCTGTCGGTCGTCGAACTACATGGGTCGATTCTCCACGGCGTCTGGGCGGCGGTGTTGTGATCATGTTGAGATCGGGCAGCGGTGTTGTGATCATGTTGAGACCGCTGCGCTGTTTCACGAAGATGACTGCTTGCAGCTACTCTGCCGCGACGGCGCGGGGCAGGGCGTTGACGACGGAGGCCTTGCCGGAGGTCATCTCGTCGTGGATCCACTTGTAGGTCTTCTCCAT
>Ga0137412_10002009_pt1 | contig 16025 bp, 18 predicted proteins | sample CZODoug2_1_16fun_FD_122160 | JGI IMG/M metagenome (GOLD analysis project Ga0137412, IMG submission 122160) | Vadose zone soil fungal communities from Angelo Coast Range Reserve, California, USA - CZODoug2_1_16fungal (Hybrid Assembly) | ecosystem: Environmental > Terrestrial > Soil > Vadose zone...
ATCAGGGAGTGGGCTCCGCTCACCGAGCGCGGCCTGTTCACCTCGCTGATGCAGATCGGCTCGCTGGTCGGCCCCGCGCTGGCCACCGCGCCGGCCGCCTTTCTGGCCAGCACGGTCGGCTGGCGCTGGGCGTTCGTATTCCTCTCCGCCACCGGGCTGGTCTGGCTGGTGGCCTGGGTGCTGCTGTACCGCCCACCCGAACGGGCCCGTTGGCTCACCGAACGCGAGCGCGCCTACATCCTCGCCGAGCGCGACCACACCACGCCCGCACAGCACGCCGAAGCGCCGGTCAGCCAGATGTCCGTGCCCTCCCTCATCCGGCAGCGATCCATGCTGGGCATCCTGGCCGCCAACGGCGCACAGACCTACGTCATGTACTTCCTGCTCACCTGGCTGCCGACCTATCTGGTCGCGGCCAAGCAACTCCAACTGCCCAGGAGCGGCCTGATCACCTCGAGCATGTACGGCATCGCGATTGTCGGCGCCGTGCTGCTCGGCTGGCTCTCCGACCGGTTCTTGTCCCTGCGCAAGGAGCAGGCACTGCGCGGGCGGCGCCGGTTCGTCATCGCGGTACTGATGCTCGCCGGGCTGCTGCCGCTGGTGCTGACCACCTGGATCGACGGACTGGTCATGCTGGTGATCACCATCGCGATCACGCTGATGGCGGTCACCACCTCGATCACCCTGACCTTCGCCCTGACCAACGACCTGATCATCGACAACACATCCAGCGGACGCACGTTCGGACTGGTCTCGTTCGGTGGGCAGGTGATCGGCCTGCTCGCCCCCATCGTCACCGGGTTCGTGGTCCAGGCCAGCGGCTTCGGGCCGGTCTTCCTGGTCACCGGCGCGGTGCTGCTGGCCGGGGTGCTGGCCATGCTGGTGCTGCCGAACCGCCCGCTGCAGCCCCAGCCCGGCCAGCCCGTGAAGATCACCGCATGATCGGTGGCGAGCTTCCTCGGCGCCGCCTCGGCCACACCGGGATCTCGGTGTCCTGCCTCGCCCTGGGTGGGCACGAGTACCTCCCCGACGGCGGGCTCAAGGGCTTTGCCGACGACTTCGACAACGCCGTCCAGCCCGGCTATCGGCGGCCCGATTTCGGCGGCCCTGACCGACAGGAGATCGTCGCCCGCGCGCTGCGGCGGGGGGTGAGCTACTTCGACGTCACGATCGACCCGGAGGTCGAGGCGCTGGGCCGGGCACTGCGCGAGCACGCAGACGGGAGCACAGCGGACAACGCGGCCGGCGAGGTGCTGGTGCAGGTACGACCGCAGGGGCTGTGCTACCGCTACGACCCGGGTAACCCGGGGTTACTGCGGCCGGGGCGGCTGCGCGCTGAGGTGCGCCGGCTGCGCGATCTACTCGGCCGCGACGCCGTCGACGTACTCAATCTGGGCATCGAGCGGGAGGCGTTGGACCCGGCCACCGGCCACCCCGACTACCTCGCCGTGCTGGCAGACGTGCTCGCCGAGCTCAGGGCGGACGAGTTGGTGCGGCTGGTCGCGTGCGACACCTTGTTCTCCGGCGAGCGCCAGTACGTCGAGCTGATCCGCAGCGGCTGTTTCGACCTGGTGTGGCTGTCCTTCGGGCCGTTGTCCCCCGCGCCGCGCCAGGTGGTGCTGCCACTGGCCAGGGAGGCCGGGCTCGGCGTGGTGGCCAGGGAGGCGTTCGGCAAGGGCAGGTTGTTCACCGCCGCGCGCGCGGCCGGGGTGGACGTGGCCGAGGTCGCCGCGGCGGCCCAGCTGTGGGTGCTCGACCACTCCGAGGTCGCCGCGCTGGCGGTCGGGGTGCGCACGGTGGCCGAGTTCGACGCCGACGCGGATGCCACTGGCCGGGGCTTCTCCGACCGGGATCGGGAGCTGCTGGACCGGGTACTCGGGGCGGACTCGACCAGGACGGCAGTGGCCGAGGCGCAGCGGTCGTTCCGGGCCTGACCGCGCACGCGCGGGCCGCACGAGTCAGCCTGACCGGGTGGACTGGCCGCGCGGGCGCATGATCAGGGCGGCCACGTAGTAGGTGCACGGCGTGCTTGCGGGGTTGGCGTAGCGGTGCGCGGCGTCGGCGGCGAAGTAGACCGAGTCCCCGCCAGCCAGCTCGACGGTGCTGTCGTCGATGGTCAGCCGCAGCGTCCCGGCCTCGACGGCAATGAACTCGTGCGAGCCGGTGGCATATGCGGGGTACCCGGCGGGTGCACATCCCGGCGGCAACGTCGAGCGGATCAGCTCGAAGTTGAGCCCGGGGACAACCGGCGTGAGGATCGTTCGGCGCCATCCGCCGGGTTCGTCCACCACGTCCTGCTCCCCCGCCCGGCGCACGATGACCCGCCGGTCGGTTTGCCCGGCGAGCAGGTCGGCCAGTCGCGCGCGCAACCCGGTGGCGATCTTGTCCAACACCACCACGGTCGGCGCCTTGGCACCCCGCTCCACCGAGGACAGCATGCTGACACTCACCCCGGCGTGGTCGGCCAGCCGCTGCAGCGTCAGGCCCCGCTCCAGGCGAATCCGGCGAATCCGCTCGCCAAGTACTACTACATCCACGTACCCTATAGTAGCGATTCATTCCGCTATAGCGAAGGAGCGAGAAGGTGGCGGACGCGCCGACAATCCGGCCCGCCCGGCACTCGGACCTCCCCGCCGTCGGGGCCATCTATGCGCACTACGTAACCGGGACCGCGGTCACTTTCGAACTCGATCCCCCGGACCAACAGGCCTGGTCACACCGCTTCCGTGCGGCCGCCGAGCAGGGCCTGCCCTTCCTGGTGGCCGAGCTGGAGGGCGAGGTCGGCGGGTACGCCTACTGCACCCCCTGGAAGCCTCGCCCGGCCTACCGGGGCACCGTGGAGGACAGCATCTATGTCGCACCGTGGGCATCCCGGCGGGGCCTCGGCACGGCCCTGCTGGGTGCCCTGTTGAGCACGTGTTCAGCCGCGCGGGTTCGGGAAGTCATCGCGGTCATCGTCGACACCGGAGACCCCGCGTCGGCCGAGCTGCACCGCCGGCACAACTTTGTCCTGGCTGGGCGCCTCACCGGCGTCGGCTTCAAGCACGGGCGCCGCCTGGACACCCTGCTATTTCAGCGCAGTTTGCGGTAGCGTATTTAGACGGGCGGTCATATTAGCCCGTGTGCCACCGGAGAACGAGGAGAGCGACCATGCCGAGGCCGAGCCTGCGCGAGGAGGTGGTGGCCGCCGCGCTGGATCAGTTCCACCTGCGTGGGTACAACGGCAGCGGGGTCAAGGACGTCACCGACGCGGCCGGGCTGCCGAAGGGCTCGTTCTACAACTACTTCTCCAGCAAGGAGGAGATGGCGCTGGAGACGCTGCGCCGCTACGGCATCGGGCGGGAGTTCGAACGGCTCAAGGACCAGACCCTGCCGCCCCTGGCCCGGCTGCGCGCGCATTTCGTCTTTCTCGGGCAGGACGTGGTGCGTCTCGGCGTCATCCGCGGCTGCATGATCGGGAACTTCGCCTCGGAGGTTGCCACGCAGAGCCCGGCGCTGCGGGAGGCGGTGGCCGCCGCGCTCACCGGGTGGATCAACAAGGTGACCGAGGTCCTGCGCGAGGCCGTGCAGCGGGGCGAGCTGAGCCCCGAGCGGGACCTCGAACTGCTCGCCAGCAGCCTGGTCCACGCCTGGGAGGGAACGCTGCTGCACGCCAAGGTCACCGGGGACATGCGAACGGTCGACGAGTTCTTCCCCGGGGTGTTCGACCCGTTGACCGGCTACTCACCCGGCCCGGCCAGCACGGTCAGCACGGTCAGCTGAACCTGATGTTGCTGACGTCGATCGAGACCATCAGCTGATCGAGAATCGGGCCGTCGTCATTTTCCCGGCGATACGCCCGCCGCGTGGTCGGCACCCGGACGCCATCCGCCTCGACGTGGTCCGAGACGTAGTGGACGCCGGGGAACCCACCGGCCACGTCCACGTGGTAGTCGTGGCGGCGCAACAGGTAATCCTCGCCGAAGTAGAAGTCCTGCACCGTGCTGTGGCTCTCGATTCCCGCCGGATAGCCGGCCCGCAGCCCTCGCCACAGCTCGCCGTTCTCCGTCACCGGCTCGATCTCGGTGACCGAGAAGCCGGGCATCGCCAGGTGGAACGGTGTCGTGAGATAGGTCCACAGCGCGTAACTACTGAAGTAGCCGCGGTGCAGCGGATCCCACGGCGTGCGCAGTTGATGCCCGGCGAAGGAGGCGCGCGGTTCCAGGCGCTCCGCCACCAGCTGACCGTCCAACTTCTCGATGGCGAGCCGGCCCGGGGAGAACTGAGCCCGCTGGTCGGGAGCGCCGTAGGGATGTACCGAGATCCGTTGGTGGTGCAGTGAGACCACTACGTGCCGCGGCTCGCGGTCCGGCACCAGACCCTTCATGGCCCACAGCTCGCCGCCGCCGACGACGGAGGCCCGGACGGTGGTCAGTTGCTTCCAGCGGTGCAGGCCGCCGTGCGCCTCCAGCACCTTGTCCAGCAGGTCACTCATCAGGCCGCCTCGGTCTCCAGGACGACCCGGAACCGGGCATCCCCGGACATCATCCGTTCGTAGGCCTTCGGCGCCTCGGCCAGCGGCAGCACCTCGGTCATCGGGCGGATTCCACGGGCGAGGCAGAAGGCGAGATTGTCCTCGTTCTCGATGGAGCTACCGGTCAGGCTGCCGACCAGGGAACGCGTACCGAAGATCAGGTCAGCGGTCTGCACGGAGATCGGATCGAGCGCGGCGCCGACCACCACCAGTCGACCTCGGGGCGCGAGACCGGCAACCAACGGTGACATCGATGCACCGCTGGCGGCGGTGGCGATGATGGCGGCGGCACCCCCGAGCCGCTGTAGGGCGACCGCCGGGTCCTCACTGGCGCTGTCGATGTAGTCGTGCGCGCCCAGCTGCTTGGCCAGCTCCGCCTTGGCCGCGCCCCTGGCGATGGCCACCACGCGGTAGCCGAGCTTGCTCGCGTACTGCACGCCGAGGTGGCCGAGGCCGCCGATGCCCTGGACCGCCACCACAGCTCCGGGCCGGGCGTCGATCTGGGTGAGCGCGTTGTAGGTGGTGAGACCCGCGCACAACAGCGGCGCGGCCTCAACCGCGCTCATGTCCCGGGGAACCCGCACCAGCCCACTGGCCCTGGCGAACGCGTACTCGGCGTAACCCCCGTCCACCGTGGTTCCGGTGCTCGGCTGGTCGGCGCAGTTGACGAAGTCACCTCGGCGGCAGAACTCGCACTCGCCACAGTGCCCTCCCAGGTAGCCGACGCCCACCCGATCGCCCACCTGCCAGGCGGTGACGCCGGCGCCGACCGCGTCGATCACGCCGACAAGTTCGTGGCCGGGGATGACCGGGACGGTCGGGTCGGCGCGCAGGCCCTCCACGGCGAGGACGTCGGAGTGACAGACCCCGCAGGCTTCCACCTTGATCCGGGCTTGCCCTGGAGCCGGCGGCACCAATTCCCTGTCGACCAGCGCGAACTCCCTGGTCCCAGTCACCTGGACGGCACGATAGGTCGACATCAGCGCTCCCATCTGGTCATGGTTCTAATATGACCGGTCGTCTTACTCTTTGTCAAGAGATCAGATCGGGTGCATAGCTTTCCGACATTGCGGGTACCCGGACTAGATCCACCCGTCCCGGTTCGGAGATGTCATGATCCACTGGTTGGCCGCGCTCACCGACATCTGCTACAGCTGCATGCGGCCCAAGCTGTTCTGCGTCTGCCACGCCCACTGACCCAGCGGGTTAGTGTTCCAGCCGTGGACACAGCCGCCGCGGCAGAGCAGCCAGTCGCGGCCGGACGCGTCCCCCAGTATCCGATCGAGTCGGTCGACAACGCGCTCAAGGTGCTCCTGCTCCTGGGGGAACGCGATGAGCTGCGACTCACCGAGGTGAGCGAGTACCTCGGCGTGGCCACCTCCACCGCGCACCGACTGCTCGCCATGCTGCAGTACCGAGGTTTTGTGCGACAGGACGAGCGCACCAGGACCTACCGCTCCGGCAATTCGCTGACCGGGGTGGCCTTCGCAATCCTGGAGCGCTATGACGTGCGGGGGGCGCTGCGGCCGCAGCTCGAGGCGCTCAACGCCGAGCTCGGCGAGACCGTCCACCTCGGAGTGCTGGACGGTGCCACGGTGCGCTTCGTGGACGCCATCGAAAGCCCCAGAGCGGTTCGGGTCGCCTCCCGGCTCGGTCGATCAATGCCGGCTCATTGCACCTCCACCGGCAAAGCGCTGCTCGCCCAGCTCCCCGTCGCGGCGCTGCACCGGCTCTTCCCGGACGAGCAGCTGGACGGCCTGACCGGCAAGAGCATCAGTAGCCGGTGCGAATTGGAAGAGGCCCTGCACACGGTGCGCACGCGCGGATACGCCACCAGCAACGAGGAGAGCGAGACCGGGGTCTGCTCAGTGGCGGTCGCCTTCCCGGTGCGTCGAGGGCCGGCCCGGGTCGCGGTCAACGCCTCGCTGCCGACCAGCCGGATGTCTGCCGCCGTCGAGCGCAACATCGCCAAGACATTGCTCGCGGCGGTCGCCGAGGTAGGGCCGCTGCCATCCGCCTGAGTTCCCTTGACCCCCCACGAACCGCGACCTACCGTGCAGAGGCCTTATCTGCCTAGCAGAGAAGGAGGCGACGATGCCGGTCCAGCCCTCGACGACCTCCCACAGTCAGCTGCTCGCCGATGTCCGGCGCGGAATGATCCCCGCGCACATCTACAACGACGCCGAGCTGTTCAGCCTGGAGCGCGAGCGGGTGTTCGGTCGCTCCTGGATCTTCCTGGCGCACGAGTCGGAGGTGCCGCAACCGGGTGACTATGTGGTGCGCCGGGTACTGGACGACTCGTTCATCGTGGCCCGGGACGAGGGCGGCACGGTGCGGGCGATGTTCAACATGTGCCTGCACCGGGGCATGCAGGTTTGCCGGGCGGAGGTGGGCAACGCCTCACACTTCCGCTGCCCGTACCACGGCTGGTCCTACCGCAACGACGGGCGACTGACCGGGCTGCCGTTCCACCGCGAGGCCTATGGCGGCGAGGACGGATTCCGCCGCGGCGAGCAGACCCTGCTGCCGGCGCCGGCATTGGACAGCTACAACGGGCTGATCTTCGTCAGCTTGAACCCGACCGCCCCACCATTGCGCGAATACCTCGGCGACTTCGCCTTCTACCTGGACTTCTACACCAAGCAGAGCCCGGCGGGGATCGAGCTTGCCGGCCCACAGCGGTGGCGGATCAAGGCGAACTGGAAGATCGGTGCGGAGAACTTCGCCGGGGACAGCTATCACACTCCGCAGACCCACACCAGCGTGGTGGAGATCGGGCTGTTCCGCGAGCCCACGGCGTCCAAGCGCAAGGAGGGCGCGCTGTACTGGGCGCAGCGCGGCGGCGGCACCACCTACAAGCTGCCGCCCGGCACGTTCGAGTCGCGGTTGCGCTACGTCGGCTACCCGGACGTGATGATCGAGCGGATGCGGACCAGCTGGTCTGAGGCGCAGCGGCGGATGATCACGGAGGACGGCTTCATGATCTCCGCCGCCTCGCTGTTCCCCAACCTCAGCCTGGTGCACAACTGGCCGAAGGTTGCCGCCGGCTCCGACTCCGCCGGGGCAGACACGGTGCTGCCGTTCATCTCGCTGCGCCAGTGGCAGCCGATCAGCGCGGGCGAGACCGAGGTGCTGTCCTGGTTCGCGGTGGACGCCGCCGCCCCGGCGGAGTTCAAGAAGCTGTCCTACAAGGCGTACCTGATGTGCTTCGGCAGTACCGGCATGTTCGAGCAGGACGACGTGGAGAACTGGGTGTCGATTACTTCGACGGCGGCCGGGGTGATGGCGCGGCGGCTGCTGCTGAACAACCGGATGGGGCTGCTGCACAACAACAAGCCGGTCACCCCGCCGCTGGCGCATTTTGCCGGGCCGGGCACCGCCCACGTCGGTTACGGCGAGTACAACCAGCGCGCGATGCTGGCGCTGTGGGCGGACTGCCTGGAACGCCCGCTCGCCCCGGCGGCGCGTACCGAGCTGGGCGCGCCATGACCGCCCGGCTGCTGGGGTCCACCCGCCGGGCGGGCAGCGCGTTGCCGTTCTCCGACGAGAGGCACCTGCAGGCGCACCAGTTCCTCGTCGACGAGGCTTACCTGCTGGACGGGCAGGACTACCCGACGTGGCTGTCGTTGCTCACCGAAGACATCCGGTATCTGGTGCCGGTGCGGGTGACCACCGCGCGTGGCGCCGGCTTCGACACCGCGCCGGGCATGGCTCACTTCGACGAGGACAAGTACTCGCTCGGCCTGCGGGTGGCCCGGTTCGCCACCGAGCACGCCTGGACCGAGGACCCGCCGTCGCGGCTGCGGCACTACGTCACCAACGTCCGCTGCTTCGCCACGGTGCGCGTGGATGAGCTGGTGGTGGAGTCGGCTGTGTTGCTGTTCCGCAGCCGGGGCGATGTGCGGGAGTCGGCGCTGGTCTCGGCGGGCCGGGAGGACCTGCTGCGCCGGGACCCGACCGGGGCGGCGGAGTCGGCGGGGCACTGGATGCTGGCCCGGCGCACGGTCGCAGTGGACGAGTCGGTGCTGCGCATGCAGAACTTGGCGATCTTCCTGTGAGCTTTCCATGAGCACCGAGGGCCTTTCCGGGGCTGCCTCTGGGGCCGCCTCCGGGGCCGCCGCCGATGAGCCGGTGATCGAGCTGGGCAACGAGTTCGCCGAGGTTCGGATCCGTAAGGTGCGCACCCGCAACGGCGCCCGGCTGCTCATTTCCTCCCCCCGCTCCGGGCGCGAGGTGAGCCTCTGCCCGCTGGAGCTGGAGGCGCTGACCTGGCAGACCGAGGAGGTGTTCTCCGCCATGATCGGCAACCCGTACGGGCCGCTCGAGGTGGACCAGGATGGGTGACTGGCTGGCCGGCAAGCGGGCGCTGGTGGTCGGCGCCGGCTCCGGGATCGGCCGTGCCGTGCTGGACGCGTTCCGCGCCGAGGGCGCCAGGGTCGCGGTGCTGGAGCGCGACGCCGGCAAGTGCGACGCGTTGCGCGACGAGCTGCCCGAGGTCCTGGTGCTGACCGGGGACGCCACCACCCAGGAGGACAACGAACGCGCCGTGGCGGCCGCGGTCAACGCATTCGGCGGGCTGGACGTGCTGGTCAGCTGCGTCGGCGTGTTCGACTTCTACCGGGGGCTCGGCGAGCTGGACGCCGGCGTGCTGGACAGCGCGTTCGACGAGGTGTTCGCGGTCAACGTGAAGAGCTACCTGCACTCGGTGAAGGCCGCCCTGCCGGCGCTGCACGCGTCGCGGGGATCAGTGGTGCTCACCGAGTCCACCTCCGGGTACTACCCGGGCCGGGGCGGCGTGCTCTACGTGGCCGCCAAGTTCGCGGTGCGCGGCCTGGTTACCGCGCTGGCCCACGAGCTGGCTCCGGACATCCGGGTCAACGGCGTCGCCCCGGGCGGCACGCTGCACACCGACCTGCGCGGGCCGGACAGCCTCGGCCTGGCCGGGCGGCGCCTCGACGACACCCCCGACCGGGAACAGGAGCTGGCCGCCCGGGTCCCGCTGGGGGTGGCACTGTCCGGCCACGACCACGCGTGGAGCTACGTGTTCCTCGCCTCCGACCGGTCCCGGGGCATCACCGGCGGAGCCATCCACTCCGACGGCGGCATGGGAGTAAAAGCGTGAGCGAGCTTGCGAGCTCACCAATGGGCACAGCAGCGACAGGTCACGGGTGCGACGAGCGCCAGCGAGGAGGGCCCGTGACCGACCTGGACGAGCGGCGGGCCGAGGTGGCGGCGGCCTGCCGGGTGCTGGCCTCGCGAGGGCTGGCACCTGGTTTCCTCGGGCACATCAGCTGGCGGGTCGGCCCGGACCGACTGCTGGTGCGCTGTCGAGGGCCCCGAGAGCGCGGGCTGGCCTGGACCGAGCCCGCCGACATCCGGCTGGTGGACTCCGACGGCGAGCCCGGAGCGGCAGGTGAACTGGACGGCGGTTACGCCCCGCCGAACGAACTGCCACTGCACACCGAGGTACTGCGCCGCCGGCCTGACGTGGAGGTGGTGGTGCACGCGCACCCGCCGGACCTGGTGGCCGCCGACCTGGCCGGCATCAGCATCCGGCCGATCGTGGGCGCCTTCGACATCCCCGCCGCGCTGCTCGCCGCCGGTGGCGTTCCGGTCTACCCGCGTGGCGTGTTGATCCGCACCCGGGAGCTGGCCGCCGAGATGGTGGACGCGCTGGGCGACCGGCCGGTGGTGGTGCTCCGTGCACACGGGCTCACCAGTACCGGGGAGACGCTGCCCCAGGCCGTGCTGCGCGCGGTCAGTGTGCACACCATCGCCCGGCTGTCGCTGGCCGTGGTGTCCGCCGGCGGCACCCTGGTGGATCTGCCCGCCGACGACATGGCCGAGCTGCCCGACCTCGGTGGCGCCTTCAACCTAGGCACCGCATGGCGCCACGAGCTGAGCCGGCTGGGCGGGTACCGGGAATAGCGTCCCCGGAGAAACCACAGTGCGCCGGGGATCAGCATTGGCGCCGAGGCTCAGGGCGCGGTGCACCGACTGGGGTCGGTCGGCGCGAGGAGCATTGCGCAGAGGGCGTTGCCGAGCCAGCGCTCGTACCGGTCGGCGCTCCATCCCCGCTCGACAGTGAGCAGGTGGTGCACTTCGGGGGCCATCAGGGTGTAGATGGTATCGGCGGCACTGGTCTCCTCGATGCCGCCGGCGAGCGCGCCGCGAGCCCCGAGTTCCCGCGCGATCCGCGACTGGCCCTCCAGCCGCTGGCCTCGGACAAGGTCAAGCAGCTCCGCGGCATCGGGATCGACGGCCGCCGCCCCCCGGAGGACCTGCTGGACCGGTGCGGAGCGATCCAGGAGCTCACGGCAGATCCGCGCGAAGTCGGTGAGCAACTGTCGCGGATCGGTGGCGGCGAATGCGTCCAGCACGGCTGGCCGCTCGTGCAGGGCTACGGGTTCGTCGTCGGGTTCGTCGTCGGGTTCGTCGTCGCCCACGAATGACACGTCGAGCACGCTCTCCAGAATGGCTCGCTTCGATCCGAACAACCGGTAGACCGTGGCCGGTGCGGTGCCAGCCTCGGCCGCGATGGCTTCGACAGTGGTCGCGGCGTAGCCCTGCTGCACAAAAAGGCCCCTGGCGGCAGCCACAACGTCAGCACGAGTGCGGCGGACCTGCGCCTGCCGGCGGGAGTTGTCGTAGCGGCGGCGACCCTTGACCGGCTGCGTCACATTTGCGAGAGTAGCACTCTCGTCACGAGAGCGACGCTCTCACTAAAAGTGGTCGAGTTGCGGACGAGGTGACGTCTGATGACGAGCCCAACCGAGAACAAGACTGTCGTGGAGCGTTTCGACGCGCTCGTGAACGGCGGCGACCTCGACGAGCTCGACCAGCTGTGCACACCCGACATGGCCAATCACGCGCTAGCTCCGTCCCGTCCGCCCGGGCTAGCCGGCACCCGCGAGTTCCTGGCCGCTTCCGCCCGGTTCCACTCCGACGGGTGGCGGCGGCTCGTCGTTGTCGCCGAGCACGATTTTGTCGTGCAGCACGGGGTCCGCGGCGGGAACTGGCCGGGCGGTCCCTTCCTCGGCATCGAGGCGCCCGCCGGTGCCTATGCCCGCGAGGTCGCGTTCATCTACCGGCTCGTCGACGGTCGCATCGCCGAGCGTTGGGCGGTCCGCGACGACCTAGCCATGCTGCGCCAGCTCGGCGCCATACGCCCGGCGTAAGCAGATCACCAGTCGGCCTTCCGGACGATGTCCGTGAGCGCCGCCTGGTCGGGTTGGGCTTCGCTCGGGTCGTCCGGCCAGCGCTCCACCTGGGTGCCCGCCCATTCCGCCCACCTGTCGACCAGCGCGTAGAACTCGGTGAGGAATCCTCCGACCAGCATGGTCTGCGCCACGCGGTGCTGGAACCGTGCCTCGCCGGCCACATAGGTCCGGGCCACCGCGAGGTTCTCAGTGTTTCGTTCCCGCGCCCATCCCCGTGCGGCGCCCAGCGTGGCCAGGGCGTCGGCCCGGGTTCCCGCGTCGGCGAAGAAGAGCTTGAGCAGCTGCTCGGACTCGACCAAGGGCCCGTCCCCGGGCGTCCGCAGCCAGCTCGCCATGGCTTCTCGGCCCTGCTCGGTAATGCTGTACACGGTCCTCGGGCGCTTACCCATCCGCTCCGTGCTGGCTTCCGCCAGGCCGTGCTCGACCAGCTTCTTGGGCTCCTCGTACAGCTTGCTCTGGGCTCGGGGCCAGAACCGGCCGAGGCTGCGATCCATCTGCTGAGTGAGCTCGTAGGTGCTCCACGGCTGGACCGTCAGCAGGCCCAGGATCGCGTACGAGGTGGTAGTGAGCGCGGAACCTCTTGACATCATACTCCCTTTGAGAGTATCTCTAATAATCCCAAAGGGAGTATATAGCGGACGGGATCCGAGATGTCGGAGGCGAGCGTGGATCAATCGAACGTGGCGGGAGTAGACGGCCCCGAGGTGCTGGTGGTCGGCGCCGGCCCGGCCGGGCTGGCCGCGGCGCTCACCCTGGCTCGCGCCGGAATCGACGTGCTGGTGGTCGAACGGCACGCCGGGACCTCGCCGTTCCCGAAGTCCACCGGACTGAGCACCCGGACCATGGAACTGCTGCGCACCTGGGGGCTGGAGCAGCGGGTACGGGCCGGAGCGATGCGGGTCCGGCCGCTGCTCACCTTCTCCCGAACCCTGGCCGGGCCGGTGCGCGAGGCCGTGCACTTCGGCTACCCGAGCGAGGAGCAGGCGCTCGCGGTCAGCCCGAGCAGCCCGTGCTACTGCCCGCAGGACCACCTGGAGCCGGTGCTGCTGGACAGCCTGCGTTCGCACGGTGGACGGGTCCGCTTCAGCACCGAGCTCACCGCGCTGTCGACCGATTGGGCCGGTATCACCGCCGAGCTGCGCGACCGGATCTCCGGGCGCCGCTCCCAGGTCCGGGCGCGCTATGTCATTGGTGCCGACGGCCCGAGCAGCGCGGTGCGCTCGGCACTCGGAATCGCCGCGGCGGATCTCGGCTCGCTCGGCGAGTTCGTCTCGGTGATCTTCCGCGCCGAACTGACCCGCCGGATCGGGCGGATGCCAGCGGCGCTGAATGCGGTGGAGATCCCCGAGGCGGCCGGGCTGTTTGTACCGACCAGCACGGACGACCGCTGGGTGTACGCCCGCCAGTGGCACCCCGACCTCGGCGAGACGCTGGCGGACTGGCAACCCGCTCGCTGCGCGGAGCAGGTGTGCCTGGCCGCCGGCCTGCCGGACCTGCGGCCTCAGATCCTCGCGGTGCTGCCGTTCACCATGGGCGGTCACCTGGCCACCGCGTTCCGGTCATCCTGCGGCCGGGGCTTCCTTGTCGGCGACGCCGCGCACCGCGCCACGCCCGAGGGCGGCATCGGGATGAACACCGCGATCCACGCCGCGCACAACCTGGGCTGGAAGCTCGCCTGGGTGCTGCATGGCCACGCCGGCGAGGTTCTACTGGACAGCTATCAGGATGAGCGCCGGCCGGTCGGCTCAGACAATGTGCTGCGCTCGCTGGGGCGGGGCTCGGATGCCGACGGCCTGACTGTCGACCTCGGGGTGCGGTACAGCTCCGCCGTGCTGGACGGCGGCATCCGACACAGCACCGCGCATGGCACCGTAAATGGCGCTGGGATCGGCGGCCGCGCCCCGCACGCCTGGGTCCGCCGGGCGGGCACCCACATCTCCACGATCGACCTCTTCGACGGCCAACTGACCGTGCTGACCGGACGCGACGGCGCGCATTGGCGTCGGGCAACCGACGCACTGGCCGCCGGCGGACTGCCGATCGCCGGGTACTCGGTGGGGCGGGATCTGGGCGAGGATTACGGCCGGTTCGCCCTCGACTATCAGCTCGGGGAGGGCGACGCGGTGCTCGTCCGACCGGATGGGTTCCTCGCCTGGCGCCACGGCGGCAGGGTCGCCGACGCCACTGCCACGTTGCGCCGGGCCGTGTGCGGAGCGCTCGGCCGGGCCGAAGTCGACAGCAGGGCTGTTCTCAATGGCTCAGAACAGCCCTGCCGTCGACCTCGGTGCGCCTAGAGGGCTTTGAGTTCTTCGGTGACGTCGGTGACCGATTTTTTGGCGTCGCCGAAGAGCATGCTGGTTTTGTCGTCGTAGAACAGCGGGTTGTCGATGCCGGCGAACCCGGAGTTCATCGAGCGTTTCAACACGATGACATGGTGGGCTTGATCCACGTTCAGGATCGGCATCCCATGAATCGGCGAGCTGGGGTCGTTGCGGGCGGCCGGGTTGGTCACATCGTTTGCCCCGATCACCAGCGCCACGTCGGTGCGGGCGAACTCGTCGTTGATGTCGTCCATCTCTTTGAGCTGGTCATAAGGCACATCAGCCTCGGCCAACAACACGTTCATGTGCCCAGGCATCCGACCAGCAACCGGATGAATCGCGTACTTCACCGTGACGCCCTTAGCCTCCAACATCTTGGCCATGTCCTTGACCGCGTGCTGAGCCTGGGCCACCGCCATCCCATACCCAGGCACCACCACCACCTGATCGGCATACGCCATCTGAATCGCCGCGTCCGCCGCCGAGGTCGCCTTCACCGTCTTATCCCCGGTATCCCCACCACCGACCGCGGTACCACTACCCCCGAACCCACCCGCCACAATCGAGGGAATCGACCGGTTCATCGCCTTGGCCATCTGATCAGTCAAGATCGAACCCGAAGCGCCCACGATCATCCCGGCCACAATCATCGCGGTATTACTCAACGCCAACCCAGTAGCCGCCGCCGACAAACCAGTGAACGCGTTCAACAACGAAATCACCACCGGCATATCCGCGCCACCGATCGGCAACACCACCATCACACCCAACACCGCGGAGATCAACAAAATCCCCACGATCAACCACTCACTCGTCCCACCAACACCGATCACCACAGCCAACCCGACCGCGGCAACCAGCAACACCGCGTTCAACGCCACCTGCAACCGACCCAACCCGATCGAACTGCCCGGGATGATCTCCTGCAACTTCCCAAACGCGATCAACGACCCCCAAAACGAGATCGAACCGACGATCACCGAAAACAGCGAGGCCACCACAAAATAACCCGGATGACTCACATAACCCGGATCATCCCTAAACTCCACCCACGCAATCAACGCCACCGCGCCACCGCCGACGCCGTTGAACAGCGCCACCATCTGCGGCATCGCGGTCATCTTCACCTGCCGCGCGGATGGCACGCCGAGCAGCGTGCCGATCACGATGCCGATGACGATCAGCACCCAGTTCGACATCCCGGGCACCAACAGCGTGGCAACGAGCGCGATGCCCATACCCACCGCGGCGATCTGATTGCCCCGCACCGCCGTCTTCGGCCCGGTCAACCCCATCAACCCATAAATGAACATCCCAAACGCCACGATATAAAGCACCGTCACCAGGACATTCACGACCCAGCCCCATTCCGCGACGCCGAACCACCAGCACCAGCCCCGCCACCAGACTCAACCGCCTTCGCCGGTTTCCGGGCACTGGCCGGACCGCCCTTGAACATCCCCAACATCCGATCAGTCACCAAAAACCCACCAACCACGTTGATCGTGCCAAACGCGATCGCCACCACCAACAGGATCTTGGAAAACACATCCAAATGATCCCCACCCAAACCCAACACGATGATCCCACCCAACAACACAATCCCATGGATCGCGTTCGTCCCGGACATCAACGGCGTATGCAACGTGTTCGGCACCTTGGAAATCACCGCGAAACCCACAAATCCGGCGAGCACCAGAATTGCCAGGTTCGCCAGCAGGCTCGATTCCATCAGCTCTCATCTCCAGCCGGAACGGCCACGTTCGGCTTGCCCGCCACACAGGACTTCGCCAACACCTCATCGGAGTAATCCGGGGACAACCGGCCCTCCCCGTCGATCATCAACTCCAACAACGACGAAATATTGCGCGAGTACAACTCACTCGCATGCTCCGGCATCGTCGCCGGCAAATTCAACGGCGAACAAATCGTCACATCATGACGCACCACGATCTCACCCGGCACGGTCAA
>Ga0137412_10002010_pt1 | contig 16025 bp, 16 predicted proteins | sample CZODoug2_1_16fun_FD_122160 | JGI IMG/M metagenome (GOLD analysis project Ga0137412, IMG submission 122160) | Vadose zone soil fungal communities from Angelo Coast Range Reserve, California, USA - CZODoug2_1_16fungal (Hybrid Assembly) | ecosystem: Environmental > Terrestrial > Soil > Vadose zone...
CGGTGATCGCCGTGGCGTTCAGCACAAAAATCTTGAGTTCGCCCGCGCACCGTCCCCAGCCCACGTCCAATGCGGGCAAGGCCGATCTGCCCGGCTACTATCTCAAGAACACGGTGCTGACGGACTACGATGCGGCCGGCGCGCCCACCATTCGTATCGAGGCCGAACGCATCGACCAGATCGACCATACTCCGGAGGTCGTGCTCAACAACGTCCGCGTGAATTATCTCAGCCAGAACGGACAGAATTGGGTGATGTTCGGCGATGTCGCGCGCGTCCAGCCGGGCGGCAAGGTGGTGGACGTGTCGGGCAACGTCCGGCTGCAAGGCGAGAGCGCGGACCGCTCGCCGGCCGCGGTGGTGCGCACCGATGCGCTTACCTACGACGTCACCGACTCCATCGCGAGCACCAAGAGCGACGTTCGCATCGACTTCGGCGCGCACTCCCTGACCGCACATGGACTCGTCGCAAATTTGAAAGAGCGTACGATGCGCTTAGAATCGAAGGTTAATGGCCGTTTCCAACCATAAATGCCGCGCGTTGGCCGCCTTCGCGTTGGCCGCCTTCGCGTTGCTTGCTTTCACGATGACGGCCCCGCGGGCGCACGGCGCCGCGGCGCCGCAACAGGCCATTGCATTGGACGCGCAATCCTCGGAACTGGATCTGCGCAGCAACAACGTGCTGTTCCGGAAGGTGCATATCGCCCAGGGAGCGACCACCGTATCGGCCGACATGGGGTCCGCCACCAAGCAGGCAACCGGCCTTGATTTCGACAACAGCCTCTGGATATTCCGCGGCAATGTAAAGATTACGATGGACGACGGCGAATTGACCTCGGACGATGCGGAGATCAATTTCGCCAAGAAGGCGCTTGCCAAGGCGGTGGTCAACGGCAAGCCGGCGTCATTTGAACAGCGGGTCGCGAAAACCGGCAAGGTGGCGCATGGACGCGCCGACACCATCGACTACGACGCGCACAAGGGCGTCGTGCGCCTGTCGAAGAACGCCTGGCTGAGCGACGGGCAGACGGAAATTCGCGGCGAGTCGCTGAAGTACGACGTGCTCGCCCAAAGTATCGTCGCCGAGAGCTCGGAACAGGGATCGCAGCGCGTGCACATCATCATCACGCCGCCGCCGTCCAAACCATGAGCGTCCTAAGGGCGCTGAACCTCGCCAAGAGTTACAAGTCGCGGCAGGTACTGCGGGATTTGTCGCTCGAGGTCGAAAGCGGCGAGGTCGTGGGACTGTTGGGGCCGAACGGAGCCGGGAAGACCACGGCGTTCTACATGGTCGTGGGGCTCACGAAATGTGAACATGGCGAGATCTACCTCGACAATCGGGAGATCACCCGTATGCCCATGCACCGGCGCGCCCAGCTGGGATTGGGTTATCTGCCACAGGAGCCGTCGGTGTTCCGCCGCCTGTCGGTCTCGAATAACATAATGGCCATACTCGAAACCCGGCCCGGTCTGGGCGATGCAGAGCGCGCCGAACGCCTCAAGGAGCTGCTGGCGGAGCTGCACATCGGGCATGTACGGGACAGCCTGGGGCTGTCGCTGTCGGGCGGCGAGCGGCGCCGCGTGGAAATTGCCCGTGCCCTGGCGGCGGATCCGCAGTTCATCTTGCTGGATGAACCGTTCGCCGGGGTGGACCCGCTGTCGGTGGTCGATATCCAGCGCATAATCAAACACTTATCAGACAAGGGAATAGGCGTCCTCATTACGGATCATAATGTCCGCGAGACCTTGGGGATCTGCGGCCGGGCCTATATCGTCAGTCAGGGTGCCGTGCTCGCTTCTGGTTCTGCGGAACAGATTCTTGCCAACCCGCAGGTCCGTGAGGTGTACTTGGGCCAGGATTTCAAACTGTAGGCTTGGATCTGAAAGAACTATGTTGAAGCCAAGTCTGCAGCTTCGCATCGGCCAGCAGCTCACCATGACGCCGCAGCTGCAACAGGCTATCCGTTTGCTGCAGCTGCCCTCACTGGATCTGCAGGCGCACGTCCGTGAGACGCTCGAGACCAACGTCATGCTCGAGGCGGAGGACGAACTTGCGCTCGATGCGCCGCCGGATACCGTACGCGAGCGCGAGGATGCGCCGGTCGAGGAAAAATATGCCGAACTCGACGGTCACACCGCGGCCGGCGATCAGCGCGAAGAACCCGAGGTGGAAATCGCGGATGAGGCGTGGGGGGAACAGACCAGCGGGCCCTCCGATTCGCCGTGGTCCGGGGAAGACGATCGCAGCGGCGATTTCAGCGATCAGCACGGCCAGACCCTGCAGGAACAGCTCATCGAACAGCTCGAACTGGCCAAGCTGTCTCCCGTGGACCTCGCGATCGCGCGGGTCATCACCGACGCCATCACCGACGACGGCTATCTGAAGGACGACCTCGAGGAGGTGCGCCTGAGTCTTCTGCCGGAGATCGAGGCCACCACCGCGGACGTGGAACGCGTTCTGGCGGCCGTGCAGTCGCTCGAGCCGGCGGGGGTCGGCGCGCGCAATCTCGGCGAGTGCATCGCCTTGCAGCTGCGCCAGCTGCATCCGGAGACGCGGGCGCGGGACATCGCCATCCGGGTCGCGCTCGAGCACCTGGATCTCGTGGCGGGTCAGCAGCTCGTGCTCTTGCGGCGCCAGCTTCGCTGCAGCGAGGGAGACCTCGAAATGGCGCTCGCGCTGGTGCGAAGCTGCCATCCGCGTCCGGGCGCCGCCGTCAATCCGGCTCAGGCCGAGTACGTCATTCCCGATGTCTTCGTGAGGCGCACCGATCACGGCTGGATCGTCGAGATCAATCAGGCGACGGTGCCGCGGGTCCGCGTCAACCAAAGTTACGCCAACCTGATTTCGCGGGCGCCGGATCACGCCATGCTGCGCACGCAGCTCCAGGAGGCTCGATGGCTCATGCGCAGTCTCGAGATCCGCAATGAAACCCTGATCAAGGTGGCACGCTGCATCGTCCAGCGACAGACCAGCTTCTTCGAGCTGGGCGAGGAGGCGATGGAGCCGCTGATATTGAAGGACGTGGCGGAAGCGGTGGAGATGCACGAATCGACCATCTCGCGGGTGACGACCGCGAAATACATGCATACGCCGCGCGGGGTGTTCGAATTCCGCTACTTTTTCTCGAGCCACGTCGAGGCGGCGGACGGCACGGAAATGTCATCCACCGCCATCCGTGCCAAGATCAAGAAACTGATATCGCAGGAGAACCCGGAAAATCCGTGCAGCGACAGCAAGCTGGCGGAGATTCTGTCGCAGGAGGGCATACCGGTGGCGCGGCGCACCGTTGCCAAGTATCGCGAGGGCATGCAGATCGCTCCGTCCAACGAACGGAAACGTGCTGCGGCTCGCGCGTCGTAAAACAAGTCGAATTGAGGAGGACCATTATGCAGCTCGATCTTAGCGGTCATCATGTGGAAATCACCGACTCCATGCGCGGTTATGTCGAAAAGAAATTCGAACGAATCTCCCGGCATTTCGAGCAAGTCATCGACGTTCACTGCGTCTTAACAGTCGAAAAGAAATTGCACCATAAGGCGGAAGCCACACTCATGATGCGCGGCAATAAGATTTATGCCGATGCGACCGAACCCAACATGTATGCGGCCATCGACGCCCTCGCCGACAAACTCGACCGCTGCGTCAAGAAGCACAAAGAAAAAGCCTCCGATCATCACGCTGTGGATGTGATCAAGGCGCGCACCGTCACTTGACCGATGCGTTTGATCATCGTCAGCGGCTTGTCCGGGTCCGGCAAGAGCGTCGCCCTGCACCTATTGGAAGACATCGACTTCTACTGCGTCGACAACATTCCCGCAGCGCTGTTGAAGCCATTCATTTCCCACACGATTCGGGGGACGGACGACGTCTACCCCCGAACCGCCGTGGGACTCGATGCGCGCAATCGGCCGAAGGAGATCGAGACCATCCCGATATTGGTGGCGGAACTGCGGCGCAGCGGCATCAACTGCGAAGTGTTGTATCTGCACGCCACCGAGGAAGTGCTGCTCAAGCGCTATGCCGAGACGCGGCGCAAGCACCCCTTGGTATCCGGCGATGTGAGCTTGCGCGAAGCCATAGCCTCCGAGCGGGCGCTGCTCGAGCCGATCACGATCGCCGCGGACTTGGTGATCGACACATCGAACATGGGTGTGCACGCGCTGCGCGAACGAATTCGCGAGCGCATCGATCGCCGCAGCGAGGGCCGTTTGGCGCTGATGTTCGAATCCTTCGGCTACAAGCACGGAATTCCCGGCGACGCTGACTTCGTCTTCGATGTCCGCAGCCTGCCCAATCCGTATTGGGAGCACTCGTTGCGCCGTCTCACCGGGCGCGACCCGGCGGTGATCGAGTACCTGGCGAATCTCCCCAGCGTCAACCGCATGATCTCGGCGCTCATCCAATTCCTGACCGAACGCATCGCCGAGTTCGCCCAGGCCAACCGCAGCTACTTGACCATCGCCATAGGCTGCACCGGCGGCCAGCACCGCTCGGTCTATATTGCCGAACGCCTCGCCGAGCACTTCGTGCACAGCTTTCCCGAGGTGCTGACCCGGCACGATTCGCTGACGAAATCCTGAGGTCGGCGCCCGCGCACCATCCGGGCGTCCGACCAGCGGACAAAAAAACGTTTCCGCGGAAACGCGCGCCTCCACAACATAAACGAAATCCAGAACCTACAGAGCCCGCGGGCGGTGCGCGCCGAGCACGCGTGCCTTGTGCGGGTCGTACAAATGATGTCGGATTCGTCGCCGGCTGCTCGTCTTCAAGTTATGCCGGCGCGGCGTTCGCGCGTAAAGGAGATCGAACATGCCCCTGACAGGCAAAGCACTTCCGAAAGTGGTTTCTGACAAAGAGTGGCGGGCCGCCCATGAGGCGTTTCTCGCCAAGGAAAAGGAATTCACGCATGCGAAAGATGCGCTGTCCGCCCAACGGCGGCGTCTGCCCATGGTGAAGGTCGAGAAGCGGTACACGTTCGAGGGGACCAGTGGACCGGTGACCCTGCTCGAACTATTCGACGGCCGTCCGCAGCTGCTGCTCTACCACTTCATGTTCGCGCCCGGCGTCCACGGGTGGCCGAACGCCGGCTGTCCAGGGTGTTCCATGTTCCTGGACAATATCGGGCAGTTCGCACCGGTGCATCTGAAAGCGCGTGATGTGGCCCTTGCCGTCGTATCGAGAGCACCGCTGGCAAATATCGAGGCTTATCGGAAGCGAATGGAGTGGCCGTACCGCTGGGTCTCTTCCGCCGGCAATTCGTTCAACGTGGATTTTGGCCTGACAACCGATCAAGGCGAAATGCACGGCCTCAGCGTCTTCCTGCGCGACGGAGATGATATCTTCAGAACGTATTTCACGTCCCGGAGGGGCTCAGAGGCGCTCGGAAACGTATGGGGTTTTCTAGACGCAACGCCCTTCGGCCGCCAAGAAGAGTGGGAGGACTCACCGCGCGATTGGCCCCAGACTCTGCCCTATCAGTGGTGGCATCGTCATGACGAGTATGAGAGAGATTGAACCGGGCGCATCCCCGATTGGGTATTCTTCCGTCGCCTGTCCGCCGATTCAGGCCGCGCAGCCGTGTTGTGGCGCACCGTCGAGCTGACGCGATGACAAACAACACATACTTTGCAATGTTCGCCCGCTACAACCAGTGGGCCAATGCAAGACTGTACCGAATGGCCGGCTTTCTACCGGACGAAGCATACCGGCGGAACGTCGGCGTATTTTTCGGAAGCCTCCACGGTACCCTTAACCACCTCCTAACTTCGGATCGCATCTGGATGCATCGCTTGACCCATACCGGAGATCATCCACAGCAGCTCAATGCGATCATATTCGATGATTTCCCGTCATTGCGCGTCGCCCGGGAAGCTGAAGACCAGCGCATCGTCGATTTCGCCGAAGGACTTTCGGACGCCGACATAGAGAAGGTGCGGGACTACCGAACTCTGAACGGCAGCCCCGTCTGCCAACCGCTTGGCGACATCCTCGCCCATCTCTTCAACCACCAAACTCATCATCGAGGACAGGCACATGCCATCCTGACCGTGCTCGGTGTTTCCGAACCGGACCCGCTGGACCTACTCATAATGCAGCGTGAGCAATTGAAGCCGATAGTGACGTGAATATGATCTCGTGAGCGTCACTACGGCGTGATGTAGGCTACACCCCATGCAAACCGCGACCAAGCAATTATGGGCCAGCGTCGTAGCGGCGATCGTCGGTTCGCTTTGCTGCGTCGCGCCGTTGGTGTTGCTGACCCTTGGAATCAGTGGTGCTTGGATCGGCCAGTTGACGGCACTCGAACCCTACCGGCCGATCTTCATTGGATTGATGCTGGTTTTTATGGGCCTTGCATTTCGACAGCTCTATATCGTTCCCGCGCAATGTGCTCCCGGTGAGGCATGTGCCAATCCGCGGCTACAACGCCGGCAGCGGCAGATATTTTGGGTCGTCGTTGTCGGGCTCGCGGCGCTCATCGCATTCCCGTGGTACGCCTCGTTACTGATCAGATAAAGGAGAAAACGTCATGCGTCGCTTCACCTTCGGTACTTTGTCGCTGATCTACCTGTTGATCGCCGCCGGCCCCGCTGTCGCCGCTCCTCCGCAGACTGCCACCTTGGCGGTTGAAAATATGACCTGCGGCACCTGTCCCATCGTGGTCAAAAAGGCGCTTGAGCGTGTACCCGGCGTCAGCTCAACGACAGTCGATTTCGATAAGAAAACGGCGACTGTTACCTTCGATCCCGACAAGGCTACCTCTACGAAACTGACTCAGGCGACGACGGAAGCAGGCTTCCCCTCGAAGCTCATTGCAAAACCGTGAGTACGGTTATCCTGGAGTCGGTCCTGACCTGTCCAAGCTGCGGCCATGCGCAGCAAGAGGTCATGCCCACGGATGCTTGTCAGTATTTTTACGAATGCACCCGCTGCAAAACGTTGCTCAAGCCGAAAGCCGGCGACTGCTGCGTGTTCTGTTCTTACGGATCGGTAGCCTGTCCGCCTATTCAAGAACAGCGCAGCTGCTGTCATTAGTCAGGCGTATTTTTCCCAGATCGTCTCTGGCACAAATGACAGCAAGGCGAAGTACCTTTGAAATTCTCACCGCGGAACCCCACCCCTCGCGAACGGTCTCATGTCTTACACTTCGCTAACTCGTTTCGTCGCTCAACCCGGGGAGCAGCCTGATGCAAAAATACGGATTCCGGCCGACCGTCATCCCGATCGCCTTGAGCTTGGCGTTGTTCGCACAGGCGCTCACGTTGGCGCAGACCCCCACACCGGTGCCCCCGCCTCCGTCGCCGGATGCTGCGGCCAGCGCCGCGGTCAAATCGGATCCGGCAAAGGCCGTCGCCGCGCGAAAGCAGCGATGCCGCCTTCACCCGGGGACATGCACTCGCGGCGATGCAGCCGGTAAGGCGGCGGCGCCCAAACCCGCGCAGCGAGAGTAGCCCTCAACCCCGTATGTCTCCGCCTAGCCCCGCCGGAGTGCCCATCCTTGGGCACCCGGCGGACGTTTCAAATGTAGCTCAGCGCCGAACTTACCTGTCTTGGTCGATCTTCAAGCGCCAAATCCCACGGCCATGGGTGGCCGCGAACAGCGTGTGAGTGGAGGAGTCGAAGCTGATGCCGTAGACGGCAACGCCCGGAAAGCCCTGCGCCGCGGGCGCCCAATGGCCCCGGTCCAGCGCCAGCACCCCAAAGTCGGTGCCCACGAATGCCCGGCCGGTCGCCGGATCGAGGGCCGTTCCCAGGATGGGCTGGTCGCCCAGATTCGCGCTCAGATCTTTCCACTGAGCCGTCTTCGAGGTCGGATCATAAATGACCTCGAATACATGGCCCGGCGTCGTCGGCGTGTAGGCGTTATAACCTGAAAACGACACGATCGCGCGCAGCGGATTGCGCGGGTCAACGGCGATGCCGCTGATGAATCGCTGCGGTTGCGCTGCCGTATCGATGCGCGTGAATTTCACCGCGTTGCTGTCCGGATTGGTGGACACGAACAACCGCCCGATGCGCGTCGCCACCCAAAGCGGCGACCCGGCCGCTTTGGCGCGGGCAATTGACGCAACATACGAACCCGCCTTGCTGGTTCCAAAGGTTGGGCCGGTCAAATCATCGCCAACCGGCACCCAGTCGCCGCAACTCACCGTGAAGTCGCCCGTGAATTCGTTGCAGTGTAAATCCAAATACGCCCGCGGACCGCCGTTGTCCTGAGTCCGCCAGACATGCTGCAAACCGACGAAAAACGTACCGTCCAGAATCGGATCGGCCAGCAGCGGCACGTAAAACGAAGCGGCCTCGCCGCTGCCGAGCAGCGGGTCGGCAATCCAGTCCCATCCCAGAGTCGAATTCTTCTGGAAGTTGACATCGATTTGCGGAGCGTAATACGTGTGCATGCGCACATTGGGATGCACGGCATTGATGCCGGAATTGCCGCCGTCGCCCCCTACCGATTCAAACCAGGTACCGGTACGGCCGTCGTAGGCCCAGGTCCCGTTGTCCTGCGTGCCCCCGATGATGTCGTTGAGGGGATCCTGCGGATTGAAACTCAGGTTTTGAAACTGCAGCGTGCGCAGGCCGGCGTTGAGGCTGATGAGGCGGTTCGGCACGGCCTTCAGCCAGGCCTGACAATCGAGCAGTGCTGCGCCCGAGATGCCCCGTCCGGCGCAGCTGGAAGAGGTATCGACGAACACCCCATCGGTGCGAATCGCACCGCCGTCCGAACCCATGATGGCAATGTTAGGATTGTTCGGCACGAACGCAATCGCATGCTGGTCGGGATGCATGCCGAGCGGCGGCGACTGCGTGTCGTTGGTCATATCCGTAAACGTCACCCCACCGTCAACCGATCGCATCACGGCGCGTCCATTCGACGGCGGCGTCCCGGTGAATATCTCATTGTAATTCATCGAACCCAGAATCCACACGGTGTCCGGCTGACCGGCAGGCGAGCCTATCGCCATGTCGTAGTAGCACTGGCCCTGACAGAAATTATACGAATCAAAACCCACTGCGCCCGGCGTGGCGTTCGACAGGGAGAGAAAAGCCGGCGCGCTCGCATTCGCATCGTCGGTACGATAGAGCGTGCCGAGACCGTTGTTGTCGGAGTCGCCCACGTACATGCGCAGCTTCTTTCCCATCGGCGCGAGCGCGAACTCCGTGCGCGAATTGGACGCGAACGGTGCACCCAACCCGCCGCTGGCAAAGATCTGCTCGTAGCCGCCGCCCGTCGTGGAGCGATAGACGCCATAGGCGAATACCGAGAGAAACACGCGCGTCGGCGCGTTCGACCTCAGTCCGAGGCGCGACAACTCGATATGACTGACGCCGCCGCGAAAGAAATCGCTGCCGTTCGGGCTGAGCGGATTCACCGCATCCGCGGGCAGGCTGAATGCGAGTGCAAAAGTCTGGCCGCCATTCCAAGATTCATACAGTCCCACGGCCGGGGCGCCGGGCGGAGTAAAGCGTCCGCCATTGACCGAGGAACTACCATGACGAGCCACGGCGGTGCCGATGAACAAATGTTCCGGATCCACCGGGTCGACGGCCACCGCGGCGATCGAGCGGTTGTAGGCGACGCTCACGCTGCCAGGCAACAGCGACCAGCTTCGGCCCTGATCATTGGACTTGTACAGTCCCACGCCGGCCTCAGAATCGCTGGAACCATTCGACTCGCCCGTGCCGACGTAGAGCGTCTGCAGGTCGGGATCCGTTGGATCAAATATGATTTTACCGATCGGCAGCGAGGGCAATCCGCGGCTCGAGGACTCCCACTGAGGATGCGCATCGAGCGCATTGTCCGAACGCCATATGCCGCCGCCGGCGGCGCCGACGAACAGCAGGCAATCCCGTCCGGTGCGACACTGCGGCGAAATCGCCAAGCTAGCGATTCTTCCGGAGTCGGTCGTCGGCTGACCCGTGTAGGTCACTTCACCCGGGATGTTGGGCACGAACGGTCCGAGTTCGCGCCATTGTCCAAGCTCGAGGGAAGACGCTTGCGCCAATTTTGCGGCAGCGTCCACCGCACCGGCGAGCGCGGCGGAACTGACGGCGGTCGGCGGCGGCGTGAGATTGTCGGTCTCGGCCCCGTTACGCTCATCCCAGCTATCCCCATCGCCGTTGACGCGCTTGGAAAAATGGCTGTCCTTCCAGGTGTAGCTTTGCTGGGCGGACGCCACAGGAGCACTCACCCACGTGATTGCGGCAGCAAGCAGGGCTGCCTTAACGAGCCTATTCATGATTTAAATCCCTTGAAAATTTATTGTTGATTCATCCGCAATCCGAGTCACGACGTCGGGTGCCCACGCGAGAGACTCACAAATCTCCCGGCGCTGCCACGACGCACTTCACGGTTTGCACGACCTCGATGTGCCGATACTGCAATCCAACCGCGGATGCTGTCAATTTTTCCACGCGTTCAACCGCATTAAGTCAAACGCCGGTCACGCAGATTCGGACGGGCTCGGCGCCCGGTACCGCGGCGCATACTCGAGAGCCAGAAATTTGCGGATCTCGACTGCGCGGGTGCGCGCATCGCTTTGCCCCAAGGCGATCAACTCTCGGGTGTAGCCGCGCTCGAACAGCAAATAACTGAGCAGCTGAGTGCCCGCGCTGTTGTTGGCACCCAAGGTGTGCAGCATCGCGCGCAGGCTGGGCGGCAATTCACGGCGATGCCGGCGTGCGATCTCGCTCAAATCCTGCGACGGCGTGATCACCAGCGTCTCGACGCGGCGCACGCCGGGGCCTTCATTGTAGAGCTTGAGATGTTCCAAATCCGCGTGCAGCTGGTCCATGAACAGCGAGTCGAGCATGAAGCCGAACATCTGTCCGAAGGTGGGCTCGGCTTTGGGATTGCGAAGACCTAGGCCCGACGTGTCGGTATCGCCCACGCCGATGACCAACAAACGATTGGCGCCCAGATGGATGGCCGGACTCAACGGCGACGTTTGGCGCATGGCGCCGTCGCCATAGTACTGGTCTTGCAGGTATATCGGCCGGAATAAAAAAGGAATCGACAGGCTGGCCATCAAATGATCGAGCGTCAATTGCACCCGCTCGCCTTTGCGAAAGGCGCGCTGCCACGGATCGATGGCCGATGTGCAGGCATAGAAGGTCACCGAGTCCGCGTTGGCGTAACTGGTGGCGCAAACGCCGATGGCCGTCAAGTGCTTCTTGTAGAGACCGCGGGGGATCGCATCGAAATTCAGTTTGCCCCCCAGCAGATTCCACAAGGGGGTGTTGTCGAACAGCGAGCGCGGCGGGTGCACCAGCCAGCCGCCGGTGAGGAGCGCGAGCATCCAGTGCAAACCGGACCTGAGCACGCTCACGGCGTCGGCTTTGAACACGTGGTGAACCCGAAAATCGCGCCAGACGCGCTCTATGGCATAAACGGCCTGTCTGAAATGCGCCGGATCGGTCGCCAGAGCGATGGCGCTGACCGCGCCCGCGGAGGTTCCGGTGATCACGGGGAATGGGCAGCCCGAACCGCGCCGCAACAGCTCCGCAATACCTTTCAGCACGCCGACCTGGTAGGCCGCGCGGGCACCGCCTCCGGTCAATACCAAGCCTAGTTCGGGCGCTTCGTCATCCACCTGTAGCCCCGCCGCTGTCATAGGAACGCAACGCAAGCTAGTATGCACTCGCAGCGGTTTTTTTTGTGGCGTTACGTCACGTGGAGTCATCATGCGGAACCCCCGGCTGACCAGGATCCGGGCGCTGGCAGCGCTCGCGGTGCTCCAAATCGGGGCTGCAGCATCCTCCCTCAGCTATTCGGCCGTCCCGGCGGTGGGAATGGCCGCCCCCGAGTTCCGCTTACAGGATCAGGCCGGCGCCTGGCACAGCTTGAGCGAATATCGCGGTAAATGGCTGGTGTTGTATTTTTACCCCAAGGACGACACGCCGGGCTGCACCACCCAGGCCTGCGAATTTCGCGACAACATCTTTGCGTTCAACAAATTGGGCGCCGTGATTCTCGGCGTCAGCGTCGATGACGTCGCGTCTCACAAGCAATTCGCCGAAGAACACTCTCTGCCCTTCACGCTGCTCGCCGACAGCACCAAGGAGACTGCCAAGTCCTACGGCGTCCTGCGTAGTGTGCTCGGCATCATGGAAATCGCCGCGCGCGAAACCTTCATCATCGACCCCCAGGGCCGCATCGCCAAGCACTACGCGGCCGTCGATCCCAAAGGGCATTCGCAGGCGGTGTTGACTGACTTGAAAGCCCTGCAGACCGCACGCTAACTCAAGGCATCGATCGCGTCATCCAACCCCGACAGGGTCAGCGGGTACATGCGCCCTTCCAACATGTCGCGGATCAACTCGACCGATTGCGTGTGCCGCCAGCGCGCCTGCGGTTGGGGATTGATCCAGACGAATTTCGGGTACGCCTTCATCAAGCGCTGCAGCCACACGCCGCCGGGCTCCGCATTCCAATGCTCGACGCTGCCGCCGGCGGCGGTGATCTCGTACGGGCTCATGGTGGCATCGCCCACCAGAATCAACTTGTAGTCGGAAGCATAGGTGCGCATCACTTCGACGGTACCGACATGCTCGTTGAAGCGCCGCGCGTTGTCGCGCCACAGAGCCTCGTAGGGAAAATTGTGAAAATAGAAATGCTCGAGATGCTTGAACTCGCTGCGCGCGGCGGAGAATAGTTCCTCGCAGGTCTTCACGTGATCGTCCATCGACCCGCCGACGTCGAGCAGCAGCAGCACTTTGACGACGTTGTGGCGCTCGGGAACCATTTTGATGTCCAGCCACCCGCCGGAGCGCGCCGTGGCATCGATGGTGTCGGCGAGGGCAAGTTCATTGGGTGCGCCGCGCCGCGCGAAGCGCCGCAGACGGCGCAGCGCCACTTTCATGTTGCGCGTCCCGAGTTCCACGCTGTCGTCCAGATTGGCGAACTCGCGCTTGTCCCAGACCTTGACGGCGCTGCGATTGCGCGATACATCCTGCCCGATGCGCACGCCTTCGGGGTTGTAGCCGTAGGCGCCGAACGGCGACGTGCCGGCGGTGCCGATCCACTTGTTGCCGCCTTGATGCCTGCCCTGCTGCTCGTCGAGACGTTTTTTGAGCGTCTCCATCAGTTTGTCCCAGCCGCCCAATGCTTCGATCTCGGCTTTTTCCGCGTCGCTCAGGTCGCGCACCGCCATTTTCTCGAGCCAGTCGGGCGGCAGTTCGCGCTCCAGCAGTGCGAACAAATCCTGCGCTCCCTTGAAATGCGCCGCGAACACCTTGTCGAAGCGATCGTAATGCCGCTCGTCCTTGACCAAAGACGTGCGCGCCAGGTAGTAAAACCGCTCCGCGCTGGCGTCGCCCAACCCAGCCCGCAACGCTTCGAGCAGCGTCAACAATTCGGTGATGGACACCGGCACGCCGGCGCTCTTCAACAACAAGAAAAATCTAACGAGCATTCCGGCGGTTGAGGAATAGCAGTTGTTCGAACAAGTGCACGTCCTGCTCATTTTTGAGCAGCGCCCCATACAGCGGGGGAATCAGCTTCTTCGCATCGTCGCTGCGCAGCACCTCGGCGGGTATGTCTTCGCTCACGAGCAGCTTGATCCAGTCCAGGAGTTCCGAGGTCGTGGGCTTCTTCTTCAAGCCCGGCGTTTCGCGGATCTTGAAGAAGGTCTGCAGCGCCTCGCGCAGCAGCTCGCGCTTCAAACCCGGAAAGTGCACATCGACGATCTGGGTCATCGTCGCTTCGTCGGGAAAACGGATGTAGTGAAAAAAACAGCGCCTCAGAAACGCATCGGGCAGTTCTTTTTCGTTGTTGCTGGTGATGATGATGACCGGCCGCTGCCTGGCGCGTATGGTCTCGCGCGTTTCATACACGTAGAACTCCATGCGATCGAGTTCACGCAGCAAATCGTTGGGGAACTCGATGTCCGCCTTGTCGATCTCGTCGATCAGCAGCACCGGCTGCACGTCGCAATCGAACGCCTCCCAGAGATTGCCCTTGACGATGTAGTTGTGGATGTCCTTGACCCGCTCATCGCCGAGCTGCGAGTCGCGCAGACGCGAGACCGCATCGTATTCGTACAGGCCCTGCTGCGCCTTCGTGGTGGACTTGATATGCCATTCGTAGAAGGGCTTCGACAGCGATCGGGCGATTTCCGCCGCGAGCAGCGTCTTTCCGGTGCCGGGCTCACCCTTGATGAGCAAGGGGCGCGACAGCACCATGGCGGCATTGACCGCCGCCATCAGTTCTTCGGTCGCAATATAGCGGTCGGTGCCGCGGAATTCCGTTGCCATAGTTTACTTTCGGGTGACTTGCAGGATTTGCATGGAATTCGTACCGCCGGCTACCCCGGACAATTCGCCCTTGGTAAGGATGATGAGATCGCCATCTTTCACCAGCTTCAGATCGAGCAGGAGGCGGAATATCGAGAAGTAGAACGCTTCACGATCCTTGTCGGTCACATCGTAGGCCACGGGGTACACGCCGCGGTACAGCGTCACTCGGGAACGGGTGATCTCTTGGCGCGTAAATGCATAGATCGGGATGTCGGAACGCACGCGCGACATCCAAAGCGTGGTCTCTCCGGACTCGGTAAGCGCCACGATGGCCTTCACGTGCAAATGATTCGCGGTGTACATCACTGCCGCTGCGATCGCCTCATTGGCGCGCTCGTAGTAGCCGGAATTGCGCTGCCGTATTCGAACATGCGCTCCCTGGTACTTCTCCGCACCCTCGATGATCTGCGACATGGCCTCGATGACCTTGGTGGGATGCTTGCCCGCCGCGGTTTCGGCGGACAGCATCACCGCATCGCTGCCGTCCATCACGGCGTTGGCGACATCCGACACTTCGGCCCGCGTCGGGATGGTGTTGACGATCATGGACTCCATCATCTGAGTCGCCGTAATGACGACGCGATTCTGATGCCTCGCCTCTTGAATGATGAGCTTCTGCAGGCCCGCAAGCTCGGCGTAGCCCATCTCGACGCCCAGATCGCCGCGGGCGACCATCACCGCATCGCTCGCGCGGACCACGTCGGGCAGATTCTTGATCGCTTCGGTACGCTCGATCTTGGCCACCAGCAACGCATGGCCCCCCGCCTGCCGCAACAGGGTGCGCGCTTCGTTCATGTCGGCGCCGTCGCGGGCGAAGGACACGGCCAGATAATCGACCTTCAACGCAGCCGCAGCGCGAATATCTTCACGGTCCTTGTCGGTCAGCGCGCCGGCGGACAAGCCGCCGCCTTGCCGGTTGATCCCCTTGTTATTGCCGAGTTCGCCGCCGACCAGCACGCGGGTCTTGATGCGGGGACCGTCAATGCTCTGCACCTGCAGGCTGATCTGCCCATCGTTGAGCAGCAGCACATCGCCGGCCAACACGTCGGACGGAAGTTTCTTGTAGGCAATTCCGACCGCCTTTTCGGTGCCGGCATCCACTGGGAGGCTCGCATCGAGCGTGAACTCGGCGCCATCGGCGAGTTCCACCTTTCCCGCCACGAAGCGATCGATGCGAATCTTGGGTCCCTGCAGGTCGCCCAGAACGCCGACGTAGCGCCCCGCCTTCTTGGCAGCCGTCCTGACCATCTCGAGACGCCGTGCGTGATCGGCGGCCGCGCCGTGCGAAAAGTTGAGTCGCACCACATCCATGCCGGCCCGAACCATGTCCGTCAACACCGCAGGGTTGTCCGTGGCCGGGCCCAGCGTCGCGACGATTTTGGCCCGACGCAGCTGGAAACTCATGCAGCGCGGGCCTCCAGAATGTCAACCGCGGGAAGTTTCTTGCCCTCGACGAATTCCAGGAATGCACCGCCGCCCGTCGAAATGTACGAAATGCTGTCCTCGATGCCGTATTTTTCGATCGCAGCGAGCGTATCGCCGCCGCCGGCCAGCGAACACGCCTTGCTGCGCGCGATCGCGTGGGCCAACGTACGCGTGCCCTCGCCGAACTGTTCGAACTCGAACACGCCCACCGGACCGTTCCACAGGACGGTGCCGGCGCCTGCGATGAGGTTGGACATCACCTCTGCCGAATCGGGACCGATGTCCAATATCATTTCGTTGGC
>Ga0137412_10002013_pt1 | contig 16004 bp, 13 predicted proteins | sample CZODoug2_1_16fun_FD_122160 | JGI IMG/M metagenome (GOLD analysis project Ga0137412, IMG submission 122160) | Vadose zone soil fungal communities from Angelo Coast Range Reserve, California, USA - CZODoug2_1_16fungal (Hybrid Assembly) | ecosystem: Environmental > Terrestrial > Soil > Vadose zone...
TTTTCCGCCGGTTCGGCAGCCGGGCCGGATTGATGATGGTGCTGCCCGATGAGGACGAGCGGGTCAGCCAGCAGGCATTCATGTTCGGCCCTGCGCCACTGGGCCCAGATGCGCCGCCGCTGGACCGCCTGCTGGCCTTCGGGCGCGCCCGGCTGCGTTTCACGCATACCCACCACGAGCTGCTCTCGGCCGCCAACCGCGATCCGCAGGCCCGCTACGGCGCCGCGGCGACAGTGCTACACACGCATGTACGGATGCTGCTGGCCGCGGCCGACACCACCGGCAACCTCGATAGCCAAACCGATGCCCTACTGGCGTTGCTGGAGGCGGATTACGTCGAACACCAGCTGACCGAACGTGACCAGTCGTTGCGGGCGCTGGGCGATGCGTGGGAAAGCCTGGCGCGCAAGCTTTGCGGAACGTGAAGCCGCGTTGGATCCTGCACGTCGACCTCGACCAGTTTCTGGCGTCGGTCGAACTGGGGCGTCATCCCGAATTGGTCGGGCTGCCAGTCATTGTCGGAGGCAACGGCGACCCGACCGAAGCGCGCAAGGTCGTCACCTGCGCGTCGACGAAGCCCGCGAATTCGGTGTCCACGCGGGGATGCCGTTGCGCGCCGCGGCCCGGCTCTGTCCGGAGGCGACCTTCCTGCCGTCAGACCCCGAGGCGTATGACGCAGCCTCTGAGCAGGTGATGGCACTGCTGCGCGACCTGGGCCATCCGCTGGAGGTCTGGGGCTGGGACGAGGCATATCTCGGCGCCGACGTGAACGAACCAGGCGAACTCGCGGAGCAGGTCCGCACCGTCATCTCCTCGGCGACCGGCCTGTCCTGCTCGGTGGGTATCAGCGACAACAAGCAACGCGCCAAGGTCGCCACCGGATTCGCGAAACCGGCCGGCGTCTACACCCTCACCGAATCGAACTGGATGGACGTGATGGGCGAACGGCCCGTCGACGCGCTGTGGGGTGTCGGGCCGAAGACGACGAAAAAGCTTGCCGCGCTTGATATCGCAACGGTATGGCAGTTGGCCCACGCCGACGCCGAGCTGCTGACGTCGACGTTCGGCCCCCGAACCGGGCTGTGGTTGTTGCTGCTGGCCAATGGCGGCGGTGACGATACGGTCAGCTCCGACCCGTGGGTGCCCCGCTCGCGCAGCCACGTCGTCACCTTCCCGCACGACCTTATCGACCGTGCCGAAATGGATTCAGCGGTAATCGAATTGGCAAAGCGTGCGCTGGATGAAGTGGTGGCGGCGGCACGCATCGTCACCCGGGTGGCGGTGACCGTGCGCACCGCGACGTTCTACACCCGAACGAAGATTCGCAAACTCGACGAGGCTACAACCGACGACGACGTGATCGTCGCAGCCGCGCTGCGGGTGCTGGACCTGTTCGAGCTGGACCGCCCGGTGCGGCTGCTCGGGGTTCGGCTGGAACTGCAGATGCCGGACTAACTCACCCGGGGTACCACCGGAGCAGGCTTGAGTGCCCGCGAGAAAATCACGTTCACTCGCCGCATCGCGACGCTATAAGGCCACCACGCAACGCGTTTGAACGCGTACAACGCGCGGATGTCCACCGACGTGTAGATCAGGAACCGGTTTCGGGCGACACCGGACAGAATCTTGTCGGCGGCCTTTTCCGGCGATACCGCGTGCCCGCTGAACCGGTCGACCCAGCGGCTCACCTGCGGGTCGTCGCGGTCGACGCCGGCGATTTCGACGGTGTTGACCAGCGGCGTCCGCACCGCACCGGGCACCACCACCGACACCCCGATCCGGTAGCGGGCCAGGTCGAACCGCAGCACTTCGGAGAGTCCGCGTAGCCCGAATTTGCTTGCGCTGTAAGCGGCATGCCACGGCAACCCGATCAGCCCCGCCGCCGAGGACACGTTGACCAGGTGTCCGCCATTGCGCGCCGCCACCATCGGGGGCACGAAGTTTTCGATGACGTGAATCGGCCCCATCAAGTTGATCGAGATCATCTTGGTCCACTGCTCATGGGTCAGCCGGTCGACAGTCCCCCACGCCGACACTCCGGCGATATTCATCACGACGTCCATGCTCGGGTGATTGGCATGGATCGCTTCGGCGAATGACGCGACCTCGTCGTAGTTCGCGATGTCCAGCGCCCGGTACTCGGGAACCTGTGCACCCAGCGCGCAAACCTCCTTCACGGTCTCGACCAGACCGTCGGCGTTGCGGTCGGTCAGGTACAGCTCCGCGCCTTGGCCCGCGAGCCGTAATGCAGTCGCCCGGCCGATGCCGCTGGCCGCTCCGGTTATCAAGCACCGTTTACCCGCGAACGTCGTCTTAGCCATGGGCACTGACGATACCGACGGTAACGCTAGGTCTGCGGCGAACCGCCCCACAGCGCGTTGAGCCACAACGCCTCGAGCACCCGCACGCCGCGCTGCACGTCTCCGTCGTCGCCCAGGAAAGCCGTGTCGCCGGACAGCATTTGCGCGGTGGTGACCGACAGCGTGCGGACCAGCGTCGGGATGTCGTCGCTGATGGGGTGGGCGGTGCCGGCTCGCAGCTCGTCTTTGACGATGCCCATGATCTGCTGCACCACGCCTTCGACCTGTTGATCGAGCAGGTCCTTGATTTCGGCGTCGGTGTTGCGCGCGGCGTTGCACGCCGACATCACCGGGTCGTTGTGGGCATAGACCGCTGCGGCACTTCCGACCATCCGCTTGGCGAACGCCGCCGGAGATTCGTCAGCCCCGCGCGGCGCGAAGTACTCGGTCAGCTCCTCGAGTTCGTGTGTCGCGTCGGCGAGGATCTGCGCCAGCACCGCGTACTTGGAGTCGAAGTAGAAGTAGAACCCCGATCGGGCCACCCCTGCGCGATCGCTGATCGTGCTCACCGACAACTGCGCGAACGGCTTCTCCTCCAGCAACTGGCGTACCGCTTGCACGATGGCCTGTCGCTGCCGATCGCCCCGCCGCCGCGGAACCGGCACGACGGGTGGCTGCTCAGCCGCCCGGTCGGCCCCCTGCTCGATGCGCACTCTTCGACCTTGCACTACCCCACGCACAAAAGGAAACGCGACGCGCAAAAGCAAACTTGACAGCCGTCAAGTTTCATCTGAGGATGGCAGGAGGTGACGTCTGCCACACAGTCGATCTACCTTGGCCGCACGCCCCGACGAAGGAGTGTCAATGGCGACCATCAGCACCACCGAGTACCTGCTCGATCAGGCCAAGCGCCGGCTGACCCCGTCGTTCAACAACTTTCCCGGCATGGCTGCCGTCGAACAGAGGCTGCTGAACACCAATTGGACGCCGAGGAAGCTCGCGGATCCGCCGCCGGGCAGCGGGCTCAAGCCGGTCATGGGCGATCGTGGCCTGCCGGTCCTCGGCCACCTCATTGAGATGCTGCGTGGCGGACCGGACTACCTGCTATTCCTGTACCAAACCAAAGGTCCGGTCATATTCGGTGACTCACCGGTCCTGCCGGGCGTCGCCGCGCTGGGACCCGACGCAGCCCAGGTCGTCTACTCCAACCGCAACAAGGACTACTCGCAGCAGGGCTGGGTGCCGGTGATCGGGCCGTTCTTCCACCGCGGCCTGATGTTGCTCGATTTCGAAGAGCACATGTTCCATCGGCGGATCATGCAGGAAGCGTTCATCCGCTCCCGGCTGGTCGGCTATGTCGAGCAGATGGACCAGGTCGTCTCGCAGGTCGTGGCCAACGACTGGGTGGTCAACGACCCACGTTTTCTGCTCTACCCGGCAATGAAGGAGCTCACCCTCGACATCGCGTCGATGGTGTTCATGGGTCACGAACCCGGTACCGACCATGAGCTGGTGACGAAGGTGAACAAGGCCTTCACCGTCACCACCCGCGCCGGAAACGCGATCATCCGCAGCAGCGTGCCGCCGTTTACCTGGTGGCGCGGTCTCCAGGCTCGTGAGTTGCTCGAGAACTACTTCCGTGAGCGGGTGAAGGAGCGCCGCGGCAAGGAGGGCAACGACCTCTTGACCGTCCTGTGCCACACCGAGGATGAGGACGGCAACAGCTTCTCCGACGAGGACATCGTCAACCACATGATCTTCCTCATGATGGCCGCGCATGACACCTCGACATCGACCACGACGACGATGGCCTACCACCTGGCCGCCAACCCCGAGTGGCAGGAACGCTGCCGCGACGAATCCGATCGGCTGGGCGATGGTCCGCTGGACATCGAGTCACTGGAAAAGCTGGAGTCGCTTGATTTGGTGATGAACGAGGCGATCCGGCTGGTGACACCGGTGCAGTGGGCGATGCGCCGGACTGTGCGCGACACCGAGTTGCTGGGCTACTACCTGCCTGCGGGCACGAACGTCATCGCGTACCCGGGGATGAACCATCGCCTGCCGGAGATCTGGACCGATCCACTGAAATTCGATCCCGACCGGTTCACCGAGCCGCGCAGCGAGCACAAACGTCACCGTTACGCGTTCACGCCGTTCGGCGGCGGCGCGCACAAGTGCATCGGGATGACGTTCGGGCAGCTGGAGATCAAGACGATCTTGCACCGGCTGCTGCGCCGCTACCGGCTTGAGTTGCCCCGCGTGGGGTACCAGGCGAAATGGGACCACGCCGGCATGCCCGTCCCGATGGACGGCATGCCGATCGTGCTGCGCCCGCTTTAGCCGGAGCTGCCGTACAGCCTGTTCGCGCACGCGATGACGGCCGACAAGGCGGACTGCGTCGGATCCTCCGAGCAGCCCATCGCCCACTCGGCCCTGCAACCGTCGGTGCCCTGGATGAAGGTCGCGGTGGTGTCGTCCGACTGCAGCTGATGGAACCGCAGCATCTCGACCGAGACGCCATGCTCGTAGAGCATCGCGGTCAGCGCCGCGACTGGGCCGGTCGCGGTGGCGGTGGCGGTTTCGATGCGATCGCCAAGTGCCAGCGTGGCCTGGAACGTTCTAGTTCCCAGTCGGGTCGCCCGACGATTGGTGTCAGTGCAGTGCCAGTGCCCTAGGCGCAAGGGCCCGGCGCTCGGCGCATAAGTCGCGGTGAAAGCGCTCCACGACATGGTGTCGGCGTCCTCCCGAAGCCCCCGCGGTAGCGCAATGCCGTCAAAGCGCAGGGTTGACGATTCGGATGGAGCTGAGGTGATTGTCATGTGCCGGTCTTCTCTGGTCTGAAGGAGTGACCGACGGGTAGTAGCTTCCGACCCACAGCGGGGGGTCGGTCTGGATCAGACCCCGCTGCGGGTGCTGGCTACTACGAGAAGATGTTGCACGATCGCCGAGGGTAGCCGCTGATGAGCCGACGGCGCAACTTCATTTATCGGCGCACGGTCACAGCCACCAGGACGCGGCGGCGTCCAGGTGACGCCGGGTGCGGTGACGGGCCAGACTGTCGTCGCCCTGCGCGATCGCCTCGATGATCCTCAGGTGCGCGTGTCGTACATCGACGAGATCGCCGTGGCTCGGGATGGGCTGCTCAGTGCTTGCCCAGTGCCGGCGGAAGAGCTCGACAAGGATCCGCAGGAACAACTCGAGCACGGCGTTACCGGCCAACGTCGCAAGCCCGGTATGGAATAGGAACTCCTCGACGCCTGCCTTGCGGGGGTCATCACCGGCTTCTTCGATCAGCAACCGGTACTTGTCGAGGAAGTCACGCACCTCGGGTGAATCGCGCCGTCGGACGACCTTGGCGACGTTGTCGATCTCGATGGCGTCGCGAATCAACGTCAGGTCTTCGCGACGAGGCTGGCGGTACTGGAGGTATAGCGCGATGGTGTCAATGCTGGCCTGCGCCTGGGGTTCTGCCACCACCAGCCCGCCGCCGGGCCCGCGCCGCGTGGTGGCGACGGCGTGATATTCCAACAGCCGCACGGCTTCTCGCAGCACGGCCCGGCTCACCCGATAGCGTTCCAGCAGCGCGACCTCGCTGCCGAAGACCTCCCCCACCCGCCAGCCGCTGCTGGCGATGTCCTCGCGGATCGCGGCGGCCAACACTTCGGCGAGCTTGCGCCGTGGCGCTTCTCGGCTGGATCCGCGCCGCGTGCGTGCACGGCTACCGGGGTGGTGATGCTCCCGCAGCCACGTGGTCACCGACTCCGCATGGCGTTCGCTCAGTGTCATGGCACGCGCGGTGTCGCCCGCGGTGACCGCGGCGACGATGGCCGAGTGTTCACGGTGCCGGTGGTCGATCGCCTCGAGTGCGTCGCTGGCGGAGTCCGGTCGCGAATCTTCGGCGTACCGAACGGTCAACCGCATGAGGATATCGATAAACAATTGCAGGACAGGGTTTTTGGACTGCTCGGCCAGCGCGGCATGGAACTCGTCGCTCGGCGCCCCCAGGTCGGGGTTGCGGTCTTGCTCAGTGCGCAGCACACCGCGGAGCCGGTCGATGCCCGTTTCGTCGATCCGCTCCGCCGCACGCGCCGCCGCTAACGGCTCCAACAGCAGCCGCGCATCCAGCAGGTCGCCGATCGTGGTGCCCAGGTATTCCAGGTAGATGATGATGGCGTGGGTGGCCGGGGCCGCGTCGGGCTCGCATACCAGCAGCCCGCCGTTAGGTCCGCGACGCATACGCGCGACCTGGTGATGCTCGACGAGTCGGACGGCTTCCCGCAGTACCGACCGGCTCACCCGGTAACGCTGTTGCAGCGCCTGCTCAGACCCCAGCGACTGCCCAACCGGCCAGCCACGCCGGATGACGTCGGCCTCGATACGACGCGCAATCTGCGAAGCTCGCTTATCGGGCCGGCGCCCGGGAGCGGTACCGGCTCCGGCATGCAGAAGAGCTTCAGGACTCAATTGCGTGCCCGGACAAGGTAACTCAGCATGTCAGCAACATGCATCCGGCGATCGGGCCACCGCCTACCGCAGCCACCGCTACTTCGGGCCGGCTGGACACCTGGCGCTCTCCCGCCTCGCCCCGCAACTGCAGGCAGGCCTCGTGCAGCAGCCAATAGCCATGCATGCGGCCCGCTGAGAGCTGGCCGCCGTAGGTGTTCAACGGCAGCGCGCCGTTCAGGGCGATCCGCTCGGCCCCCTCGACGAACGGGCCGGCCTCGCCGTCAGCGCAGATGCCCAGTGCTTCCAGCCAGGCGAAGGTGAGGAAGGTGAACCCGTCGTACAGTTCTGCAAGGTTCAGGTCGGCGGGCGTCAGATCGGTCCGCGACCACATCTGAGTCGCCGCATCTGCCGAGGCCATCTTCGGATAGTCGGCGCGGTGAAACCAGCCGCCCGCACCGTTGCTGCCCCCGACCGCCTCCACCTTCACCGCCCGATGCGGGCAGTCGCTGGCATAGCCGGCTGCCGAGACCACCACCGCGATCGAACCGTCGATCGGCACGTCGCAGTCCAGCAACCCAAACGGCAGGGATACCGGTCGCGCGGCCAGATAGTCCGCCATCGTCATCGGATCCCGATACACCGCGCGGGGGTTCAGCGCCGCGTTACGCCGGCTGTTGACCGCCAGCCAGCCCAGCTGCTCTTTGGTGGTTCCGTACAACTCCATGTGACGGCGACACGTCAGCGCCAGCCAGTTCGCGGCGGAATACGCTTGCGCAGCAACCAGATCGTTGACATCGTCCATCGGACCGACGACGGGTGGCGTCTCGCCTTCCGGCGTCTCGAACATCCTCGCCAGCGGCGGAGCGGGCGCGTTCTCGTCCTGCTTCACCGGGACTGTGCCGCCCAGCATTTGGATCGTCCGGTAGATGATCACGTGCCGCGCATGACCCTCGGAGACCGCGCGGCACGCCGAGATCACCGGGTTCAGCAGACCGCCGGTGCTGAACCCCGTCCCGCAGTCGGCGGCGTCGATCTGCAGCGCGGCGTTGACCTCGGCAGCGGGAGTGTCGCCCAGTGTGGCGATTCCGTCGATATCACTGGCGGCCAAGCCGGCGTCGTCGATGGCGGCCCGGACCGATTCCATGGTGAGGTCCAGCCCGGGAATGCCGGTGCGACGGCCGATTCGGGAAATGCCGATGCCGGAAATGATCGCGTCTTTTTCGAAGTAGCTCATCTGCGCCGTCCGTTTAGACCAACCCGCTGCCCACCAACCCAAGGCAATTGAGTGTACTGTATTGCCCGTGTCAACCGAGGCGACGTCTCAGCTGCTCATCGAGTACTGCGAGAACTGCGCGCACTGGGTCCATCCCGCGGCCGGCCAATGTCGCGACTGCGGCGGCCCACTGGTCGCGCGACCGGTGTCGGGGCAGGGCACCGTATTCACCTACACGGTCAACTATCACGCCTTCAACCCAGAGATCCCGACGCCGTACATCATCGCCCTCGTCGAGCTCGCCGAGCAGAGCGAACTTCGGGTGGCAGCCAATATCGTTGACTGCGAACCCGATTCAGTGACCTGCGGGATGCGCGTCGAGGCCCTGCCGGAGCCGGGCCCGGGCGGCGCGGCACGCTTCGCGCCGGCGTGACCGCAGCGTCACGTTGATCAGCGCTTGCGCGCAGTGACCAGCAGGTACTCCCACTCCATCGTCGACGAACCGGCCAGATATCGGTCGCCCAGTTCAGCCAGCTCGGCGTCCAGTGCTGCGGCCCGGTCCGGCTCGCCCGCGATGCCCCGGTACGCCGAAATCGTCGGCCCGTAATAGGTTTTGAAAAAGTCGCGGAACGCCGCGCCGTCGGCGAATCGGTCCACTCTCAGCGCGCGGTGTTGCGCAGTGAAGTCTGTGACGCCATCTCCCAGCAGACCGCGCACGTAGTCTTCGCTGCCCCACTTGGGCGGCGGCTGCACACCGGCCGGGGGCGCCGCCACGTACGGCTTCATCGTCGCAAACATCTGCCCGATAAAGCCTTCTGGCGTCCAGCTGATCAGCCCGATCGTCCCGCCGGGCCGGCAGACCCGGACCAACTCGTCGGCCGCGCACTGATGGTGCGGGGCGAACATCACCCCGATGCAGGAGAGCACCGCGTCGAACTCATCGACGCCGAACGGCAGCGCTTCGGCATTGGCTTCACGCCACTGCAGGTTCACGCCCCGGGCCCGGGCGAGCGCTGCACCGCGCTCCAGCAGTTCCGGGACCAGATCGCTGGCAATCACATTCGCACCGGTGAGCGCGGCGGGGATCGCCGCGTTGCCCGCCCCGGCGGCGACGTCGAGCACCCGATCGCCCGCACCGATCCCACTCGCCTGCACCAGTACTGGACCCAGCGGTGACACCACTTCGGTTGCCACTGTGGTGTAGTCGCCCATCGCCCACAATGCGCGGTGCTTGCTTTCGAGTCCGTGATCGGCCGTCACCACATCGGCGTCAATTCTGGTGGTCATTTTCATTCGCCCTTCTTCGGGATTCGCCCACAATCGTCGTGCTTGGCGCCGAGCCGCCTCTAGTGTCGGATCTGAATCCAGCGGGGTTCACAATCTGTACTAGTCAATTCCGCTGCCAAGCGATCTACTGGAGATATGTCGACATACGGCCAGTTCTGTCCCATCGCCAAGGCGATGGAGTTGCTCGACGAGCGGTGGACGCTGCTCGTTGTGAGTGAATTGCTGCGGGGCAGTGCGCATTTCAACGACCTACGGCGTGGACTGCCGAAGATGTCACCGGCGCTGTTATCCAAACGACTCAAGTCGCTGTCCCGCGCCGGTGTTGTCGAACGCAGCGAGATCGACGGTCGCACCTCGTATTCGCTGACGGCGTGCGGTCAAGAACTCGCGGGAGTCGTGGAGGCGCTCGGCGCCTGGGGAATTCGCTGGATAGGTGAACTAGGCGACGGCGACCTCGATCCGCACCTGCTGATGTGGGACATCCGGCGCACAATTTCCGTTGATGCGTGGCCACGGGCGCGAACCGTAGTGGCGTTTCGATTGGCCGGAGTGGACCGCAAGGCCGCTCACTGGTGGCTGATGGTCTCGGAAGGAGTGCCCGACGTCTGCGATTTCGACCCCGGCTATGAGGTGGCCGCCACCGTCGAAGCCAGCCTGCTCACCCTGACCCAGATCTGGCGCGGAGACCTGTCATGGTCGAGGGCGATGCTCAACGGCACCCTCACCATCCACGGCGTCACTGACGCTCGTCGGGCCGTGCCGAGCTGGCTCGGCCAGTCGCGGGCGGCTGCGGTACCCCGTCCGGCCTGAGCGCTGCGTCAGTTGATCAGCGGATCGCGCGGCATGCCGAGGATCCGCTCAGCGATTTGATTGCGGGTCACCTCGGAGGTGCCGCCGGCGATCGCCATGGCTCGAGCGCTCATCACCAGTCGGCCCGCCAGCGCGCCCGCACCGTCGTGCAACGCGGTTTCGGGCCCCGCCAGCGCGGCCGTGATCGCGCCGCCCTCGATCATGTGGTCGGACAGTTTCAGCTTGGTGACGTTGCCTTCCGGACCCGGGCCCGCTCCCTCGACGCTGCGCGCAATGCGGCGCAGGTTCAGCAGCCGCAGCACATTCTCCTCGGCCAGGTATCGGCCCACCCGAGTTCGCCCACCCGCCAACCGATCCGGCTGAGCCTTGATCTGCTCCACTAGTTGCGTGGCCAAACCCGCGTAGAAGGATCCGCTGCCACCGATGCTGACCCGCTCGTTGCCCAGCGTGGCCCGCGCGACCGTCCAGCCGGTGTTGGGCTCCCCGACAACGTCTTCGTCGGGCACGAACAGGTCGTTGAAAAACACCTCGTTGAAGTCCGACCCACCGGTGATCTGACGCAGCGGACGCACCTCGACCTCAGGGGCGTTCATGTCCACGATCACCGTGGTGATACCGGCGTGCTTGGGGGCCTGCGGGTCGGTGCGCACGGTGGCCAGACCACGCGCGCAGTAGTGCGCCCCGCTGGTCCACACCTTCTGCCCGTTGATCTTCCAGCCGCCGTCCACCCGGGTGGCCTTGGTCTTGATGGACGCCGCGTCCGAACCGGCGTCGGGCTCTGAGAACAGCTGGCACCAGATCTCGTCTTTGCGCAACGCCTTTTCGACAAATCGCTCGATCTGCCAGGGTGTTCCGTGCTGGACCAGGGTCAGGATCACCCAGGCGGTGATGCCGTAGTCGGTGCGTTTGATGCCCGCGGCACGGAACTCCTCCTCGATCACCAACTGTTCCACCGCGTCGGCAGCCAGTCCCCACGGCTTGGGCCAATGCGGCATCACGTAGCCGGTTTCAATCAGCTTGTCCCGCTGCGCCTGCTTGTCCAGCGCGGCGAGCTCGGCGACGTCGGCATGAATCCGGGTCCGCATTTCCTCGGCCTCGGGCGGCAGGTCCAGGCTGTTCTCCCGGGCGACACCGGCGGCGGTGCGCTCGAACACGTCATCGGCGGGTGCGTCACCGCCGAACAGTGCCGTCGTCACCAGAGCGCGGCGCAGATGCAGATGCGCATCGTGCTCCCAGGTGAACCCGATACCGCCGTGCACCTGAATGTTCAGTTCGGCGTTGCCCGCGTAGGCCGGAAACGCCAGTGCCGCAGCCGAAGCCGCCGCAAGGCGGAACTGCTCCTCATCCTCGGAATCCGCCCGGGAGGCGTCCCACACCGCGGCGATGCCCGACTCCGAGGCGACCAGCATATTGGCGCAGTGGTGCTTGATCGCCTGGAACGTGGCGATGGTTCGGCCGAACTGTTGACGCACCTTGGCGTATTCCACCGCGGAGTCGACGCAGTCGGCGGCCCCACCGACCGCCTCGGCGGCCAGCAGCGTCCGGGCGCGTGCCAGGGCCGATTCCCGCGCTCCCGAGAGGACGTCGTCGCCGCTGACGCTGACCTTCTCCAACCGAACACGTCCGGAGCGCCTGGTGAGATCCAGGTTCTCCGGCACTTCGACCGTGACGCCGGAGCGACCGCGCTCCACCACCAGCACATCGTCACCGGCCGCGATGAGTAGCAGGTCGCCGAGACCGGCCCCCAGCACGATGCCGGCGTCACCGTCGGCGACGCCGTTGCTGAGGCTGACGTTGCCGGCCAGGCCGATGCCTGCGGTGACGGTTCCGTCGATCAGGCCCGGCAGCAGCCGCGACTTCTGTTCGGCGGAGCCGTCTTTGGCAATCACCGCCGACGCGATGACGGTCGGCACGAACGGCCCGGGGGCCGCCGCACGACCGAGTTCGTCGATGACAACCACGAGCTCGGGTAACCCGTATCCCGAGCCACCGTGTTCCTCGTCGATATGCAGACCCAGCCAGCCGAGTTCGACGATGCCCTGCCAGAACGGCGGCCTGTCCTCCTCGGGCGCGTCCAGCAGTGACCGCGCTGCTGCGCGGGCCTTCTGCGAGGCGAGAAACCCGCGGGCTACCTCGGCGAGTTCGCGATGGTCGTCGGTCAGTGCGATACCCATGGCAGGGCCTTCCTCTTGGACGGCATTGGCCGGTGGGAAAGAGTGTACTTAAATCCGACGACCTCCCAACCGGCTGGTCGGTCGGCGCCGGCCGCGAGGCAGAAGTCAGGGCTGCGATCTGGATCACGACCTTGACTTCTGGCTCGCGTTAGCTCGTCACTTGGGCGCGAACCGCTGACCGGCGTCCAGTCGCAGGCACTGGCCGTTCAGCATCGGGTTGTCAACGATGGCCGCGACCAGCTTCGCGTACTCCTCCGGGCGGCCCAGCCGCTTCGGGAACGCCGCGTCCTTGGTCAGCGCGGTGGCGTACTCGTCCGGAATGCCCTTGGTCAGCCCAGTCGCGAACAGGCTTGGCGCGATTGCCAATACGCGGATGCCCAGCGACCCGAGGTCGCGTGCCATGGTCAGGCACATGCCCGCGATGCCGGCTTTGGCCGCGGTGTAGGCGACCTGCCCGATCTGGCCCTCGAACGCCGCGATCGACGCGGTGTTGATGATGACGCCACGCTCCTCGTCCTCGGCTTCGTTCTGGCTCATGTAGCTGGCCGCCAACCGGCTGATATTGAACGAGGCGATGAGGTTGAGATCGATGACCGCCTGGAAGGACTCGAGATCGTGCGGACCGGATTTCGACATGGTCCGCTTCGCGATACCGCCACCGGCCGTGGTCACCGTGACGTGCAGGCCACCGAGTTTGTCGACCGCGGTCTTCAACGTTTCCTCGGTAGCGGCGAAGTCGGTGACGTCCACCGGGTAGAAGTCACCACCGATGCCGGCCGCGACCTCCTTGCCGTCTGACCCTTCGCGGTCGAAGATCGCGACGCTGGCACCACGGGCGTGTAGCAACTCGGCGCTGGCGCGGCCCATGCCCGAGGCGCCGCCGATGACGACGACCTTCTTGCCGTTGATCTCCATCCAAACCTCCTTGTTTGTTCGGGCAGTGCCCGCGCGTTAGCTGCACGCTATCGCGGCGGCGCGTGACGTTGTCGGTCAGGCGTGTAAAGGTGGGTTGTGCTGCTGATCGACGTGGCGACGACCTCGGTCGACGTGGGTGGCTCGGCTTCGCGACGGGCCAAGATCGCGCGGATCGCCGAGTTGCTGAGCCAGGCCAAGTCCGATCCCGTACTGGTCGCGATCGTCGTGGCATGGCTGTCCGGCGACCTGCCGCAGCGCCAAATCGGTGTGGGCTGGGCGGCATTGCGGTCGCTGCCGCCCGCCGCGGCGCAACCCAGCCTGACCGTCCTCGGCGTCGACACCACGCTGTCGCGGATCGGCGCGGTGTCGGGCACGGGCTCGCAGGCGCGACGCGCCGACCTCGTCGCCGGATTGTTCGCGTCCGCAACCGAAGTCGAGCAGACATTTCTGCGGCACCTGCTGACCGGAGAACTCCGCCAGGGCGCTCTGGCCGGTGTGATGGCCGATGCGGTCGCCGTGGCGACGCAGATTCCCGCCGCCACCGTGCGGCGGGCGGCCATGCTGGGCGGCGCACTGCCGGCAGTCGCGGCGGCGGGCCTGGCCGGCGGCGCGGCGGCGTTGGACGCGTTCACCCTGCAGGTGGGCCGGCCAGTTGGCCCGATGCTGGCGCAGACCGCTGCTGGCGTCGCAGAAGCCCTGGAAAAGCTCGGCGGCACAGGAGTTTTCGAGGCGAAGCTGGACGGCGCCCGAGTTCAGATACATCGGGCGGGCGATCAGGTCACCGTCTACACCCGAAGCCTCGACGATGTCACCGCGCGACTGCCCGAGGTGGTCGAGGCGACCCTGGCGCTGCCGGTTCGCGAGCTGATCGCCGACGGCGAGGCGATCGCGCTGCGTCCGGACGGCCGGCCACAGCCCTTCCAGGTCACCGCGTCGCGCTTCGGCCGGTCGGTCGACGTCGCGGCTGCCCGCACCGCCCAGCCGCTCTCGGTCTTCTTCTTCGACATCCTGCACCGCGACGGCATCGACCTGCTTGACGCGCCTACCAGCGAACGCACCGCGGCGCTCGACGACATCGTGCCCGTGCAGAACCGGGTCGATCGCCTGATCACCTCGGATCCGGCTGCCGCCGGCGACTTCCTGGATACGACGCTGGCCGCCGGGCACGAGGGCGTAATGGCCAAGTCGCTGACCGCGCCGTATGAGGCGGGCCGCCGGGGAGCCGGTTGGCTCAAGGTGAAGCCGGTTCACACCCTGGATCTAGTGGTGCTGGCCGTCGAGTGGGGGTCAGGCCGGCGTAAAGGAAAGCTGTCCAACATTCATCTGGGCGCCCTCGACCCCGTCGGCGGCGACTACGTGATGTTGGGCAAGACGTTCAAGGGCATGACCGACGCGATGCTGGAGTGGCAGACCGTCCGATTTCAGGAGCTGGCCGCGGGCGACACCGAGGGCTACGTCGTGCAACTGCGGCCGGAGCAGGTGGTCGAGGTGGCGTTCGACGGTGTGCAGGGCTCCTCGCGTTACCCCGGCGGCTTGGCGCTACGGTTCGCCCGGGTGCTGCGCTACCGCGACGACAAACGACCCGACGAAGCCGACACCATCGACACTGTGCGCGCCATGTACCGGGGTTAAGCTGCCAGCGGCCCAATTTCGCGTCTTGACACGACAGGAGGCCCCGTGGCCGCACCGCCGCTGCCGACGCCCGATACCCAACACCTGAGCTACATCCACACCGACGCGGACCTGCCACCGGTCGCCATCATCGACCGCTCCCCCATCGGCACCAAGCACAAAATCTTCTTCGGCGTGATCGCCGTGCTCGGCGCGGTGGCCTGGGCGGTCATCGCCTTCGCTCGCGGCGAGACGGTCAACGCGGTGTGGTTCGTCGTTGCGGCGATCTGTACCTATGTCATCGGATACCGGTTCTACGCGCGGCTGATTGAGGCGAAGATCGTGCGTCCGCGCGACGATTACGCCACGCCCGCAGAGGTTTTCGACGACGGCACCGACTACGTGCCCACCGACCGGCGGGTGTTGTTCGGCCACCACTTCGCTGCGATCGCCGGGGCCGGACCGCTCGTCGGCCCGGTGCTTGCCACCCAGATGGGCTATCTGCCGTGCAGCATCTGGATCATCGTCGGCGCGGTATTCGCCGGCGGCGTGCAGGACTACCTGGTGCTGTGGATCTCCACCCGGCGCCGGGGCCGCTCGCTGGGCCAGATGGCCCGCGACGAGCTCGGTGCCGTCGGCGGCGCTGCCGCTCTGGTTGGGGCCTTCGTCATCATGGTGATCATCATCGCGGTGCTCGCGCTGGTGGTGGTGCGGGGACTGGCCCAAAGCCCGTGGGGTGTGTTCTCCATCGCCATGACCATTCCCATCGCCCTCTTCATGGGCTGTTATTTGCGGTTCCTGCGCCCCGGGCGGGTTGCGGAAGTATCGGTGATCGGCTTCGCGTTGCTGATGCTCGCCGTGGCTTCCGGCGACTTCGTCAGCGAAACGTCCTGGGGCGCATCGTGGTTGAACTTGTCACCGGTAACGGTGTCGTGGCTGATCGTCACCTATGGTTTCGTTGCGTCGGTGCTGCCGGTGTGGTTGCTTCTTGCGCCGCGCGATTACCTTTCGACGTTCATGAAGGTGGGCGCCATCGCCTTATTGGCGATCGGTATCTGTATTGCGCACCCGATCATGCACGCACCCGCGATCTCGCGGTTCGCCGCCAGTGGTGATGGACCGGTGTTCCCCGGCTCGCTATTTCCGTTTCTGTTCATCACCATTGCGTGCGGCGCGCTGTCGGGGTTCCATGCCCTGATCTCGTCGGGCACGACGCCGAAGCTGCTGGAGAAGGAAAGCCAGATG
>Ga0137412_10002014_pt1 | contig 15999 bp, 9 predicted proteins | sample CZODoug2_1_16fun_FD_122160 | JGI IMG/M metagenome (GOLD analysis project Ga0137412, IMG submission 122160) | Vadose zone soil fungal communities from Angelo Coast Range Reserve, California, USA - CZODoug2_1_16fungal (Hybrid Assembly) | ecosystem: Environmental > Terrestrial > Soil > Vadose zone...
TCCGGAGCACGACGGGCCAACCGCGCATCGCTGATGCTGCGGGACAAGAAGTGGTAGCCGAACTGCCGGGGTTCGAAGAAGTCGTGGTAGCGGCCGAAGTGTTCCCACCAGGCCAGGCTCGGCCGGGCCGAGTCCTGAATGGCCCGCACCGAGGGTTGCGCGGCGCTCTCGTAGGCCGCAAGCGCGGCCGGCAGGTCATGCTGATGCTCCGTCAGGGCGGTGGCCAGCGCCACCGCGTCCTCCATGGCCATCTTGGTGCCCGAGCCGACCGAGAAGTGTGCGGTGTGCACCGCGTCGCCGAGCAGCGCGACCGGCATCGGGTCCAGCGTGTGCCAGCGCAGCGTGCGTCGGGTACGAAAGTTCCCCCATCGGGAGTTGTTGACCACCAGCGACCGGCCGTCGATCTGCTCGGCGAACAACGCCTCGAGATAGCGCTTGGACTCCAGATCGCTGGGCCCGGCCGGTTGGTCGACGTCGAAACCGTCCAGTCCGGCGGCGCGCCAGGATGCCTCGTCGGTCTCCACGATGAACGTGGAACGGTCCTCGCTGATCGGATACCCGTGCACCGCGAACACGCCGTCCGGACCGCGTTCGTGGACGAACGTCAGTCCGTCGAAGAGATAGTCGGTGCCGAACCAGATGAACTTCGCGGTCGCGGTTTGCACGCTCTCCCCGAGGTTGTCGGCGAGCTCGCGGCGGATGGTGGAGCCGGTGCCGTCGGCGGCCACCACCAGGTCGTAGCCGCGCAGGTCGGCCAACCCCACCTCGGTGGAGAAGTGCAGCCGGGCGCCCACCTCCGCGGCCCGTTGCTGCATCAACGCGAGCAGCGTGTGCCGGACGACAGCGGCCATCCCGTTGCCGCCACAACGGATCCGCTCCCCCTTCAGCCGCACCTCGATGACGTCCCAGTGCCGCCCGTGGGTCTGCAATGCCTCACGAAGCACCGGGTCCGCGTCGTAGATGCCGGCCAGCGTGCGGTCGGAGAACACCACCCCGAAACCGAAGGTGTCCTGCGCGCGGTTGCGCTCGAACACGTCGACCTCGATGGCGGGATCGGCCCGTCGCAGCAAGGTGGCCAGGAACAGCCCGCCGGGTCCACCGCCGACCACCGCGACCCGCATCTCAGGCCTCCGGCACGCAGACGTTGCGACACTCGCCCACGCCCTCGACCCGGGTGACCAGCACGCTGCCCGCCGCCAGGTAGCGGGCCGGGGTGCGGGCGTGGCCCACCCCGCCGGGGGTGCCGGTGGCGATCAGGTCGCCGGGGACCAGGGTGATGATCCCGGAGATGTAGGCGACCAGCGCCGCCGGATCGAAGTGCAGGTCGGCGGTGTCGGCCTTCTGCACCACATCCCCGTCCACCGTGCAGGAGATCTCGCCGGGTTCGCCGTCAACCACCAGCCAGGGCCCCACCGGCGTGCTCCGCTCGAAGGTCTTGCCGGACAGCCATTGCACGGTGCGGAACTGAAAGTCCCGCGCGGTCACGTCGTTCACCACGGTGTAGCCGGCGATCGCGGCCCTGGCCTGCTCCGGGGTGGCGTGCCGCACCTCCGCGCCGATCACCACGCCCAGTTCGGCCTCCCAGTCCACCTCGGTCGAACCGGCCGGCAGCAGGACCGGGTCGAAGGCGCCCACCAGGGCACGGTGGTACTTGGCGAACAGCGTCGGGTACTGCGGCAGTTCGCGACCCATCTCCTGGATGTGGCTGCGGTAGTTCAACCCGACGCAGACGATCTTCTCCGGGCGGGGTACCACCGGCGCGTAGTCCAGGGTGCCCGGGTCGTGCCGGGGTCCGTCCGCCGCGGCCGCGATCCGCCGCCAGTCGGGCTGCTGCAGCAGCGCGCCGACATCGGCGTCACCGGTCTCCACCGCGGCGGTGTCGTCAACCCGCACCGCGCGGGTGCCGGTGGAGGTGCGGATGGTGGCGAGCTTCACGAGATCTCCTTGCGGGCCAGGCCCAGCGCCTCGAACACCGGGTCGTCGGAGAAGCGGAACGCATCGAGACCGTCGGCGCTCTCGATGCGCAGCGGGGCCCAGGACGGGACGGCGAACAGGTCACCGGTGCCGACCTCGTATCGCTCGGCGCCGACGCTCACCTGCCCGGTGCCGCTGAACACCTGCCAGACCGCGGAACCCGCGACCCGGCTGGTGACGGTGGACGCCCCTGCCTGCAAACGGTGCATCTCACACCGGATCGTGGATAGGCAGTCCCCACCGGTGGCCGGGTTGGTGAAGCGGACCGCGGCGTGGCCCGGCCCGGCGACGCCGGGGTAGCCGGCGTCCGCCAGTTCGAGCTGCGCCGCCAGGGCGGCGTCGGTGTGCGCCCAGCGGTACGCCATCAGCGGCGAGGACCTGGCCCGCGCACCCGAATCGGACATGCCGAGCGGGGCCAGGCCGGGGTGCCCCCACAAGCGCTCGTTGCGCGACACGGCCGGGGTCTGCCGGGTCGACAGTCGGTCCGGGCCGAACTCGAAGAAGCCGGCGTCGAGCTGGCGGACCAGCGGGATGTCCAGCCCGTCGATCCAGGCCATCGCATGGTCGGTGGTGTTGTGGTGCTCGTGGAAATGCATGCCCGGGGTGAGCAGCAGGTCGCCGCGGGTCATCGCGACCGGATCACCCTCGACGTTGGTCCAGACCCCTTCGCCCTCGACCACGAACCGGAACGCGGTCTGGGTGTGCCGGTGCGCGGGCGCCTCCTCCCGTGGCCCGAGGTACTGGATGGCGCACCACAGGGTCGGGGTCGCGTAGGCGGTGCCGGACAGGCCGGGGTTGGCCAGCGCGATCGCGCGGCGCTCACCGCCCCGGCCGACCGGCACCAGCTCGCCGGCGCGGGCCGCGAGCGGATAGAGCGTGGACCAGGGCCAGAGCATCGGCACCGCATCGGGCTGCGGGGTCTGCGGCATCAGCCCGGCCCGCTGCGTCCACAGCGGCGAGAGGTTCGCGGCGTCGAAAGCCTCGTACAACTCCTCCAGCCGTTCCTTCTCCGCGTCGCGGATCGGGGCGTCGCTCACGCGTGCATCTCCTCCTTGGCGGGCAGGCCGGCAGGTGACGTCGAGGTTGCCGGCCGCGGGACGAAACCGATGGCCAGCAGCCCGAGCGCGGCTACCGACGCGAACACGTAGAAATTCGACTCGAACCCGAAGCCCGCGTCCAGCATCCAGCCACCCAGTGTCGGGCCGAGGATCGCGCCGGCCCGGCCGATGCCCAGCGACCAGCCGAGCGCCGCGTTGCGGATCCGGGTCGGGTAGTGCGATCCCACGTAGCCGTTCACGATGATCTGGGTACCCACGCTGCCGAATCCGGCCACCGCGACGGCGAGGTAGAGCCAGCCCTGGTCCATCTTGTGGGTCAGCACGACCAGGCTCACCACGGCCGCACCGAAGGCCCCGACGCTGGCCCGCTTGGGACCGAACCGGTCGGCCAGCAGCGAGGCCGAGACCGCCCCGATGATCGCCCCGACGTTGAGCACGATGAGGAAGCTGAGCGCGTCGCCGAGGTCGTAGCCGGCCTTGCGCATCAGGTGCGGCAGCCAGGTGTTGAGCCCGTAGACCAGCAGCAGACCGCAGAAGCTGGCCGCGCCGAACAGCACGGTCGCCACCACCACGTTCGGCTGGAACAGCGCCCGCGGGCCGGCCTTGTCCATGGTCGCGGTGTGCTCGCGCCGCAGCGCCTCGAAGTCCAGGCCGTGCTGCTGCGCGACCGCGCGCGCCTCCTCGGTCCGGGCGCGGGAGAGCAGGTAGCCCGGCGACTCGGGCAGGTAGCGCCAGGCGATCGGGAGCACCAGCACCAGCGGTGCCGCCCCGAGCGCGAACAGCGGGCGCCAGCCGTGCTCGGCGAGCAGCCCACGCGCCAGCGACGCGGCCAGCACGCCACCGACCGGGTACCCGGCGAACATCAGCGCGTTGTAGAGCTGGCGGCGCTCGCGCGGGGCGTACTCCATGGTCAGCGCGATCGAGCTCGGGATCACGCCGCCGAGTCCGAGCCCAGCGACAAACCGCAACGCGGTCAGCGAGCCCGGGTTGGGCGCCGCCGAGCAGGCCATCATCGCCACCGAGAACCAGGTGATGCCGATCAGCACGATCTGCCGCCGGCCGAGCCGCTCGGTCAGCGCGCCGGAGCTGAGGGCGCCCAGCAGCATCCCGAACAGGGTCCAGCTCGCGATGCCGCCGACCCGGGAGGGCGTGAGGTGCCAGTCCGGTTCGGCAAGCAGCTTCGGTACCGAAGCGCCGTAGACGATCAGGTCGTAGCCGTCGAAGACCACGACGAAGAAGCAGATGGCGACCACGGTGAGGCCGGAACGGCGCGGGGGCGCCGTCGCGGCGGGTGAGTCCAGTGAGTTCGGTGAGTCCTGTGCGTGCACGTCCGTCACGCTCCCTCGACATCAACCCCGGCGGAGCCGGGTGAGAGCAATGTAGAACAGTTCTACGACGAACGGCTATGACTTGTAACGCTTTATCTCAGGTCCGCGACCCGTCCGTTCGCCAGGCCGGCACCGATCAACTCGTCCACGTACTCCTCGGCGGGGGCCCGTAGCAGGCTGTGCGCCTCCAGGAACACCTGGTGCGCGACCCGACCCGACCAGCCCTCGGGCAACAGCTCCGGCGGCAGGTCCGGGTCACGGAACGGGAAGAGGCGGTAATCGTGGATGAGTTGCATGCGCTCGACCAGCGCACCGCAACCGGTGAGCTCGCCGCGGCGATAGCCCGCCAGCCGGGGCCGGTAGCGCTCGAGCAGCTCGACGTAATCCCGGTCCAGTTCCGCCAAATTCCAACACCGGTTGGCGATGTCGCGATCCCACTCCGCGCCGTCAGAGCGACTGTGGAAGGCGTCCACCCGGGCGTTGGGCAGGTCCGCGACCTCGAGGCGCACTGCCTGCGTGCGGTCGTGCGGGCTCACCCACACCGAGGCGGACAGCGGCCCGAAACCCAACCAGGCAAGCTTTTTCCGCAGCCGTTCGCGCAACGCCCGATCGGTCTCCGGTACTGAGTAGATGACCATGTGCCACAGGCCGTCCCAGGGCCCGGGGGCACGCTCGAAGATCCGCGTGCGGCCCTCGTCGAGCAGCTGCCAGGCGGCCGGCGTCAACTGGTAGGTGGTCTCCCGTCCGGTGCGGACGCTGTCCAGCCAGCCCTCCTTGCGCAACCGGGTGACCACCACCCGCACGGTGGTCTCGGGGACCTCGAAGGCCTCCATCAGGGCGACCAGGACACGCAACCGGACGACCCCGTCGCGGTAGCGGAGGTAGTCGCCGAACAGGTCGAAGACCACCGACCGCGCCTTCATCGACCCCTCCCGTCCGACCCCGAACACGAGCTTAGGGGTCGGCCGATGCGACGGCCCCGCCGATCGGCGGCGTTTCTGCATTGCCGCCCGGCAACGGATTCGGACTGTTCGGTGGGAAGCGCATCGGTGGCAATTCGTGCAGCGGCGGCTGCGGCACCTGCGCGCAACACTCCTGCGGGAACGGAGCGCCGACGAACGGGCCCGCCCCCCGGTTGGTGCCCAGTGGACCGGGGTCGGGTGCCGCGGTGGCGGTGCTTGCATAGCCCTGCCCGCCGCCGGTCGCGAAGGTGCGCGAGCCGCAGCCGAGCATCCGTACCGTCAACGGCCCGTCGGAGTGCACGTTGAGCACGGCGTTGCAGGACACCCCGGCGCGCTTCGGGTCGACGGATATCAGCGAGATGTTGGTGGCGGTGATGTCCAGCGCGTCGGCCCGCGCGCCGCTACCGAGGGCGCCGAGGTGGCGGTACTCCCGCAGGTACGGGTTCATCGGACTGAAGGTGCCCTGCTCCGAGCCGATTGCGGTCTGCTTGACCGGCACCGCCGGGTCGGTCAGGCCGCGCCCGTGCGAAACCACGTCGATGGTGCCGAGCGCCGCGGACCGGGTACGGACACCGGAGACCCAGTAGGCCTTGTCGCCGACCAGACCCGATGCGGGGTCGTCCATCATCGGGTTGCGCACGTAGGTGACATGGTGCGGGTTGACCGCGCGGGGCGCGTCGCCGAGCCAGCGGGTAGCCATCTCCCACAGCCCGCCCTTGCACATGACCAAGTGCTCGCTGGCAGCGCCGGCCCAGCTGACAAACTCGTAGTCGTAGTCGCCGGCGGCGTACGCGTCAGCCCGCTGCCGGGTGATGTTGTACGGGATGAAGTCGTTCGTCGTCCCGGCCCACTCCATCACCGGCTGGTTGCGCCGGCTCGGCAATAGTGGGATGAGTTTGGATCCCGCCTCGTGCGCGGTGATGTTGTCCACCGGCAGGGTGTCACCGATCCCATTGAGCCCCGGGAAGCTCGGCGCCACGTCCAGGCCGTCGCAGATGAAGGCCTTGTTGAACACGTCGGGGAACTGCAGGGCGAGTTTGTTCGCGCCGTAGGCGCCACTGGAGAACCCGCTCATCGTGGTGCGCTCGGTGTCCAGCGGGTAGTTGCGGCGCGCGTCCGCGATCGCCTCGAACACGCTGGCGCCCGAGGCGCCGTAGAACCAGGCGTCGTTGCCGCGCGCATCCACGTCGATGACCATCGTGGGGTTGCCGGGGCGGTTGGCGAAGACCTGGTAGAGGTCGTTCTTCTCGGCGACGTCGTCGCCAGGGCGCAGCGCGTAGCCGTTGGTCCAGACCAGCGATGGATATCCCTGAGCGGGTGCCTTCGCGTCGGGGATGTAGACCATGTAGCGCTGCATCCTCCCGGGCAGGTCGGGAATGCAGTCGTCCCGGCAGGGCCAGCCGGCCTGCATGCTCGGACGGCCGGTGCTGCCCGCGCCGGTGCCGCTCTGCGGGCCGCCCTGTTGGGTGGCCGCGAAGCCCGGCGGGCCGCCCGGGTCGGAGGGCAGTCGGCGGCCCTGGGCCGGCTCGGTGTGACTGGCGAAGACCCGGGTCACATACCCCGAGGTCGGGATCCCGCTGTCGTCGCGGACCTTCTTTGCGAGCTTGGTGAAGTCAACGTCGGCGTGCAAGTCGCTGAGGTCACCGTGGGCGATCGCGAGCTTCTGCTGCGCGTCGCGGTACGGCGCCTCGAATGGCTCGTGGAAGCGGAAGGCGGTGTCGAAGAACGCCGAGGGTGTCGGATCGCCCTGGATAGCGCCGCCCGGGTGGGTGGCGTCCGCGCTCGCCTGCGGCAGAAGGTAGGCGTCGTTCGCCTTGTCCCACAGGCCCGCGGCCAGCGCCATCCGGACGGACCGTCCGGCCGGGTCGAAGGCGGCGTGCGGTACCCGGATCTCAATCTGACGCCGCGTCTGATCCACACGCACCGCGGGCTTGTCGGCCAGGGCCTGGCCGCTCGCGGCGTCGGTGATGTCGCCCTCGGTGCCGTGCACGGTGACGAATCGCTCGGCGGGCATGACGGTGTTCGCGCCGTGCGGCGCGGGCAGGGGCTTCGAGGAGTCGCCGAGGGCAAGGGTGAGCCCAACCAGGCTGGGGTCGGTCATCGTGTTCATCGTGACCCGGAACGCCGTCGCGCTCTTCAGCGGCTTGACCCGCACCTCGAGGATGTCGGCGGCGTTGCGCCGGTAGGCGGGGTCCTCGGGGTAGGTGTAGTTGCGGAAGATCCAGTCGTAGAACCAGCGGTACTGAACGCCGCCGCCCTCGTCGTCATACACACAGCCCTGGTGCACGTACTCCCCGGCCCGATAGGCGCTGGCCATGCACACCCCGATGGGCTCGGCATGCCAGATGCCGGTGTTCTCCAACTGCGGAGCACGCGCGGGGCCGGCGTGCAGTACGGCGGGACCGGCCAGGTTGGCCGTGCGAGCGATGGGCTGCGTGGTGCCGGCGACGGCGTTCGGGGTTCCGAGGCCGACCCCGAGCGTCAGCCCCAGCAGGACGATGCCGAGTCGACGGGATCTGCGCATGCGCCAGAACGTAACGCCAATGTTCCATTTTTTCAACGCTCGTACGAATCTCGTCACTTATTTTGGCCTGTCCACCCCCGGTGTTCCGCAGTGCACCGATCTGGTCCACGCTGGTTCCCGATCTGCAGCGAGCGACGGAGGTGCCTCCATGCGCTACAACCTCGGTTCCGGCGAAATCCCGCAGGCCTGGTTCAACGTGGCCCCACATTTACCCGAGCCCTTGGCCCCGCCGCTGCACCCGGGCACCGGCGAACCCGTCGGCCCGGACGACCTGGCGCCGCTGTTCCCGATGGCGGTGATCGGCCAGGAGATGTCCGCCGACCCGTGGATCGACATCCCGGAAGAGGTCCTCGACGTACTCGCGCTGTGGCGGCCCACCCCGCTGGTGCGGGCGCGGCGCCTGGAGCGGGCGTTGGACACCCCGGCGCGGATTTACTACAAGGACGAGTCGGTCTCCCCGGCCGGCTCGCACAAGCCCAACACCGCGGTGGCGCAGGCGTTCTACAACAGGGCCGAGGGCACGCGACGGATCGCCACCGAGACCGGCGCCGGGCAGTGGGGCAGCGCGATGTCCTTCGCCGGGCAACTGTTCGGGCTGGACGTGCAGGTCTACATGGTCGCCGCATCCTTCCACCAGAAGCCGTACCGCAAGGTGCTGATGGAGACCTGGGGTGGTCAGGTCGTACCGTCGCCATCGGACCGCACCAACGCCGGGCGCGCAGTGCTGGCCCGCGACCCGGAATGCACCGGGTCGCTGGGCATCGCGATCTCCGAGGCGGTGGAGGACGCGGTCTCCCGGGAGGACACCCACTACTCGTTGGGTTCGGTGCTCAACCATGTGTTGCTGCACCAGACGGTGATCGGGCTGGAGGCCAAGCAACAACTGGCGCAGGCCGGGGAGCGCCTGCCGGACGTGGTGATCGGCTCCTGCGGCGGCGGCTCGAACCTGGGCGGCATCGCATTGCCGTTCGTGCCGCACCACGACGACGGGGTGCGGCTGCTGGCCGTGGAGCCATCGTCGTGCCCGACGTTGACCGCGGGCCGTTACGAGTACGACTTCGGCGACGAGGCGGGCATGACCCCGAAGATCCTCATGTACACCCTGGGCCACGACTTCATCCCGGCGCCGATCCACGCCGGCGGACTGCGCTACCACGGCGATTCGCCGATCATCTCCAACCTGGTGAAGAACGGCTGGATGGACGCCGTCGCCTACCCGCAGGGCAAGGTGTTCGAGGCCGCGGTGCAATTCGCCCGCACCGAGGGCTCGGTGCCCGCTCCGGAGACCGCGCACGCGATCCGCGCCGCGATCGATGAGGCGCTGGCGGCCAAGGAGACCGGTGAGGAGAAGGTGATCCTGTTCAACTACTCCGGCCACGGCATGCTGGACCTCGGCGCCTACGACGACTACCTGAACGGCCGGCTCACCGACGCTTAGTTGTCACTGACCCAAGGACACGATGACCGGGCACAACGAGCGGGTGCGCGGCGCGCTGATCGTCGGCGCGCTCGGGGTGGTCTTCGGGGACATCGGGACCAGCCCGATCTACACCGTACAGACCATCTTCTCCCCGGACGACCCGCACCCGGTCACCGCGACGACCACCAGCGTCTACGGGCTGGTGTCGCTGATCGTCTGGTCGGTCACCCTCGTCGTCACGGTGACGTACGTGCTGCTGGTGACCCGGGCGGACAACAACGGCGAGGGCGGCATCATGGCCCTGATCACGCTGATCCGGCGCCGCGGAGTACCGGGCGGGCGGCACACCAAGTACATCCTGGCCTCCCTCGGCGTCTTCGGCGCGGCGTTGTTCTTCGGCGACAGCATGATCACTCCGGCGATCTCGGTGCTGTCCGCCGTTGAGGGCGTCAAGGTGGTGCAGCCTTCCCTGCATGAATGGGTGGTGCCGATCACCGTGGTCATCATCGTGATTCTGTTCGCCTCGCAGCGATTCGGCTCCGCTGCCGTCGGGCGGCTGTTCGGCCCGGTGATGCTCGTCTGGTTCGCGGCGATCGGCGCCTGCGGCATCAACGGCATCCGGTACGAACCAGAGGTGCTCAAGGCGCTGTCCCCGACCTATGCGCTGGGATATCTGTTCGGCCACTTCGGGACCGCGTTCTTCGCCCTCGCGACAGTGGTGCTGGCCATCACCGGCGCGGAGGCGCTGTACGCCGACATGGGCCACTTCGGCCGGCCGGCGATCACCCGGGGCTGGCTCGGGCTGGTGTTCCCGGCCTGCGTGCTCAGCTACCTCGGCCAGGCCGCGCTCGTACTGCACGACCCGGAGTCGCTGCGCAGCCCGTTCTTCCTGTTGGTGCCGCACGTCTTGAGGCTCGGCATGGTCGTGCTGGCCACCGCTGCCACGGTGATCGCTTCCCAGTCGGTAATCAGCGGGGCGTTCTCGGTGACCCATCAAGCCATCCAACTCGGCTACCTGCCTCGACTGCGGATCAACCACACCTCGTCGAAGACGATCGGTCAGGTGTACGTACCGCTGGTCAACTGGACCCTGATGTTCGCCGTGGTGACCTTGGTGGTCACCTTCGGCAGCTCGGCGTCCTTGGCGTTCGCGTACGGGATGGCGGCGACCGGCACGATCACCATCACCACCCTGCTCTTCCTCTACCTCGCGCGGCAGCAGCGGGGGTGGCCGCTGTGGGTGGTGCTCACCGTCGGCGGGACGATGCTGTCGCTGGAACTGCTGTTCCTCGGCGCCAATCTGACCAAGCTGATCCATGGCGCTTGGCTGCCGCTGCTTATCGGGGTGGTCTTGTTCACCGTGATGACCACCTGGCAGCGCGGGCGCGCGCTGGTCACCGCCCACCGCCAGGCGATGGAGGGGCCGCTGCAGGGGTTCGTCGACGACCTGCACCGCGACGGACGGGGGGTCCGCCGGGTCCCCGGCACGGCGATTTTCCTCAACCGCGGCAAGGAGACAACGCCCCTGGCGCTGCGCGCCAACGTCCAGCACAACCATGTCCTGCACCAGCAGGTGGTGATCCTCTCGGTGCAGACCGACACCGTGCCCTACGTGCCCGACGCGGACCGGATCGTGGTCGACGCGTTGGGTCACGACGACGGGATCATCCACGTCACCGCGACGGTCGGGTACGCGGAGGCCACGGACGTTCCGCGCATCCTGGCGCTGGTGGCCGCGCGCGACCCCGAGGGCACCCTGGACCTACGCCGCCCGTCGTACTTCCTGTCCACCATCGACCTGTCCATCGACCCGGCAGGCCCGCTGCCGGCCTGGCGACAGCGGCTGTTCCTGGCCACCTCTCAGTTGACCGCGGACGCTGCGGAGTCCTTCGGGTTGCCCCTCGATCAGACGATTATCATCGGTTCGCGGATCACGGTCTGACCGAGAGTCAGCGCGCCCGTCACCCGGCGGCGCGCGCCGCTTGCTTGATCAGGTCGGCGACAGCGGCGGGCTGCGAGACGTAGACGGCGTGGCTGCCCGCGACCTCGGCGACCGTGGCCCCGGCGCGCTCGGCCATCATCCGCTGCGCGGGCGGCGGGATCATGTGGTCGTCGGACGCCACCAGGTACCAGCTCGGCTTGGTCCGCCACGCGGGTTCGGTCACCGCGCCGCCGACGGCGTCGAGGCCCCAGGGGGTCTGCGCGTCGGCCAGGAACGCGGCCTGCGCGGCCGGCAGGTCGGCAGCGAAGGACGCGGCGAACCTCTCCCGGTCCAGGAAGAGGAAGCCGTCGCGGGGCGGCAGGATCGGGGGCACCGGCGCGCCCGGCGGCGGGTCGGCGATCAGGCTGCCGACCGACTCACCCTTGTCCGGGGCGAACGCGGCGATGTAAGCGAGCCCGGCGACGTTGCGGTGCGATCCGGACTCGGTGATCACCACGCCGCCGTAGGAGTGGCCGACCAGGATGGCCGGGCCGTCCAACTGGTCGAGGATCAGCTCGGTCGCGGCCACGTCGCCGTCGAGGGAGATCGTCGGGTTCTGCACGATGCGGACGTTGAAGCCGTCGCGGGTCAACAGGCCGTGGACGCCCTCCCAGCCGGAGCCGTCGACGAATCCGCCATGGACGAGGACGACGTTCTTGATCTCGGACATCTGTGGCCTTCCTGGTGCCTGCCGGTCTCGGGGGTGAGACGGGGCTGAGTACCAGAACTTTGGCCCGCCACCCCTAGCCGGGGCATCCGTCAGGTGACGATGTCGGATGGCGTACGTCATCCGCGGGTACGTAGCCGCCTTACGTATCCCCGCCGAGCGCTGCCGCGAGCTCACCGCGGGCAGTGATCCCGAGCTTCGGGAACACCCGATACAGATGGGTGCTGATCGTGCGGTGGGACAGGTAGAGGCGCTGCCCGATCTCGCGATTGGACAGCCCGGCCGCCGCGAGCTGTGCGATCTGCAGTTCCTGCGCGGTCAGGTCATCGCGGGCCGCACGGTCCCGGCGACGGCTGCTCTCCCCCGATGCCCGCAGCTCCGACCGGGCCTGATCCCCCCACGGGGTGGCGCCCATGCCGTCGAAGAGGTCCCGCGCCGTGCGCAGCGGGGCCCGCGACTCCGCCACGCGGCGCTGGCGGCGCAGCCATCGGCCGTGGCCGAGCAACAGCCGGGCACGCCAGAACGGCCAGCCCGTCAGGTCCGCGCCGAGGGCCTCGTCGAACCGGGCGCCCGCCTCGACCCCGTCGACGGCGAGCAGCGCGCGGGCGTGCCGCAGGTTGATGGCCACCCACTCGGACGGCCTCTCGCCGACCATGCGTTCAACCCGGGACAGTCGTTCCAACCCGATGTCGGCGCGACCCGCGTACGCCGCGGCCTCGGCGAGGTCGCCGATGCTCATGCAGGCGAACTGCAGGTGGTGCGCCGGGTCGCCGCGGTCGAACAGGCGGTCGGCCACCCGCAACGCCTCGTCGTATTGGCCCTGCGCCAAGGCGGAGAGCACCGGCCCGGACTGCGCGAGCGCGACGAGGTGCGACGCCCCGAGTGGACCCGCGAGCTGTTCCACCCGGGCAGTCGACTGCTCGGTGATCGCCGGGTCACCGCGCACGGCCGCGATCAACGCTACGGCGGTCTCGGCGGTGGCCACGCGGATCGGTTGGTCGAGTTCGGTCGCGAGCTGCCGGGCCTCGTCGGCGGCCGGGATGGCGATGTCCCAGTTCGGCAGGCGAGCGGCCAGGATGGCCTGGGTTGCCAGCAGGTGGGGCAGGGCGCCGAGGCGCCCCTCGGACCGGGCCCGTTCCGCGGCGGCGACGAAGAAGCCCAACGCCTCGTGGAAGGCCCCGGTGACGATGCCCGCCGAGCCCAGGTAGCCCGCGGCTTCCGCGCTGCCCGGGTCGCCGGCGGCGGCGGCATGCAGGCAATCGGCGACGCGCCCCGCGTTGACCAAGGGGTCGGCGTAGGCGTGGATGGAAACCAGCCGGGGATCCCCGGCGGTCGGGGCCCCGGCTCGGTTCGCGGCGTCCACGACGATGCGACGGGTGTCCGGCCCGGGGCGGCTCGACCACCAGGTGCGGGCCGCGGTGATCCACAGCAGGTTGTGGTGCAGGTCTCGCTCCCCGGCGGCGCCGGCCTCCTCCGCGGTGGCAATCAGGGCAGCAACCCGGGCGTGGTCGGCGTACGCGCGTACGTCCAGCAGCTCGCCGAGGTACCGGGCGCGCGCCCGCGCCAGCGGCACCAACTCCAGCCGCTCGAGCTCGGTCAGCAGCTTCGCCACGAGGTCCGAGCGGCCGCGTTGATACGCCAACTCCGCGGCCGCGAACATGCGGCGCGGCCGCTGAGCGGGGGCACTCAACTCCACCGCACGCAGCAGGGCGGTCAGCGCGACGTCGAGGGCACCGCGCCGCTCGGCCCGGGCCCCGGCCTCCTCCAACTCCTCCGCGACGTCCTCGCGCGGGCCGACGATCAACGCGGCCCGATGCCAGACGCGGCGGTCGGGGACGTCGCGCAGCACCTCGGCCAGCTCGTCGTGGATGCGCCGGCTGTCCGCCAGTCCGGTGCGCTGTCGCACCGCCGACCGGATCAGCGGGTGACGGAAGCGGACCGCGTCACCGTCGAGCACCAGGATCGCTGAACGCACGGCCGACTCGAGCGCGTCGAGCGGGACCGGCCGCCCGGCGATCCGGCTTGCCGCGTCGACCACCTCACCCGCGGCGCCCTCCCGGGACAAGGCCGCGACCTGGACCAACAGCCGGGCGTCGTCGTCGAGCTCCCACACCCGAGCGGCGAAGGCCCGCTCCAACCGGTCCGTGAGGGACAGTGACGTTCCGTCAGCAACACTGACCGGGAGTTCGGTCAGCGCCAACGGGTTCCCGCCGGCTTCCTCCAACAGCGCGTCGCGCAGCGCCGGGGCCAGCTCCGGCGCGACCGAGTCGAGGAGCTCCCGCGCCGCTCCGGGAGCGAGGCCGCTCACGTCCAGTTCGGGTAGCCCGACATCCACCAACGGTGACGGGTAGCCCGCGCGCGCCCCGGCCAGCAGCACGACCGGATCGGATTGCAGCCGCCGCGCGATGAACGCCAGCGCCTCGCACGACGTGCGGTCCAGCCACTGGACGTCGTCGACGACGAGCAACAGGGGGGCGGTCGTGGCCACCTCGCAGAGCAGGTCCAACGCCGCCATCGCGACGCGAAACAGCTCCGGCGCCGGTCCGTCCCGAAGGCCGAAAGCGACCTCGAGAAAGCCGCGCTGGATCTCCGGCAATTGCTGCGCGTTGGACCGCACGGGCCGCAGCAGTTGGTGCAGGCCCGCGTAAGCGAGGTGGGCCTCGGACTGGACCCCGGACGCGCTCAGCAACGTGAACCCGCGGTCCCGGGCCAGCGTTGTCGCCTCGGCCAGCAGCCGCGACTTCCCGACCCCCGGCTCGCCTCGAAGGACCAGCGTGCCGCCGCCGGTCTTGGCCCCGTCGAGCAGCGCGGTCAGCAGCGACACCTCGCCGCCCCGACCGACCAGCGGCGGCGCATTCGACATGGGGAGAACCTAGCTAGCCCCCGTCGAAGGCGCGCAGGATGGCCGCGGTGGTACCCGCGTCGAACGCGGTTGCCCCGAAGCCGGGCAGCGTGTCCCGACCCAACCGGGTGGCGCAGAACGCATCGGCCACCGCGGGTTCGGCGTGCCTGCAGAGCAGGGAGGCCTGCAACGCCAGCGCCAACAGCGTGGTGCCCGCGCGACCGCCCGGCCACGCGCCACTGCTCGGCTGCATGGCGTCCAACGCGGTGATGGTTCGGTCCAAGTCCGGGTGGGCACCGGCGGCCAGGCAGATCTCGTCGAGCACCACGCGGTGGATCTTGGGTTCGCGCAGCATGGCCCGGTCCACGTCCATGGTCATCATGGCCGAAGTGCCCTCCCAGATGGCGTTGAGCGGTGCCTCGCGGTAGAGCCGGGCCATCGGCTGTTCCTCGACGTAACCGTTACCACCGAGGCATTCCAGCGCCTCGGCGACCACCAACGACACCCGCTTGCAGTTCCAGAACTTGGCCACCGGGGTGAGCACCCGCAGCAGCAGGCCCTCGGTCTCATCCTCGGCATCGGCGCAGCCGGCCAGTCGGAACGCCAGTCGCGTGGCACCCTGCCAGTCCAGCACCAGGTCGGCCAGCACCCGGGCCATCTCCGGATGCTCGACCAGTGGCTTGCCGAACGAGGTGCGGTGTTGCGCGTGGTGCAGAGCCAACGCGATCGCTTGCCGTTCCAGGCCGGCCGAGCCGATGGCGAAGTCCAGTCGGGTGAAGTGCGAGGAACCCAGGATGGTGTTGATGCCCCGGCCCTCCTCCCCCAGCAGGTAGCCGAGTGCACCGTGGAACTCGACCTCGGAGGAGGCGTTGGAGCGGTTCCCGCACTTGTCCTTGAGTCGTTGGAAGTGCAGCCGGTTGCGGGTGCCGTCCTCCAGGATCCGCGGCAGGAAGAAGCAGGACAGGCCGCGCGCGGTACCGGCCAGGGAGAAGAATCCGTCGCTCATCGGCGCCGAACAGAACCATTTGTGACCGGTGATCAGATACTCCGCACCGGTTCCGGGGGCGCTCACCGGCACGGCGGTGGTGACCGTGGCGCGCAGGTCGGACCCGCCCTGCTTCTCGGTCATCCCGTAGCCGATGGTGGCCGCGGACTTCTGGCTCACCGGTACCTGGCGCGGGTCGTATCCGAAGGCCATCACCTTCTCGGCCCAGCCGTCCGGCGCACCGGGCAGGCGCAGGCC
>Ga0137412_10002015_pt1 | contig 15992 bp, 15 predicted proteins | sample CZODoug2_1_16fun_FD_122160 | JGI IMG/M metagenome (GOLD analysis project Ga0137412, IMG submission 122160) | Vadose zone soil fungal communities from Angelo Coast Range Reserve, California, USA - CZODoug2_1_16fungal (Hybrid Assembly) | ecosystem: Environmental > Terrestrial > Soil > Vadose zone...
GGTTCTACGCGCAAGGGTTCGAGTCGCTCGCGGCGCTGGTTTTTACGACCACCGTGGTCGCTCCGTTGCTGCAGATCGTCACGCTCCTGTACGTATTGATTCCGGTGCGCCAAAGACGCCGCGCGTTCGGTGAGATTACCGTGCTTCGACTGCTCATGCGGGTACGAACCTGGAATTTCATGGAAGTGTTCATGTTGGGCGCCATCGTCGCGCTGGTGCGCCTGTCGAATTTCGCGCACATCGCGCCGGGAATTGCCCTGTGGTCGTGCGCCCTGCTCATGCTCTGTCTGTCCGCGCTGTCCGTCATCACCTCCCCCGAGCAGTTATGGCGATGGGTCGAGAGGAGCCGAGAATGACCGGCCCCGCCACCGGCCGCAGCCTCGGACTGCTCGTCTGCCTCGATTGCCGTGCGACGGTGCGCGGCGTGCGGGCGGCGCACCTGCGCTGCCCCCGCTGCCACGCAGCTCTGCACGAACGCAAGCCGCACAGCCTCGCCCTCACGGCCGTGCTGGTGGTGAGCGCCGCCGTGCTCTATATCCCGGCGAACCTCCTGCCAGTCATGATCACCCGGACGATCTTCGACGACGAACCCGATACGATCATGAGCGGAGTCCTGGTATTGCTGCACTCCGGATCCTGGCCGATCGCCCTGCTGGTGTTCATTGCCAGCATCGTCGTACCCCTGTTGAAGATTCTCGCGTTGGGGGTGTTGCTGTTTACCGTCTGGCGCGGTTCGCCCCGCCGCCGTTTGCAACGCAGTGAGCTCTATCGGATGGTAGAATTCATCGGACGATGGTCGATGCTCGATATTTACGCCGTGTCACTCCTGGCCACCTTGGTGCAGGTCCAATCCTTTGCGCAGGTCATCGTCGGCTGGGGCGCATGGGCCTTCGCCGCCGTGGTGGTCCTGACGCTGCTGGCGGCGCGGACCTTCGACGAGCGGCTCTTATGGGATACGCCGCAGCATGACTGAGCCCACGAATCCCGGCTTGGATGAGCTTCCTTCGGCCGTGCCCGCGCGTTCGCGATGGTCGCGGCTGCCGCTGATTTGGATTCTGCCCGTGGTGGTGATTCTGGCCGGCGCCTTCGTCGTGATCCATGAATTGGTCGTGCAGGGAACCAGCATCGAAATTCGTTTCCACAACGCCGAAGACCTCGAAGCGAACAAGACCAAGATCCGCTACAAGGAGGTCGAGATCGGTGATGTGCGCGACATTCACGTGTCCAAGGATCGCAAGGAGGTCATCGTGACCGCGTTGATTCACCGCGACGCGAGCGAGTATCTGGTGGAAGACACCCGCTTTTGGGTGGTGCGCCCGCGTGTCTCGGCCGCGGGAATCACGGGGTTGGGGACGCTGGTGTCCGGCGCCTACATCAGCATCGATGTGGGTGGATCGGCGACCGGCAGCAAGCACTTCGTCGGCCTAGAAGTACCCCCGATCGTCACCTCGGATACGCCGGGGCACAAATTCGTGCTGCATACCGACGATTTGGGCTCGTTGGGGATCGGCTCCCCGGTCCTCTATAGGCACATCACCGCCGGTCAGGTGGTGGCCTATGCGCTCGACCCGGGCGGCGCGGGCGTCACGCTCACCATCTTCGTCAATGCACCGTTTGACGCCTATGTCACCGGCGGGACGCGGTTCTGGCAGGCAAGCGGCATCGACATGTCCATCAATTCCGACGGGGTCAAGTTGCGTACGGAATCATTGACCTCCATCCTTCAGGGCGGCGTGGCGTTTCAGGCGCTCCCGGGCAGCGCCACGGCACCCGCCGCGAACGATGCGGCGTTCACTCTGTTTCCAGACGAAGAGCGCGCCATGCGCCCGATCGAAACGGAGATCCGGTCTTTCGTCATGTACTTCAAGGGTTCGCTGCGCGGTCTGTCGCCGGGCGCGTCGGTCGAACTGCACGGCATCGAGGTGGGTGAAGTCAAAAGCGTGGACGTGGAGTACGATCGGGACGCCGGTGCTCTGCGATTTCCCGTTGCCGTGGATCTCTATCCGCAGCGCATACGCGGACGCAAGGGGGGCGGCGCGCAGGCCCCCGCCGCCCAGGATGATCCGGCCGCGTCCAGTCCCGCTGCGTCCAGCCGGAGGTTGGTCGACAGCCTGGTGGCGCACGGGCTTCGGGCCGAACTGAAATCGGCCAACTTGCTGACCGGACAGAAATACGTGGATCTGGATATGCATGCGGAAGCGCCGGCCGAGAAGGTCTGGTGGACTGAACAGCCGTTCGTGTTTCCGACCGTGTCCAACGGGCTCGACGAAATCCAGGATTCCATGGGGAACATCGCACGAAAGCTGAGTAAGGTCCCCTTCGATCAGATCTCCTACCGGCTGCTCTCCACCATGACGAGCCTCGAACAGACCTTGAAGAGCACCGATCAATTGATGCGGCATGTCGACGGCAGCATCGCACCGCAGGTGGAGGCCACACTGGCCGAAGCGCAGGCCGCCATGAAAAACGCGAAGGATCTATTGGCGCAGGACGCGCCCTTGCAGAGCGATCTCGGCGCGACGCTGCTGCAATTGTCGCGGGCCGCGAAATCGGTCACCGCATTGGTCGACTACCTGGAGCGCCATCCGGAGTCCCTGTTGCGCGGCAAGCCGGGAGATCCGCCGTGAAATCACTGTTGACGGCCGTGTGCTGCCTGGCCCTGCTCTGTGCCTGTGCGTCGAGACGGCCGGATCATTTTTATATTCTGAGCGCGCAGCCGCCGGGCGCGAGCGAAGCGAGGACGCTGCCCGCTACGCAGGTGACGCTCCGGGTGACGCTGCCATCGCTGGTGGATCGCTCCGAAATGATACTCAACACCACGGCGAACGGAATCACCGTGCTGGAGCATGAACGCTGGGCCGCTCCCCTCGCCGATCTGGTGACTCAAGCCCTGGGCCGGGACCTCGAACGGCGCCGCAGCGATGTGCTGGTCGTCGCTGGCGTCGGCCGCACGGGCACTGCCGCCGTCGCGGTGACGGTGGATCTGGTGCAGGTGACGGTGCGCAAGGGCGAACGTGCAAGTATCGAGGCACATTGGCGAATTCTCGATACGCGCACCGGCGCCGATTCGGTCGGCAGCGACGTATTCAGCGCACCCGTGGGGCGGGAAGACTACGCAGGGGTGCCGCAAGCGTTGAGTGAATGTCTCGGACTGCTCGCGGACCGGTTGATGGGGCAGATCGCGCGGATCGGTTGAGGCGGATGCGGCAGGTTGAATGGGCTTGCGGCGCAGCGCCCCTCAACCGCACGCGGACGCATCGATTGCTCGAAACGTCCGCGTGCGCCAACCTAAGAAAGCACTACGGCTGGATCGCCACGTCGTTGTGGACCGAGGTGACGCCCTCGGTGCTCTTGGCAATCATGGTCGCCAAATCTACCGCGTCCTGGGTGGGAGCGCGTCCACTCAGCCAGACGACGCCATTCTCGTCCGTATCGACCTTGATCCGGGTCAATGTGCTCATGTGCTTCGCCGCCAATTTCGTCTTCACCTTCGTGGTGATTACCGAATCCTTGACAACGTGGTGGGACGCTTCGGGCGCCGTCCCTGCTTCGTCGGCGAGCACCATCGGCGCACACGCGACACCGGCCGTGAGCATGCTAGCTAGTATGATGTGTTTCATTATTTTCTCCTTACTTCTGCAAGCGGTATGTAATAGCCTCGTCGGCTTCGAAATCTTCGGCTCACAGCGTGACTCAACGCAGCTGCGGCATCTGTAGGCGGGGCGCCAGCGGCTCATGTAGGCGGGTAACGGAGGCCATGCCGGTCATATCCCACACGCTCACAGGCCCCGTTTGGCGGCCGCGGCGGCGCTGGGCCGCTCGCCCATCGCGCTCGCGCCCCGGACCTCGTGTTCGGGCATCGACAACAGCCGAGCGGTATTCACGAGCGCCATGTGCGTCAACGCCTGGGGGAAATTTCCCAGCATGCGCTTCGCTCGTGCATCATATTCTTCGGCAAACAACCCGACGTCATTGCTCAACGAAAGAAGCCGCTCGAACAGCGCCTCACTTTCCTGACGGCGCCCCGTCAACAGATAGCTGTCGGCGAGCCAAAACGAGCAGGGTAGAAACGTCCCCTCCCCGGGCGGCAATGCATCAACATCCGTGGTGGTCGAATAGCGCAGCACCAAGCCGTCCACCACCAAGCGGCGTTCGATGGCCGCAATCGTGCCGACGACCCGTGCATCATCGGCGGGCAGAAATCCCACCTGAGGAATCAACAACAGGCTGGCATCCAAGTGCGTCGAATCGTACGACTGCACGAAGGTATTCTCCCTTGGATCGAAGCCATCCTCGCAGACCTGGCGGTGGATGGTGTCGCGCAGCTGCCGCCAACGTTCGATGGGGCCTTCGAGGCCGTCCTGCTCGGCATCCTTGATGGCCCGGTCGAACGCCACCCAGGCCATGATTTTGGAATGCGTGAAATGACGGCGCGGCCCCCGCACTTCCCACAGTCCATCATCGGGACGCTCCCAGTGCGATTCGAGAAATTTGAGCAGTGCGACCTGAACTTTCCAGGCCTCCGGCTCCGGCGCCAAACCGGCCACGCGGGCCAGATGCAAGGTATCCATGACTTCGCCGTAGACATCCAGCTGGAATTGCTTGGCCGCCGCGTTGCCGAGGCGCACCGGAACGGACTTCTCGTAGCCCGGAAGCCACGCCACTTCGTATTCATCCAGGCGCCGCACCCCGGTGACGCCGTAAAGAATCTGCAGATCGTCGGGAGACCCCGCCACCGCGCGCAATAGCCATTCTCGCCAGGCGGCGGCCTCGTCATCGTAACCCGCGAGCAGCAATGCATTCAGGGTAAACGTCGCATCGCGCAGCCAGCAATAGCGGTAGTCCCAGTTGCGCATGCCTCCGGGCCACTCCGGCAACGACGTGGTTGGCGCGGCGATCAGACCGCCCGTCGGCTTGTACGTGAGCGCTTTCAGTGTGATCAGCGAGCGCAGCACGGAGTGGCGCCATTGACCCTGATAGGTACAGCGGCCGGACCACTCCTGCCACAGGCTCTCGGTATCGATCAACGCCCGCTCGGCATCGATCGTAGGCCGGGTGTCGGCGTGCGACGGGCGGTAATTGAGCACGAAGGATTGGCGCTCGCCGGCACTCACGTAGAACTCGGCAACGCTCCTCAAATTCTCGCCGGCGACGGCGACGGACGCCGCCAACTCGAGCGTGTCGGGTCCTGCGGTGAGCAGCAATATCTCCCCGGCCCTGCGAACCCATGGGACGATGGAGCCGTAGTCGAACCGGACCACCAGTTCCATGCGCAGTGAAACGCGGCCGCTCAATCCCTCGACGATGCGCACGATATCCCAGCGCTGGTCGGATAGCGGCATGAAGTCGATGATCCGAACGCTCCCTTCCTCGGTGTCGAAGTCGGTTTCTAGAATCAGGGTGTCGCCCCGGTACCTGCGCTCCACGCGCCGGGGTTGCGCGGCGGGAGCCAGCAGCCAGCGGCCATGCTCCGGACCGCCCAGAAGCGCGGCGAAGCACGCACCCGAATCGAATCGAGGCAGGCAGAGCCAATCGATGGAGCCGTCGCTGCCCACCAACGCGGCAGTGTGGCAATCGCCGACCAAGGCGTAATTCTCAATCGGCAAAGACATGAGTGGGCGCATGATAGTCATTCGACTCCCGCGCGCCACCCCAGCGGGCCGCGAACGTCCGTCGGTTGTTTCCTACAGCGCTGCAGGGCTTGTCGGGGCTTGGAAGCTAGCCGATGACAGTCCTGCCGGCGGACGGGGGCGGTGCTATTCTATCCCCATGACCGGTGTCGGCTGAGCGATCGCAGATGAATCTCGACTGGCGCGTATTTGCAATCGCGTCGGCGTTCTTCGCCGCTCTGACGGCGATCTTCGGCAAGGTCGGCGTGTCGGAAATGAACTCCGACCTGGCGACATTCCTCCGGACCCTGGTGATTTTATTGGTCACCGCGCTGCTGATCTGGGCGCGTCACGAATGGCAGCGGCCGGATAGTCTCTCCCCGAGAGGCGTTCTATTTCTGGTTTTGTCGGGCATCGCCACCGGTCTGTCGTGGCTCTGCTACTATCGCGCCCTGCAAATCGGTCCCGCTTCCCGCGTCGCTCCCATCGATAAGCTCAGCGTCGTCTTGGTGGTGCTGTTTGCGGTCCTGTTTCTCGGTGAACGGTTGACGTGGAAAGTGGGATTGGGCAGCGCGCTGATCACCGCCGGCGCCGTCCTCATGGCGCTTTGAGGCGCCCACCTCCGGCAACGACCGCGCGCTCCTTTTGAGGGGCCATGCACCGCCGGCGCAGCGGTGCATGGTTTCCCGCCGACATCAATGTCGAGACATCGACGATTCGATCAATGTCGAGACATCAACGATCAATGTCGAGACATCGACGACTCGCCCTATTTCGAATCCTTCATATGATCGGAATCCTTGAGATCGCTCTTTGCATCGCCAAACTTTGCCTGAGCTGCACCGACGTTCTTCTTGATGTTGCCCTTCACCCGCTGGTTCGTGCTGCCGACCATCTTGCCGGCAACCTCTTGGACCTTGCCCGTTGCTTCTTTGGCTCGCCCTTCAACTTGATCTTTGTTCATGCCCATTAACTCCTGAATGGCGCCGGCGAACGGCCGACACGTTGCACTGCAAGTCAATGCTACGCGGCGCTCATACGGGAGTTGTAGGATGGATCAGGCATCGGCTGTCGGACAGCCGACAATTCGGTGTCGGCCGGGCCTCAACCCGATCCGCCGGAGGCGCCATTCCAGATTTCGCGCGCCCATTCGGCCATCAGCGCGGCTTCCGCCCAGCGATCCGATAGCTCGCGCCCGCTCGCATCGGTGATCGCATAGTCGGGCGGCCCGAGTTCGCACAGGAAAACCAACTCTGAGCTCTCACCCGCATGCCGCGCCCGCCATGCAGCAAACCCCTCCCGCCACCAGCCGCGGAACAACTCCACCCATTTCGCATTCTGCGGAAAGTTCAGCGCCACCTGAATCTGTCCGCGCGCCGCCACGCGGCCCTGGAAAGAGTCGGAGCGTTCGAGCACCTTCGCGATCAAACTCTGCAATTCCGGCGGCGGCGGACAGGGCATCTCGCGGTCCACGACGTAGTGCGAGAGATCGGCGGCCAGCCGCATGTCGGGAACCGCATCGAGCAATTGCACCGTGGTAAAGAGATCGTTGGTGATGCAATTGCGGTGCGTCTCGAACTGGATCGGCATGGCCTCCTGCGCGGACACCCGCAGCCATCCCTCGATCACCGGCACCATGTCGACGAGCTTGATCGGCATCACTTGACCGATCACGACCACAAACGGTGCGGCGATCCGATGTGCCAGCCGCAGAGCCGGGCGCAGCGCTTCGACCGACGCCGGGAACGCGGTCAGTCCGCCGCCCAAACCTGTGCGGACGAAATGCGGCACGGTCGCCTCCGCCTGTTCCATGGTGAGGGCGCCGAGGTCGATGACCATGCCGTCGAATCCGGCCGCGCGTACGCGGTCGAACTTCTCCGCCACCGACGCCTCGGGGGTGCACAGCCGGTCCATCGCCCACAAGGCTTGGAACACCCGAAGGCGATTACCCATGCGGCGGGTCGGCTATCCACGTTCGGTCGTCGGGATAATCGGCTTCGGTCTTGCCGCGCGCGAAGGCGCGCAGCACCGCGATCTGGAAACCCACATAGGTCATCGACGGAGGCGCCGTACCCCGCGAGGTGAAAATGGCTTCGTGCAACTCACGTAAACGGTGGAACGGCACGCCGGGAAAGGCATGATGCGCGGTGTGATACTGCATCTGCCAACCAAGCCAGCGCATGACCGCGTTGGTCCGCGTGCTTCGCGTATTGACCAGCACGTTGTCTTCGTGCGGCAGGCCCAGGTGCTCGATGGTGTTCTGCAATTGGTGAACGCCTTTCATCGCCAGCATCGGAGCCAGCCAGAGAATCACCGCCGCCCAACTGTCGGCGGCTACGGAGATGGCGGCGATCGACGCATAGCCGGCCAGATGCCACCGAGCCTCGCGGATCAGCTCCGCATGGCGTTTGACCGGCAAATAGGGTTCGGTGACGACTCCCAGGGAGAACCGCAGGATCCGGCGCCACCGGGTGTACCAGTAAGTCACCCCCGACATCCAGAGCAGGTAGGCACTCATGGTATAGCGTTCGCGGGCCAGTTCGCCGTCCCGCACCCAGTCCTGAGTGAAGCGGTGATGAGCCATGTGCTGTACCTGATCGAAAGTGCGCGGGTAGAACAACACGAAGCCGAATAGGCGGCCCACCCACTCGTTCAGCCAACCCGTGCGGAATACGGTCCAATGGCTGAGTTCGTGCTGCCCGGCATACAGAAAGTTGAGGAGCACCCCGAGGACCGCGAATAACGGCACAGCCCACCACGTGCCTCGCCACAGCCACAGCAGCATGCCGGCGGCAACGATGGAGCCTACGTGCGACAAGGCCTGGACGGCGCCTGCGCCATTCGACGGGACGCACAGACTCCGCAGCTGAGCCGCATCGATCACGTCACGCCGCACGAAGACTTCGTCCACCGACTGCTCCCGGCCGGAAAAGTCCATCCTACGACGGCACCGAGCGGATAGCTACGGTCCGCTATTATGTGCGGTTGCGCTCCCCGCCTATACATGCGGCTTGCATCTCTATCGACGATGCGGTCCCCCGCTATTGCGCGTGGTCCGCCTCGACTTTCGCGACCGCAGGGCGTGCCGACATGAGTTTCGCGTGCGCCTCGAGTTTGGGGGCGCGGCTGTAAAGCTCACGCTTCTCGCCCGGATACCACGACGCCAGCATGTGCAAATAGGCGTCGATGATCGAATAATCCGCCCCCAGCACATAGGGTCCGAGCCCTTGGCTGATGAGGCCGAGATGAGTGCAAAAATCGTCGGTTCCCTGCTTGCGGATCGCTTCGGCGTCAGCCTCGCCGCGGGTCGAATAGCGGTCCGAGTAATACATGCGCAGCGCTGCTTCGTAGACGTTGGCCGAGAGAAACACCATCCACTGCAGGAACGCCGCGTGCAGGCTCGACCCCGGTTGCGGCGCCAATCGCGATTGCGGATGGCCGAGTGCGAGGTGGATCAGCATTGCGGCCGATTCGAACATGACGGTGCCGTCCGGCAGCACCAGTGCCGGCACTCGGCCGGTGGGATTCATGACACGGAACTGCGCCACATCGGCCGCCTCTCGGCCCACCCAAATGCGCTCGTACCCGGCGCCGACTTCCTCGAGCGCCACCTGCACCGCGACTGAACCTGAACCCGGCCTTCCATAGAGCTTGAACTTCGTCGTCACTGTCGCATCCTCGTTGAAACCCGCGGCATATTACCGTCTTCAGGTCGTCTTTGTCGGAAATGCAGTATCCTTGCGCCGCATATTCTCGAGGAGATGACATGCCCGGATCCCAAGAGCGATGAGCATGCTGTCGAGACGCGTGTTGTTGCGTGCCGCCGCCGGCGCTCCCCTGATTGCGGCGGGTGCTGGCAATGGATTGACCATGCCTTCGTCGGCGGGACTCAAATCCCTCACCGCCGACGCGAAGCCGATTTCCGCCGACGAGCGGCGCGCGCGCATCGCCAAGGTTCAAACGCTCATGAATGAACGCAAAATCGCGGCGCTTCTGATCGAACCGGGATCGACGCTCGACTACTTCACGGGAATACGCTGGCGCCGTTCCGAGCGGATCACGCTCGCGGTCATACCCGCCCGCGGCGAAGTCCTGGTCGTGACGCCGGCGTTCGAGGAGCCATCGGTGCGCGAAACCCTGCAAGTGGGCGGAGACGTGCGGACCTGGAATGAACACGAAAGCCCGATCGAGCTCATCGTCGAAGGTCTGCGCCTGCGCGGCGCGGTCTCGGGTGTGGTGGCGGTGGAATCCACCACCCGGTTCTTCATCGTCGACGGCCTGCGGCAGGCATCGAATGCCTACGACATCATCTCGGGCGATCCGCTGGTGCGCGCCTGCCGGCTGGTCAAGTCGCCGGCGGAATTGGCGCTCATGCAATCGGCCAACAACGTGACCCTCGAAGCGCTGCACTTCGTGCACGCGCATGTGAAGCTCGGAATGAGCTCGGCGGATATCAGCGCTCTCATGGACCGCACGACCGTCGCCCTCGGCGGCACACCCGAATTTGCGCTGGTGCTGCTGAACGAGGCGTCCGCGTATCCGCACGGGTCGCTGCAGGTTCAGACGGTTCGCGAAGGCTCGACCATCCTGATGGACTGCGGCTGCACCGTGCACGGTTATCAGTCCGATATTTCGCGCACTTGGGTGTTCGGTCCGGCGACCGCCCGGCAGCGCAAGGTCTGGAACACCGTCAAACGCGGTCAGGAGATCGCTCTCGAGACCGCCAAGATCGGCCTCCCCGCCGGCACGATCGACGACGCCGTGCGCCGCTACTACGAAAGCGAAGGGTGGGGTCCGGGCTACCGGCTGCCGGGGCTCTCGCACCGCACCGGCCACGGCATCGGGCTCGATGGACATGAGCCCGCCTACCTCGTGCACGGCGATGCAAGTCCGCTGCAGGCCGGCATGTGTTTTTCCGACGAGCCGGGAATCTACATTCCCGGTGAGTTCGGCGTTCGTTTGGAGGACTGTTGGGTCATGACTGCCTCCGGTCCCCAGTTGTTCACGCCGTTCGCAAAATCCGTGGATGAGCCCGTTTGATCGCCCTCCTCTCGTTGCTCGTCTGGCTGTACTTGTTTTTCGCGCACGGAAGGTTCTGGCTGTCCGCCCCGGAACTGCCTCCCGCCGAGCCGCCGGATTACCCCGATGTGGATATCATCGTTCCCGCGCGCGATGAGGCGCACACCATCGCCGCGGCAATCGGCTCGCTGCTCGCGCAGGACTATCGCGGCCAGTTTCGAGTCATCCTGGTCGACGATAATTCGACCGACGGTACGGCCGCGTTGGCGGGTACGGCGGCGCACCTCACGGTCATTACCCTGCAATCGAAGCCCGCGGAATGGTCCGGTAAATTGTGGGCGTTGAGCCGGGGCGTCGAGGCGTCCCGAGCGCCTATCCTGTTGTTTACCGACGCCGACATCGTGCACGATCCGCGCCACCTCGCCTCACTGGTGGCCAAGCTCCTGCAATCACGCTTGGGGTTGGTGAGCGAGATGGTGCGCCTCAACTGCACGAGTCTCGCCGAGCGCGCCCTGGTGCCCGCGTTCGTCTATTTTTTCCAAATGCTGTACCCCTTCAGCCGCGTGAACGACCCACGATCGCGGGTCGCCGCGGCCGCCGGGGGCACTGTGCTGATTCGGCGCGAGGCGTTGCAGCGGATCGGCGGCATCGACGCCATCAAGAATTCCCTCATCGATGACGTGGCGCTGGCAACGTCGGTAAAAAGATCGGACGCAATCTTCCTCGGGCATTCCGGCCTGGCTGCGTCCATTCGCCCCTATGCGGCGTTTGCCGATATCTGGCAGATGATTTCACGCACGGCCTTTACGCAGCTGCGCTACTCGACGACTCTGCTGGCGCTCACTTTGCTAGGCCTGACCCTCGTGTGGTTGGTCCCCACAGCGGCCATTCTGTTTGGGCATGGCTGGCAGTTTGCCGTGGGTCTGATTGCGGTCGGCCTGTCGGTCATCAGCTACCTGCCCACGTTGACTCGATATGGGCGCAGCTGGCTTTGGGCGCTCGCGCTGCCGCTGATCGCGCTCTTTTACATGGCAGCGACCTGCGGGTCGGCCCTCGATTATTGGCGCGGGCGAGGCGCCCGTTGGAAGAGCCGGGCCTACGGCTCCGGCTAACCCTCCACGGTCGTCGATTTCGCCGGCAGCGTTCTCAAGACCTGGCCTTTGACTGCAAATCCATCCAGCGTTAGCTCGTGCGGGACGCAATCCGTCCGGTATTCGATGTCGCGCAGACTGAAGTTCTGGGTGATCAAATCTTTCATCGCCTGAATCAGTTCGCAGTCCCCGTCGCCCATGAAATTCGGCCTTTTCGGAGTCACTTCCAGCGGAGTCCAGCTCGCCTTGACGGTGTCGGATCCGCCCGCGTCGACGGGAGCCAGCGTATAGAAATCCGCGTTCACCCAGTTGCTGCGGCTGGTCGCGCCGATCGGACCCGGACAGCCGCTGGCGACCACCCTGGCATCCTTCCGCGCCCCGAGGTGCAGGAGGATTGCCCGTACGCGCTCTTCCATGCCATCACACGTGAAGTGCGAGGTGTAGCCCATGTAGCTGAAATTCACCTTGTGATGCTGCCATGCGCCGGTCACGACATCCGCAGGCTGATCGGGAGGATGATCCGCAGCGCGGCAGGGAGGCGCAGCCGTCAAATAGAGTCCGCCGAGCACCGCCATCGCTCCCATGAGCATCCCCGATCGAATTGCGCGTCGCATGACGGTTACCCTCACATAGGCCCATCCCATGCCGGATAGACCCGGTACCGCGGCCTTAAGTTCACCTGCAATCAGCGGCCATCAACATCGCCGCGGGGCGGAGAGCGAACGGCTGGCTTCGACCACCGTCACGGCGGTCATGTTCACGATGCGCCGCACCGTGGCCGCCGGGGTCAGGATGTGCGCGGGGGCGGCGCAGCCCAGCAATATCGGACCGATGGCAACGTTGTGCCCTGCCGCGGATTTGAGCAGATTGTAGGCGATGTTGGCGCTGTCGAGATTCGGACACACCAAGAGATTGGCGCTACCGTGCAAGGTGCTGCTCGGCAGGATTGCCTTGCGCGCCGACTCCTCCAGCGCGCAATCGCCATGCATCTCCCCATCCACTTCCAGATCCGGCATGCGTTCGTGCAGCAATGCCAAGGTGGCGCGCATCTTCAGAGCCGAGGGGGCGTCGCTGCTGCCGAAATTGGAATGCGACAGCAATGCAACCTTCGGTATCAGGCCGAACGCGCACAGCTGATCTGCGGCCAGCTGCGTGATCTCCGCCAGCTGCGCGGCGCTCGGATCGAGATTGACATGGGTGTCGACGATGAAGACTTGGCGTCCGGGAAGGATCAGTCCGCTCATTGCGCCATACACGTTGGCGCCCGGGCGGCGCCCGATCACCTGATCGATGTAGTGCAGGTGCCGCGCGGTCGTACTGATGGTCCCGCAGATCAGGCCATCCGCCTCGCCCTTCTTCAGCAACATCGCGGCAATCAAGGTGGTGCGCCGGCGCATTTCCAGCTTGGCATATTGCGCCGTCACACCGCTGCGCTCGGTCAGCTTGTGATAATCCTGCCAGTACTCGCGGTATCGCTGGTCCTGCTCGGGATTGACGACGGCAAAGTGCTCGCCGGCCCGAATCCGCAGGCCGTAGCGCTTGATGCCGCGCTCGATCACCGCCGGGCGGCCGACCAGGATCGGCGTCGCGAGCTTCTCGTCCACGGCGATTTGCACCGCACGAAGCACCCGCTCAGCCTCGCCCTCCGCATAGACGACGCGGCTGCGCTCCGCGGGCAACGCGCGCGCGGCAGCGAAAATGGGCTGCATCAACGTGCCGCTGTGATACACGAACTGCAGCAGGCGCTGCCCATAAGCATCCAGATCGGCGATGGGCCGAGTGGCCACGCCGGACTCCATGGCCGCCTTGGCAACTGCCGGTGCAATCTTCACGATCAAGCGCGGATCGAAGGGCCTGGGGATGAGGTATTCCGGACCGAACGCCAGATCTTCGTTGCCCCCATAGGCGGCGGCGACCACGTCGCTTTGCTCCTGACGCGCCAACTCCGCGGTGGCATGCACGGCGGCGATTTCCATCTGCCGGGTGATGGTGGTGGCGCCGACGTCGAGCGCACCCCGAAAGATGAAGGGGAAACACAGGACATTGTTGACCTGGTTGGGATAATCGCTGCGGCCGGTGGCGATAACCGCGTCGTCGCGCACCGCCCGGACCTCCTCCGGGAGGATTTCCGGGGTCGGGTTCGCCAGGGCAAGGATCAAGGGTCTGGGCGCCATCTTCCGCACCATGTCCTGCGTCAGCACACCGCCGGCGGATAGGCCGAGAAACACGTCCGCGGCGCCGATGACGTCGTTCAACGTGCGCGCTTGCGTGGGCTGCGCAAAGCGGGCCTTTTCGGGATCCATGAGTTCCTTGCGGCCTTCGAACACGACACCGGCGAGATCGGTCAACCAAACGTTCTCGCGCACCAGCCCCAGGTCGAGCAGCAGGTCCACGCAGGCCAGCGCGGCGGCGCCCGCGCCGCTCACCACCATTTTGATTTTCGTGATGTCCTTGCCCACCACTTGCAGTCCGTTGAAGCAGGCGGCGCCGACGATGATGGCGGTGCCGTGCTGGTCGTCATGGAACACCGGAATCTTCATGCGCCGGCGCAATTCGCGCTCGACGACGAAGCATTCCGGGGCTTTGATGTCCTCGAGATTGATGGCGCCAAACGTCGGTTCCAAGGCGGCGATCAAATCGATCAATTTCGACGGATCGCGCTGCTCGACTTCGATGTCGAAGACGTCGATGCCGGCGAATTTCTTGAACAGTACCGCCTTGCCTTCCATCACCGGCTTGGCCGCGAGCGGGCCGATGGCCCCCAACCCGAGCACCGCGGTGCCATTGGTAATCACCCCGACCAAGTTGCCGCGAGCGGTAAACCGGAAGACGTTGAGGGGATCTTCGACGATGGCCTCGCAGGCCGCCGCGACGCCCGGCGAGTACGCCAGCGCCAAGTCGCTCTGGTTGAGGAGCTGTTTGGTGGCCGTCACCGAGAGTTTTCCCGGGGTCGGGAATTCGTGATAGTCGAGGGCCGCCTTCTTGCGGGCTTCCTTGAGGTCGTCGCTCTTCATGCCCCAACGCTCCGGTGCGGATGCCCGTCAATGCCGATATTTTCGTTCAATTGCGATCCTCGCGTGTGCGCTGGCCCGATACAGCCCGCCGACGGGCAAACAGGGGATGTTAACGTAGCCTCACCCTGAAATCATGGGTCGGGAATGGGGAAACGGCGGGGTGGCCGGTGCGCGGCCGGCAAAAGACGCCGTCGCGGTGCCGCGGCCATTGTAAGGGCGGTAAATGGGACTAAACTCTTCATTTGAGCGATTCGATGGGTTTTACCCCTCATCTTGCTGGAGGATGCGACCATGGGCACGACACTTGTCGGCGGTGAAGAACAGACTCTGCACCTCGAAGTCATGCGAATTCCGCTTTACCGGCCTTTCATATGGTTGTGGGACGGATGGCTCGACATGCGCCGGCATTGGGGAGCCAGCCTGGGCTACGGCGCCTTGATCGTGGCCATGGGCTGGACCCTGCTGGTGTTTTGCGGCACGCACCCCTACTTCGTGGCTGCGGCGATTTCCGGATTCTTGCTGGTCGGTCCGCTGATGTCGGCCGGTCTCTGTGAAATGTCGCGACGCTATTCCCTCGGCCAGCCGTCCAGCTTCGACGAGTCCCTGGAGGGTTTCGGACGAAACGCCCCGGCGTTGTTTGAATTCGGCGTCATCCTGGCGATTTGTGCTGCGGTGTGGTTCGGCGTCTCGGCGCTGCTCCTCGGCACCGTGTTTCACATCGCCGCTCCCGATGTCCGCGAGACGCTGTACCGTGGATTCCTCGACTCGACGAATCGCTCGCAGGTCGTCGCCTACATAGTCATCGGCGGCGCACTGGCGACCGCGGTGTTCACCGTGTCGGTCGTGTCGATTCCACTCATCATCGACCGGCATGCCTCCGCCGGGCAGGCGATGCGCGCCAGCGTCAATGCAGTGTTTCGCAACATCCCTGCGATGATTGTGTGGAGCGCGTTGATCTTGATGCTGACCGTCATCGGCTACGCGCCGCTGCTGTTCGGCCTGCTCATCATCGCGCCGCTGCTGGGGCACGCCACGTGGCACGCGTACAAGGGCATGATTCGCTAGCGCTTGACGCGATTTTCCGCCGCGAACACGTGATCCATGATTTTGACGAGTTCGGGATCGGAGAAATCGCCATCGACGCCGCAACCTCCGGCATCGCTCAATATCCAGCGACGCATCCATCGGAGCGAGGATCTGCCGCCCCTTCCAGCACGCCATTGTCATATCTGATGATCGCTCCGGCATGACCGACCGTT
>Ga0137412_10002016_pt1 | contig 15983 bp, 14 predicted proteins | sample CZODoug2_1_16fun_FD_122160 | JGI IMG/M metagenome (GOLD analysis project Ga0137412, IMG submission 122160) | Vadose zone soil fungal communities from Angelo Coast Range Reserve, California, USA - CZODoug2_1_16fungal (Hybrid Assembly) | ecosystem: Environmental > Terrestrial > Soil > Vadose zone...
TCGGCATTCACCGGATCAAGTGCGACTTCGTATTCCGTCGCATTCTGGCTGTGCAGGTGACCAGTTATTTCGATTCGCGGTTCGAGGCCTTTCTCAAGGCGTCGTTCGTTCCCCAAATATTTTTCGTACTTCGCAAGCGCATCAGGTTTAATGTAAGCGCCGAAGTGCTCGAACTTCTGCGGCCATTCGTAAGCGAGCTTAACGGTTAAGAAAATCACCCCGCACGTGATCGTGGCCAGCATGTACCACCAATAGGCACGATACCTTCTCATCTTTAGCGCAGCCCAAGCCAGGACGACTGTGACCGAGGACAAAATGAGGATCGCCGTGTTCATGGTGCCGACCGGAACGTTGAGCAGCCCGTGAGGCCACGTGCCTGGCGCCGCGTCGATTCGCAAAAAAATGTACGCGGAAAAAAGCGCGCCAAAGAGCATCACTTCCGACGCTAGAAAAAGCCAGATGCCGATCTTGGCGTTCCAAAGTCCTGTGTCGGGACGAGTGGAGATTGTATACGGAATTTCCATTGCGTTGGATCTAAGCCAGAACCGGTTCGACCGGCGGCTTTCGGCGAATACGTTCCGTCGGTTCCACGGGTTCGTTTTGCATCGTGAAATCGCGTTCGCGGCCGGGGAGACTGTATTCGTAGGGACCGCGATAGGCCACAGGCGTATGAACAAAATTTCCATGTGGCGGTGGTGAAGGTGCAGTCCACTCCAGAGTGGTCGCTTCCCACGGATTGTCGTTCACTTTTTCGCCGTGTTTGATGCTCCAGAAGAAATTTATGATGAAAGGGATTTGGGCAAGCCCCATTATCCAGGCCGCCCATGAGATCGGCTGGTTCCATTGAAACCCGGTCAATCCCCAAACCGTGTGCTCATTCGCGACGCCCCATCCCTGCCCACCGTCGTACCAGCGTCGATGCATCCCGGCCATTCCCTGCAGGAACATCGGCAGGAAAATCATGTTCATGCAGATGAGCGTCGGCCAGAAATGCACTTTGCCCCAGAACTCGCTCATCTTTCTGCCAGTCGCTTTCGGAAACCAATAATAAACGCCAGCGAAAAGTCCGAAGATTGTGCCCGGCGCGACGATGTAATGGAAGTGCGCGATCACGTAATACGTGTCGTGCAAGTAAAGATCGGCTGAATTAAAAGCCAGTGGGATACCGGTGAGACCGCCAATTCCAAACATTGGCAGAAACGCGATGGTGAAAAGCATCGGCACATTGAAGCGAATAGAGCCGCCCCAAAGTGAAATGAAAAAGGCGCTCAAAATGATCACTGACGGAATGGAGATCAGCAGCGTAGTCGTTTGGAAAAACGCGCTGACGGCCGTGCCCATCCCGGTCATCCACATGTGATGCGCCCAAACGATGAACGACAAAAACCCGATCACCAACACCGAAAAGACCAGCGATTTATATCCCCACAGCGGCTTGCGCGAATTGTTTGCCAGAATTTCGGCCACAATACCGAAGGCGGGTAAAATCAGCACGTAAACCTCGGGATGTCCGAGAAACCAGAACAAGTGTTGCCACAAAAGGGGGCTGCCGCCGCCGCTGATGGACATCGGCACGCCATTCACAACCATACCTGTCGGCAGGAAGAAGCTGGTATGAGCAAGGCGATCCATCAATTGCATGACAATCGCAGCTTCGAGCGGCGGAAACGCCAGCAGCAATAGAAACGCGGTAACAAATTGCGCCCACACGAAAAATGGGAGGCGCATCCACGTCAGCCCTTTGGCACGCAATTGAATGATTGTGGTGATGAAGTTGACGGCGCCAAGCAACGACGATGTGATCAGAAAAATAAAGCCGATCAGCCAGAGCGTCTGGCCGTTGAACACCGGATTTTGTCCCGGGCCGCTATCCGCAATTGCCGCGAGCGGCGTATAGGAAGTCCAGCCACTCTTGGCCGGGCCACCGGGCACGAAGAAACTGATGAGCATGATCACGCCTCCAACCCCAAAGGCCCAAAAACTTGCAGCGTTCACCTTCGGGAAGGTCATGTCTGGCGCGCCGATTTGCAGCGGCACCACGAAATTTCCGAAAGCCGCGAACGCCAGCGGCACCACGCCGGCAAAAATCATGATGGTGCCGTGCATCGCGCCTAACGAGTTGTAAAAATCAGGCGTCATCTTGCCGTCCGGCATTGAGCCGGGTCCGAAAATATGCGGGAGAAATTTGCCGATCACCGGCAGCGCCTGACCGGGGTAAGCCAGTTGCCAGCGCATCAACATCATCAGGCAAAAGCCGAGGAACAGGAACGCGAGTCCACAAAGACCGTACTGGATCCCGATCACCTTGTGGTCGGTGGAAAAAATATATTTTCGCCACCAACCAAGCTCATGGTGTTCGTGTTCGCCAGCGTGTGCGTGTGGATCGTGATGCGTTTCGACAGAAGCAGAAGAATCCATTTCAGGAGAAAATTATCATTTGAATATCTAAAGGGAAGCCCGGTTTGCAAAGCCGAAAAAGCAATTTCGAGGTTAGACGCCGGCAATGTTCATCGATTATCAAGTTCCACGCTGTTTTTGTTCCGCCTCTCCTCTTGGAAAAGGGGGAGAGGATCGAGGTGAGCTTCAATTCGAATCCTCCCCCTCTCCCTTGCAAATGGAGAGGCGACCCGATTCGCTTGACGCGAAATTGATAATTCGCCAATGCCACCGCTAGGTGCCACCGGAGTTCCACCATTTCGACAAGCGGGCTTTCGGAATTTCCGGAATCGCGGCCTTATCATAATGCGAGGTGTCGTTGAAAAGGGTCAAGCGCGCACGCGTCGGGTTTCGAAAATCGACAATATTCAGCGCGGCCGGTTTTTGATCGAGATTATCGCGATATCGCCGGGGATCGAATCCGAGCAACGAGCTCAGCAAAAGCCGGATTGTCGCCTTGTGAGACACAATCAGAATGTTTTCGCCGGGATGATTGCGAACCAGATCGATCAATGCCGGCAAGGCGCGCGCCGTTACGGCCAGCCCGCTCTCCCCACCCTCTGGAGCAAATGTGTAGGGATCCTTCTCCCATTCGGCTATTTCATTTGGAAATTTTTCTTCCACGTCGCGCCGCTTCATCCCTTCCCAGTGGCCGTGTGAAATTTCCCGGAAACCGTCGCGGGTTTGCACCGGGAGCTTGTGTGGCGCGGCGAGAATTCGCGCCGTCTCGACTGTCCGATCAAGCGGTGACGCGTAAACGGCGGTAATTTTTTCGCCACTTAATCTCTCCGCAAGGCGTCGGGTTTGATCACGGCCCTCTTCGGACAACTCGACATCGGTCGCACCCGCGAACCGATCCTCGGCGCTCAGGACTGTGGCGCCATGCCTTACCATGAAAACTCGCGTAGCGGGTGCCGTCATTCGATTCGGTTGTCATGATCCAAATCATAGGAAAATGCAATCCCCAGTTCATTGACACGCCCAAAAATGTTCGGCGTTGATGCTACATTCGGTCGGTGCAGACCGAATCCAAGTCGCGCTCCATCATTCACCTCGACATGGACTGCTTTTACGCTGCGATTGAGGTTCGGGACCGACCTTCGTTGCGCGGCAAGCCTGTCGCCGTGGGGGGCGCGCGCGATCGACGCGGCGTGTTGACCACGTGCAATTATGAGGCGCGCAAATTTGGAGTGCGTTCGGCGATGCCGACATTCATGGCCCTGCAACGTTGCCCAAATTTAATCGTGCTACCGACGCGGTTCGATGTCTATCGGCGCGAAGCTGCAGCGATTCGCGGAATTCTGTATCGGTTTACGTCCCTCATCGAGCCGTTGTCCCTCGACGAGGCTTATCTCGATGTTAGCGCTCATCCCGGAGCACCGGGGCCACTCGCACAGGTGATCCGCGGGACAATCTTTCGGGAAACGAAGCTCGCTTCATCAGCCGGAATTGGTCCCAATAAATTGATCGCGAAAATCGCCAGCGAAATGAACAAACCAAACGGGCAATTCGAAGTGAAACAGGATGAAGTGCCCGGTTTCATGCAGGATCTGCCGGTGCGCAAGATCTGGGGAATCGGCGAGAAGACTGAGCGAAAAATGGAAGAACTCGGCGTAAAAACATGCGGCGAGTTACAGCGCTTCCCGCGCCCCGAGCTTATCAATCTTTTCGGCAAATTTGGCCTGGATCTCTACGATCTTTGCCGCGGCATCGATGACCGACCGGTCGAACCGGATCGGCCACGAAAATCGCTAAGCACTGAAGAAACGTTTGCCGTCGATCTGACGACGCTCGAACAATGCGAAGAAAAGCTCGAGGAGCTCTTTCAGGATTTGATGGCCGATCTGGCACAAAAGGAATCAACCCGCGAGGTCACAAAAATATTCGTAAAGCTAAAGTTCAGCGATTTCACGCGAACTACTGGTGAGCGCGCGGGCCTTGCGCCTACGTTACCAGACTTCCGCGCTCTTCTGGAAGAAGCGTTTGGTCGTACCGGAAAGCCGGTGCGACTCATCGGCGCTGGCGTCCGCTTCGCCGAACCGACACCGGAAAACGCGCAGATGAATTTGCTGTAACGCGTAATCGGTTAGTGCAACGCACTAGTGAAAGCGGCGGAGCGCCGCCGCACTCCAAAATGCTCGCGAGGAAGATACGCTTGCGATCACGACCACGTTTTGGAGTGCGGCGATGCTTTGCCGCTTTGGCTTAAGGCGTCTTCGCGCGTCTTGGCTTTTTTATCTCCCTGTGAGGAGTAATTTGGTGGGTGCGATGACCTCCGCGCAGGAAAGGAAAATCAGGCAAACCGGTTGTGATGTTCGCTTTGATAACCTGACGCGACAGCTGTACGCGACTGATGCTTCGATTTATCAGATCGAGCCGATCGGCGTGGCGTTTCCGAAAGACGCACAGCAAGCGAGTGCAGTCATTCGCGCAGCCGCTGATTCGGGCGTTTCGGTCACCCCGCGTGGGGCTGGCACAAGTCTGGTGGGGAACGCAATTGGCGAAGGTTTGATTGTCGAGTTCTCACGGCACAACCGCCACCTTACTGATCTTGACCTCGAAAAACGCAGCGTACAAGTCGGCGCAGGCGTTGTTCTCGATCAGCTCAACGACTTTCTAACGCCTCATGGATTTTGTTTCGGCCCGGACGTAGCAACGAGCTCGCGAGCGACGCTTGGTGGAATGATCGCGAACAATTCCTCCGGCGCGCGTTGTCCGCTTTACGGGACAACCGCCGATCACGTGATCTCCTTGGAAGTCGTGATGGCCGACGGTCGCATCGAAAAAATCGGGCCCACGAATGAATCGCTCACTGCCGAGCGCGCGAGAATCGAGAATTTCATTCGGGCACGAAGCGCGGAAATGGTCGAGCGCTGGCCGCCGGGCCTGATCAAACGCTGGCCCGGTTACGGCATTGAAAGGTTCCTGCGTGCGCCGAACGACCTCACGAATATTTTCGCTGGCAGCGAAGGAACGCTCGCCGCGATTTTCTCCGCCGAGCTCAAAATTTCGCCGCTCCCCAATGAGAAAGGCCTGGGCCTGATCTTTTTTTCCTCGGTGGATGAAGCGATGCAGGCCACGGTTGAGCTTCTCGATCTTAAACCGTCCGCCATTGAGCACATTGATCGTCCCTTGCTCGATCGAACCAAAGGCCAGCTCCATTTTCAAGCGGCACGCGATTTGCTCGAGCTCGACACGCAGCCTTGCGAATCGATTTTGATCGTTGAGTTCTATGATGACGTCACCGAACGATTGTCGATTCTACAAGCGAGAAAAATCGGCCTGCGCACCAAAATTCTCACCGAGCCAGCGCAAATGAATCTGGTCTGGTCGGTGCGCAAAGCCGGCCTCTCACTTTTGACCGGCTGCATCGGGCCTGCAAAGCCGGTCGCGTTTATCGAAGATGCCGCTGTTCGCCCGGCGCAGTTGCCGGAATACGTGCGCGGATTGCGATCGATTATGCAACCGCTTGGACTGGAAGCCAGTTACTATGGTCACGCTGCCAGCGGACTTTTGCACGTACGACCCATGCTCGATCTGCACAATGCAAACGACCTCAAAAAGTTTCGGCTAGTCGCAGATCAAACCTCCGCGTTGGTGCGACAATTCAAAGGCTCGCTTTCTGCCGAGCACGGTGTTGGCATCGCGCGCACGGAATACATGCGGGAGCAACTTGGCGACGAGCTGCTCGAAGTCATGCGCGAGATCAAGCGAATGTTCGATCCGAAGAACATTTTCAACCCGGGAAAAATTTTCGAGGTAGGCTTGGCGCTCCGCGCCGACCGGACATCGCGGCGCGATGCCTCTACCAGAATCGACAATCACCTGCGCGAAAACTTCACGCGACCGCTGGAGCTGCCCTTCGAGCCGGTGCTGGCGTTCGCCTTTAAAGACCATTCCTTCGTCGGCAACCTGGAACAATGCAACGGCTGCGGCGGATGCCTTAAAGGAACTGGCATCATGTGTCCAACGTTTATGGCGACCCATGACGAAATCATGTCCACGCGGGGCCGCGCCAACATAATCCGAGCGGCGCTGGAACTGCGCGTCAACGGACACGATCCACTGCGTTCGGCGGAATTGGATGCCGCACTGAGCAATTGTCTCTCTTGCAAAGGGTGCACACCCGAATGCCCGTCAAACGTGAATCTCGCGCTGCTCAAGGCCGAATTGATGCATGCGCGATATCAGCGCGACGGTCTGCCGTTGCGTGAAAGCATTCTCAGCAACATCGACTTGTTAGGCAAAATCGGATGCGCAATGCCGGCGCTCGCAAACCGCGTTCTCAATTACAGGCCAGTCCGTTTCGCGATGGAAAAAACGATTGGACTCTCGGCGAGACGCTCGTTGCCGCCCTACGCGAAGGAGCGATTTGACCACTGGTTTGTGAAGCATGCTGTGGCCGGGATCGTCGATCCCGGCCGATCGTCGATGGCTGCCATGCGCAGGACTGCCGGGGTCACCGATCCCGGCTACAGCAGAGGCCCTGTCATTCTTTGGGACGACACGTTTGTACGCTACCACGAACCACATATCGGAATTGCCGCGGTCAAAGTGCTGGAGGCGCTCGGGTTCGAAGTTTCGCTGGTAGAGAACCGGCGCTGTTGCGGACGACCGGCGTTTAGTCAGGGAAATCTCGACGCCGCATCAAAGCTCGCCAGACACAACATCTCTCAACTCTCAAATCTCAACTCTCAACTATCGGCCCCGCCGATTCTCTTCCTCGAGCCATCGTGCTGGTCGATGTTTGTGGAAGACTATTGCGAGCTAAGGATCGAGAACGCGGAGAAGATAGCGAACCGCTGTTTTTTGTTTGAAAAATTTGTGGCCGATCTACTCGAGCATGAACCGGACGCTCTGCACTTCAAGCATTCATCCGCCTCCGCCGATGGGCCACGGCGTGACACGGAGACGACGATTGCAATTCACCCCCATTGTCATGCCAAATCGATCATGAACCCTGCGTTCATGCGAAGACTCGCGGAACGTTTGCCCGGGAAGAAAGCCACCGTGCTCGACACAGCCTGTTGCGGAATGGCAGGCGCATTCGGAGCGCTCGCCGAGAAATATGACCTGTCAGTCCAAGTCGCCCAGGATTTGATCGATAAGCTCGAGAATCAAGGCCGCGAGACACAGATCATCGCTTCAGGGACAAGTTGCCGGCATCAAATCAGCGATCTTACAAATATCCGGCCAAAGCATATGGCCGAAATGCTCGCTGAAGCCCTTCCGTAGCGGTCCGCCTAAGGCGGATGTCAGCTGCAATGCGCCAGAAGCGTTTCTGTTATTGACTAGAAAAAGCCACACCTTAGCCTCGACTTCATGAATCCAGTCGTTGCATCTGATAAACTTGAGCGCACTGAAGTCTGGGCTGAGGACGATGACTCGGTTCATTGGGCTGGTGCTTTCGCCGTTTACGGCGGCCACGGCGCGACCGCGTCTTCCACGATCGTTTATGAGATCGAGCCAGGGAAACGTCTCGGCTGGCATACCGATGCTACTGAAGAGACGCAGTACATTCTCGCCGGCACCGGGGAATTGCACATGGAAGATGGCAGCACGTACCCCGTCGGTCCGGGGAGTGTTTTTGCCATTCCAACGCCCGTAAAACACGACCTTGTTAATGTCGGTAAAGAAACCTTGCGCGCCGTCGCTTTCTTCGCCGCAGCAATGTTCACCCAAAACTTCGACAACGTGATGATGCCGCCGAAAAGCCACATCCTCGGCACGCCTAATCGAGAAGGTTAGGCGCTTACCAAGCGCTGCACGGAAAGCAAATACCCTGGACGCCCGCACTCGCGGCCAAACTGCGCGTTACCCTTTCGGCTTTGGTGGTTCGCCCGGCTTTGCGGCTTCGCCTGGTTTGGGAGGTGCACCACCCGGTGCGCCGCCGGAAAGATCCTCCTCGGGAACCGCAAGTAGCTCGGGTTCAGTAAATGAATTTGGATGATTAGCGAGCTCTTTGCGTAGGGCGGCAATTTGCTCGGCGGTAACGGGACTCGCGTTATTCCCCCACTCGCTTCGCTCGTAGGTGATAACGTCCGCAAGCTTTTGATCGGTCAAAGTTTTGTCCCAAGGCTGCATCACGGCAGTGCCGTACTGCTGGCCTTTCACTTTGACGGGGCCCTGTAGACCTTTGAGCACGATCATTGCCATCCGGTGCGAGCCGCCCGTCGTAAACTCTGAACCGGCCAATGGTGGATATTGCCCTGCCACCCCGAGACCGTTCGCTTGATGACATGTCTGGCAATTGGCCGCAAAAACCTTCTTGCCGCGATCATGCGGCGAAAGTTCGGCCTCCGGTTGGGCGCCTTGCGGTCCGGTAACTTTTTTCATCGTGGGCATTTCACCGCCATATGGATCAAGCGCTTCACCGCTGAAATTTCCCGAGAAGCGGCCGAGATAAGCGCCGCCAAAAAATACTGCCAGCCCGTACACTGCGACCAACCAGATGGAAAGCGGTTCGCGACCCACACGCGGCTCACGTTTCTCGCGCTGCACCGCGGCATGGACTTCGTGCACATCAGCGATTTCGCTGTAATCCATACCCTGGCCGGAAGGCGGCTCCGGTGGTGGAGTGTTCTCGTTCATTTTGCTGGTTGCCCTCCAGGCGCAGGCGGAGGTGAAGCTGCTGGTGATGCGGCTGCTGACGCACCGGCCGACCTGACCTCTTTCAACGGATGGGATTGATTAAGCGCCATCATGTAGGCCACAAGACATTTCGCATCGTAAGTGGGAACAATTTCCCAACCTTCGCGCGGGGCGTCGGAACCGGTAAGTTGCAAGGCGTCTGATGAACGCGCGTCAGTGATTCGGCGAGTTTCGTAGAGAAAACGATAGGACGGCATGTTCGAATCAAAGTTGATACTGCGCGGCGAATAAAGATGCACGTGGTGCCAGGCAGCGGAATACATCGGTGGCAATCCCGCCGTTTGCTCGGGCCACGGTGGGGCAGAGGGACGTGGCGAAGCGGCTGGACTTGCTGCAGCAGCGGCTGCGGGAGATTTTGAAGGTGGAGGACCCGCCGGACCGGGGCTGGCTGGCGGTTTCGATGCAATAGCACCAGGAGACGTTGCAGGCGCTGTTGCAGGCGAAGGCGAAGTTGCTGGTGGCGAACTAGCCGCCTTCGCCGAGGCTACAGCACTCGGGGACGCCGCCGCTCCTTGTGGCGCGGGACTTGCGCCGCCCGTTGGCGAAGGACTTTCCTCTTCTTTTGGTGCCCGTGCGCCGATGTTCGCGAGGTCCTGCCCCATTCGCATCTTCCCAAGTAAAACAGGTCGCTCGAAAATGTAGTCCCGTGGCGCGCTGCGGCGGTCACCCCATTTTCGCTCGATATCGGCGCCCGAATATTCGGCGCGGACCTGTTCGCTGTGACAATAGTTGCAGCCGTTGGCAGCGTACACGCGCGCGCCGCGCGTGACCATTCCCGACTGCGGCATCGGATAGATATCAGTGCCTTCCTCGTCAGATTGAGGATTGAGGTGTCCGATTTGCCAATTCGGGATCAAAGTCAATCCCACCCACGAGAACGCAAACGTCCCGAAGATTCCGAGAAAAAGAGGGGCGAGTCCTTTCATTAGTGCGCCACTTCGGCCCCCTCCGCTTCGACTGGATTAAGAAATGTGGGCACCGTCGATTTGCGGCCCAGCCCGAAAAGCATCAATCCGAAGTGATACGCAAAGATGAAGTGCGACACCATCAGCAAAATGCCGGATAGGCTACGTCCGCGCAGGTAAGGCAACACCGATTCGACGCTCTCACTGAAAGCGAGCGAAGGATTTTCCATGCTCGCGCCTTGCGTAAGACCGCCGGCGAGAAGCATCAGCGTCATCAGCCCAATGCCGTAGGCCGACGCCCAGAAATGCAGTTTGATCAACGACCCATAGCGCCACTCGCGTCCAATCAGCCGCGGCACGATGTAATACATTGAGCCGAAAATCACCATCGTAAAGAATGCATAAAGGCCGAGATGCGAATACGCGATGCTCGCCTGCGTAAAGTTCACGTAGCGGGCAACGGAGCGCAGCGAAATCAAGACACCTACCAGACTAAAGACGGTATAAGACATCGCACCGAACACGGTAAAACGAAGTGTCGGGCTGTAGCGCATCAGTGGGAAATAGCCTTGCATCGTCATGTGATGATTGAGCCCAACGGTGGCGACGGGAATCAGCGTGAGGATTGTGGCTGCGATACTTGCAGTGACCATCCAGGCTGGGAACGGTCCATCGACGAGGCGCTGCATCCCGGTCCAACTGGAAAACAACGCGTAGCTCCAGAAACCGATTGTCGCCAAATGATAACTGTACACCGGCCGACCGATCACCTTGGGAATCATGTAATAAGCGGTGCCGAGACCAATCGCGCCGAACCAGAGAAAGAGCAGATTATTCGCGTACCACCAGCCGACAGCAGCCTGCAACACTCCCTGCACCGGCACGACAAAGAGCATTAACTGGCCAGCTGCGTAAAGCCACGGGAACCAGAGAAACGCACCAAGCAAATACCACTGCGTAATGTAAATTTGTTCCCCGCGCCGAAACCGAAACATCAACACGGCCCAGGAGGCAACGAGCGTGTAAGCGACGAAAAGAATGATGGCAGCGTAGCTGGGAAACTCGAGCCATTGATAACCAGTGCTGTCACCGAGGAGAATTCCGCACACGCCGAGGAAAACTCCCAGGTTCCAAAATCCAGCGCCCGCGACCAGGAGCAGCGGATAACGCAGGACTGTGCGACACAATCGGGCCATCAGCCAAATAGCCGTGCCCATGCCAGCCATGGACGCCCAGCCGTATACCATTACGTTCATGTGGACGGGGCGCACCCGTCCCCAAGTGAGGAAACCGATGTCAGAAAGCAGATCCGGCGTGTGCAGCTTGAATGAAACGAAACCAGCGAGCAGCGTGCCGAGAATTAGCCACGCCACCGCCGAAGTGTAAAAGATCAGCACCGGCACGCGTGTTGAGGCGTCGATCAGGGCGCGTTCCAATTGCTCTGTGTCACCCGCTGCAGCTGAAATAGCCGGTTCTTTAAGTGGGATTCCGGTACTGTTCATGGGCTTTTGGCGGGGCTTGGTGAAGTTGGCGCCGGAGAAGTGGCCGGAGAGGCCGAAACCTGGGGGGCTGCCGGTGAAGGCTGCGGACTAGAGACCGCGGCTCCTTGAGGCGCAGCAGGCGCAACGGCTTGAGGCGATGCTTGTGCCCCGCTGGGTTTCGGAGATGTAGCAGGCGCCGGTGAAGTGGCACTCGCTGGAGCGCTTGCGGGTGCTTGCGCCTCGGTCGCAGCGATCGGACCCGCCGGCGCAGGCTTTTGCTTCGCCAGTTCGGCAACCGTCAATTCCATTGCACGCCCGATGGGGATGCGAGCGGCGCCTTTGGTTTTGTCAATCCAACCGTAAGTGTTCAAAGCTTTGTTGGCTTCCTCGCGCACAGTTTTCAAATTCTCCACGCGCTTTTTCGCTCGGGTTTCTTCGTAATCGCTCCCACGCTGGGCAGGCCCAATGATCGCGAGCACGATCACACCAAAAAGCGCAAAGAGAAGCACGATCCCGAACCACACGGACCATGAAGCACGCGCGTGGGCGACTTGACGAAGTGATTCGGTACCGGCCATATCAGTTCACCAAGTTTAAAGATTCAATCAGGCGCGGATCGCGGACCGGAAAGAGAGAAGTCCGAGGCACAATTCGCAGATAAACAAAACCGAGCGTTGCGCCGATGGCGATGAGGGAAAGCAAATCCCAGATGCTGAGGTGCACCCCTGTGCCGTGTAACGCGGGCAGGACGATGATGTACATGTCCAGCATTTGCATGAACAGGATCCATCCCGCGACCCAGCAAAGACGCCGCGGCTCCTTTTTGATCGATTGCAATAGAAGAATCCCAAAACAGATAAAGAAGCGTCCAACGACCAGCAGCATACTCAATGCCCACCACGATTCAGTGTTTCGGGTAATAAAGAACTGAGTCTCCTCCGGGATGTTCGCGTACCAGATGAGCATGTACTGGCCGAACCCGATGTAGGCCCAGAAAATGGAGAAGGCCAGCATCCATTTTCCCATGATGTGGTAGTGCTCGACGGTGATGATGTCCTTCAAATATCCAGCCCGTCGCAAGGCTGTGATCACCAGAACGAGCAGTGACATCGAGCTCCCCGCTGCGCCCGCGAAGATGTACACGCCAAACATGGTGGAGAACCAGTGATAGTTCAGGCTCATGAGCCAATCGAACGCGCCAAAGGTGAGACAAAGCGCGAACATTGGCAGACTGATAAACGCGACCTTGCGCATTAAGATCGTGAACCGTGGACTTCCATCCTTGTCCTGTTTCACCGATAAGCGGCGCAAAACGAGCGATGCGCAAAGGAAAAAACCGAGAAACACGACCGCGCGGATTAGAAAGAAATACCAATTGAGATAGGCGCGCTTCGCATCAAGCGAATGTTCGACACCGGGCGGGATGTCCATCCAGGAATACAGGTGGCGTCGAAGGAGAAGGATCGGCACAAACAGAACCGCCAGCACCACCAGCAACACCGCAATGTTTTCCAACTGGCGCCGCACCACCACCGACCAGTCAGCGTCCGTAGCGTGATGCACGATCGTCCAGAAAAAGCATCCGGCGCAAAGCGTGAAGAAAAATGCAAAGGCAAAGAGCCACGAATAACTGAACTGATGCGGATTTAAAAATGCGCCTACGACGCAAAGCGCCAGCGCCACAATGGCAATCAATCCCAGGAGCGATGAGAGACCTGCAAAACGGTTGCTCTCGAAATATTCGCCTTCGGGTGTTGGGACAGTGTGGGAACGCTCGCTCATTGTTTCTCCAGTTCGGCGCGCCGATCCTCAGGAACATCGGCTGTCGTTGCGTTTTGGCTGCGCTGTAACGCGCGCAGGTATGCGATGATCGCCCAACGATCGGGCACGATAATATTTGGCCCGTAGGCCATCATTGTGTTCTTGCCATTCGTAATCGTGTTGAAAATCTCGCCATCGGACATCTTGCGGATTCGTTCATCCTGAAGCGTAACCACAGTCGCGAGGCCGTACTGCTTTGTGATCCCGTTACCAGCTGCGGTAGCGCCGTGGCACATCGCGCAAGTGATGTTGAAACGCTGTTGCCCGCGCTCCATCAACTCCGGCGTGACTGGAACCGGAATGCCTGTTCCCCAGTGATCGCCCATTTTGCCAGTGTTATAGTAATCAGTGCCGGCACTGAAACTGGCCTGCGGATGCGACCAAGTCACTGGAGCCGGGGTCGCTGACCCCGGCAGACCGGCATCACCGATACCAGAAACAGCGGACGGCTTTGGCATCTCATAGCCAATCGGCACCGTGCCTGCGACGGGCAGACGTGGTCCGCGCCCATCTGCAAAAAGTCCGAGCGGAGCTTGCGCGCGGACCTTCATCTGGCGCACCATATCCGGGAAAACCTCAGTCGGCGGCTCCGTGCTCTTCCGGCCACGAAACCCAAAGACAGCGACGATCGCGATCCCGCACAGAATGAAAATTACAAGAAATCCGCGCAGCATATTTAGTCCTCGTGGACAATGGTGACGTGTTCGCCGCCGGTTCTTTCCAATAATTCGCGCACAGCGTTTTCAGTGAACCGTGGATCGCGCGATTCGATCGCCAGGAAAAAACCATCGTTGCTCACGCGAACAAACCGCTCCCAATTGAACATTGGGTGGTACCAGCGGGGCAATCCGTTCATGCCAAGCATCGAGAAGAATGCAGCGAACGCCCCTAACAGAACCGTCAGTTCAAACATGATCGGGAAAAAGGCCGGAACCGTCCAAAAGTTCCAGGGTTTACCATGCACATCGAGCTGGTAGAGAATCGACGACGGACCAAATTCGACGACCGCAGCGGTCAGCAAACCAGTGACGCCGCCGAACAAAACCCACCCGCTCAACCAGGATTTTCCCAGCCCCATCGCCTCGTCCATTCCGTGGATTGGAAACGGGGAATAAACGTCCCAGCGTTTGAAGCCGGCATCACGAACCTGTTTGGCGGCTTCGTAAAGGGCGGCCGCGCTGGGATATTCCGCAGCCATGGCATACACCTTGTGGCCGGCTGGAGTCGTCATCATCGTGTGCGCTCCTTTCCTCTAGCACGCGCGCCGTAATGCGGATCCGCCTCCGGCACTGCCGTTTTCACCTCTGACATCGCAATCATCGGCAGAAAACGGATGAAAATCAGGAAAAGCGAAGTGAAAATCCCAATCGTGCCAATGTAGGTCCAGATATCCACCCAAGTCGGATGAAACACTCTCCAGGACGATGGCAGGAAATCGCGGACCAAACCACCGGCAATAATGATGAAGCGCTCAAACCACATGCCCGCGTTCACGCACATGCACACGAAAAAGACGACAAACACATTCCGGCGGCACCACGAGAACCAGAAAAGTTGCGGCGACAGGCAATTGCAGAAAAGCATGCCAAACCACCAGTACCACCAGTAGGGGCCAAAGATGCGGTTCCAAAAGGCGAACTTTTCGTAGGAATTGCCGCTATACCAGGCGACGAAAAACTCCATCGCATAGGCGTAGGCGACGAATGAGCCGGTTAACAAAATGATCTTTGCCATTTTGTCGACGTGCTGGGGAGTAATCACATCGTGCAGTTTGAAGATTGCCCGCGCAGGTAACAATAGGGTCAACACCATCGCGAACCCGCCGAAGATCGCGCCCGCAACGAAATAGGGCGGGAAGATCGTGGTGTGCCACGTCGGTATAACTGTCGAAGCGAAGTCGAATGATACCACGCTGTGCACCGAGAGGACCAGCGGAGTAGAAAGGCCGGCCAAAAGCAGATAGGCCATTTCGTAATGACGCCAGTTGCGATTAGAGCCGCGCCAGCCGAACGCGAAAATTCCGAAAAGAAACTTTCTGACCTTTGTGGTTGCCCGATCGCGCAACGTCGCCAAATCCGGAATCAAACCGGTGTACCAAAACAGGACCGAGACAGTAAAATAGGTCGAGACCGCAAACACGTCCCACATCAGCGCGCTGCGGAAATTTTGCCAGATCCCCCAGTTGTTCGGCATAGGCGCCATATACCACGCCATCCAGAACCGGCCGACATGGATACCCGGGAAAATCGCCGCGCAAATCACCGCAAACAGCGTCATCGCTTCCGCGGAACGGTTGATCGACGTGCGCCATTTTTGCCGAAGCAAAAACAGAATCGCGGAGATGAGCGTCCCGGCATGTCCGATACCAATCCAGAAAACGAAATTGGTAATGTCCCAGGCCCAGCCGACGGGGATCTGATTTCCCCATGTTCCGACGCCGGTGGAAATCTGGTAGCCAATGCAAAAAAGTCCGAAAGTCGCGATGCTTGAAGTGATGGCGAAAGCCACCCACCACCAGCGCGGTGCGGGTTGTTCCACCACTCCGGAGATTCGTTCCGTCAACCAACTAAAGTTGCGCCGGTGCAGCACAAGCGGGACGCGCGTGAGCTGCTGCTCCGCTTCTTTCATCGTCTCTGGTGCTGCTGGTGCTCCGTCCATACTTTATGGAAGATCGACCTGTGGCCAGCGC
>Ga0137412_10002017_pt1 | contig 15982 bp, 16 predicted proteins | sample CZODoug2_1_16fun_FD_122160 | JGI IMG/M metagenome (GOLD analysis project Ga0137412, IMG submission 122160) | Vadose zone soil fungal communities from Angelo Coast Range Reserve, California, USA - CZODoug2_1_16fungal (Hybrid Assembly) | ecosystem: Environmental > Terrestrial > Soil > Vadose zone...
CCTTTGTCGATAGCGAGGACCTGCGGGCCGCGTTTTATCGCGACGGAATTCGGATATGAGATGCCACCCGGCAGCACTTCGACGGGCATGTCAAAGGTGACCGTGACATGTTCACCGGGCTGCCATTTGCGCCGGATGGTCAGCAACTGACCCTTTCTGCCTACGTAGATGGCGTCACCGATGCTCACGCCAAAATTCGCCGACCATTCCGGGACACGGAAATTGATGGGGAAGGTAGCGGCCCGGGAAGGTTCGACCTCAATATCAACCAGCCCTTCGGATGGGAATTTGGTTTTGGAGCTTACTTTCAGCGCGATCTCACCGGCATCCGTGGTAGGGATGGTAGTCGATGCGATGCCATTCTCGTAGAGTAGGACTGTGAATTTACCGTTGATGTTCCCACTAATGATCTCGAGGATCAACGAAATACCCCTCGGCACGCTGGAGAGGCAGCAGGAATATCCTTGATCGCAGCGGTAGGGTTTGGCGCCTTGCAATGCAGTATAATAACTTACACAGCCGGTTTTCGGATTTTCGGCAGCCAGCAGGTGATTGTACACGGAACGTTCGATCTCCGCGGAATACCGGGTCTCACCCGTTATCTGCAGCAGGGCCAGGTTGAATTGCATCCAGGTGACGGTGACGCAGCCCTCGCCCATCAGGTCCTGGTTGGTCGCCTTCAGGATACCCGGACCGACGAATACCTCGATGCGATGACGGCGCTCTGGACCGCGCCCGCTCCGGCCTTCCACGGCCGGTACGTGGACTTCGACTACGTGGACGCGCATCCGCGGCCCGTGCAGAACGGCGGGCCGCGGATTGTCATCGGCGGGCACAGCCCGGCGGCGTTTCGTCGTGCGGTGGCGCGTGGGCACGGCTGGTTCGGCAACGGCACCATCGACGATCTGGTCAATCACCTTGCAGGCCTGGCGAAAGCGGCCGCCGAGGTCGACCGCCCGCCGCGGCTCGGTCGGCTGGAAATCAGCTTCCTGCCGCTTGACCCGGTGCAGGTGAGCGCCGACGATGCCCGCCGGTACGCCGATCTCGGCGTCGACCGGCTCGTCGTCTACCCGCTACCGCTGGAGGATCCCGACGACGTCGCCGCTTTCCTGGAACGGCACGCCACCCTGCCGCACTAGCCGAGAAGGCCGGCCGCCTCGGCCGATTTCAGCGACGGCGCGATCGTCATCGTCGGGGTGGACCGGTCGGCGATCGCATCCAACGTTTTCAGCCCGTCGCCGGTGTTGTATATAACAGTCTCCTCGGCCGGGTCGAGCAGCCCGTTGGCGAGCAGCTTGCGCAGCACGGAAACCGTCACCCCGCCGGCGGTTTCGGCGAAGATCCCGGTGGTACGGGCCAGCAGCTGAATGCCGTCCCGGATCTCGTCGTCACCGACGTCGGTGATCGCCCCGCCGGTGCGCCGCGCGGCGTCCAGCGCGTAGGGCCCATCGGCCGGGTTGCCGATATTCAGCGACTTGGCGATGCCGGTGGGCTTCACCGGGCGGACCACGTCGGTGCCGGCGGCGAATGCGGTGGCCACTGGGGAACAGCCCGAGGACTGGGCGCCAAACATCGTCCACGGTGAATCCGGCACGAGCCCGATCTCGACCAGCTCGCCGAACGCCTTGTCGATCTTGGTGAACTGGGAGCCGGATGCGATCGGGACCACCACCTGCCGCGGGATCCGCCAGCCCAGCTGCTCGGCCACCTCGAAGCCGAGCGTCTTGGAACCCTCGGCGTAGTAGGGCCGGACGTTCTGGTTGACGAACGCGACGTCCTCGAACTCGTCGGTCTCGGCAAGCTCGGAGGTGAGCCGGTTGACATCGTCGTAGGAGCCGTCGACGGCCACCAGCGTGCCCGCATAAACGGCCGACTGCACCACCTTGCTGCGCTCGAGATCGGACGGGATGAACACGATCGACTTGAGCCCGGCGCGGGCGGCGTGCGCGGCGACGGAATTGGCGAGATTACCGGTCGAGGCGGCCGCGATCCGGCCGAATCCGAGCGTTTTCGCCGCGGTGGCGGCCATCGAGACCACGCGGTCCTTGAACGAATGCGTCGGGTTGGCCGAATCGTCCTTGACCCACAGGGTTTTCATGCCCAGCTCGCGGGCAAGATTGTCGGCGCGGATCAACGGGGTCATGCCCGGATTCAGGCTCACCCGGCTCGCTGGATCGTGGCCGACCGGCAGCAGCGGGGCGTAACGCCAGATGTTGTGTGGCCCGGCCTCGATCTGCTCGCGGGTGACCGACTTCAAAATGGCGTGGTCGTAGCCGATTTCCAGCGGGCCGAAGCATTCGCCACAGGCGTGAATGGGGGTGAGGCCGAACGTCGCGCCGCAGTTGCGACATCGCAGATTGGCGGCGGGTGAGAGGGCAATTGTTGTGCTGGGGGCAGTCATGTACGAGGCCTTTCTCCTCATCTTTCCCGCGCGACCTGCGCGGGGCGGACTTGGCACCTGTCGCGGCCGGCCTCGTACCTAATGTCGAGGTTGCTGCGATGGTTGCCGGGGCTTCAACGGGCCGTTCCCTCTGCCCCTCTGGATGAGCAATTCCGATATGCAGTTGTGTCGACAGCATACCCACGGGGTCCGGCCCGAGCGCAACACGCTCCTGACCCCAATTGTCCCGCCGATCTTGACGATAATGCCCCACATTTCGGACATTCATAGGCCATATCTTCAAGATCGGCGAGGGTAATGCGGTTGACGGGCGCGGGAGACTGCGTGGCGTGCAGCGCATCTCGGTGGTCGGCATCTCCGGAGCCGGCAAGAGCACCCTGGCCGGCCGGTTGGCCGAGCGACTCGGTATTGAGCACATCGAGATCGACGGGCTCTTTCATCAACCCGGATGGGTGCGGCTACCCAAGGACGAGCTGCGCACGGTCGTGGCGGCCAAGTTGGCTGCGCCGGGTTGGGTATGCGATGGCAACTACAGCGCCGTTCAGCCGCTGGTATGGGAGCGCGCCGACACCGTGGTGTGGCTGGATCCGCCGCGGCGAACGGTAATGCGGCAGATCATCTTGCGAACGCTGCGCCGGGTAATCACCAGAAAAGAACTCTGGAACGGCAATCGGGAAACCGTACGGAATGCATTCTTTGAGCGCGGATCCGTTATCCGCTGGGCGTGGACACACTACACACCGAATCACGACAAATACGCGGGCGCGATCGAGGATCCACAGTGGACAAACCTCAATTTCGTACGCCTACGGTCGCGGGCCGAGGTCAACCGATTCCTGGCCGAGGTCAACAGATTCCGGGAAGAATCGCACCCGCCGAAATAAGCCCCAACTCGTGATCATGCACAAATCCCGGACAACACGCCGTACAAAACCTGGGTTTGCGCATGATCACGGAGAACAGCGCAGCTAGCCGCGCCAGTCCGGGGCGAGCACCACCGTCAGCCCGTTACCGGGCAGGCTGGCGAACCGCGGCTGCACCTGGCTGACCTGGGGAAACTGCGCCGCCAGCGTCTCGGCGGCCCGGTGCTGGGTCGGATTGGCCGGGTCGTAGTAGACGGTCGTCTGGGCGAGCTCTCCGGTGTAGTTGCCGACCGGCCCGATCTGCCAGCCTCGAGTGGAGAACGTCTGGGCAGCGGTCCTGGCCAGACCGTGCTGGATCGTGTTGTTGAGCACGGTCAGCGGAACGTCCGCCGGGGTCGCCGTGGAGTGGTGACTGCTGCGATGACTGACCGGCGGCGCGGTTGGGTGCTCGCCGCGGGGCGGCGAGGCGGTCGTGGCCGAGGGTCGCGGCGGGGCCGTCGTGGCGCTGCTTCGGGTGGTGTCGGCCGCCACGGCAGGGTGCTTGTTCTTGTGCCCGTGGCCCTGGCCGCCGACCGCCGCGATTACCCCGATGAGCGCGAGCACCGCGATAACCGCGAGCACCGCACCGGTCGGCCGTGGCCGTCCCGCTGCCCCGGTGGCGCCGGCGAGCAGGCCGCGCCGGGGCGGCTCGTCGTCATCGAGGAGCTCGGCCGCATCATCGGGCGGCAGCTCGTCATACGCCTCGGCCGCGGGCGCATCGGCGAGATCGTCGAAGTACAGCTGCTGGCCGCCCACCGAACCCGGGATCGGGTCGCGGATGACCTGGATCGGCCCGGTGTCCACCAGCTCGTTGGCCGGCTCCGGTCGCAGCGCATCGGCGTCGATTTCGGATTCGTCGGCCAGATCGTCGAAGTAGAAACGGTTAGGTCGGCCGGGCTGCCCCGGGTGACCGGTGCCTTCGTCGCTCACGGTCCTCGCCTTCCTGCGGCGACGTCCCTCACCACTGTCACCTCTTGCTCGGTTCGGCGCTCGCTCCGCTCCTCGGCGCCCTAGGGGCGCCTGCGATGCTCACTCGCACCTCACCTCGCGGATGGATTAGACGTCGATGCCCAACCGACGCGCCGAGCGCGCCCGCTGCCGGCTGGCCCGCAGCCGACGCAGACGCTTGACCAGCATCGGATCGGCGGCGAGTGCGGTAGGTGAGTCGATGAGAGCGTTGAGCACCTGGTAATACCGGGTGGCCGACATGTCGAACAGGTCCCGAATGGCTTGTTCCTTGGCGCCGGCGTACTTCCACCATTGGCGCTCAAAGGCCAGGATTTCGGTGTCCCGGCGACTCAGCCCATCGTCGACCTCGTCCCGCTGGGGGACCAGCGGAGTCAACGATTCGGCGGCGTCCATATCGCTCCCTGTCGGCGAATTCTCATTCTGGCGGTTCCCACGTACTCACACTTCTACAACCGGCTTGAATAACATCATTGTCATTCGTCAGGACATTACAGCACGGCGTTCCCGGTTTCGCGCAGTAACCACGCGAGGCCGGCGTTTCGTCACGGGTAGAGGCCCCGGATGCGGTGCGCGTCGGCGACCCGGCCGACCCCGATCATCTGTGCGGCAGTACGCATCGACACCTTCCGGTCGGCGGCCAGCTCCGACACCTCGGCGTAGGAGCCTTCCATCAGCTTGCGTAGCCGCACATTAACCTCGTCCTCCGACCAGAAGTATGCCTGCAGGTCCTGCACCCATTCAAAGTACGACACCGCGACGCCGCCCGAGTTGGCCAAGATGTCCGGCACGACCAGCACCCCACGGTCCTCCAGTACCTTGTCCGCGTCCGGCGTGGTCGGGCCGTTGGCGCCCTCCACGACGAACCGGGCCCTGACCTCATCGGCGTTGCCGTCGTGGATCACGCCCTCCAGCGCCGCCGGGACCAGCACGTCCACGTCCAGTGCGATCAGCTCGTCATTCGTGATCCGATCGGTGCCCGGATACCCGACGACCGTGCCCGCCCCGCCCCGTACGTGGCGCAGCAGCGCGATCGGGTCCAGGCCGTCGGGGTTGTAGACGCCGCCCTCGACATCGGAGACCGCGACCACCTTGCAGCCGGCGTCGTGCAGGAACTGCGCGGCCAGGCCACCCACCTTGCCGAAGCCCTGCACCGCGACCGACACGTCGTGCGGCTGCAGATCGGCGTCGCGCAGCGCGCAGAAGACCGAGTACATGACGCCGCGGCTGGTCGCGCCGCCGCGGCCCAGCGAGCCACCGAGCGCGGTCGGCTTGCCGGTGACCACGCCGGTGACCGTGTACCCGGAGTGGATCGAGTACGTGTCCATGAACCAGGCCATGGTCTGTTCGTCGGTGCCTACATCGGGCGCCGGAATGTCCTTCTCCGGACCGACCACCGGCATAATCTCCGAGGCATACCGGCGGGTGACCCGTTCCAGCTCGTTGCGGGACAGCAGCTTCGGATCGACCGCGACCCCACCCTTGGCACCGCCGTACGGAATGCCGATCAGCGCGCACTTCCAGGTCATCCACATCGCCAGCGCCCGCACCTCGTCGATGTCGGTGTCGGGGTGGAAGCGCAGCCCGCCCTTGGCCGGACCGCGGGAAAGGTTGTGCTGCACCCGGTAGCCGTGCAGCACCTCGACCTGGCCGTCATCGCGGCGCAGGGGCACCGCGACCGTCACCTCCCGCCGCGGGGTCCGGAGCAGATCATGGAATCCGTCGTCGAGGCCGAGCTGGGCTACGGCTTCGGCGAGCTGCTGCTGGGCTGACTCCCACGCTGACATGCGTGCTGGCACGTCTCGGCTCTCCCGCGAGGCTCACCAGACCGCGATCTCCGCTGACCGCGATCTGTACTGACTGCAGAGCCTACCTTTCGTACGGCCGCGCGCAGGCCAGCACTCCGGAGGAGCCGCGCTGAGCAAGGCCGTTCGTGGACCGATGAGCTCCGGCAGACGCAGCAGCGCCCCACCCGGCCGAAACCGGATGGGGCGCTGGCCGAAGCTGGGTCAGCCGGTGACCGGGAGGTGGGTATACACCGCGGTCGGGACCGGGCCAACCGGTGCGGGCGAGGACGACGGAGCCGTGGTCGGGGCCTTCGTCGGAGCCTTTGTCGGTGCCTTGGTCGGAGCCTTCGTCGGCGTGGGCGGCTTCGGCTTGGAGGCCGGGTGGGCCGAGCAGGTGGCCGAGGCGACGGTCAGCGTCTCCGCGTTGCCGCCGGCCGCGTGCACGGTGACGACCACGCCGGTGAAGGTGACGCTGCCGTTGGCGTTCTTGGTCGCATGGCCCTTGGACACGGTGACCTTCGACAGCTTGCGCTGGTCGTAGCTCACCGAGCCGCCGCCACTGCCCTTGCCGCCGTTGCAGTTGGCGTAGGCACTGGAGACCTTGAGCAGGCCGTTGATGTACTTCACCGACGCGACGTTGGAGGTCGACGCGTAGGCACTGGCGGTGGACCGGATGCCGGTGGCCTGCACGGTCGAGTCCGGGCTGGTGTAGCTGGACTCGGTGCTCGCGTGCGAGGCACCGCCGGTGGAGGCCACCGAGCCGTGCTGCGAGATCGGCACGGAGCCCGAGCCGGCGATGCCGTACGCCGACGAGTTCGGGCTGCTGGCGGCACCCGCGGGCAGCAGGCTGAAGACCGTCGCGGTGACGGCGCCGCCAGCGACTGCGGCGACACCGGCGAGCGTGGCGGTGCGTCTGCGGTTGGTCATTCCTCGACCTTTCTCAGATATGTATCGAAGGGGGCGATAGCTGGGTCATCGTTCAATGAATCAGGACAAGAGTGCCCAAAGGAGCCTTCTCGATCAAGCTCAACGCGGCCGGCGGGACCCGAATACAGCCATTGCTGGACTTGGCGCCGTACACGTTCTGCGTTGGTCGATTCAGCCAGGTGTGGATCGCGACGGTCCCCGGACCGCCGCCGAAGCTGTCAAGACTCGGCGAGTGCACGCCGAGCGGCAGGATGATCGGGCTGTAGTTCTGTTGCGGGTCGGTGAACGCCCCGAGGATGAACGTCCGCCCGGGCGGAGTCGGATCAACGCTCGATCCGGTACCGACCGTCCAACTGCCGACCTGCTCGTTGTGGTTGAACAGCGACAGCTTGAACGTCGCCAGGTTGACCCGGACCTGATAACCGCTCCGGGCCGTCTTGAGCACCGAGCTGTCCTCGGCCAACCAGCCGACCCGGCCGTTCGGCTTGGACGGCAGCAGTACCTGCAACCAGCCAGGCTTGCGGGCCACGATCGGCAGCCAGGTCGGGCTGCCGACCTCGATCGCCGGGACCGCGGCGATCGCCGGTCCGCCACCCGGCCGACCGAAGACCGGCACCGGCCGGGTCGGATGCACCACCGAACCGTCGGTGACGGCCCGGGGATTCGGGTCGGCCGGTGCGGTCGGGATGCGGCCCTCGGTGGTGGCCTGGGGCAACGCGGCAAGTTGCGCCGCGCTGACCTTGCGGGGCTTGACCGGTGCCGCGACGCTGGGCGCCGGGGCACTGGTCGTCGGCGCGTTCTGGGTGGTGTCCGGCGAGCTGGCCGGCGGTTGCTGGGAATTCTCCGAGGCGTTCGGGCCGGTGGTCGCGAGTGCCACCACGCCGCCGATCACGCAGCCGGCCAGGGCCGCGAGCGCGATCGTGGACCTGCGCCAGAGCCGCTTTTGGGCGGCGCTGGACCGGCGATGATGCCGCGGTGCGGCACCCTTGCCGGGCCCACCGGTCGGGTAGCTCACGAACTAATTCACCTCGCCGGACCGGGCGCCGCCTGCGATGAAGCGGCGCCCGGATCCCGATCGTCTCGGATCAGTGCAGCTACTTGCCGATGCCCTTGAGGAACGTCGCACCGTTGGGCACACCCACACCGGTCACCGCATCCCAGCCGGCGTGCGACTGCAGGCTGCCCGTCTTGATGTCGTTGTCGACCAGCAGTGTCGGGGAGTTCGGGTAGTTGTCGTACTGACCACCGAACTCGGCCGAGTCGACGTGACTGACGTCGATCAGCTTGCTGCTGCCCCGCGCCTTGTACAGCGCCGGGTTGAGGAAACCCAGGTTGCGGTGCTGGACGTGCTGAGCGTCGGCGACGATGCCGGCGATCAGCGGGGTGGCGAGGCTGGTGCCGCCGTAGCCATCTTCGCTGTACGAGCCGTCGGAGCTCCCGTTGTCCTTTCGGGGGGTGAACCCGACGACAAACCCGGTGTTCCAGTCACCCAACGCCGAGACGTCCGGCGTGGTGCGGTAACCGCGGGAGTACGCCTTGCCGACCACGCCCTTCTGCCAGGACGGGGTGGTGAAGCCCGGTGCTACGCCGCCACCGGCACCGCCGGTGAAGCCCTTCGGGTAGTCGGAGTTACTGGTGTACGGGCTCCACTTGTTGGTGCTCGTGTTGAGCTGGTCGTAGCGGCTCTCCCAGCCGGTCTCGAAGACCCGCTGACCGTTGGCACCGATGCCCAGCGTCGTACCACCAACAGCGGTGGCATACGGGCTACTCGCCGGGAACCAGGTCTGCGGCTTGGCGGCCCGCTTGTAACCACTGGTCGGGGTGATTGTCTCATCGCCCGCGTCGCCGGTGGCGAAGTAGACGCCAATGCCTTCGGCCGCTGCCTGCAGCAGCACGTTGTTGTAGGACTTCACCTCGCCGGAGGTCAGGCTGTCCGCCCGGTCAGCCGACCAGGAGTTACTGATGATCGACGCGCTCTTGTTGGCAATGATCGTGTTCAGCGGGCTGAACAGGTCCACGCAGTTGGCGGCCCCGTAGTAGAGGATCCGGGCGCTCGGTGCGGCGGTGTGCACGGCATCGATGTCCAGCGCCTGCTCCGCAGCCCAGTGGGCCGCGCCATTTCCGGCGCACTGGGAGACGTTCGTCTGGTGCTTGTGCTTGTGGATGAAGTTCTTGCTGGTCAGCTGCGGCAGACCGTACTTCGTGCTGTATCGGTTCGCGTCGGCCGACAGCGAGACCGAGTCGTAGGCGTCCACGATCGCGACCGTCTGGCCGGCGCCGGTGGAACCGCGCAGGCCGTAGGCCGAGCGGATCTGGGCCGGGCTGTACGGGCACAGCCAGTTGGACTCCTGCTTACGCAGCGGGCTCGGGTCGCGCAGCGCGGTCTGGCCCCAGTACTGGTCGAATTGGCACGAGGCATCGTGACCCACCGACGGCGCGGCGCCGGCACCGTGCGGGGTGGCCGGCTCCGGCGTGCGGTTCAGCGACGGCGTCGTGGTGAACGTGTCGGCCAGGCCCAATACCGTCTGCACGCTCTTCGCGATGTCGGCCGGCAGCTTCACCGGGCTGGCCGGCGCCTTGAGGACCTTGTCGCCCACCTTGAACTGCTTGAGCGTCGTGCCAAATGCCTTCTGCAGCTGGGAAACGGTGCCGGTGGCATTGACGTAGTGGTTGTTCGGGTCCGGTGACCCGGACACCTGTAGCCCCTGCTCGCTCATCCAGCTGCTGACCTTGTTGACCTGGTCCTGCGTCGGCGCGAACTGCTTGTTGAAGTCGGCCGCGCTGAGGTACTTGCCGTAGTTCGGGCTGGACGGGTCGGACATCTGGTTGACCAGGTCCTGCGCCTGACTCTCGTTGCGCAGCGGCAGCGCGAGCTGGATCGGCAGCTTCTGATTGGGGTTGAGCGCACCAACGACCTCGTCCGGGTGGGCCCAGTTCGGCAGGCTGCCGGTCAAGGTCTGCAGCGTGCCGGAGAGCGCCTGCAGCGGATCGTTGTTGTTCTGATGCCCGGGAATTGCGGTGGCGGCGGTGGCCACCGCACCCGCGGCGAGGGCAACGCCGGCCAGTGCGCTCAGGCCGTAACGTACGCGTCGTCGCATCGAGAGCCTTTCTCTCATCGTGGACCGGTTGTTATGAAACGTGGGGCACGTTCGGGTGGAGCGGGGTTGGTTCGTGGTGGAACGGGCGTAGACCCGGCCGAATAGGACGCATCGGTGCAAGTCACGCTCGTGCGGAGGGAAGAATAACGCGCAGATTTCGGACTCGAGCCACCGGGTGTAACGACACGCCCGAGCGGCACGATGACCCGCATCGCGGCAAACCTCACCTTCCCCCACCTGATGGCGGCACACGCGGCGTTCGCCCGACTTGCACTGATTCTCGTCGGGTCCCGTATCGAACGCTGTGCCGCCGAATGCGAGGTAGCGTTACCCAACTCGCAGACAGTGTCAACCACTATTAGCGGAATATGGACTCAAAGGGCGAAACGTCGTGCGATGTCCTCTGTTACCGCCCAGTAATGCTGCAAACCACACCCAGCCAATGCGTGGTGGTCAACGAGCCGGGACGTCCCTGGTTACCGAAAATCCCGAATTCAGCTGCCGGCTCTAACGCCCACGCAGCGTCACGAGGCGTAACTCAGTAGAACCACGGGAATTCGGACCAATCGGGCTTGCGGCGCTGCAGGAATGCGTCGCGTCCCTCGACCGCTTCGTCGCCGGCGTAGGCCAGTCGGGTCGCCTCGCCGGCGAAGAGCTGCTGCCCGACCAGGCCGTCGTCGACCAGGTTGAATGCGTACTTGAGCATCCGTTGCGCGGTCGGTGACTTGCCGTTGATCTCCCGGCCCCATTGCAGCGCGACCTGTTCGAGTTCGGCATGCGGCACCACCGCGTTGACCATGCCCATCTCGTAGGCCTGCTGCGCGGTGTACTCGCGGCCGAGGAAGAAGATCTCGCGGGCGAACTTCTGGCCGACCTGCCGGGCGAGGTAGGCCGAGCCGTAGCCGCCGTCGAAACTGGCCACGTCGGCGTCGGTCTGCTTGAAGCGGGCGTGCTCGGCGCTGGCCAACGTCAGGTCGCAGACCACGTGCAGGCTGTGCCCGCCGCCGGCCGCCCAGCCGGGTACGACCGCGATCACCACCTTGGGCATGAACCGGATCAGGCGCTGTACCTCGAGAATGTGCAGTCGGCCCAGCCGGGCCGGGTCGACGGTCTCGCCGTCGGCGTACTGATAACCGTTACGCCCGCGGATGCGCTGGTCGCCGCCGGAGCAGAATGCCCAGCCGCCGTCCTTGGGTGACGGGCCGTTTCCGGTGAGCAGTACGCAGCCGACGTCGCTGCTGGTCCGGGCGTGCTCAAGCGCGTTGTACAGCTCATCGACCGTGTGCGGCCGGAATGCATTGCGTACCTCCGGCCGATTCAGCGCGATCCGCACGGTGCCGTCGTTCTTTGCGCGGTGGTAGGTGATATCGGTGAATTCGGCCAGCTGATCCCACGAGTCGGCGTCGAACAGCTCGGAAATCATGGCAGGTCCTTCGGTCCCATGGGCATTTCCGCAGAATAGGTATGACCGCTCGGTGCACCTGGGCCGGGGGTACCTCGGTTATTCGTGGGTCAGCTGATCCGCGAGTCGGTTGACGGTGTCGAGGGTGGTGCGCAATGCATCGAGTTCGACGCTGGCCGCGACCGCGTTCGCCCATTCGTGCTGGGCGGCAGCGAGCGCGGCAATTGCGTCCCGACCTTTATCCGTCGGCTCGAAGAGCTTGGCCCGCCGGTGCGCCGGATTGGGTCGGTAGCTGGCCATCCCACGCTCGACCAACAGGTCGGCGATCCGCTGCACGCTCTGCCGGGCAAGCCCCATATCGCGGGCGATCCCGGACACCGGCAGCGGCGCGCCCAGCGTCGCACCCAGCACCTGCCACCACGCCGCGGTCAGGCCGACCGGCCTGGCCAGCCGCTCGGCCACCTCAAGAAAGCGGCCGTTGAGCCGGAACGTACGCAGCACCAGGTCGGTGAGCACGTCACCCGCCTCGGTCCTGGAACGCCGGCTCACTGCGCGACAGCGGCGTAGATCGCGCCGTACCACTTTGCGTCGCCGGTGTTGAACAGCTGATACCACGCCTCGAGCACGTCGGGCGTAAACACATCGAGCCGGGCCAAAATGTGCCGGGTGAAATCGAGTGCGTCGGCCGGGCCGGCGGTAATCAGATCGCCATCGGTAAATGCGCGCTCATTCCTGTAGTACGAGCCGCCGCGATATCCGGTCATCTGCAGGTATTCCGGCGCCGCACTGGTGTGCGCCCGCTCGTCGAGAAGTCCTTCTCTGGCCAGGCCGAACGTTGCGCCGCAGATTGCGGCCACCGGTACGCCGGCGTCGAGGAATTCCCGGGCCGCCTTTCCCATTTCGACATTTCCGCCGGAGTCCCAGTCGGTGTCGCTACCCGAGCCGGCCAGAATCAGCATCGCGCTTTGTTGCGGCGACAGTTCCTTGAGCGTGATATCGGGGACGAGCCGCAACCCGCCCATCGTCTGGACCGGGTCCGACGTCTCGGCGACCGTCGCGATCGTGTAGCGGCCGGGCTCCTTCTGCCAGAGCGCGGAATTGATACGGCTCGTCACGTAGCCGATCTCCCAATCGGCCAGTCCGTCGTACAGGGCTACGTGCACGGTCTGTGGGCTCATGATCGCTCCTGTGATCGTATTTTCGGTGTGCTCAATACGATAGACACTTGACAGCATGCTGTCAAGTCTCACTGAGCTGATCCCACGTCCACTCCAGCTTGGCCATAGCGGTCGGCGATGCCCGCCCGTCGTCGACCGCGTACTGCAACTCGCCGAGAGCGTCCATCCGGGCGTAGGGCGGCAGTTGCTCGTGATCGGCTTCGGTCAGCGGTCCGCCGGCGGCGAGATATCGGCGCCATGCCCGATCCGGATCGGGCGCGCTGCACACGAGCCCGGCCGTCTCGGTGATCACCGGATCGAGCCGGCAGCCGTCCCAGTCGATCAGCGCAACCCGATCGCCGCCGAAGATCAGGTTGCGCGGGTTGACGTCGCCATGCACCAGCCCGTACGTGAATTGCCGGTCGCGCTGCCCGTCGAACCACCGATCCAGCGCGATCACTTCGCGGTCCACCGCGGCGATGAGATCGCGGGCGCCAGGGAGATCGCGCTCAAGCACCGGCCGGACCCACCCCCACGGGTGCTGGTCCCGCCGGTCGAACGGAATCACCCCCGGCCGTTGCGGCAGTCCGAGCTCCGGGCTGACCCGGTGAATCTCGGCGACCAGATCGACGGCCGCGTCGGCGCATTCGGCGCGCTCGACATCGGCACCGGAAACACCCGCAACAAAGGGAAACAGCGAAACGATGCGGCCGTTCCACAGCTGAATCGTCGCGCCATCAATTCCGGCGAGCGGCGCAACGACCCCGTCGATTCTCTCGTGCAGGCGGCGGGTGATCAGATGCTCGTACCTAATGTGTGCATCGGTCAGCTCCGACCGGCTGATCCGGAGCACATATTCGGAGCCCAGCCGCCACGATTGATTGAGCAGCCCGCTCGCCAGAAACGTCGCGGAGTCGGGCCCGCGGCCGAAGCGTGCCCGGGCGGCGGCCAGTACGTCGGTCGCGGTCAGCCAGAGCAGCTGCCAGCCCCAGGCCTCGCCATTCCAGTAGTGCGTACCGTCGCTCGATACGGCGCCAAGCTCGCGGGCATCCTCCATGCGTCCGATCGTTGCACCGCTGGTAGCCTCGCTGCTTCGCATTTAGTCTCAGCGTCGGGGGGTCTGACGTTGGAGGTGCGGTGACCGAGGCGATCATTTCGGCGGGTCGGACCGACAAGGGCTCCCGGCCGGACAACCAGGACGCCATTCTGGTCGCGTCCCCGTTCTTCGCGGTCGCCGACGGAGTGGGCGGGCATGCCGGCGGGGCGATCGCCGCGCAGACGGCGATCGATGCGCTGGCCGGTCACCTTCGAGACCGCGGTGCGGTTGATGTGGTCGAGGCCGTGCTGGCCGCGCATTGGGCGGTGCAGGCGCGGGCTGGCCTGGCCACCGGCTCGGACCGGATGGCAACCACGCTGACCTTCGGGGCGATATTTCCCACCGAGAACGGGATGGTGCTGGAGATCGGCCACGTCGGCGATTCTCAGGCATACCTGATCTCGGGCGGTCGCATTACCCTGCTGACCAGGGACCATCGGGCGGTGGCCGAGATGGTTGAGCGCGGCGAGATGACCGCCGAGGTAGCAGCCCAGCATCCCTGGCGGAATGCGCTGACTCGAAACGTCGGTCAGTTGGAGCCGTTGACGGTCGATCGGGTCCGCCAACCGCTGAAACACGGCGACCTCGTATTACTTGCCTCCGACGGTCTCAATAAACATCTGTCCGATGAGGACATTCTTGGCGTCATCACCGAGTCGACATCGCCGCAGGACGTCGCCGCGTCATTGATCGCCGAAACAAATCGGCGCGGCGGTCTGGATAACGTGTCCGCCGTCTGCGTCAAGGTGGACGGCGATCCGGCGGCCACCCGATTCGACAGATCCGCGTCCGTGCGTGGCAATTACGGCACCGCTGAACTATTGATCGTACCGACCGAGCAGACGATTCCGCGCCGCCACCACTGGTGGCAGCGCGGATAACTGGCACGTTAGAGGGCGGGTCGAATATCTCGACCCGCCCTCTGTTGAACGCTTTACCTCTTGCTTTTACGCTTTTACGCGGCCTGCGCCAGCTCACTGTGGTCGTGCACGTCAAGGGTGTGAACGACGCGCTCGGTGGTGATCTCGTGCAGTGCCAGGTCGGCCAGTGCAATCGCTACCAGCACGATCGCGTCGGCGAACACCAGCCAGGTCAGCGTGCTGCCGGTAAAGATGAGGGCCGCGATCAGCGACCACAGACCAACCACAAACGCTGCGCTGTAACCGTAGGAGCTGCGCGCCACGCCGGTGCGGGCTAGCGCCGCGGCGGCGAGAACGGTGACACCGGTGCCCACACCGAATGCCAACCAGCCAACCGTACTGGCTGCGAATGTCAGGCTCGAGACGACGAGAAACCCACCGGCAAGAGCGTAAAGCGTACCCAGACCAAACCTGAGGCTCATGGCCTACCTCCACCTTTTCGAGCACCCATACGGGCACTCACGCTGTTCTTAGCGAGTCGTCGCCTCGTAGCGGACGACGCCGGAGAGCGCGGTGGCGGCTCGCCGGAGCATTTATCAGCTCCGCATGCGAAAACCTGCCCACGTAGGGAACTATGCCCTTGTGTGATCCACTAGACAGGGTCTTGATTTTCATCAACGAAGAGGGGCTAAGAATGCTTGACGCTGCTGATCTGGGCGCCGCGGTCACCGCACTGGCGGATGCCCTCGAGCCCGGGATCGATCGGGATTGGACGGTGTCGGCGCTGAATTCGGAATGGAGCTGTTGGAAAGCCGCCGAGCACATTTGCGATGTGCTGTTTTCCTACGCCGGGCAGCTCGCCGCGGCGGCGCCGTCGGCCTACGTCAAGCTGTGGCTGAAGGCCGACGAAAAGGCCGGGCCGGCGGATCTGATCGAGGGAATCCGGGCGACTACCGGAATTCTCGAGTCGGTGGTGCGCAATACCGCGACCGATGTGCGCGGCTACCACCCGAGCGGGATCGCCGACGCGGCAGGCTTTGCGGCGATGGGGGTCGCCGAGCTGCTACTGCACGGTTATGACATTGTTGCCGGACTCGGGCTGGAATTCCGACCGCCGGACGAGCTGTGCGGCAAGGTGCTGACCCGGATATTTCCGACCGTCGACAGTGGACCCGATCAGTGGTTGACGCTCCGCTGGGCGACCGGCCGGGCCGAATTTCCGGGCCGCGCCGCGGTCACCGAATGGGAGTGGAAACCAGCGCCGCGCTCCGAATAGCTTGTGGCCACCGAGTCATGATCGACATCGGCTTTTGGTCGCCAGGGCAGCCAAAAACCGATGTCGATCATGGCAACGCGAGGCGGTCCGTCGGCCTATTTTCAACCAAT
>Ga0137412_10002018_pt1 | contig 15981 bp, 11 predicted proteins | sample CZODoug2_1_16fun_FD_122160 | JGI IMG/M metagenome (GOLD analysis project Ga0137412, IMG submission 122160) | Vadose zone soil fungal communities from Angelo Coast Range Reserve, California, USA - CZODoug2_1_16fungal (Hybrid Assembly) | ecosystem: Environmental > Terrestrial > Soil > Vadose zone...
AGCAATGCGGCTGCGAGCGGCTTCATGCGGCTTTCCCTTTCCGCGCTGCGCTCAAAAGTTCGCGCAGTCTTTGACCGACAACTATTTCTTCGCCGGGCTGAATCGTCATGGAAACGAGTTCGATGTGGTTGACCTGCTGCCGTTCTTTCCGAGTGGGCTTGGCTTTCTGAATTCCTTCGCGAACGGCGGGGACGAGGCTTGGATTGTCCGCACCGAGAACTTCGATGACGGGATCGCCGGCGCGCAACTGCTGAACGCAGTCCGTGATCGTGTACCCCCAGGCGGCCTCATCCCAGGACACTTTCAACGTCGGATAGCGGTTTCCGTCGTCGGGAATGTAAACGCTGGTAGCGACACCCGGAACGGTTTCGACGAGTTTCGCAATGCGATCCACGCGCGCGTTCCATTCGTCGTAGAGTTTTTTCGGATCAACTTTCAACCAGGTCTCCACCGCGGTCAGAGCGCCGATCACTTCTTCCTTGCCGACTTTCATCGCACGGCAGACGGCTCCTTCCCAGGGAGCAGAGTTGCGCATGGCGGCTTCGACCAAATCTTTTCTTCCCAGCAATACGCCGCTGCACTGGGGGCCCTGCAATCCTTTCCCGCCTGAGAACGTGTACAAATCGATTTTCATTTGCGCGTAGAGCTTTAGATTATCGGCTGGAGGAATTCCCGCGGCATCGTCGAGCAACATCGGGATGTTGTGGGCTTTGGCGATCGCAAGTTGTTTTGCGAGTTTATCGCCGAGGTCGGTTGTATAAATCATCGCGGTCTTGTCGTTGACGGCGTTCGCGATTTCTTCGGGAGATTCGACGAGGACCAGATTCGCACCGGTCAACCGGATGGCGCTGTCGAACGCGCTCCGCCCGCCAGCCATGATGACTTCGTGTTTCATGCCGGTCGTATTCGGCAACTGCCAAATCTTTGCCGGATCGGTACCCGCCATGCACGCCGCCGCCGATGCTGCCATCGATCCCGCGGCGCCGGAAGTGATCATCCCGGATTCGGCACCAGTCAATTCGGCCAATTTGCGGCCGGCCGCGTTTTGCAATTCGACCATGTTGACGAAATGGTGCGACGCTTCGGTTTGCGCGGCGCGCACTTCCGGAAATTGCAGTGAGCCGCTCAGATAAGTCCATGTACCGCGGCAGTTGATTACGGTTTTCACGCCGAGCCTGGTGTAGACGTTTTCTTGTGTGGGCAGGCCGATCGCAGCGGCGGACTTCGCGTACAAATCCTGCGCGGCAATCTGCGCGAGCAGCGGCGATGCTGCGAGATATTTCATGAAGCTGCGGCGGTTCGATCCTTCCGAGCGAGACATGTATTCCTCCGTTTTCGCTTACTTCGAAATTATTTTGTGAAGATGAGCGTGCCGAAATGCTCGGGCACATGATTCGGATCACGGTTCACGACGCAAGTCGGCTGCCAGCACATAAAATGACGCTGCGGGTCTTCGCCGAGGCCGTCAATGCGATACAAATTGACGCGCCATTTTGTGCCCACCTTGACCGTTTGTTCGCTGACGGATTTCAGCGGAACGCGCGCTGCTGCATACCAGACATGCGTTTTTTCGTCGATGCGGCCCAGGCGCTGCCAGCCGGAATTCCAGTCAGCGGTGGATTTGTCTGTTCCCAAGTCGATATCCAGGTCAACCCAATCGCCGGTAGGAGCAATCTCAAATTCCTTGTAACGCTTGATGTTCGTCCAATCATCGCCAAGAAAAAATTCGACCACATCACGGTCCCAGAGCTTGAGACGATCTTTGCTGTTATCAGCGGGCAGCCAAAGATTCAACTCCGCGTAGGGAGAGACGAAGAGAAGATAGAGATCGGTATCCGTCCAAAACGCGCGAACTTCAGTTTTGAGTTTGGGGTAGTCGAACTGCCGGGAACAGTCTTTTTCAATCCAAGTTGATGCCGCGTGCTCCCAAGTTTTCGACCGCGGATCGGTGTTCAGCTCCGGCGGTTTCGAAACATACGGAACGGAAAAGTCCGCCGTGGGCATCGTCACTTCACACATTTTTGCAGCGGCGTAATCTTGCGCGGATTGCGCCACGCGACGCGATCTTGCCGAACTGTAACGGATAGACACGGCTGCGACGCAAACGAGCGCAACTACGATGAACAATATTTTTCGAGTGGATCGCATATTATGGGCGGGGCGCGTTTTTCAGTTCGGGCGAGATTTCGAAAGCTCGTTCGAACTGAGCGCGCGATTCCGCCTCCTTTCCTTGCTGGTGAAGAGCGAGAGCGAGGTTGTAGTGCGCTTCCGCATAGCGCGGTTTCAGGCGAATCGCTTCAGTAAATTCCGCTTGTGCTTTTGGAAATTCAGAAGTCTGCAAGAACACCAGGCCCAAGTTGTTGTGAGCTTCCGCGAAAACCGGATCGCGCCGCAAGAGTTCACGAAACACGTTCGTCGCGCCGCTGAAATCGCTTTTTTGGCTGAGAACCAGGCCAAGTTGCACGCGTGCGTCCACGTATTTGGGATTCAGAGCGATCGCTTGATTCAACTTCTGCGCACTTTCATCCAGTTTGCCTATTTGCGCCAACGCCAGCCCCAGATTGTAGTGCGCTTCCGCAAAGTCCGGATCGGACGAGACGGCCTGCCGGAATTCGGTTAGCCCGCGTTCGTGATCCGCTTGCCTCCAATAAAGCAATCCGAGGCTCGAATGCGCCCGCGCGTAGTCCGGCTGCAGCTCGATGGCTTTCTCGAGCGCCGTTCGCGCGCCAGCGCTGTCGCCCTTGCGTTCGAGAGTCACACCTTCGTAGTAATATCCCGTCGCGAGCGTCGGACTTTCCTCCGTGGCTTTTTGAAAACGCGCCAGCGCATCGTCTAATTTCTGCTGCTTCAGCGCCTCTACGCCGTCGAGAATCAGTTTCTTCGACACCGCCAGATGCGCCCGGAATTCATGCAGCGCGTTCAGTTCTTCCAACTCCTTCTTGCCCGCTTCGGTCTTTCCCTGCGCGCGCAACGCAATTCCCAGGTTGTAGTGCGCATCTTCAAAGTCGGGCTTCAGCTCGATCGCCTGTTGAAAGGCTGCGATAGCGCCCGCGTTGTCTCCGCTGGCTTTAAGCTCCTTGCCAAGGTTGTATTGTGCTTCCGGATTTTTCGGCTCGACTTCGCACGCCTTGCGAAACTCAGCGAGTGCGCCGGCATGATCGCCCTGACGACGCAGCGTAACACCTATCATGAGGTGCGCCGGCGCGAAACCGGGATTCGCTTGTAACACCTGGCGAAACTCGGTTGCCGCTCCAGCCAAATTGCCGACCTGTCCTTCGATCAAGCCGAGCTCGAAATGCAATTCCTGAGTCGGCTTGATTTGCAGCGCGCGGCGCAATTCGCGTTCGGCCGCCGAATAATCATTTTGCTGAGAGTAGATGCGCGCCATCAACCGGTGCGCCGCGGCGTTTGCGGGGTCGAATTCCAGCGCCAGGCGTAGCTCCTTTTTTGCAGGATCCGGTTCGCGCATGTCATACAACGTCGAACCCAGCGCGTAATGCGCATCGGCCCATTTCGGTTTCAATTTCAGAGTCGATTCGAATTCCTCAACGGCCTGCGGAGCATCGCCTTTGTATTTGAGCGCCAAAGCCAGGTTGTAATGAGTTGTCGCGTCGTTGGGTTCGAGTTCGAGCACTTTTCGGTAATTCACGATTGCCTGATCCCAGGATTTGGCGCGAGAAAACTGCAGGGCGCGCTGGCGATAGTCTTCGGCCGTCTGCGCAAAGGCGATCGAGCATGTGAAGAGGCCAAGCGCCAGGAATCGGAAAGTGGGTCCCATGCAAGCGAAGCATATCAGGCAGGGCGTACAAAAGAGCACACCCTGCCCGTTGGGGGAAATTACCAGTAGAATTTCGCGCTAAGTTGCCCGATGCGCGGGTCGCGCGCACTCGTCACGAGACCGAATTGGCTGCCACAGTTCGGGTTCACATCATTCGTACAGGTGTGGAAGCTGCCGTTCGGATTATTGAATTGGGCATGGTTAAAGACGTTGAAGAATTCGGCCCGGATTTCGAAAGCGATGGACTCCCTGATGGCTGTCCTCTTTGATAGGCCAAAATCGGTGTTGTTGAGACCGGGCCCATGAAAGAATTGGCGGTTCGAGTTACCAAAGCTGCCGACCGGACCGCTGGCAAAGGCATCCGGCAGGAAGAAAGTGTTCGCTCCATTGGGACCGGCTTTACGGGGATCCTGGGTTACAACATTTCCAACGCGGTCAGGCACGTCAGTGTTCGAACTGCCTGTTAAGGAAACATCCTGCCCCTGCCGAATGCCGACGGGCAGACCGCCAGCGAAGCGAGTGATTCCGTTGATTGTCCACCCCTGCGTTAGCCGTTTGGGTGCGCTCTTGAATGCGCGGTCGAAGGGTAACGACCAGATATAGCTCACTACGAAATTATGAGTGATGTCGTAGGCCGAAAGGGAGCGGCTGAGGCGATGATTTGCGAAGTTGACCCACTGGCCAAAACCGGATGAGTCATCTATGCCTTTTGAGAAGGTGTAGGCAGCCAGGAAGGTGAAATCCGTTGCTTTCCGCTCTACAGTGATTTCTCCGGCGTTGTAATTTGAGTTGGCAATGTTGGCTGTAATGCTGTTGTTTGGTCCGAAGTTGGGCCCAAGTGTGTCACGTGTGCCGACGACCTGGGTGCCATCGGGCAGTGTGTATGTAGTCTGCTCGCCGTTCGGCCCGCACGTGGGAGTCGCGCCCATTGCGTTGAGCTGCAGACAAAGGGCCGGGTTACCCGGATTTGCGTCGTACTGTGAGATCAATTTGTGGCCCTGCGTCCCTACGTAGGCCAGCGTCATGACCATTGATTTCGAAAGTTCGCGTTGAAATGAAAGGTTGTAGTGCTCCGCGTAAGGCATACGGTTGTGAATGTCATAACCGGGGGAAAATGCCAGCGGCAAATAAATTGAGTAGTCCAGCGTTTTATTCGCGGGGCTCCCGGGAACCGGGAATGTAAACGGGAAGCGCTCGCCTTGCGAACTTCCGTCCACGCGGGTTTGAAACGGCAGGTCCATGACGACCGGGATACCCGGCTGCCAGTACAGGCCAAACGGGGCGTCACCCACCTCATAGAATAAGTTCAGATCCTCCACAGACGTGTAATAGATACCGTAGGAGGCACGAATGCTGGACTTGCCAGGTCCGCCGAAAATCTTGCCGAGCGCGCCTTCGCTGAAGCTGGGCGAATAGGCAATGCCCAGACGCGGAGAGAAATTGTTGTAGCGCGTGGGAGCGAGTGTGCTCGGAATGCCTGGATCCCCGGGAACAACCCAACCGAGAGGCGCTGTTGGGAATTGGGTGGACTGCAGGCCGGGCACGATGGTCTCGATTTTGCCCTGCGTGTCATACCACGGCATGCTCACTTCCCAGCGCACTCCCAGATTCAAAGTGATGTTAGATTTCACTTTCCAGGTATCTTCGGCGTATGCACCGCCGTAGCGCGTCCGCGAATCCAAGAACTGCTGGCTGCACTGGTTATATCCAACGGAAGCGCCCAGCAAAAAATCGGCGATATCGTTGCCGGTCTCGGTGCCGTCGAAAGTAAAATCGCCGTTTGGAGCGCAGGTATTGCGCTCGTTGATTTGCAGATAACGGAATTCTCCGCCGAATTTCAGCGTGTGTGGGCCTCTGATCTTTGAAAAACCTTCGGAGACATGCCAAGTATTGTTTGGTTGAAACGTGGTGAGAGTGTTTACGCCGATAGAAAAGTTATTGAAGTATTCCGGAGGTACGGTTTCGGGGAAACCCGGAGGGCCGGAGGGATTGATGCCCAAAGTTCCCACTCCGGTCACAAAACCCAAGTCGGAAAGTTTTGCGAAGCTGGACTTGGGCTTGTCAGTGACTGTCGCTGTGCGGAAAAAACTCACACGGACTTGGTTTACGCCAGTCGAACCGACCATTTTGTTATTACTGATGACGATCTGCTGGGCGCGCGACGGCGTCAGGCTGGCGAAGCCCGGCACACTGGCGTTCAACGAGTTCACGACGGTAGAGTCATCGAAGTGATAGTAAAAGGACCAGTTACCGGTTTTCTGGTTGATGAAATCGACGCGCTGGCCTGCTTTGTTGTCCGTTGCCGTGTTCTTTTGGCCGTTGTCTGTAAAGGTGCCTAGCACAGGATCGAGATTGGGAAGTGGGATATAAGGAAGCAATTTGGTCGCTGGCGCCGCGAATGCGCTCTGAGGAATGACGCCACCAGGGAAAACACACTGAGCCGGATCGTTACAAGACTGAATAGTGAAGGCGTTGGGATCGGTCGGCGTTGGAGCCGGCACTTCTATCGCCGCATAAGGCTCCCCAGCCGTAACGGTCTTACCTAGCCTTTGGCTAAGTATCTGCGCCCAGTTGGGGCCACAAGTTGCCCCAGTGGGACATGGAGCGCTTTGAACCACCATGGCGTGGCCGCTATTGGAGTCGACAAAAGCGCCTGTGCCAAAGTTTCCATTTCGCTGATCTGAGGTAGGCAACGTCACAACGCCCGTACTGGCGCCAACCGTCTGCCGCGTACCCTGATAGTCGGTGAACCAGAAGAGTTTGTTCTTCCGGAACGGCCCACCCACTGCGTATCCAAACTGGTTGCGACGCAGCTCCCCTTTGGACTGATCAAAAAAATTCTTGGCATCGAACTTATCGTTCCGAACAAATTCGAACACGTCGCCATGAATTCCGTTCGTTCCTGACTTTGTGATCGCATTCATAACCGCGCCGCTGAACTTTCCATATTCAGCATCGAAACTGTTTGTGATCAGGCGAAATTCTTCAATCGAATCCAGGTTGGGAATCAGGCCTGCGCCAAGGTTGCGTCCCTCACTCACATCGCCACCGTTCACCAGGAACGCATTGGCTGTTTCACGCTGCCCATTCACGGACAGATTGCCGGACGACAATATCCCCGAAACCGGCCTGTCCTGCTGCATCGAACCCGACGTCACGGGCACTACCCCCGCTTGCAATCCCAAAAGGTCAATGTAGCTGCGACCGTTCAGCGGCAGCGAAAGCATTTTCTTCGAATCAATCACGTCGCCCAATTGCGTGCTATCCGTCTCCACTTGCACCGCGTTCGCTTCAACCTTCACTTCTTCCTGTACCGTGCCTACTTCCAGCGTGACGTCTATATGAAGTTGGTCGTTAACTTTCACTTCGATGCCGGAGGCTACTGATTGGCGAAATCCCGCGCCGGTAACGGTCAGTTTGTATGTGCCTGCAGGCAAGGCCAATATCGTGTACGTCCCGTCTGCGGCGGTCGTCGCTTCTTTGCTGAAGTTGGTGTCTACGTTTGTTGCAACCACGCGTGCGCCACCGACCACAGCTTGCGTCTTGTCGCGTATCACGCCCAAAATCGATCCCGTTACGTCGGCGCGTACTGTGGTCGCCGCCAACAGCACAGCCACAGCAAGTATGAGTACAAACTTGAAAAAGGAAACATGACGTCCCATGAGCACACCCCCGGTCTGCCGCGTACAGTGGCATGGTGATTTACGGGAGTCAAGAAGATGACGCTTCCTGTTCTCACTGGATGAAAACGGCTGTTAAAGCCGATCCGAAGTGCATCCCCAAAATAGACGCAAGGCCCAGTAGCACAAGGAATTACATCGCAATGTCCGCGCAGGATTTTTACAAATGCGACGATTCAAAAACTCTTCTGCTGTGCAGATTAGGCGATCGGCAAGAAAACGGAGCTACTACTGAAGAATTTTGGTGGACGTGACAGGGATCGAACCTGCGACCTCATGCTTGCAAAGCACGCGCTCTCCCAGCTGAGCTACACGCCCACATTCGTTACGACTTCTATTTTATTGTATTTGGCGCGTTTCGAAAACTCCGATTGACGCTCGCGTTTCCGCGCAGCTGTCCCGGCACGCCTATTTGAGAATCCCCAGCGCCTTCTTCGGCAACCGGCCCACTTCCTCTTTCGCGATTCCAAAATTATCCGCAATCAACGAAGCGGGATTCCCCGCCAGCCATTTCGAAATCGAAATCTCTTCGAACGTTGGGCTATTGAACAACGCAAAAAACTTCGTCGGCTCGCTTCCAATCTGTTCCACGTAGTGCCCAAATCCCTGTTGGATAAATCCCACTTGCCCCGGTCCAAATTCTTCCGTTCTCGATCTCCCGTGCGCGCCAAACACCGTGATCCGCGCTCGGCCACCGAGGTAGTACTGCCATTCGTCCGCATTAGGATGCCAGTGCATTTCCCGCAGCGCTCCCGGCTCCAGATATTGCATCACCGAGGTCAGCGTCGTGTTGATCGGAAATTCCTTCATCGTCACGATCCGCTCCCATCCCCCCGGAAAAACAATCGGCGCCATCTTTCCTAATCGAAATTTGTGCGGATTCTGGCTCGTCTCCAAATCGTCCGCCAGATACGGTTCCGGAATCGTCGCCGGTACTTTGCCCGGTAAAATGTACAACTCCTTCTTCGGCAGTGCAGCCACCGTTGCCGCCGACAAACCCAAATTCCGCGTCACCACCGCCGGCGAACTCTGCGCGATCCAATCCGTGATGCTGAACGTGCCAAACTCCGAAAAATGCCCGTCGTCAAAACCCAAAACGAAATGCGCTTCCTCTTTCCCGATGTTCTGCAGCGCGTGTCCGTGGCCCTTCGGAAAATACCAAATGTCTCCGGCCTCAAAAATATCCGTCGCCGGTTCTCCGTTCGGCGCAATCACGGTTGTCATCACCGTGCCCTTCAACATCAGCGCCCATTCCGCGGCAATCGCATGCCAGTGCAATTCGCGAATCCCGCCCGGTTTCAATCTCATCGAAACTCCCGCGATGTGCTGCGAAGCCGGAAATTCGGCAACCGTCGCCTCTTTCGCCGAACCCGCTTCGCCCACCCATCCGCGCGTGGCTTCCAAATCAAATTTAAAATCCGCGATCGGTTCATGCTTTCCGGGATCTTTGCCCGTCTGGTACGCCTGTTGTTCCTGCGCGCGCAATTCCGGCGTGGAAAAGAGCGCCGTTCCCAGTCCGGCCAGCGAAGCCGTGCCCAACAAATCCCTGCGCGTCAATTTATTTTTATTCCGCTCGCCCAATTTCATTTCTGCTCCTCCCGCCGTCCAAAATTTTCCTCGAAACACTTTTCTCACTCTGCGCATTCTACTCCGAAGGAATTGTTTCTCCCGCCGCTCATTGGCGTATCATCGAATCAGTTGCTGCCTTCCCTCGTCTCGTGAGGTGTCTCATGATCTCCCGTCTCCTGCTTATCGCCGTGGTTTCCGCCGGTTGTTCCGCGTGCGCCTTCTCGCAAGAACCCGCCCCAAAGCCGCAGAGCCACATGCGCCGTGCCGTCGAACAGCAGGGCGGCTTCATGCAAGGCGGCATGCATCACGCCGTTGCAGTCGGCGTTGTCCTCGATCAAAAAGTTGACGCAACCACGCACACCATCACGCTGCGCGTCGGCCCCATGAATCTCCCCGCCAACACTTCCCACATGAAAATGCCTCAACCCGCCGATTTGATCTGGACCATTCCCATCACCGGCTGGCTGCTCTCTTATCACCCACATCTCGTCGACGCGTCCGGCAACGCGGTCCCCGGTGTTGTCCTTCATCACGTCGCATTCTGGAACGAAAACCGCTCCGATTTTCTCTGCCCCAATAAAGAGGAACACATTTTCGGCGCCGGCGGCGAACTCACCGACTGGACTCCAATTCCCGGCTACGGCTATCGCGTTCAAAAAGACGACCGCATCCGCGTGGAAACCATGATTCACAATCCCACCGCTGCCTCTTACGACAAGGCTTTCCTGCAAATTGAAATTGGTTATCTCGATGACGCGTCGCCCGCTCCCGTCAAAAATTTCTATCCCGCGTGGATGGACGTCGCCTCATGCGGCAGTTCCGGTTACGACTTGCCGGCTGGCCCAAGCGAAAAATCCGGCACCGTCGGCGTGAAATATGACGGGATACTCCTCGGCGTCGGCGGCCACATGCACGATTACGCAAAGCAAATTGTTCTCGAAGACGCCACAAAAAAGAAATCCATCGCCACTCTGCAGGCCAAAACAGACGACAAGGGTCTCCTGCTCAGCATGCCCGTCATCACATTTTATTCCACGGGCGGTGAACCGCTCGCCGCCGGCGATCAATTGAAAATCACTGCAAACTATGACAACCCGACCGGCAAACTCCTTCGTGCTGGCGCAATGGGCATCGTCGTCGGCTATTTCGTTCCCGCAAACGACAGCGCTCTAGCGCCGCTCCGCCACGCTGCAAAATCGCCGATGCCTCACCCGCACGATATGCACGACATGAAAGACATGCCCAACATGTCTCACGATCACTAGCGGACAGCTTTTAGGAATACTTTATCGCCGAGTCCGGCGCTCCGGACGCCCGTCCGGCGCGAGAAGTTTCACGTACTCTGGCTTCCGTATACTTTCTTAAGCGATTTGGCTCCAGGTTTCACAAACGTCAGTCGCCAGAAATTCTCGCAGGGTGAAATAAATTCCACGCTCACGTACTTGTGGCCGTTGCGGTGCCGCCGCGTCGAAACGATCCGCGCTTGCGCCGACTGCCGCGTGTGCTCGTTCATCAGCACGATCGTCTGATCCACCGTCACTTCTTCTTCCATGTCGATCAGGCAGCCGAATTCGCTCAGCACGGTCGTCGTCGTGCTCAAGATAAATTTTTCCCCGCGCACGGTTTCGCCGTCTATCCGAATCGGTACGGCCAGCGTCACCCGGCTCGACCGCCTTTTTTCTCCGCGACGATAACTTGGAATGGCCACGTTCTTCCCTGACAACAACCCTGCATGCGCTTACAATTACGCTTACAATTCAAGGGCCCGCAATCGGGAATCTTGCCCAAAAGATGCTGCTGTTCGCTGAATCGAATGACCCCGGGCTTCAGCTTGCCCGGGGCTTTACCACTTTTGATGCCATAAGCCTACCGCAAGCCCCGCCCACCATTAAAACGTTTTTCTAATCTGTCGTATTTGCAGCGCACTCACGCAAGAAATTGCCTCGCAGCTCGCACTCACTCGGCCTCCAGAGCCAGGAGGCCGGCCCTAACTCTCACACTCTCTTTCTCTTTTGGCGCCGTCCCCGTCCCATGTAGGGCCGGCTTTTTTATCCCGAGCGAAGCCGAGGGACTGAAGCCGGCCTCTTTAGCGGCGCCATCCCCGCTCTTTCCTTCAAGAATCCGTATCGGGAAAATGTCCGGCCCAACTTTCGCCCGCCTCTTGCACTGTCTTTCTTTCGTAGCAACCCGTCGGGGCGTTTCAGCACGAGAACGTCTCACGCTTGGCTTCCTCCGTGCTCTCTGTGCTCTTCCCTCTGTGCCCTCTGCGTTACAAATTCCCCACGCTCCGACTCCTAACCCCAAACGGTAAACGGCCGACGCACACCCGTGCGCCGAATCGTTTGCGAAATCCCAGCTCAATGGCCATGGCAAGCTCAGTAGCGTAGGCACTCTTGCCTGCGCTCTTACGATCGACACTCCAAATTGCGAAGACCAACGCTACCGAATGCAGCACCGATGTAGGGGCCGTCTTCAGAGATGGCCCTTTTGGAGTGCGGCGGCTCGACGCCGCTTTGCCTTTCGGCCGCTTTCCGAAGCGGCCCTCTTCGATGGCACCCTTGCCTTCCCTCCGGCAAATCCCAGCTGAATGGTCATGGCAAGGTAAGATTGCCGGAAGGAGACCGCCGACCGCCACAATGACTAACGACGACATTCAGCTCCTCTACGAGTACGACCGCTGGGCGAACAACAGAGTTTTGCAAGCCGCTTCCACTCTCAGCGCTGAGGAGTTCACGCGCGACCTCGGCGGCAGCTTCCGTTCTGTGCGAGACACGCTCGTGCACATCGTCGGCAGCGAGTCGACTTGGCTAACGTATTGGATCGAACCGTCTCCCAGCTCCGCCTTTCTCACGGATTTGTGGACGCGGCACGACGCCCTATTTAGTCCGTCCGCCTTTCCTGATCTCGCTGCGGTGCGCCAAAAGTGGGCCGAAGTCGAGAAAGAACAAATCGAGTTTGTGAATCGCGTAACCCACCAATCTTTGGGCGAATCCTTGGGCCCATCCACTAGCCAACCCCCAAGCCAATCATTAACAAGGATGCTTCCCGTTGGCACAACTCAAATCAGTCTGGCCCACCTCATGCAACATTTGGCGAACCATTCCACATACCATCGCGGCCAAGTCGCGCTAATGATGCGCCAACTTGCCGCTGAGCCGCTCGCCACGGACTTCGCCATGTTCTTAATGGAAGGCCGCCAAATGATTGTGTAGGGGCGGGACTTCCAGCTTGTCCCGAGCGCAGCCCAGGATCGCGCCCTCCTGGTTTGTTTGCGTTGATTATGTAGGGGCAGGACTTCAAGTCCGCCCTCTTGCATTTTCCTACGAACGTCTTAAGCTTGGCTTCCTCCGTGCTCTCTGTGCTCTTCCCTCTGTGCCCTCTGTGTTACAAATTCCCCACGCTCCGACTGCTAACCCCAAACGGTAAACGGCCAACGCACGCCGCGCTAGACCTGCTCAAAGTCGCAAAACACGTTCGCGGCGAGAATATCTACTTGATCCGCTTCCACTACGTCCGTCAACGCACGAAGAAAACTGCCTGGCGTAAACCGGCAGGCGGACATTGACCTTTGGCACCGGGGACCGTTGCCCGCAAATCACTGGGCTGCTACGTGATCGACGCCAAATGGCGATGAAAGGGCGAAGAACCAACCCCATCTATCACGAGTCTTTGCTAGGTTGTTTGTTGCCGTGCTGCCTACTTAGGGGTGTTAGTTACGCCATGTTGGTGAATCGTCGAAGGCTCATAGGCATAGGTCACGGGTTGTCCATTTGCCTTTTGAATTAAATCGTACAGCTCAGCGCTTCCAGCAGGACCACGTATTAACAGCATATCGATGTTGCAATTTTTGAAAGAAACGTTCACTAGCCTCAGTGGGCCACCAGAAGTCGTTATGCGACTGTTTTCAAAGCTAGAATTTATCCAAGTTGCGTTGTCGAGACTTTGGTCTAGATTCTTCATGTTGCTATTCCGAACCACTACGTTCGAATTACTGCTAATCACCAAGCCCATACCGTAAGGTTCTCGAGCCCAAAAGTCTAGGCCCTCAAATGCAATCGTGGAGTTTTGCGTCGCAAGAATGCCATCTCCGAGCAGAATAGGAGTATGGTTGCCGACCATCCGAAAAGATTTGTTTTCAAAAATGAGTGGCGAGTTTATGACAAAGCTTTGGGGCTGTTGCACATTGCTGGCCGTCAGCTGATCAACGGAATAGGCGTTAAAGAGACCATAGGTCGTATAGACCAAAGAGCGGGAGCCCTCAGGAATTTTCTGCTCGGCAATCACTCGACCGAGAGAGGCAGACACACTATCGACGGCATTCTTGCTTATTGGAATGTTGTATCGCGAAGAAGCATCAACGGCGGACTTCACATTCTGAATTGGCCCTTGAAAAGAGAAAGCAGACCAGTCGGGCTTATTTCCCAATTGAGCTATCTCACGAGCGTCCATCAGCAAGCGCCTGTCGATGTACGCTGACTGAGCGTAAGTAATGAACCTGGTCTTTTCAAAAAGAAAAATCGACAAGACGAGAGTTCCGAGTGTGAGCGCCAATCGAAAGTCCCAGAGCCGATATTGAAAAAGGCTCAAAGAGGACCTCAACTGAGAAAGGACAGGAACTAGGGAATAAGCGGCCGCAGCAGAAACGATAGTTAGAACAAGGAGGATTGCGATTTGAGCTGCCGTCTGCTTTTCGGGTTTATGAAATACTGAGGTTGATACCGTTCCATAAATGACCGCCAGAAACGCGCAAGATATATATACGGTCCTACGAAACGCACTGTTCTTCCAAAAGAAATCATGGAGCCCTTGAGTCATGGCTTCGGCCGTTTAAAGGAATGTGCTGCCATCTTGAAGGCCATATCGATCCCAAAAATCAATAATATGGCGAAGTAGCTCCAAAAATGAACAGTCTCTAGCAATTCCACCCTCTCCGGCTTCATTCCTTTTGCAGCCAAGAATGGGAATGCATACATACCTACGATAAGGCCGCCTAGAGCCACCAGAAATAGCAGGATGTCACCCAATATGATTATTAAGGGTTCTTCTATGCTCTTCCATAGCTTTTCGCGAAACTTTGGTTGTGTTGGAGGTTTTGCCATCATCCATCTCTCGCAAAAGAAAAAGCAAAGAATCACGGAGTGAGGACGAGGGTTGCCGGCATCGGATGCAACATCGGTGATACTCCTCGACCGAGCGCCGCACACGCTACTCGAAAGCCTGATATGCGTCAAGGTACGTATCTGTGGGTAAAATTCGCACTAAAACATAAGGCGGGCGGAAACTCAGGGACGAAACTCAGAAACTCAGGGACAGCCGGAACGCTTTCCGCCACGTTGACCCACGTCCGCCCGATAACGCGTCGCCAAGTCCTTGTCTTTCATCAATTTAAATACTTATACAATAATTCTTGACTTGACGGAACACGGGGACAGAAGGGACGTTTTCCGGGCCACGATTCTCACCGCTCGGCGCCCCATATCCGATAGTGGAACGGTTTCTAATTGCCCGGAAATGGCTTTTCCCATAGAGTGGGGATATGACGTACGCGGACATCATTACCATCGAGCCTGGCAAACGCGGCGGGAAGCCCTGCATCCGCGGGTTGCGCATCACCGTCTATGACGTGCTGGAATATCTGGCCAGCGGAATGTCCCACGCCGAAGTCTTGCAGGAATTTCCCTATCTCACCGAAGAAGATATTCGGGCTTGTCTTGCCTACGCTGCCGACCGCGAGCGCAAGCTGGAAATTTCTAAAGCGTGAAGCTGCTTTTCGATGAAAATCTTTCCCCGCGGCTGGTCCTGGCGCTGGCCGATTTGTATCCGGATTCGACTCACGTTCATCAGCGCAGTTTGGGAAGTAGCGACGATCTGGCGATTTGGCAATATGCCAAAGACAACGGCTTCGCGATTGTTTCGAAGGACTCTGACTTCGAAGAACGCAGCGTGCTGCGCGGCCATCCACCAAAGATTATCTGGCTTCGCGTCGGCAATTGCGCCAGTGCCTTGGTGCAGGGTGTCGAATACTACCGCAACCGCCAAGGCGTCGCACTCGAAGGGATTATGCGCCACTCAATCGGTGGTTATAGCTGTGGCGATATCGAATTTGTCGCGGCGTTTGACATAGACGGGCGCAAAGTCGGTCACCCGCTCGAGGAGGCGATCTTCGCAAAGCCAAACTGCACCCACATCTTTCAAAGTGCGCTACCGGTGTCGAACGTCATCGTTCAAGCGGGTCCCGTCCTCGATGGCGTTGCCGCGCACATGGCCGATTATCCCGATGATGCCGCGTTCCGCCCGGTTGATCTCGAACCGACAGATATCGCGGCCGCGCTGCGCGCATCGGGTGCCGAAGTTTTGTTGTGCTATCTGCCGGTGGGGTCGGAGCAGGCGGTGAAGCATTACGCCCAGGCGTGCCTGGATGCCCGGGTTGCCTTGATCAATTGCGTTCCCGTGTTCCTCGCCTCGGACCCTTACTGGGCTCAGCAATTTCGGGACGCCGGGGTCCCTATCGTTGGGGACGATATCAAAAGCCAGGTCGGCGCGACGATCGTCCACCGGGCATTGGTTCGACTTTTCAGCGACCGTGGGGTTGGCGTCGATCGCACTTATCAGCTCAACACCGGGGGCAATACCGACTTCCTCAACATGCTCGAGCGGAATCGCCTCAAGTCGAAAAAAATCTCCAAGACCGAATCCGTTCAATCGCAGCTCGACGAACGGCTCGACGCGCGGGACATCCATATTGGACCGTCCGATTACGTGCCATGGCAGCGAGACAACAAGGTCTGCTTCATCCGTCTCGAGGGTCGCGGCTTCGGAGGGGCGCCGATTGAGCTGGAGATGCGACTATCGGTCGAGGATTCGCCAAACAGCGCCGGGGTCGTCATCGATGCGATCCGCTGCGTGAAGCTGGCGTTGGAGCGCGGCGAGGCCGGTCCGTTGGTGGCGCCATCG
>Ga0137412_10000118_pt1 | contig 15978 bp, 7 predicted proteins | sample CZODoug2_1_16fun_FD_122160 | JGI IMG/M metagenome (GOLD analysis project Ga0137412, IMG submission 122160) | Vadose zone soil fungal communities from Angelo Coast Range Reserve, California, USA - CZODoug2_1_16fungal (Hybrid Assembly) | ecosystem: Environmental > Terrestrial > Soil > Vadose zone...
TTTTTCTGTTAACCGCGAATCCGCCTTTGCGAAGCTTACCGCGCGACAGGTAAACGGCCGCCTTCGTCCCGCAGTCGCGGGACTACGAGGGCAGCCCGATGGACACGATGGACGGATTCGCTGCGAGGAACCGCGCCGGAGAAGCAGAATGCTCGCGCTCCCTTTTTAACCTTGTAGCTCTTTTTTAACTTACGCAACGCATCAGCGCGGCGTAGGACGAGGCTTCGCGACCGGGCGTGGCCTAGGTAGGGGCGTCGCTCTTGGTATAGGTCCTTGAGCCTCAAACGAGCCGATATCGACGCGGCCATTCGCGACGCGATTAAAGCCGGGACCACGTTGGTCATAGAATGGGGGCGGTGTGAAGCTCGGGTCGCCTGCATCAATGGCTGGGCTGCCAGGCAACAACGCGTGGGTCAGGGTTGGACCCCCGTTATCCTGCAACGGGCCGAGCATTGGTTCGATGTTAGTCAGATCGCCTGGGCCGGTTAGAAAGCCGCCACAGCTGTCATTGCTAAGGTTGTAGCCGTCCGATGTGACAGCACCCCCCTGGTTTAGAATATTTCCCCCGGTCGCGCCTCCCTGGAGAATCGTATCATTGAGATGAACCACCGCGCTACCGTAGCCTTGCGCCGAGTTGAACACGCTACCTCCGTCCGAGTCACTGGCCGAGTTGCCGCTGAACGTGCCGTTAGAGATGTATGCCATTGCGCCGCCATCATCACTTTCATTATCGATACCGCCACCTGTCTGAGCGGAGCCGCCACTAATGGTACTGTTGTTGATCTGGAGTATCGCCTGGGAAAGGCTGTAGGAAACATTGAAGACCCCCCCGCCTCCATAGATAGCTGAGTTGCCGGCCAACGTGCTGTTGTTGACTTCCAGGCTTCCATAGCCGCCGGCGTCCGCGCTATTGTAAATACCACCACCGTACGCGGACGAGTTCCCGCTAAGCATGCTGTTATTTAACGTTGCGGTTGCGCCGACAATCTCGTAACCGTTGTTATCAATGCCGCCGCCGTAGTAGCCGGCCGAGTTCATGCTGAGCGTACTGTTATTGATGGTTAGGGTTGCACCGGTCCAGCGGCCGCTGGTATTGAAGACGCCACCGCCATCATAGCCGGCCGAGTTCCCGCTAAGCGTGCTATTACTAATCGTTAGAATCGCCCAGGGGCCACCCTTTTCATCGTTGTAGGCGTCGTTCGCTATGCCGCCACCGTAGGAAGCCGAGTTTCTGATGATCGCGCAATCGTTGAGCGTTAGCGTCGCTTGAAAACTGTAGATGCCGCCGCCGCTGCCAGCGGGAAAGTTTCCAGTGACCATACCGTTTCTGACGGTCAATCCAGAAATCGTAACGGTTGTTCCGGAGGAGACGTAGAACACGCGGCTATTAGCGTTTCCATCCACAGCCAGATTACCGCTGCCGGGGCCTGAGACGCTAATGCTTTTATCCACGAGCAGCTCGCCCGTAGTCAGCATGATGCTGCCACTTACCGCGAACGTAATCGTGTCCCCGTCATTTGCGATAGCGAGCGCCTGACGCAAAGAGCCGACTCCGTTGTCGTTAGTATTTGTTACCGTGATCGTCGTTGCGCGCACTGAGACTGCGACCGCGCAAAAAATAACGGTGCAGCACGCCAGCGCATTGAGACGGAAAAAGTTTCGAAGCCCTCGTGTTCCCATTTTCTACTTTGATAATACGGAAACGGCGGGGCCAAGTTCGGTGGATGTGAGAACATTGGTAATCCTTTTGACCGTGGCCAGCGACCTACGGCTACAGAAATTCCTTGTAACTTTTTGGCTTTGTCACTCTTCTAACTCGTTTACATTCAAGTTACCGTGTCATTTAATAAATTTGGACTTTCGCCTGAAGTAGTGCGCGGAACGCAGGCGATGGGTTTTGTCGAGCCAACGCCAATTCAGCTCCGCGCGTTTCCCATTGTGCTTGCCGGTAAAGATTTAATCGGAACAGCGCAGACCGGCACCGGCAAGACCGCGGCGTTTGCGCTTCCCATCCTCACGTTGCTCGCAAAACACGGCGCGTTCCGTTGTCTGGTACTGGAGCCGACTCGCGAGCTGGCCGCGCAAGTAGAAACGGCGTTCCGCGATTATGGGCGTTTCACGGACCTGCGAGCCGCGCTCGTGCATGGCGGCGTCGGTTACGGGAAGCAACGGGAGGAACTCAAACGCGGTGTGGATGTTCTTGCCGCCACGCCGGGGCGCCTGCTAGATCTGCTGGAACAACGCGTGACGACGTTGAAGTCCGTTAACATTCTCGTACTCGATGAAGTGGATCGGATGCTGGACATGGGTTTTCTGCCCGATGTGCGTCGAATTGTTGAGAAAATCCCGACAGCTCGACAGACTCTTCTTTTCTCCGCCACGCTTCCACCGGAGATCGAACGGCTGGCCGCCTGGGTGTTGCGCGATCCTGAGTTAGTGGAAATTGGCGCGCGCCGGTCGCCTGCGGAAACGGTCACGCATGCCGTGTATCCGGTCGCCGCGGAACAAAAATTCGATCTGCTAATGGTGTTGCTCGAGCGGACGAATTTCGACAGCGCGCTGATTTTCTGCCGGACCAAGTACGGCGCCGATCGCATCGCGCACCAATTAAAACAGGGAAAGCACGCGGTTGCTGTTTTGCATTCCAATCGGACGCAGCGCGAACGGATCGAAGCGCTGGAAGGCTTCAAGAGCGGCAAATACGAAGTGATGGTGGCGACCGATATCGCGTCCCGCGGACTCGACATCGCTGGTGTGAGTCACGTGATCAATTACGATGTGCCCGAACATCCGGAAGATTATGTGCATCGGATCGGGCGCACCGGACGCGCCCAGAACGTAGGCGATGCTTTCACACTCGTGAGCGGCCAGGAGCTGCCCGCGTTGCAGGCAATCGAACGGTTCATCGGCCAGAAAATTCCGCGATTAAAACTGGAAAATTTTCCGTATATTTACACCGCCCTGTTTGAACAGGAATCAGCCACGGGTGGTCGTCGCGGAATTGGCGGTGGCAGAACGCATCGCGGATATTCCTTTGGCAGAAGGCGGTGATATTAAAATGACGAAGCGCGAATGACAAATGACGAATCAATATTCGAATGACGAACTCGGCCGTCTTGTTTCAGGTTCGAATTTTGTCATTCCTTCGTCATTAGTCATTCGGCATTGTTGGCGGTAAGCTTGTAATTTCGCTCAGTTGGACAAAGACTTGGGTTCCTTGCTTATGTCCGAACGAAACGTTGCCGCCGACTCACAGGCCGAATTTGACCGGCTCCAGAAAAAACTGGTGCCGCTGTGGAAATCGATTGAGCACTTCAATCAGGACCCGCAAACCGTCGTGGTCGTGCCGTCCATGTCCATCGACGCCATCAGCTCTGGCGCGGTGATGCAGGCGTACGAGGAGCGCTTTTTGTTTTTGTTATTGCTCCTGCGTCAGCCTCGTGCCCGGCTGATCTACGTGACTTCGCAAACGATTCTGCCGAGCATTATCGATTATTACCTCGGTCTTCTGCCAGGTGTTATCCCGAGTCATGCGCGTCAGCGCCTTTTCCTCATCTCGCCCCTCGACCTCTCGGTGCGTCCGCTAAGCGACAAGCTTCTTGAGCGGCCAAGGCTAATGGAGCGCATCCGTTCGTTGATATTGGATCCCGATCGCGCACATCTTGTTCCCTTCAATACAACCAATCGCGAACAGGAACTGGCATTGCGGCTCGGGATTCCCATGTACGGCGCCGACCCGAAATTTTTCCCATTGGGCACAAAGAGCGGTTGCCGGGAAATTTTCATGGAAGAAAATGTCCCGCATCCTCTGGGCGTTGAGAATCTGAGCAGCAAGGAAGAATTGATCGAGGCCATCGCGCAGATGCGGTCGAAAAAGCCTTCGATAAAACAAGTCCTGGTGAAGCTTAATGAAGGTGTCTCAGGCGAAGGTAACGCTGTTATCGACCTGACTGGACTGCCATCCGCCTTCGCTAAAGCTACGGCGGACAAGCCTGTAGCCGGAATCGCCTCGTCCGCCGTAGCCTCGGCGAAGGCGGATGACTCCGGCCGCGAGAAGGCTATGCTGGAGGAGCGCCTTCGAGCCATGCAGTTCGAGTTAGCTGGTGTTACTTACGATAGCTACATGAAGAAACTCCAGGAACGACAGGGAGTAGTCGAAGAGCGAATCTTAGGAGAAGAAATCAGGAGTCCCAGTGTCCAGCTCCGCATTACTCCGCTGGGCGTGGTGGAATTGTTATCGACGCACGACCAGCTCCTGGGCGGTCCTACCGGGCAGAGTTATCTCGGCTGCGCATTCCCGGCCGACGCTGGGTACGCCGCACTCATCACACGGGAAGCCGCCAAGGTTGGCAAGCGTCTCGCGAAAGAAGGAGTCATCGGGCGTTTCGCGCTGGATTTTGTGGTCGTACGTTCGAATGAAAAATGGGAGCCATATGCGATCGAGATTAACTTGCGGAAAGGCGGCACCACACATCCGTTCTTAACTTTACAGTTTCTTACAGACGGCACCTATGACGCGGAGACGGGGATCTTCACTGCGCCGAACGGACAGCAAAAGTTTTTTGTTGCCAGCGATCACGTCGAGTCGCCGTCGTATCGAACGCTGACTCCGGACGATGTTTTCGACATCGTGGTGCGGCACGACTTGCACTTTGATCAGACGCGCCAGACGGGGGTCGTTTTTCACATGATGAGTGCCCTCGGTGAGCTGGGAAGAACAGGGCTGACCGCGGTGGGCAACTCACATGAGGATGCCAAGGCCACCTACGAGCGCACCGTTACTGTGCTCGATCAGGAAACGGGCAAGCCGCTGGAAGCAAGGAAGTAAGGACTATCGCTCGCGCGAATTTTCGTTGTCGTCCATTCGTTGTATTGTCGATTTGCAACGACGAAGAGCAGGGCGATTCCAAAACTTTCTCACGCTTTCCACATAAATCTTGACATCCCTGCCCGCGCCCAACTAAAAAGGGCGCTTCAGATCCTCACTCTCAAAACTCCACCAAGGATGAAAAATGAAAAAACAAATTAACATCTCCATCAAGGCGCAGCTTTTGCGCAGTGCCTTTTATGTAATTCTGCTTCTGGCCATCTGCGTAATTCCCTTGGCGCTGGGACAACGAAGCATCAGAAATAGAAACGTTCCAGCTCGCCCCCCGCAAATCACCAATGTCCACGGCACAGCGCCTGCCGTTTTCAGGAGGAGTCCGCTAGCTCCCTTCCTGCTAGGTGGGCCCGTGGGAGTGGTATGTCCCGCCACAATTACAGAGTCAACAAACCAGGCGATCGTCGACGCGAACTCAGTGGCTTGCAACGATGGCGTAGGTACTACTGAGAATCATTACTGGCGCGCCTTCGACATGAATACGTTTAGCGGCGGCCAGGAATATGATGTCACCTCGGTTTCATTCGGGATCGAACGGGCGAGCAGTGGAACTGGCACCGGCCAGCCGCTGACAGTTAATCTTTACGCCAATAACGGCTCACCATTCCCCGCAGGCGACTGGCAGTCGAACCTGATTGCCACGTCGGGATCACTCAATATTCCAGACCAGACCGACAGCATATTCGCGACCAGCTTAACTGCGATAGTGCCGGCTGGCACTCTTGAGTTAGTTATGGAAGTGATGACGCCGGACGGGACGGCCGTAGGTAACCTGTTCTTTGTTGGTTCGAATACTGACCCAGAAACCGGACCAAGCTATCTGAGCGCTGCCGACTGTGGTGTGAACGATCCGACACCTACCGGGGACCTTGGATTCCCGAACATGCACATCGTGTTTAACGTTAACGGCAGTTGTCCGAGCGGGAGCCCAACACCTACGGTGACGCCCTCCGCGACACCGAGTGTGAGTCCGAGTGTGAGTCCGAGTGTGAGTCCGAGTGTGAGTCCGAGCGTGAGTCCGAGCGTGAGTCCGAGTGTGAGTCCGACGCCTTCAGTTAGTCCCACTGTGACACCTACTCCTACAGCGGGCGGGTGTGTTCGAGGACAAGGGTATTGGAAAAACCATCCCGATCAGTGGCCGGTGACTGAGTTGCAGCTTGGAAATGTTACTTATACCCAGGAACAATTGCTAGCGATCCTGCACGAATCAGTCCATGGAAATGGGATACTTATCCTTGCCCATCAGGAAATCGCCGTGAAACTGGATATCGCCAATGGCGCGGATGGAAGCTGCATACAGCAAGCCTTAGCTGACGCCGATGCCTTGATCGGAGACTTGGTTATCCCGCCAATCGGCGACGGGTACCTCAGACCAAGAGACGCGGCACCTTTAGCAGGGCTCCTTGGCGACTTCAACGAAGGTAACATGTGCGCGCCCAGCTGCGATAATGAGGGGTCGCCTACGCCTGCGCCATCGCCAAGGCATCCTCCGGCCTTGCCTCGGCACCAGCGTCCGCCGCGTTAACGCGATTCCCAGGTGATCAGTGATTGGTTGTAACAGCGGCTTTGCGTGGCCGGCTGACAGCCGAGGGCTTGGCGTTCTGACACCGCAGGCCTGGCTACCAATGGCGGTTAAGGAGGGATGTAGCTACAGCGCTGCCAACTTCCGTTCATCAGAGCATAGGGCAAGATTCCCAAACGTGACCCAGTCGAGATGTGAGCGAATGCACTCAAAGACGCGAGTATCAGTGTGTAAGTATGAGGGCTATAGAAACAATCGTAAAAAAATAAAATAAGTGTTGACATTCACCCGTCTTGTTAGGTACAAGCGACACTTCGCACTTTAAGCTCCACTCCAAACCTTAACTCATTCGCTTCATAATCATTCATGAAAAAGAAATCCGCTTCACAATCAGCGTTCTTTAATCTGCGTGTCTTAGTCGGTCTGTTTGTCGGGATGACAGGCCTGTCTCTGGCACTGTTCGCCGCCAACCCGCTCAGCCTGGCTCCCGCACTGGCGCAGCAGAAACAGGCGCAACAGAAATATAAGGTTACGACCAATTCCTCCACCGATCCGCTCGTCCCGGCGGTGATTGACTGTTCCCGCATTAAACAGCTGGGTATCGACAGGCAGGAAAACTTGCGTGCCGGCGCCATTATGATTTTCTGCGGCCTGTCAGAGGGAGGTAAACCTGTGTCTGGCAAAGCGTTCTCCAAGCTTGTCCAAAGACTGACGTCTCCGGTGGCGTTTGGCGGCACGGACGTCAACCTGATCACGGGGACTGAGACCTTCCCCAATGTGACACAGTCGGAGACGTTCACTACTGCTAACCCGGATAACCCGGACCAAATCGTCGTGGCCTACAACGATTCACGTGGCCGCAACGCCGCCCCCATTAACATTTCAGGCGCGTCGGTTTCCACCGACGGGGGCACAACTTTCACCCGCCTGACCAAGGCGAACGGTCAAAGCCCGTTCGACAATACCTTTGGTGATCCGGTTGTTCTGTACCACAAACCGTCCGGCGCCTGGGTTACAGTCTGGCTCGATGGTGCGTGCGGTGGTCAGGGTCTTGGCGGGTACAAGACTACCACTCCCGACGACCCGAACAGCTGGACTCATTTTTGCGCTTTCAACGAGGGCTCGGCCGACCGTGAATCTGGCTGGGCTGATAACGACCCTGCTTCTCCGTTCTTTGGGCGATTGTACATTTCGTGGAACGACTTTAACATCGGCCAAGGCGCTCTCATGAGCATCTTTTCCACTGATGGCGGCTCTACATGGAGCAGCCCGGCAACAGTGATCAACGGCGCTACCTTCATTCGCGACGTGCAAATTACCGGCGACCTCAGCGGCAACGGGACCATATACATCGCCGGGATGGACGAAGGCGGCGGGGGCTTCCCGCACAACGACGCCAACCTCATCTTCAAGTCCACCGATGGCGGCGCCACCTGGGCGAACACCTACACCGGCCCGAGCTTTCCCGGACCGGGCGTTACGGCTTCCGGTTACTTCGCCTGCATGTTTACCGATTTTGGTGCCTATTGGCGGCACGAAGGCTGGGGCGAACCTGCTGCCTTCAACAATGTGGTTCACCTGGTCTATTCCCAGCACGGCGCTGGCACCGACCCTGGCGACGTCTATTACGTCCGCTCCACTGACGGTGGTGTGACCTTTGGCGCGCCGTTCAAGTTGAACAGCGATGCCACCACCCGTCCTCAATGGCAGGCTAACCTGTCGGTCAGCCCGGCTGGCACTCTCTTTGCGACGTGGTATGATGCGCGCGAAAGCGCCAGCTGTACTGCTGGTGCCCCGGGGGTTCCCTGTTACCGGATGTGGTCGCGCAAGTCCAACGACAACGGCGTGACGTGGTTACCTGACGATGCGCTCTCGGACGTTATCACCCCGCTCCCCTCGCAACCTGATCCCGGCATCCAGCCGACCTATGCTGGCGATTACGATTATGGCTCGGCGATAGCCCTCAAGCATGTTACTTCATGGACGGATGGGCGCGTAGCGATCAGCGGCACTTCCCAGCAGGATGCCTTCACTGACAGAGAACTGGTAGGTTTTGCCGTGATCAGCACCGACCCCGCCTGCGGCAGCATCATCAATACCCAGCCGACGCAGTTCGTTGTTAACATTTCAGATCCTGCCAATCCCGGAACGGTCGATGCCGGCGATTTTACCGTAAATGGAACCCCGGCGGACGCTGTTCAGTATAACGCGGGCGAAACTACGATGACCTTTACCTTCAACAGCTCGCCAGTGGTAAACCAGGGTGAGCAGACCATGCACATTCCTGAGGGCGCGTTCACGCGCGCTTCTGACGGTGACCCGGTGTTTGAATTCAACTGCACGTTCCGTTATGATACCACGCTGCTACAGGTGACTGACACCAACCCTCCTGTTGGCGGCACCTTCTCTCCGCCGGCGCCAGGCGACTATCCCTATGATGTGAACTGGAATGAGCCTGTTGATCCGTCCTCAGTCCAGACAACCGATCTAACGCTGACCGGCAATGTTGGCGGCAGCGTCACTAGTGTCCAGGTGATCAACGGAAACATGACCACGGAGTTCACGGTGCACTTCAATTTCGGCGGTAGCGTGACGGCGGATATTGCCGCCGGGGCGATCACCGATGAGTTTGGCAATCCTAACGAAGCCTTCTCAGGAAGCTACACGGTAGAGGGTTGCCCTCCTCAAAACAATTACGACATCCAGCAAATAGGCGGCAGCATAGAGCCAGGCACTACGGACACCGGCAATCACGGGGATGATCAAGTCACCAATATACCAATCCCGTTCTCTTATACGCTCTATGACACGACCTTCCCGAGCATCAATGTGTCGTCCAACGGCAATGCGCAGTTCACGACCACGGATAACTTCTGGGTCAACGTTTGCCTGCCGTGGCTCGATCATGACTTCATGATCTTCCCATACTGGGATGACCAGCGCACCGATGTGAATCCCGGCTGCTCCGGTTTCCCCGGTGGAACCTGCGGTATTTTCACCTCAGTCACGGGCTCTGCGCCGAATCGTATTTTCAATATCGAATGGCGCACCGTCTATTTCCGCGACACCACCCAGCCCGTCAACTACGAGCTGAAGTTGTACGAGGGTCAGTCGCGGTTCGATGTGATTTACGGTACGGTGCCTTTTGGCAACACCGATGCAACAGCGGGAGTGCAGAGAGACAACTCCGCCTTTAACGAATACTTCTGCCTTGGTTCGGGTGGTGCGGCTACTGGGGGGCAAAGCTATACGCTGGAGACCTGCGGAACGCCAACCCCTACGCCTACGGTTACACCAAGCGTGACGCCGTCGGTTACTCCAAGCGTGACGCCAAGCGCCACGCCGACCGTGACGCCCAGTGTGACACCTAGTGTTACTCCAAGCGTAACGCCGAGTGCCACGCCAAGTGTAACACCAAGCGCGACGCCAAGTGTAACACCGAGCGCGACACCGAGCGTAACACCGTCAGCTACGCCGAGCGTGACCCCGACGCCTTCAGCTACGCCCAGTGCAACGCCCACTGGATGTGTCTTGGGGCAAGGGTTTTGGAAGAATCATCCCGAGGCATGGCCGGTGACTGAGTTGCAGCTTGGGAACACCACTTATACTCAGGATCAACTGCTCGCGATCCTGCGCGAGCCAGTCCGTGGGAATGGGATACTGATCCTTGCCAAGCAGGAAATCGCCGCGAAACTGAACATCGCCAACGGCGCGGATGGAAGCTGCATCCAGCAAACATTAGCTGACGCCGACGCCTTGATCGGAGACTTGGTTATCCCACCAATCGGCGACGGATACCTGCGGCCGCGGGACGTGTCGCCGACCGCGGGAATCCTTGGCGACTTCAACGAAGGCAACTTGTGCGCCCCGAGCTGCGATAATGGCTCGCCTCCGCCTCGACATCCAGCGCCCCGGCAACATCCGCCGTCGCACCCGCGTCCGTGATGGTAGTTAGTGAATTGTAAATGCGTAGCCGGGATCCATGATCCCGGCTACCCGCACAAACTGTCTGTGCCGCAACCTACACCAGGGCCAACGCCGCTGCTCCGAAGGCATCAAATGGGACCAATCAGACCGCCAGTAGTTTCACCGCGAACTGGACGAGTGTGAGCGGTGCGATCGGCGTACCGGTCGGATGTATCGACGAATACTTCGTTTACTAGTTACGTGCAGGGACATCAAAACTTGGATGTCGGCAACACGACTAGCTACAATGTTACTGGTTTGAGTGCGAATACGTTCTATTACTATCGGTTGAGGGCTTACAATGGAAATGGCACCAGCCCCAATTCCAACGTTGTCAAGATAAAGACGAAACCGCACTGAACTGATAGTGCGGTTCAGTTTGAGGCGGGGCTAGAAGGGTTAGCGCGACCCACACCTGTGACGCGTGTGTGCAGCACGTAAGCAGTCCTGCTCCAACGAGGTCACCGTGAGGTTCGGCGGCCCGTCCTAATTGGAAAATGAAAGCGTGATCGACGCGGCGTCGCGCATGCGGCGTCGAACCTCTATATCTTTGCAAGAAGTCTTGACACCTGGTGGGCACTTCACGTACAGAGGCCACCTCCTGGCGAAACATGGGTGAATACAACTCAAGTAATAACAAAGTCCTTGAGATGCTTCCTGTAGCTGGGGTAAATCCATGAAAACGAAACAGCCTAATTCTGTACCAGCTTTTGCGCTTCGAATCACGCTCGCTCTTGCTCTCTACACCTTGCAACCCTGCTCGACGGCAACGTCTACGCTCGCGCCGACAGCAACACAGACTCCGCCTCAGTATCAGATTTTCGATATTGGCGTCCTTCAAGTCGGCGACATCGCCTCGCAAGGTTTCGGCGTGTCGTCTGGCGGGATTGCCGTTGGCCGTTCGGTCCAAACCATAAATGGCGGCAGCCAGGCATTCACCTGGACCCAGAGCGGCGGTATTGTTGGCCTGCCGAACCTGGCAGGTCGCAACTTCGCTGTTTCAAACAACGGTAACGACAACGGCATTGTGGTCGGCACGGCCGCGACCTCGCTGAGCGGTAACGACCGGCTACCGGTGATTTGGCAGAACGGCGTCGTTTCGCAGTTGCCACTGCCCGCCGGCGAAACTCTTGGGGATGCTAACTCCGTGAACGCTTCAAGCGTGGCTGTCGGCTCAGTCGATAGTGGCAGCAATCAGCGCGGGGTAATCTATAGTGGTGGCGTTGGCACGATCATTACCCAGACAACGCCGGGCGGGAGCTTCTTCTTCACCGCTTTCGGCATTAACGATTCAGGCCGAATCGTGGGTCAGGGCATCGATCCGCAAAACGCAGCGCGCAACGTGGGGATCGTTTATGACATTGGTCAGAGCGCGGCGTTCGAAGTCGGCGCATTGCCAGGCGCCAACGGAGCGCTCGCTTTTGGCGTCAGCAACAATGGCTACGTCGTCGGCGCGAGTATGCAAAATCAAGGGCCTGGCTTGCCTTTCATCTGGTCGAAGGCCAACGGAATGGTTGCCATTCCGCTCGCCTCTGGTACGGGCCTCGGCCAGGCTGAAGGTGTGAACTCCTCAGGTTGGGTGGTGGGTACCGATGGCGGTGCCTTTGCCGTTCCGTTCCTATATGACGGGACCAACACTTACCGCCTCCAGGATCTCATCCCGGGCAACTCGGGCTGGGACTTGTCGATGAATACCTCGTCATCGGCCCAGGCCATTAGTGAGAACAACATCATCGTCGGCACCGGCGCTCACGACGGCGATATTCATGCGTATGCGATGGTCCCGGTCGGAGGCCCGACGCCAACGCCAACTCCGCCTGCAACACCTACTCCTACAGGCACACCCACGCCCAGGCCGACGCCTACGCCACGGATACGTCCGACGCCGTGGCCGCGGCCGACTCCGCCGAGCGCGACCCTTCAATCCGGCCTGCCTCGCCCTCGCCCCCACGATCGCGCAGTATAGGCCGGTGATCAGTGAGAAGTGAGAGGTTGTAGCCGCCTCGCTGCGTCGAGGCGCTCTCACGTTGTTGCCGCCCGAAAACACGGCGACACAGCGCCGCGGCTACAGCAACCGCCGATGCGGATTCGCAGCGGCAAAGTTGCGTTAACATCTGAAACTTTAAACTTAAAACTCCCGGTTAAAATTTTTTTGAGAACTTCGCCGCGCGATTTCCGGAGAAAGAATAAGAGGAAGCAGACTACGACATAAAACCGGGTCGCGTCGATTTTGGCGCTGGTCCTCGCGTGAGAGTGCATGGCCGATATCCTAAGTTGATCTCGGCCATGGGAGGAACGCAGGGGCCAGCGCCAAAGGCGATGCAACTCTCGCAACCTTCCTTGTTGTCTTACCTGCAGCGTTTTAACAAAAAGCGCCGTATTCACTACAAAATCGACGTTCAGCCGAGGTGGCGGAGCGATGCCCCAAGTCCCAGGCTCAAGGAGCCAACAAAGCGCGACGCCGAACTACCGCGCGTTTGTTAAAAGACCACTGGCCGTCGAGGCGGTCAGCCGGTGAATCGGCGAGTACAAGAACATCGCCGTATCGCCCTTTGGCCGTTTCATTCTTCTTGCTAAGCCGTCGGCGTCATTCGTGTAATCCGCGGTTGCGCCGCAGCGCGCTGGGAGTCGCCTCTTCGATCACTAGGGAGAGCAGGAGTAAGACAGCTCACTGACTAGTTCGTCATTAATTCGTCATTCTTTTCATCCGTGTCTATTCGTGATTTAAGAAACCTCAAATCCGCCTGCCGCGACGGCTTGTTCCAGCCGTAGCTTCGCGCGCAGGCGGAAGCTTCGTGTGAAGGCGAACGGTTAAAAAATTTCAAGAAAACGTTAAGAAAACATCTTGACACTTCTGCTGGTATTTTAATAAAAACGGCGCTCCACACCTGAAAACCACAGATGCTCTTCTATGAAAAAACAAATTAATCCCAACATCAAAGCTCATCTTATCCGAGGCTCATTTTACGTGCTTCTGCTGCTGGCTGTTTGCGTGATTCCATTCGCGCTAGCCCAGCGAAACACGACCAGGCAAAGCGCCGCCAGGACGGCTGCGAGTCCGAAGGTGGCTGGCAAGACGGTTGCGAATCCGAAACTCGCGCCGCACGCGACCTCCCTGGTTGGCAAAGGTTCTGCAACCGCCTCTCGTTCCACTTACTTCAGCAGAGCACCTCGGAAGGTCAGCACCCAGCCTACCGGCGTCTGCACCGACATCGTAAACGGTGGATTCGAGACCGGTGACTTACCACCTTGGACGGACACCGGAGATACCTCGTTCACCGGTGTCGACGGCAACCCGCACTCGGGAACCTCCGCATTGTTCTCCGGTCCCTCTACTAGCGACGGTTTCATTGATCAGATCCTCCCGACGGCGGACGGCACAGCGTATGACGTGAGCTTTTGGCTCGAGAATGACGACAGCTCTGGAAGCAATCGTTTTGGGGCTTCTATTGGTGGTATTATTCTCGTACCGGAGGCGGCTCAGAGCGCCTTTGGGTACACGCAATTTACTTTTACCAATGTGACACCCGGAGCCAACGCTGACCTGCAGTTCATATTCTTCAACCCGCCCTCCTTCTTTTATTTGGATGACGTGTGTGTCACTCCCAGCGGTGGCGGCGGTACACCATCCCCGACACCGACAGCTACACCGACTGGGACGCCGTGTCAGTTCAATGTGCTTATCGTCTACTCAGATTTAAAGGTGCAGCCGGTTACGCTGCACGACCAGATAGCGGCTGAGCCGGACGTGGTAACGGTGGACTACTTCGACGCCCAAGCGAGCACTCCCACGCTCGCGCAGTTACAACCGTACAACATCGTCGTCTCCTTCTCCAACAGCTCGTATGCCGATGCCGTGGGCATGGGTAACGTCCTGGCCGACTACGCCGATGCAGGCGGCACCGTCGTAGCCTTCAACTTTGACTGGTTTGGCCCGCCCTTCGGATTGGACGGGCGTTGGATAACCGATGGGTACACACCATTCGTCGCCGGGGGTCCCACCAACTTCTCCAACAGTTGCCTGGGCACCTACGATACGACCCACCCGCTGATGCAGGGCATCTCCGCCGACTCGCTATGCGCCTTCTTCCGCCATACTCTCACCTTGACCGCCGGGGCGGTATCGGTGGCGGAGTACCAGGACGCCGAGCACTTGTGCGCTTACAACGTCCATAACGGGCATACGGGCATCGGCCTCAACGCCTATGTGGGTGATGGGGCTGGCTCCGGCCAATGGAGCGGACCGTTCGGTCGCGTAGTAGTGAACGCCGGCAGATGGGTTGGTAATTGCGGAGGAGGAGGAGGAACGCCTACACCGACGCCGCCGCCGACCTGCTCGCCGGCGCCGTGGCAGGAGCAAGCTGCCATGCCGGTTGACGTGTATGGCGCGGCAGGCGCGTCCGATGGCACGTTCTATTACTCTGCAGGCGGCTACTCGTTTAGCGCTGGCGGCACTCAGAGCGTCTTTAACCGCTACGATCCGGTTGCAAACACGTGGACTCCGTTGACACCCATACCTACTGGAATGTCCATGGGTTCCGCCGTTTACTATCCGACTACTAACAAGATTTATGTGTTCGGCGGTCAGGAGGCAGACAGCGGAGTGGTTTACAATCTGACTCAGATTTATGACATCGCCACCGACACTTGGACCGCCGGTCCGACCATGCCCGATGTGCGCGCGTTTATGGCTTCCGGCTATAACCCTGGCAACGACAAGATTTATCTGGTTAGCGGCTACAACACGGGAACCGTCGATAGCGGCCAGCCCGACACATGGGAATTTGATCCCGTAGCCGGGACGTTCACTAATAAGACGGACTTTCCACACCCGGCAGGCGGTTTCGCCTCGGGCGTTATTAATGGCCACCTGTACGTAGCCGGTGGGCGCGACAATGACAACGTGTCGCTCAACCTGGTTTGGGACTACGACATTGCAGCTGACATCTGGACGCAAAAGGGTGACATGCCGCCCCAGCAGAACAACGTTCCGGGCAGCGCTGTTGCTTCGAACTTGCTCTGGGTATTCGGTGGAGGAAATCCCTTCGCCACCGGGCTGGAGGCCAGCTTAGGCGTAGCTGCGCCTTCTTTGGCTCATATCGTAAAGAGTTCGTTTCCATTAGAGTTTGTGAAGAGGCTATTCGGGCATAAGCCTAAGGCCCCCGATACCGATAATAGCGGAAGGTTCTATGACCCCAGCACGGATACCTGGACCAACTCACCGAACATGAACGAGTTCCGATCATTCGTCACTGGCTCGGCAATCGGCAATAGCCTGATTATCGGTGCCGGCGGGTATAACGGCTCAAGCACTGTTGCCAGCGCAGAAACGGAAAATGTCTGCGCCGGTGGAGGCGTGTCCCCGACGCCGACGGCCACGGCCACTGCGACTGGATCGCCTGGTGGAAATTGTCCGCCGGTACTGACGGAGTCCACAACCCAGAATATTGTCTCTGGCAACTCGGTGTCGTGTAACAACGGCTTTGGCCACACCGACAACAGTTACTGGCGCGCCTTTAACATGAGCACGTTCACCGGTGGCCAGGAATACGATGTCACTTCGGTTGACTTCGCGATTGAGCAGGCGACCTCTGGAACCGGCACACAA
>Ga0137412_10002019_pt1 | contig 15978 bp, 13 predicted proteins | sample CZODoug2_1_16fun_FD_122160 | JGI IMG/M metagenome (GOLD analysis project Ga0137412, IMG submission 122160) | Vadose zone soil fungal communities from Angelo Coast Range Reserve, California, USA - CZODoug2_1_16fungal (Hybrid Assembly) | ecosystem: Environmental > Terrestrial > Soil > Vadose zone...
GCAAGCTTCCATCCAAGGTTCATCGCGTCGCCAAGCCCAAGGTTGAGCCCTTGGCCGCCCAGGGGGGAATGGATGTGTGCGGCGTCGCCGGCGAGAGCTAGCGGTCGCGTATCGGGCGCATTTTCGGCACGTCGGCCTGATCGACCTCGGCGGCGAGGAAGTAATTCAGCTTGACGATATCGGCCATCACGCCGCCGGCGGCTTCGACTGCAATCTTGAGATTGGCGAAGACCTGCTCAACTTGTACCTCGAAATCGCCCTCGCCAATGATCTTGCCGGAAGCGTCGCTCGGGACCTGGCCGGAAATATAGACGATCGTTCCGCGATTGACCTTGGCGACGTGCGAATACACGGCCGCGGCCGGCGCTATTAGTGTTTTCGGGTTAATGAATTCCTTCGACGGCTTCGACATAATCATCTCCGTGTTGCGACCGCGACGCCGGGCTAAATATCTCCTTGCTCACGACCTACTCCCCTTCACTTCCTGCCAAAACGGCTTGCGATCCCCGGCAATGTCCGCAGGGTAAGTCCTATATCACGCAATACACCGCCTGTTACCGAGGCTGTTAGCGTCACGGTTATGCCCGGGGCTAAGGACACGCAGCGTTCAACAACACCCGTAAAGCTCGCCGCTGTCGGCTACAACTTCCGAAGAATCCTCTCATGGTTGAGGGATCTCTTGTGCCAAATCCTGATCACGATCCTGCGTGGCTTTATCAGACAATCAACGTTCAATCCGGCTTCTTAACGGACGCCGCCGCGCGGTACCGAACGGCTGCGCATCACGCCGTCGCCGCACCACACAGACGCCGATATCGAACATCTGGTGCAGGCGCTGGCGGAGATTTGGGCCGAACTGGGTCTCGCGAAGGCCGCGTAAACGGCCGCGCGGCCGGCGCCTCCATGGCGAGGCGTTATCCGCGCCTGGAGGAAGCCGACGACCGGGTGAGCCGGAGCCTGCCATGGGTTCGCGGCAGGAAACGCGCGCCCTTGGCGCTGAGGAAGTCCAGCATTGCTTGCGCGGGCGGCAGCAAGACCTTGTCCTTGCGGGCGAGCACGAACCACTGCCTGACGACGGGCAGGCCCACGACATCGAGCGTCGCCAGCCGTCGTTCGTCGAGTTCGGTTGCCACCGTATGCGCGGAGATGAAGGCAATGCCCAGTCCCGCGATCACCGCCTGCTTGATGGTTTCGTTGCTGCTCATGGCCATGCCGATCTTGGGACGAACGCCGGCGCTCTCGAACAACTGCTCCATCAGGCCCCTGGTCCCGGATCCGGGTTCGCGGGTCAGGAAGGTTTCGTCGGCAAGCGCCGCCAGCGGCAGGCGGGATTTTCGTCCCAGGCGGTGCCCAGTCGGTGCGATGATGACATGGGGATGATCGCCGATCAGATGTACGTTCATGGGGATGTCGACCGGCGGGCGGCCCATGATGGCGATATCGAGATCATATCCGCGCAGCGCAGTGCCGATCTCCTGGCGATTTCCGATCGAGAGCGTGACATCGACATTCGGATAGGCTTTCGAAAATCCGGAGATCGCAAACGGCACGAAATACTTCGCGGTGCTGACGGCGCCGATCGAAACACGTCCGGCGGTCTTGCCCGCGATCATGTCGAGCGAAGCTTCGCAGGATCCGATCGCCGCCTCGATGCGCTCGGTCAGCGCAAGCACTTCACGGCCCGCATGCGTCAGCAGCATGCCGTCGCCGGTGCGCTGTATCAGAGGCAGCCCCGCCAGCGCTTGCAGGTTGCGGAGCTGAAGCGTGACCGCGGGCTGGGTGAGATGAAGTTGCTTGGCCGCCGCGGTGACGGACCGGTGCTGGTGCACGGCCGCCAGCGCGCGCAGTTGACGGATAGTCAATTCCCGCAAAAACCGTCCGGCCATCGTTCCATCCATTATAAGAAAATCTTTGGTCTGGTAAAAGATAACAAAATTTCACTTATTCGGCAAATTGCGTTTCTCTAAGTGGCGGATTGCCGATCCGCGGTGAGAGCGTCCCGAAGAGGATGCGAGGGGAGACGGTCATGGACGAGCGCGCCACCTTGCGTTCGCATCTCGAAAAGACAGCATCGCTGACGCCACGTGGCGTCGCGGTGGGCGAGGTGATCGCGGGCATCGCGGCTGCTTCGATCGATCTCGCGGCGCTGATCGCGGACGGTCCGTTGGCCGGCATCACCGGACAGAATGGCGGCATCAATCCCGACGGCGATCAGCAAAAGGACATCGACGTCGCCGCCGATGAAATGATGCGCCAGGCGTTGCGGAGGGCTCCGGTCGCTGCGGTTCTCTCCGAGGAAGCGGCGTTGCCTGAAACGCTCGATCCCGAGGCGCCACTTTGCGTGGCGATCGATCCGCTCGACGGATCGGCCAATCTTGAAAACAACATCTCGGTAGGCACCATCTTTTCGGTTCGTCCGCGGGGCAATGACATTCTGTCGACCTTCTTCGAGCCCGGAACGGCGCAATGCGCCGCCGGCTTCATCGTCTACGGTCCGCAGACCACCCTGGTGCTCGCGCTGAATGCGAGCGTCGATATCTTCATTCTCGACCAGCGCAAGCGGGAATTTGTCTTGACCGCACGGGGCGTCCAGGTCGCGCCCGATACGCCGGAATTCGCCATCAACGCCTCCAATCGAAGGCACTGGCACGGTCCGGTGCGCACCTACATCGACGAATGCCTCGCCGGCACCAGCGGGGACCGCGACAAGGATTTCAACATGCGATGGATCGGTTCGCTGGTTGCCGAATCCCTCCGCATCCTGATGCGCGGCGGGGTATTTCTTTATCCAGCCGACGCCCGTCCCGGATATCGGGAGGGCCGGCTTCGTCTGCTGTACGAAGCCCATCCCATGGCGCTGGTGATGGAATGGGCGGGCGGCGCGGCATCGACCGGACGCCGGCGAATCCTCGAGCTCGGAGCGAAGACGCCGCACCAACGGGTGCCGCTGGTCATGGGGTCGTTGCGCGGCGTCGGCGACGTCGCGGCGATTCACGAGGGCATCGAGCCGATGTTCGACAATAGCGACGCACCGCTGTTCGCGCGGCGCGGCCTGTTCCGCTGACGGTAACTCCCATGTCGCGCAGCCATCCCATCATATCGATTACGGGTTCATCGGGCGCCGGTACGACATCGGTGAAAAAGACGTTCGAAAACATCTTCCGCCGCGAAAAGGTCGCCGCGGCCTACATCGAAGGCGACGCCTTCCACCGCTACAATCGCGCCGAGATGCGTACGAAGATGTCGGAGGAAGCCGAGCGCGGCAACAAGCATTTCAGCCATTTCAGTCCCGAAACCAACCTGTTCGAGGAGCTGGAGCGGATGTTTCGCGACTATGGCGAATCCGGCACCGGCACGACCCGGCACTACGTGCATGATGACGACGAATCCAAGCTGTATGGCGCAGAGCCGGGCACGTTCACCGAATGGGGACCGCTGCCGGCAAAGTCGGATCTGCTGTTTTACGAGGGCCTGCATGGCGCGGTGGTGACCGACAAGGTCAATATCGCCCAGCATGCCGATCTCAAGATCGGCGTCGTGCCCGTGATCAACCTCGAATGGATCCAGAAGCTGCACCGTGACCGCAGCGACCGCGGCTATACCGCGGAGGCGGTGACCGACACTATCCTGCGGCGGATGCCAGATTATGTGCACTATATCTGCCCGCAATTCGCCGAGACCGACATCAATTTCCAGCGCGTTCCGACGGTGGATACATCGAACCCGTTCATCGCGCGATGGATCCCGACACCGGATGAATCGATGGTGGTGATCCGGCTCAAGAATCCGCGCGGCATCGATTTTCCCTATCTGTTGTCGATGATTCCCAACAGCTTCATGTCGCGCGCCAATTCGATCGTGATTCATGGTTCGAAGCTCGATCTCGCGATGCAGCTCATTCTCACCCCGCTGATCCTGCAACTAATGGAACGCAAGAGGCGCATGTTATGAGTGTTCACGCTGCAACTTCCGTTGCCGGCCGCGCCGGTGTCGCGCATGCCGAACTGGCGAATGCCATCCGCTTTCTTGCGATCGACGCCGTTGAAAAGGCGAAGTCGGGTCATCCGGGCATGCCGATGGGCATGGCCGACGTTGCCACCGTTTTGTTCTCGCGCTTCCTCAAATTCGACGCCGCCGATCCGGCATGGCCGGATCGCGACCGGTTCGTTTTGTCGGCCGGACATGGCTCAATGCTACTCTATGCGCTGCTGCATCTGACCGGCTACGAGTCCGTAACCATGGACGAACTCAGGGCGTTCCGGCAGTGGGGATCGAAGACGCCGGGGCATCCCGAATATGGCCATACGCCGGGCGTGGAGACGACAACCGGACCGCTGGGGCAGGGCATTGCGACGGCCGTTGGCATGGCGCTGGCCGAGCGGCTCTCGAATGCGCGGTTCGGTAACGATTTCGTGGATCACTTCACCTACGTGATCGCGGGCGACGGCTGCCTGATGGAAGGCCTCAGCCACGAGGCGATTTCGCTCGCCGGACATCTGCGGCTCAACCGTCTGATCGTGTTGTTCGACGACAACGGAATCTCGATCGACGGATCGACATCGCTGGCCTGCTCGGATGACCAGCTTGCGCGGTTCAAGGCGTCGGGATGGTCGGCTTGCCGCATCGACGGTCACGATCCGACGGCAGTCGCGGCGGCTATCGAACGAGCGAGAGGCAACGACCGACCGTCGCTGATCGCGTGCCGCACGACCATCGGCTTCGGCGCCCCGAACCGGCAGGGCAGCGAGAAAGCGCATGGCGCGCCGCTGGGAGCGGAGGAGGTCGCCAGGACACGCGCGGCGCTCGACTGGCCGCACCCGCCATTCGAGATTCCGGAAGCGGTTCTCGCGCAATGGCACAGAATCGGCGCGCGGGGACAGGCGGTCCGCCGCAACTGGATTGAGCGCACGCGGCGTCTCAATACCGGGACCCGATCGCCGTTTCACGACGCGCTGAACCGCCATCTCCCGGACGAATATGCCGCCGCAATCGATCAGCTTCGGACCCGGTTCGCTCACGAGCGGCCGACCATCGCCACCCGGCAGGCATCGCAACTGGTGATCGACGGGATCGCGGAAGCCTTGCCGAATCTGCTCGGCGGCTCGGCCGATCTCACCCACTCCAATCTCACCCGCGCCAAGACGCAGCAGCCGGTGCGATGCGACGATTTCGGGGGAAACTACATCCACTACGGTGTCCGCGAGCATGCCATGGCGGCGGCGATGAACGGCATCGCCCTGCATGGCGGCTTCGTCGCCTATGGCGGCACATTCCTGACCTTCGCCGACTACAGCCGCCCGGCGATCCGGCTGGCGGCGTTGATGGGGATCAGGGTCATCCATGTGATGACGCATGACTCAATCGGGCTGGGCGAAGACGGTCCGACCCATCAGCCGGTCGAGCATCTGGCGTCGCTGCGGGCGATTCCCAACCTCCTGGTGTTTCGCCCCGGCGATGCCGTCGAGACCGCCGAAGCCTGGGACTGCGCGCTGCGGGCGGAACGCAATCCTTCGGTGCTTTGCCTGTCGCGGCAGGCCCTGCCTTCGTTCCGCGAAGCTGCCGATAACGTCAACCGCGTAGCGTACGGCGCTTATGTGGTCATGGAACCCGATGATGGTCGCGACGTCACCCTGATCGCGACGGGCTCGGAAGTTTCGATCGCGCTGGAGGCGGCAGAGCTGCTCACAGCGGACAATATACGCGCGGCCGTCGTGTCGGCACCGTGTTTCGATCTGTTCCGCAACCAGTCGAAGGAATATCGCGCCGAAGTTCTCGGAACCGCTCCGAGAATTGGCGTGGAGGCCGCGGTCGAAGGCGACTGGGCGCGCTGGCTCGGTGACACCGGCCAATTCGTCGGCATGACCGGTTTCGGCGCCTCCGCCCCCGCCGAGACGCTCTACCGCGAGTTCGGCATCACCGCAGCCGCGATTGCTGCCGCGGCCGAGCGCTGCATCGCGCGGGCAAGGATGACAGCCACCTATTCATGACGTTCAGAGGCAAACGAGAGAAATTCAGATGGCACGCATCACACTGAGGCAGTTGCTGGATCACGCCGCCGAGCACGGCTACGGCGTTCCGGCCTTCAACATCAACAATATGGAGCAGGGCCTTGCGATCATGGAGGCGGCAGCGTCTACCGACGCGCCCGTGATCATCCAGGCCTCGCGCGGCGCGCGTTCCTACGCGGGCGACATCATGTTGTCGAAGATGATCGATGCCTTGGAAGAGATGTATCCGCAGATTCCGCTCTGCCTGCATCAGGACCACGGCAACGAGGAATCAACCTGCGCGACCGCAATCAAGTATGGTTTTACGTCGGTCATGATGGACGGCTCGCTGAAAGCCGACGCCAAGACCGCGGCGGATTACGATTACAACGTCGATATCACCCGCCGCGTTGTCGAGATGGCGCATTGGATCGGCGCTTCGGTGGAAGGCGAGTTGGGCGTGCTCGGCTCGCTCGAACACGGGGCCGGCGAGCAGGAAGATGGCCATGGTGTCGAGGGCAAGGTCAGCCACGACCAATTGCTCACTGACCCCGATCAGGCCGTGGATTTCGTTCGCGCCACCAAGGTCGATGCGCTTGCGATCGCGATGGGCACCTCGCACGGCGCCTACAAATTCTCGCGAAAGCCGGACGGCGACATCCTCGCGATGCAGGTGGTCGAGGAAATCCACCGCCGTCTGCCCAATACGCATCTGGTGATGCACGGTTCGTCTTCCGTGCCGCAGCCGCTGCAGGACGCCTTCAATCGATTCGGAGGCGAGATGCCGCAGACCTGGGGCGTGCCGGTCGAGGAAATCGTCCGCGGCATCAAGCATGGCGTGCGCAAGGTCAATATCGACACCGACTGCCGGCTGGCGATGACGGCGGCCTTCCGCAAGGTCGCGAGCCAGACCAGGAGCGAATTCGATCCGCGCAAATTCTTGAAACCCGCGATGGATGCACTGCGCGATCTCTGCCGTGAGCGGTTCGAACAATTCGGCACGGCCGGCCACGCCGCCGCGATCAAGGTGATCCCGTTACCCGAGATGGCCAGGCGCTATCGGGCGGGATCGCTCGATCCACGTATCGGAGCTTTCGCCGACGCGGCCGAATGACCGCAAGCCGTTTCGGATCGCATGCGCCGCCAGCAAGGGAGACCGCCATGAACGAACAATCGATGACCATCCGCGGCAAGGATCGCTACAAATCCGGCGTTATGGAATACAAGAAGATGGGCTATTGGGAGCCCGATTACGAACCAAAGGACACCGATATTATTGCGCTGTTCCGGGTGACGCCGCAGGACGGCGTGGATCCGATCGAAGCCTCGGCCGCGGTGGCCGGGGAGTCGTCGACCGCGACCTGGACGGTGGTGTGGACCGACCGGCTAACCGCGGCTGAGAAATATCGCGCCAAATGCTACCGCGTCGATACGGTGCCGAATTCCCCGGGGCAATATTTCGCCTACATCGCCTATGACCTCGATTTGTTCGAGAACGGATCAATCGCCAATCTCTCGGCCTCGATCATCGGTAACGTGTTCGGCTTTAAGCCGCTGAAGGCGCTGCGGCTCGAGGACATGCGGCTGCCGGTGGCTTATGTGAAGACGTTTCAGGGACCGGCGACCGGAATCGTGGTCGAACGCGAACGCCTGGACAAGTTCGGCCGTCCGCTGCTCGGCGCCACCGTCAAGCCGAAGCTCGGTCTCTCAGGACGCAATTACGGACGCGTGGTCTATGAGGCGCTGAAGGGTGGACTCGATTTCACCAAGGACGACGAGAATATCAACTCGCAGCCGTTCATGCATTGGCGCGAGCGGTACCTCTACTGCATGGAGGCGGTGAACAAGGCCCAGGCCGCGTCCGGCGAGATCAAGGGCACCTATCTCAACGTCACCGCCGGAACCATGGAAGACATGTACGAGCGCGCGGAGTTCGCCAAGCAATTGGGATCCGTCGTCATCATGATCGATCTCGTAATCGGCTATACCGCGATCCAGTCAATGGCGAAATGGGCGCGCCGCAACGACATGATCCTGCATCTGCATCGGGCAGGGCATTCGACCTATACGCGGCAGCGCTCCCACGGCGTGTCGTTCCGCGTCATCGCCAAATGGATGCGGCTCGCCGGCGTAGATCACATTCATGCCGGCACGGTGGTCGGCAAGCTGGAAGGCGATCCCGCGACCACACGCGGCTATTACGACATCTGCCGCGAGGACTTCAATCCGATGAAGCTCGAGCACGGCGTATTCTTCGACCAGAATTGGGCGAGCCTCAACAAGCTGATGCCGGTGGCGTCGGGTGGCATCCATGCCGGCCAGATGCATCAACTGCTCGATCATCTCGGCGAAGACGTGGTGCTGCAATTCGGCGGTGGCACCATCGGGCACCCCATGGGCATCCAGGCCGGTGCGACCGCCAACCGCGTGGCGCTGGAAGCGATGATCCTCGCACGTAACGAGGGGCGCAATTATCTGCACGAAGGGCCCGAAATTCTGGCGAAGGCCGCACAGACCTGCACACCCCTGAAATCCGCTCTGGAGGTCTGGAAGAACGTCACGTTCAACTATGAATCCACGGACATGCCCGACTACGCCCCCACCGCCAGCGTCTCGATGTAAGGAGCAGGATCATGCGCGTCACCCAAGGCTGCTTTTCGTTTCTTCCTGACCTCACCGACGAACAAATCTCACGGCAAGTGCAATACTGCCTCAGCAAGGGCTGGGCCGTGAATATCGAATTCACTGACGATCCGCATCCGCGCAACAGCTTCTGGGAGATGTGGGGCTTGCCGATGTTCGATCTTTGCGATGCCGCCGGCGTGTTAATGGAGCTGAACGATTGCCGCAAAGTATACGGCGACCGCTACATCCGGATATCCGCTTTCGATTCGAGCCATGGCTGGGAATCGCAACGATTGTCGTTCATCGTCAACCGGCCAAAGGAAGAACCCGGCTTCCGCCTGGAACGGAATGAAGTCGAGGGTCGCAGCATCCGCTACACCACCAAATCATACGCCGTCGATCGTCCCGAGGGCGTGCGCTATGGTGGCAAATGAACCCGCCGGCTCTGTCGCCTGCCGCGACCGAAGCGCCGCCGATCGAGAAGGTCGATCTGCGCGCCGAATTCAACGAGGTCGGCATCGGCGAGGTGCTGGATCAGCTTGATCGTGAGTTGATCGGGTTGAAGCCGGTCAAGACGGGAATCCGGGAGATCGCCTCGCTGTTGCTGATCGAGCGTATCCGCAAACGCATGAACCTGACGTCGGACGTGCCGACCCTGCATATGTCGTTCACCGGCAATCCCGGCACCGGGAAGACCACGGTGGCGCTGCGGATCGCCAGCATTCTCCACAAGCTCGGTTTCGTGCGTCGCGGGCAGGTGGTGTCGGTCACCCGGGACGAGCTGGTCGGGCAATATATCGGCCACACCGCGCCGAAGACGAAGGAGATTTTGAAGAAGGCGATGGGCGGCGTGTTGTTCATCGACGAAGCCTATTATCTGCATCGTCCCGACAACGAGCGCGACTACGGGCAGGAGGCGATCGAGATCCTGCTGCAGGTGATGGAATCGCAGCGCGAGGACCTGGTGGTGATCCTCGCCGGCTATGGCGACCGGATGGACAAGTTCTTCGCCAGCAATCCCGGCTTCCGGTCCCGCATCGCGCACCACATCGATTTTCCGGATTACGCCGACGATGAATTGCTCGCCATCGCAGAGCTGATGCTGCGGGAGATGAACTACAAGTTCAGCGCTGATGCACGCCAGGCGTTCATCCGCTACATCAGCCTGCGCAAGACGCTGCCGCTGTTTTCCAACGCGCGCTCGATCCGTAACGCGCTCGATCGCATGCGGCTGCGCCAGGCCAACCGGCTCGTCGCCGATCTCGACCGTGTGCTGACCGCCGAGGATATCGTGTCGCTGGAGGCTTCGGATGTGCTCGCCAGCCGCGTGTTCTCGAAGAGCGCGGTCACGTGAGTCCGAACCTGGTAGGGCGTCGGCATACCGGCGGGCCGGAAAGCAGCGGCAAATGATTCGCGGTTGCGCGCAGGTATGACGGCCTTGGATGCGGACGAGCTGCTTCAGCCAACGCCGAAACGTGGTCTCAGTGACACGTTGCTGACAACAGCTGTCGTCGAATATCTCGAGCAACGTCGCATCGATGATATCGGCACACTTGTCGACCCGATGCTGACCTGCGCAAGTTCTGTTGATGCGAGTTGCTCGGTGTAAAGCGGATCAGTGCAGAAGAGGCCGACGCACTACAGCGGGTGCCCGTTAGTAAAATCGTTCTATTCCGTTTCGTACATTACGTGGGCGGCGAGTCGAGGTAAACGTAAAGAGCCGCGATCTTGCCGTCCCTTGCGATGATGAAATCCACGCCGGTGTACACCGGCGTTTCGCCTTTCGGCCCCGAGCCCCACGCCAGGCGTCCAGAATTGTGCAGAACCTGAGGCGCGCCATGCGGCGTATAAACGAAATGGGGATGCGTCGCTCGGAGATCGCCGGCGAACTTGTCCAGCGCGTCGTGACCGACCAACGCGCCGGGCGGCACGTACAAGATGCAGTCTTCGGCATAGAGCTCCTGAATTGCAGCCCTTCGGCGAGCCGGATCGCCTTCACCGAATACTTCCGGAAGATTGCGGTTGAGCAGTGTCGCGATACTACTCACATCTGCGCCCACGGACGGCGGGACGCTGGTCTTGCTCGCATGCTGGTCCATCAGAGGACTCCTTGTCTCCACCACGATGATGTGGTCGTGGGAGCGACCCGCGAAAGGGCTAGAGTGGAAACTCATCGTTTCCGGTTTGTTGGCGTATGAGTCGATGGCTTGCCTCGCCTCGGCGGTCCAGTGCTCATCAGCGATACCCCGATATACTTCGCCCCACCGTTAATGCCCGCACTCTTCTCATGCGGTCCGCTCGATGCGGTGTCAGATATCAAGGTGAGCGCGTGTTGTTTCTTCTACTGCTTACGACCTGTCCGCGAGTGATACTCCTGCCTGGTGCGACGAACCCGCCGAAACTACGATTGAAGGCCGGAAGGTCTGGTTGATTGTGAGGCTTGGTTCTAATTTGCTGCGGGTCAGGCATGGTAGTGCGTAGATGAGAGCAAGACGTGCGTTTCTGGTGCGGCGGTTCAATAGGGCGACGAATTACACCTGATAAGCCATTGATTCTTTGGTGGGCCCGGCAGGACTCGAACCTGCAACCAGACCGTTATGAGCGCAGGACTCTACGGGGAAGTTCGAGCAAAATCAGCATTTCCCGATCAAGATCATTCACGTTTGTGCGCGTTTGTTCGTGGAGTTTCTGGCGGATAACTGGTGGCATAGAAGGCCGCCGTGAACCGCCAACAGGCCTCGACCGGACGGGTGCGCGCTTCGTCCGTTCAAGGCGCTATCGGGGTAAAAGCGGACTTGGTGAGCACAAGCCATTTCGGTAGCGATTGACCCTGAGCGGTCATCGCCGTCTTTCGCGTCGGGCCCCAGTACGAGCGGTATGACCACAGTTCATTAATGGAGCCCCTTCCCAAGACAACACCGCGATTACTGAATTCGGTAAAGGCGGAGTTCGCGGCTTAATCTGACGGTGGCAATCCGCTTCTCATTGGGTGAAAGCGCTAGTCGCGAATTCCGCCCGGAGCTGACGCGTTGGACGACGCTGCCGGTACGCGGATCAAGAACGATGAGACCGCCTTGCCGCGAGCGAGGGCGTCTCGACTACCGGCTGCACCTCTGTAGGTAGCGCCGCCAGGGGCAATGTCACCGACCCCGTGCCGTTGGTGGGGTCGTAGTCAATCACACCCAAGCCAGCTTGCTGCCAGTTCGGAATACTCACCAGCGGCACCATGGACGTTGGGCGTCCGGCTGCTTGGTCCGCACCAAAGATGAACAGGCTGAGCGGCTCGTAGTCGTCCATACCCATGATGCGGAGCGTGATGGCATCGCTCTCGAGCTCTGCCCGCGTAAACGGCACAATCACCGGCATCGTGTAGAAATTGGCTTCGCCAAACTCCAGATCTTCTTGGGGAGTGTCGCGAATCTGAAACAGAACCACCAATCTGCCCTGACTGACGATCTGGATTTCAAGCGGCGCGTCGGTAAGATCCTCGTGCGGGACAGCGGTGGCGAAGATGCCTCCATCCTCCGGCGGCCGGTCGCTTGCTTGGCTGCGCATGAGGATGAACAACCGCCGGATTGCCAAGCTGCCGCTGCCGTGGCCCACGAGATGTAACGGCACGCTAGAGGGGCCCTCGCTGGCATCCGTGCTCAGCGTCGTGTCGATTTCCGTCTCAATGGCCACCGCTTGTGTTTCGTTCACTCCCGGGCGGGTGACGCCTTCGCCGAAAACGAACACATGCTGCGGGCGCCATGCGTCGTCTCCGTTGATCCCCAGGCGGATGGAGGAATCAGTGAGTTGCTCGCTCTGGATGCCGTTGTCGGTTACGTCGACATCGTACAGATTGGCAATTCCCCGCTCCTGATCGGTCTGCTGTGTATCGGAAAATGTATGATTCAACCGCTCAACACCATTTGTATTCACGGAAACGTGGATGGAGCTGTCGGTTTCGGAGTCTCTGCTCTCGCGGGTGAGCATCGCCGTCCACAATCGGTTGATTTGCATCACGAACCTCCTTCGTGTGTCGCTCGGGGCTTACGACGAATGATATTGCAGGCGGCAGCATAAGCATGTGAATTAGCTCACGTTCACCACACCGTCATCTGAACCGGTATGTCTGCACTTGGCACAAATGCGAAGTGCCGATCGCATCGAGCAATGTCTGAGTTTGGAGGCGAACCGGAAAACATCTGCTCGCACAGAGTATTTTGCAGTTTGACCCAATGCTGACTTCCGTGGACTCTCACCGCACCCCCTACGGCATAGGAAGCGCCGTCCTAGACTAGGCCTGAAGGCGCTGGCTAGACCGACGAACATAATCGGCCTGTTCAAGAAGCGTCCTAATTCAGGGAATGCCGCTGCCCGAAAAGGGCAAGGTCGCCTGACCCTTTTGATCTTCCGCAGTGTTTTAATTTAACTAGTGTTTCACTGCGCGAAAGCGCACAGTGAGTCGTTAATCGCCCGCCTTTGATGTTTTTGTAGGTGGCTGAGAGCGTTGCGCTCCCCCGTCGCGAGGCGAACATCAGGCAAATGGCGCGCCTTGGACCGATGCGTTTGTCCGCATCGTAAGCCCTTCGCAGGACACCCGGGCAACAGTCAAGATCTGGAGCGAGAGGAATAGACGGAGCCCGTACGCGGCCGATGGAGCAATCTCGCGGAACATCGCGCCCGCAAGCCAGAGAGGGCACTTACGATGAACACAAAATCGGGACGAACCTTGTTTGCCGCCGGCCTGATCACTGCAGCGCTCGCAAGCGGAGCAATCGGCCAGCAAGACGAAAAGCTCGGCAAAGTGCTCTTCCCCATCTCCTGTGATCCCAATGTGCAGGTCGAGTTCGACCGCGGCGTCGCCATGCTTCATTCGTACTGGTTTTTGATTGCCCGCCGAAAATTCGAAGGAATCCTCCAGCAGGATCCCACTTGCGCCATGGCGCATTGGGGCGTGGCGATGGACTACCTCGGCAACACCCTTGCAACTACTCCGACGCGAGCCGACGCGCAGGCGGCCTGGGACGCACTCGAAAAAGCGCGGGCCACCGGGGCGAAGACCCAGCGCGAGCGCGACTGGATCGAGGCGCTGAGTGCCTATTTCCGCGACCACGACAAGGTCGCCGTGAATGTCCGACTGGCAACCTACAATGCCGCGATGGAGCGGATGGCGCAAAGCTATCCCGACGACTACGAGGTGCAGGCCTTTTATGCCTTGACGCTTCAAGCCGCGGCGCCGAAAAGCGACCTCACCTACGCCAATCAGATCAAGTCCGCCGCACTGTTGGAGAAACTCTTCGAGCAGAACCCGCAGCATCCGGGTGTGACGCACTACCTCATTCACGCTTACGACTTTGCGCCGCTTGCCGAGAAGGGAATCGCCTCAGCACGACGCTACGCCGGCATTGCGCCGGCCGTGCCGCACGCGCTGCACATGCCGTCGCACATCTACTCCATGGTCGGACTTTGGGAGGAATCCATTGCCTCCAACGCGTCGTCGCTCGAGATCCAGCCCGACTACTTTCACGCGTCGGATTTTACGGTCTACGCCCATCTACAGCTCGCGCAGGATGCAAAGGCCGATGCGATGATCAAGAAGTCGCTTGCGACCGCCGACCGCGGCGATCGTCCGATCACCTTCGTCAATTTCACCGCCAAGGCCGCGATGCCGGCGCGTTACGTTCTGGAGCGGGCGGACTGGGCCGGCGCTGCCGCGCTGCCGATGACTGCCAGCCAATATCCCATGGCGGATTCATTGATCCGCTTCACGCGCGGTCTAGGCATGGCGCGCACTGGCGATCTCGCCGGGGCCAAACAAGAGATTGAGGCGATGAAGGCGTTGCGAACGACACTGCAGGGCGCCGACCAGTCCTACTGGGCGGACCGGACCGAGGAGCAGATGCTTGCCGTTTCGGCCTGGATCGCACTGAAGGAAGGTGCGGGCGATCAGGCGCTGAAATTCATGCGAGCAGCGGCTGACGGCGAAGACGGCAGCCTCAAGCATGTGGCGATGGAGAATCGTCTCTATCCGTTCCGCGAATTGCTGGCGGAATTGCTTCTGGAGACAGGGCAGCCCGCAGCTGCCCTAAACGAGTTCGAGACCGCGCTCAAGCAGACGCCCAACCGCTTCCGCGCGTTCTGGGGAGCCGCCCGCGCTGCCGACAGCGCAGGTGACCGCCAGAAAGCCTCCGATTACTTTGGCAAGCTGGTGAACTTGGCCAGCAACGCTGACACGGAGCGGCAGGAAATCCGTGAAGCCCGGGCATACTCGCGCCAGGACGAGACGATAGGTGGTGTACGGAAATAATTTCCTGATTGCCCGGGCCAACGCCCGGAAGCCATCAGGTTGAGAAGACAGCGATGATCCGGTCGGTCGCATTGGCAATACTGCTAGGCGTGCTGGCGAGCGGCGTGGCCATCTATGCCATAAGCTTGCCGGGCTGGCGGACCGCGACTGCACCGCTGTCCGGCGGGCTCGGGAGTCGGGCTGAGACGGCCAGCACGGCAGAAGCCTGGCCGATCTGCACCACCATGGCGTCCGTTGCCTTGGACGTCGACTGGGCGCAACTCGATCCCGATTTCAAGGCCGGCAAGAAGGCACTGCGCGCAGAGAATTGGAATGGCGCAATCGCAGCGTTCGAGTTCGCTGCGCTGCGCGACCCGACTAATGCCGATATCCAGAACTACATCGGCTATGCCTATCGGCGGCTGCGTCAGATGGGTTCAGCTATTGGTCATTATCAGAAGGCACTGATGCTAAATTCCCGCCACCGCAGCGCGCATGAGCATCTCGGCGAGGCTTATCTGGTGCTTGGGGAGCCGGCCAGGGCACAGCAACAGTTGGCGGCGCTGGAAAACCTCTGCCTCATTCCCTGCGAGGAATATGAAGACCTCAAGCGGGCCATTGCGGCGTACAGAAGGCTGGCCACACGCTGAGATCAGAAGCCAAAGAGAGCCCACAAGCCTTTTCACTACAAAGCCAACTCCACCTGGAGTTCTGCGCGGCGCGGTAAGCCACGGCGTTTCGGACGAAATGCGCCGTACGTTGATTGCTGCCGTGCATGAGTCCGTTTGTGGCACATTTCGGAACCGCGGACGTCGCCAACGAATGTCCGATCATCGAACAGAAGCAGACATCGTGCGTGCTGACTTTCCGTTGTCGGCGAGACCTGCAAGCAAGCCGTCGCGCACGGCCGCTTTCCGTTAGTGCCGTTGAGAAGACTTGTTTATTTTCGACGAGGCCGTTCGAGATTGTGTGGTATTTCTGGTGGCGTAGAAAAATAAAAATCGATAAGCATTTGATCTCATTGGTGGGCCCGGCAGGACTCGAACCTGCAACCAGACCGTTATGAGCGGCCGGCTCTAACCATTGAGCTACAGG
>Ga0137412_10002020_pt1 | contig 15971 bp, 19 predicted proteins | sample CZODoug2_1_16fun_FD_122160 | JGI IMG/M metagenome (GOLD analysis project Ga0137412, IMG submission 122160) | Vadose zone soil fungal communities from Angelo Coast Range Reserve, California, USA - CZODoug2_1_16fungal (Hybrid Assembly) | ecosystem: Environmental > Terrestrial > Soil > Vadose zone...
GCCCTGCAGTTCCTGATGACCCGGGAAATTACCCACATGAAGGCGTTCGCGCTGGCGCTCGAGAGCATGGGCAAGCCGGCTTTCAGCATCGGCCGCATCGCGCCGACACCAGGATTGGTCGACCAGTTCTTCAACGATTCAACCGGCGCCGGTGATCATGGCGAAATCGACGCTCGCGGACCTTGGAACGAAGGCAATGGCTGGGTCTTTACGGAATCGCCAGCGATTCAGGCAGAGGCGGGTGCATCGACTGGGATCGTGACGGAGAGTTCGTCGCCGGTCGACGCGAACGGGCTGAGCGAGCTGCTCATCGATGAACTCCGCGACATCCTGCACGCAGAAAAGCAACTGACAAAAGCGCTTCCGAAGATGGCCGAGGCGGCACGTTTCGATCAACTGCGCGAGCTGTTCGAACAGCATCTCGTCGAGACCGAAAATCAGGTGGAGCGCCTCAATGAGTGCTTCGAGCTGCTCGGAAAGCCAGCTCGCGCGAAACCTTGCAAGGGCATGATGGGACTTGTCGAGGAAGGCCAGGAGATCATGACCGAAGGCGAGAAAAAGGAGGACGCGGCTGCCGACCTTTCGCTGATCGGAGCGGCGCAGCGCGTGGAGCACTATGAGATCTCGGCTTACACGACGGCGAAAAATCTTGCCCAGCAGCTCCGCCACAGTGCCGTTGTTGCGCTATTGTCGAAGTCGCTGGCGGAAGAAGAGAACTCGGACCAGTTGCTCAACCAAGTCGCTCGATCGTTGATGTCGGTGGCAAAGATGCCTGCCGCTATTGAACAGGCCGAATAAGCGGGTGCTGCCGTAATCCGAATTCATTGCTGGCAAACTGCGCCAGCACCGAAGTCTTTCGGCTGGTAGGGCCTGTTGAACCATCTAACCGTGGCTGTGTCGAACATAGATCAAGGAGCCGACCGGCCATAAAATGATGAGGCAGAAAGCGTCGAGGGTACTTGGAAATCCGACAAGGCAGACGATGGTATCTCTCGCGAGACTCTGAATGATTGGCAACGGAAGGATGCGGCAAAAAAGGCGGACGAAGCCAAACGTCGCGATTCAGACTCCAAGGACGCAAGAAAATAGGAACGCCCCACCGCATGGAGCGCACTGCGCGGCGGGAATTTCGCTGCTCCCAAGCGCTACTTCAAACGGTCGACAAGCTTGGCGTGATGGATTGAAGGCTGAAACGATGCGCTGGATCCGCGCGTTATAGCTCAGCCGCCCAGCACATTTCCCCAGCCATCGAACAGGTACCCCTTCCATGCGACGCTTCCGTCCTCGCGAGCAACGCAAGAGCTACGAAAGGCTATCGCCTCTTCGCCACTCCAGGTGATGATGGTGTCCGATATCCGATCATGAAGTATCGCGGGCTCTGAAGGGTTGAAATCCTTCATGGGATGAAGGGTAGATGGCGGGGCAACGACTGGCATGTGCAATAACTCGCGCAGATAAAAGAAGTTGCACGTGATTTGACAACGCGCGGGAAGCATGCCGTCACCTGTCGCGCTTCAAGCCGACCAGGGAAGCGGTTTTGGGGATTACGGGCGCCGGGACGACCCATAATCCCTCGACCGATCCGACGAAAGCCTAATGCTTTCCGACTGTCTTGCCTGCTGCCAGATCCTGAGCCATCTCCAGATGATGCCGCAACGTCGGCAGGGTCTTGTCCGCCCAATCCTTCAATTTCGCGTTCTCGCCGCCCTTGGCATAGCGCTCAAACAGTGACACGGCGTCCTTGTGGCCGCTCACTTGATCGCTGCTATAGCGCGAACTGAAATCCGATCCCTTGAGTGACTTCAGTTTATCCAGCGAACTCTGATGAGAACTATCGAGCGCGGTCGGCAACTCCGCCTTTACATCGCCGCTTGAAACCATCGCTTTAATGTCGTCCGAGGTTTTTTGGTGATCCTTTATCATCATAGCGGCAAACGGCTTCTCCGAGGCGTTTCCACGCTCCTGCGCGAGCTGGCTTGACTGGATCTCGAACATGTCGCTGATCGCAGCCTCCTTCACGAAGTCCGCCGTGGTTGGCGCCACGCCCAAGACCGAATTCACGCCGGTCTTTTCTCCGACGGATTGCGCCAGCGCCGGCGTCGCCAAGAGGAGAAGTGCAAAGCTGGAAGCCAGATATTTCATTGTCGAGCCCTTTCTCGTTTGGGTAAGTATTCCAAACCAATTGGCGGTGCGTCCAATCGTTCCCCGGCTGCGGGTTTCGCCAAGATCAGTTTTGAGGTCTTCGGGCGCGTCTTCATCGAGGGCGGCGGTCGAGCGAACCTGCCTCTCCCACAAAAGGCGCCTTCATGCCCCCAATAGAGCGGTATAGCCAAGGTCAAATTCGGCAAGGAGAGATCGATCCCGGCCTCTCACAGACCCTTCATACCGCACAGGCGATGGCCTTTTTTTCCCCGGATAGCAACCAAATGGGTCCACGAAGGTTTCATGGATCGCTGGGTAACTGTTTGCAGGAGCGCTCCATGTGCGATTACAGCTTGCATGCGGTCGCAAGTCGTCCCGCCGAAGTAGCGGAGACACTGGTATCGACCAAATTCCAATCCACGACCACGCGCGGTTTTGCCAATCCCGACAGCCCGACCGTTGCGGTCTGCCTTCGTCCAGGGACCGAGATCGCATTCGAGGCTGACGCCCGCACGGACGGCTTCCTGTTCAGGCGAAGTGTTCATGCCCGCCTGGCGCGATTTCGCCAGATAGGCCTCAATTACGCAGCCCAACATCACGACGCGCTGGAATTTTCGAATGGTGCCATCGTGCTGCTCACCAATCTGACGCCGGGGCAACGAGTTGTCGTCCTGCAATTACCGGCAAACCCAGTCGAGCCCAAGCCAGGCACGCCTGAACACGCGGTCCAGGAGTTAGCCGAAACCTGAGGTCCTCGCGGCCGGACAAGCTCCCTTGCCTCTGGCGCGCTGTAGAAGCCGATACGGCTCGTTGGCTTCTCGCGCTGACTGACCGGGCCGCGCCTGGGGACAATTGGAACACCTCCCGCCTCTCGTTTGTTGGCTGAGCGCCGCGTCGATAATTGGAGTTTTCCGTGTCCCAAACCGTAGGTGATTTTCTCGTCCAGCGTCTTCACGACTGGGATGTAAGCCATATCTTCGGTTATCCCGGCGACGGCATCAACGGCGTGTTTGGCGCCCTCAATCGCGCCGATGGAAAAATCCAATTCATTCAGGCCCGGCACGAGGAGATGGCTGCGTTTATGGCATCGGCTTATGCCAAGTTTTCCGGGCGCTTGGGTGTTTGCATCGCGACTTCGGGCCCTGGCGCCTCCCATCTGATCACGGGACTGTATGATGCGTTGCTGGATCACCAACCAGTTTTAGCCATCGTCGGTCAGCAGGCACGCAACGCACTTGGCGGACAGTACCAGCAGGAGCTCGACTTGGTCTCGATGTTCAAGGATGTTGCCAGCGCCTATGTCGCGCAGGCCTCCTCTCCGGCGCAGGTCCGACATTTGATCGATCGCGCCGCCCGGATCGCGCTGTCGCGCCGGACCGTGACGGTGATCATCCTGCCCAACGACCTGCAGGATGAACCCTATGAGGAACCGACCCGCGCGCATGGCACATTGCACTCCGGGGTCGGTTACGCGCCACCGAAGATCGTGCCGCATGACGTCGAGCTCGACCGGGCCGCCGAGGTACTGAACGCGGGCGAAAAGGTCGCGATATTAGTCGGGGCCGGCGCGCTCGGTGCATCGGACGAGGTGATCGCGGTAGCTGACAAGTTATCCGCGGGTTGCGCCAAGGCGCTGCTCGGCAAAGCCGTTCTTCCCGACGACTTGCCTTGGGTAACAGGCTCGATTGGTCTGCTCGGAACTGAGCCTAGCTACAAACTGATGACGGAATGCGACACACTGCTCATGATTGGATCGGCATTTCCCTATTCCGAGTTTCTTCCGGAGGAAGGCGGGGCTCGCGGCGTGCAGATCGACATCGATGCCAGCATGCTTTCGATTCGTTTTCCGATGGAAGTTGGGCTGGTTGGCGATGCCGCCGAAACACTGCGCGCCCTGCTCCCACGGCTTCGCCAGAAACTTGCAGGAGATTGGCGCGAGACCATCGAACTTAACGTTAGGGGCTGGTGGAAGACGCTGGAAGACCGCGCCCGGCAACCGGCTGAACCTGTCAATCCGCAACGCGTGACCTGGGAATTGTCACCGCGATTGCCGGAACGCGCGATCATTACCTGCGATTCCGGCTCCTGCGCCAATTGGTTTGCGCGCGATCTGAAGATGCGCAACGGAATGAAAGCTTCTCTTTCGGGAGGGCTGGCATCGATGGGGGCCGCGGTGCCCTATGCGATTGCGGCCAAATATGCGAATCCAGATCGTCCCGTGATCGCGCTGGTGGGCGACGGGGCCATGCAGATGAACAATATGGCCGAGCTGATCACGGTCGCCAAATATTGGCGGCAATGGCAAGACCATCGCTGGATCGTGTGTGTCTTCAACAATGAGGATCTCAATCAGGTCACGTGGGAACAAAGGATCATCAATGGCGATCCGAAATTCGAGGCGTCGCAGCGGATACCGAACGTTTCGTACTCGCGCTTCGCGGAGTTGATCGGCCTGCGCGGGATTTATGTCGACGACCCCGACACCCTTGGATCGGCGTGGGATCAGGCGTTTGCCAGCGACGTCCCGGTGGTCCTGGAGGTCAAAACGGACCCCGAAGTATTTCCGTTGCCGCCGCACATCACGTTCCAGCAGGCGAGGAATTTGTCGATCGCACTCGCCAAAGGCGATCCCGACGAGGCTGGCGTCATCCGCGGCGTAGCGCGGCAGGTTTTGGAGACCGTCCTGCCCGGAAAAGAATGACTTTGCGCGGCTTAGATGAACGGCTTGCCGCCGGTGACGGCGACGGTGGTGCCGGATGTGTAGCTCGATGCTGGATCAGCCAACATCACGTAGGCCGTGGCCAGTTCGGCGGGTTGACCTGCACGCTGCAAGGGCACCTGCTTGCCGAAATTCTTCACGGCGTCCTCGGGCATCGTCGAGGGGATCAAGGGCGTCCAGACCGGGCCTGGCGCCACCGCGTTGGCGCGAATGCCCTTCGGGGCCAGCATTTGTGCCAGCCCGCCGGTGAAGTTCTGGATAGCGCCCTTTGTCGTCGCGTAGGCCAAGAGAATCGGATTTGGCATATCGGAATTGACCGATGCGGTATTGATGATCGCACTTCCGGGCTTCATGTGGGGGACCGCTGCCTTGGTAAGATAGAACATCGCGTGGATGTTTACCTCGAACGTCAACTGCCATTCCTCATCGCTGATGTCGCCGATGTCCTTGAAGGTGGCCTGATGAGCCGCGTTGTTGACCAGGATATCGACGCCCCCCAATGCCTCGACAGCCTGCTTGATGACGGAGCGGCAATGTTCCGGGCTGCGCAGGTCGCCGGCGACCAGCACGGCCTTGCGGCCCTCCTGTTCGATGAGCGCCTTGACCTCGTGCGCATCCTCATGCTCGTCGAGATAGGCGATCAGGATATCGGCCCCCTCGCGGGCGTAGGCAATCGCCACCGCCCGGCCAATACCGCTGTCGCCGCCGGTGATCACCGCTCTCTTTCCTGCAAGCTTCCCAGACCCTCTGTAGCTGGTCTCGCCGTGATCAGGCCTCGGGTTCATCTTGGCGGTTGAGCCGGGCATTGGCTGCCGCTGGGTCGGATAAGGCGGCTTTGGATAGTCAGGCATGATTGTCTCCGGATGTTCGACACGTCAATCGCGGGCCGATGCAAGTGTTCCCTTGGAAGTCGAGCTGCCGGCCCTTCCTGGCGAGCTACTTTGCCCTATATGAAGCTTGCCCTTTTACCAGCACGAAAGGACTGCGGTTTGGCCCAGCAGCTTTCGCTATTTGCTGAATCGTCTCGCGCTCCCGAGGGCCTGCGTTATGCCGCCGAATTCATTTCGCCGGCGATCGAACGGGATTTGATCGAACGCGTCGCAGCTCTTCCGCTGCAACCCTTTCAGTTCGGCCAATATGAGGGCAAGCGGCGCGTGGCGTCGTTCGGCTTTCGCTACGACTACACCCTGCGCCGTCTACAGGAGGCCGAGCCAATCCCGCCATGGCTCACGCCGCTGATCGAACGCGTCGAAGGATTCGGCGGCCCGGGTACCAAAATCGCTCAGATCCTTTGTACCGAGTACGACACCGGCGTCGGCATCGGCTGGCACCGCGATAAACCGCACTTCGACCGGATATTTGGGCTATCGCTGGGCTCGCCCTGCAAGTTCCGTTTTCGGCGGATCGCGGGTGAAAAATGGGATCGCTTTGCGCTCGATGCGGCTCCGCGGTCGATCTACATGATGGCGGGTGCCGCCCGACAGGACTGGGAGCACAGCATTCCGGCCGTGGAGGCTCCGCGACATTCGATCACCTTCCGGACCATGGTGGATCGATCCTGACCATCGAACGCCATGCCTGATATACTTCGGTCGATTCAGCCTTTCGGAAACCCATGACACGACGAACCGGCAGTGCCGATCTACCCCTTCACAGCGGTCGCGTCCCGCCCTGGCTGGCCGAGCGCATGGCCTCGTTAGGCGCCATCATCACCCAGGCTGTGGTTCACCACTACGGGCGTGATGAATTCCTGCAGCGGCTGTCGCATCCGTTCTGGTTCCAATCGTTTGGCGCCGTGATGGGCATGGATTGGCACTCATCCGGCATTACCACCAGTGTGATCGGCGCCTTGAAGCGCGGCCTGACGCCGCTGCAAGGCGAACTCGGAATTTACGTCTGCGGCGGACGCGGCAAGCACTCGCGCCGTACGCCTGACGAATTGACTGCGATCGGCGAGCGAACTGGCATCGATGGTCAGGCGCTGACACGCGCCAGCCGGCTGGTTGCCAAGGTCGACAGCGCGGCCGTGCAGGACGGGTTTGAGCTCTATCTACACGGCTTCTTCGTCACCGATGACGGCAAATGGACCGTGGTGCAGCAAGGCATGAATGGCGAGAAGCGGCAGGCCCGTCGCTATCACTGGCATTCCGAGAACCTGCGCAGCTTTGTCGACGAACCTCACAGCGCGATCGACGGGCCGGCGCAGGTGAAATCATCAATCTGACCGATCATCGGGCCGAAAACTCCCGCGCGGCGCAGCTCGATCTCCTCAGCGCGCTCGGACCGGACGGTATTGCCCGCGAATATGCGGCGCTCTCGCGGCACGGCGAGTCCCAACCCGAATTGCCGCATCTCGTCATGCCCGCCCATCACGACGTCCGCTCCAGCGACGTTTTTACCCGCCGCCTGCATGGCACACTTGCCGCGGCTGCCGAGCGCGGTCCGCTGGATTTTCCGGAGTTGCTGCTGACCCCGGGCGTCGGCGCGCGCACCGTTCAGTCACTCGCTGCACGGCGCGCCCTACCGCTTTCGCGATCCGGCCCGTTTCTCGTTCGCGCACGGCGGCAAGGACCGCCACCCTTACCCGGTACCGATCAAGGTCTATGACGAGACCATCGGTGTGCTGAAATCCGCGGTGCAGCAGGCAAAACTGGGGCGCGACGAAGAGATGCAGGCCCTTAAGCGTCTGGATGATCAGGCTCGCCGGTTGGAACGAACGGCAACCGGACCGTCGTTCGAAGCCCACGTCGCGGCGGAGAGAAACCGCTCCGCCTCACTCGGCGGACGATCGGTGTTTGGCTGGGAAAACGATCTCCTCAATGGCGAGCGGCAAAAGCTTAAATAGTAAAGCCGCCCAGGATCCCGACTTGCGCCGGGGTGCGAGCTTGCTAGTAGTCCTCGCGAGGAGGCCGGCCGTGCGCTCCTGGATGCCTGCTTGAATAGGAACCAGTCGAGCCCTGGCGGTTTGTATCCGCACGTTAGGCCGACGGGTGACCCTGCCGATTTTCCGAATGGCGAGCGCCAAGCAGCACGGCTGTATCGAGGCGGATCATGAAACTTTGTTGAAACGGCAATGGCGCGTATCCTGATTGGCACCTCGGGCTGGCACTATGATTCCTGGCGTGGCCCCTTTTTTCCCAAGCGTCTGCCTCTCAAGCACCAGCTTCAATATTACGCCAGCCAATTTCCAACCACCGAATTGAACGGCGTTTTCTATCGAACACCAACGCCGGAGGCCGTGAGGAGCTGGCGCGATCAGACCGGAAAGGATTTCGTTTTCGCCTGGAAGGCATCGAAATTCATCACCCACTGGAAGCGGCTGTCGGATAAATCGGTCAACAGCCTCGAACTGCTCGAGAACCGCCTATCGTTGCTTAGCAAGAAAGCCGGCCCGATCCTGTTTCAATTGCCGCCGCAATTTCAAGCCGATGCCGAACGGCTGGCATCGTTCTTCAAGCTGCTGTCGAAGAAACGCCGATATAGCTTCGAATTTCGCCACCCGAGCTGGTATGTGCCAAAGATATTCAGACTGCTCTCCGACCAGAATATCTCGCTTTGCATTTCCGACCACCACGACGCGCCGGCGCCGTGGAAACGCACGGCCGATTTCGTCTACATCCGGGGTCACGGCCCTGGCGGCCGCTATAAAGGTCACTACCGTGCCGAGGCGCTGGCTGAGTGGAGCCGCCGAATAGGCTCGTGGAAAAGGCAAGGGTGTGATGTCTTTGTCTATTTCGACAATGACCAGAAGAGCGCAGCTCCTGCCGATGCGCTCAAGTTGCGCCTGCTGCTGGAGCGGTGAAGGGGCCGTTCTGAGGACGGTCAAGACCGGCAGACATCGGACGCATGCTTGAATGGAACAAACATGGTCAAAGAGATTTGATGACGCATATAGTTTTTCTCACAGTGTTGACCTTCGATGACCATATCCTTTGACAGGCGCTCCGGCTCGCTATGGATGGATATCGACGTTGCCCCGACGCGGGCGAACTCGAAGAGAATCGATCGTGCGATACGATCGTGATCGGCTCGGGGATAGCCGGAATGTCGACCGCATACGAACTGGCAATGGAAGGCCAGAAAGTTATCGTGGTTGATCGGGGAGCGATCGCCGGCGGCATCACGGCACTAACATCGGCGCATCTGGCGCCGCTTTGTGATGATTTAACCTCGGCAATGATCAAGCTGCGCGGTGAGGACATCTCCCGCGCCTTTTATGTCAGTCAGGCCGCGGCAGTCGACCGGATCGAACGGATACAGCAGCTGGAAGAAATCCCGTGCGATTTTCGCCGGCTGGATGGCTTCCTGTTCCAGGCGCTGGACACGGGCCCCGCCATCATCGACGAAGAACTGGACGCGGTCCGCAAGGTGGGCGCGCCGGTTCATCGTATCGTGGGCGTCGAGGCGCTGACGGGTTGCGAGGAGCAGCATACCCTGCGCTATCCGCGCCAAGCAACCTTTCACCCTCTCAAATACCTGGCAGGGCTGGCCCGCGCCATCGAGGCAAAGGGAGGCCTGCTTTGCGCCGGTACCACCGTCCAAACTGTAGAGGAACGAGGTGGCGAAGTAGTCGTCAAGACTGATCGCGGTAGCCTCACCGGCACGGCTGCGGTAGTCGCCACCAACTCGCCCGTCGTTGATGCCGTTGCGCTCCACACCAAGATGGCGCCATACCGGACTTATGCCATGGCAACGAGGATTCGGCGCGGCACCCTGCCCGACGCTCTCTATTGGGATACCCTCGATCCCTATCATTATGTGCGGGTCCAACCGGGCGACCGACAAACCGATTTCGTCATCGTCGGCGGTGCCGACCACAAGACCGGCGAAGCCAATGATGCGGGGGTCCGTTTCGAAGCACTGGAAGCATCGGCCCGAAATCTGATTCCAAAGCTTGACGAGGTCAGCCATCGCTGGTCCGGTCAGGTGCTCGACACCATCGACTATGCCGCCTTCATCGGCCGTAATCCAGGTCATGAACGCGTCTATGTTCATACCGGCGATTCCGGGCAAGGCATGACCCACGGCGTCGTGGGCAGTCTGCTCAACTCGGCATTGATCCTTCAAAGAGGCGAAGTGGGCCGATGTCTATGATCCTTCGCGCAAGACACCCTCGGCAATCGGCAATTTCCTGCGTGAGAATACAACGGTCGTAAAGAATTTTGCCGAGTATCTGGCGCCGGGCGAGCTGTCCTCGCTCGACCATTTGAAGCCCGGGCACGGCGCCATCGTGCGTCAGGGTCTTTCCAAAATCGCCGCCTACCGTGACGAAAGCGGCTCGCTGCACACGCGGTCGGCGGCTTGCACCCACCTCGGCTGCCATCTGCACTGGAATTCCTTCGAGTGCTGCTGGGATTGTCCTTGTCACGGCTCTCATTTTGCCGTCGACGGGACTGCGCTAAATGCGCCGGCCATCTCAGCGTTGGCAAAAGTCGACTAGAATTGGCGCGGCACATCGTCCAAGTGGATGAAAGACCGGCCCGCTTCTTAAGTCAGGCTTCGTTCCACTAAGGCGTTGCCGTCCATGCCATTCTCGGCTGCAAATCTTTCCGCAACGGCGAAATTTCGGAACCAGACCTGAGCCAAGGAGTTCCTCCGCCAAAGATCGAGGAAAGACGATGTCGACATGGTTCAGCGATGATGCCAATCCGCAACTGCTCATCGAGGCCAAGCAAATCGCTTGGGAGTTTCTCGATCGCAGCGGCGAGATCGATGATGCCGGAGAGGTCAATCAGTTCCTGACCGGCAAAATTGAACAAATGATCGGGCAAGGTCAGCGAAACAGGCTGGCGCTTTCGAACCGTGCAATAGCCGCCTTCAGGGAATATCGACGGGCGCGAACCATTGAACTCACGCTGGTTTCGCGGTGAGGAAGGTATCGCCGTTTGACTACCGCACTGCGCAAAATGCCGGACCAGCATAGGAACACTGGTCGGCAGAAGCCGTTAGCGGCAGAACCCCTCGGCAATAGGAGACATTCATGAAGGTTCGTGACGCAATGAGTCCTGAGGTTCAGCTCTGTACGCCCGACGACACGTTAAAGGATGCGGCCGAAGCGATGGCAGCACTTGGCGTCGGCTTGCTCCCGGTCACCGATAATGAGTGCCTCGTCGGAATGATTTCCGACCGCGACATTGCCATCCGCGGGGTTGCGTTGGGCCGTGGGCCCGATTCGAGGGTCGGCGATGTCATGACCGCCGAGGTCAAGTACTGTTATGACGACCAGGATCTCGACGAGGTCACGGCGAACATGGGCGACATCCAGGTCAGGCGGCTGCCGGTGCTCAGTCGCGAAAAGCGGTTGGTCGGTATTATCGCGCTCGGCGACATCGCCCAGGCGCAAGCGGGCGATGGCACTGGTGAAGCGCTCAGTCAGATATCCCGGCCGGGTGGACAGCACGCGCAACTATAAACCCGCTACGGACAGGCCTCGCCCGCAGATCAGCGGGCGACGCCGAGGGCCATCGATGGATGAGTCAGTATCTTCCATGGCTGCTTATTATCGCCGGGGTCCTTGCTCTTGCAGCGGTGATCGACTGGCGAATGACCTATATCGTATCTGATTGAGTCCGCATGCCGTCGGGCGGAGACTTATTGGCGGTCGGACGAGATTTTGGCCTAAAATGAAGCGCACGTCAGTGCGTTCGATCTACTTCCGGTTGGATGGCTGGAGTTCGCCTGGAGCCGAAGAGATCACGACATCTCCAAGCACATGTTTCTCGGTTGTTTCTTCCACCTCGGCCGATGCAAATACGGGGCTGTGCCAGTCACGACCCTGCAAGTCATGACGCGCCGCCAACGCGCGCGCCTCATCGTCCATGTCGGCCGCAACGACGGCAACCGCCCGCGCGGCCCGCAGGCGATACAATCGATAAGTTTCCCGAACCGCAAACGGCGCTGTCGGCGTTGCTTCAGCACCGACCTTGGGCTTAGCGATATCTATTTTTGGATCGTATTCCACCATTTGCTCGCCCGCTGCTGGACGCGGCTCCTCTCGGGGGTCGAGGCATATCGCGACAAGAAGCAATTCGCGCTCCACTAGGAACTTCGCCATGCCCCCGGTCGTTTAGAGAGAGACCCATGTGGCAGGGCAGATGCCGACGGAGCGGCAAGCCAAATGAAACGGAAATCCGTACCAGCCAAGGGTCTGAGACTATCCCGCACGCGCCATATCAGGAGCCAACAATTCCGCAAGCTCGATGAATCCGGCCCGGATGAACTGCTGGATGACTGGATGGTCTCCGCTCCAGCAGTTGATGCTTCATCTGACTGAAGCGCTATCATTTCTTTGATCGCTTCTTTTTCGGAACCTTGGCCCCTTTCTTTCGCGCTTCCGAAAGCCCGATCGCAATCGCCTGTTTCTTGCTTTTGACTTTCCGGCCGGATCTTCCACTTTTGAGCGTTCCGGCTTTTCGCTTCTTCATGGCTCGGCCGACCTTCTTCGCCGCACCTTTGGAATATTTCCGCTTCGTTGCCTTCTTGGCCATTGCATCGATCCTTTAGCTGGCTTTGCTCACGTAACCATGGTGGAACTCGCCGTTGGGCCAAAGGTTCATTTACATTGATGCAGTAATGGCTACGAGTCCAAGGATAACGGCCAGCTAAAAAACTCCGGCAGAGAGAATCCGCCGGAGCAGTTTGGGAGTACCCTTTTGGTTGACTACCAGGCGACGGTTGACGCCGGACGGTCGATAAAATCCAACGACCGATCACGTCTCATTTTTTTGTAGCGCTCGCGAGCAACTTCTCGACCTGTGCGAACTGCGCGGCGGTCGCGATAATGGTATCGCAACACACCGAAAATCAGAGCCGCCAGCAAAAGCACCGCTCCTATGCCGTAAACAGCCTCGAAACCCATGAAGATTCTCCGTTCTTTTAACCGCTGAAGTCCTTTCGCTAAACCGAAAATCCTTCAGCCGCTCTTCTCCGCACTATCAACGCTTTCGCGATGGATTTCGATCTGGGCATCGTCGACCACCGAGACGAAGCAGCCCTTGCCAAGATATTCTTGCCGCGTTTCGGCAATATCGATGGCAAGACGCTTTGCAACGGCGAATGCCTGGTCTCGATCATTCACGGGCTTCCCGGTTGGATGCTTCAATCCATCCTGGTCCACCAGAATAAAATGAAATTCCCGCTCTCCGCCCGTCATCCCGAACCATCTCCTCACCTTGGTCAAATGTCATTTCTCTAAGGTCTGGCTTCAGTCGCCTGCGAGCGCCGTCCTGTCGGCGAGCTCCTAGATTCAGCGCAAGCCCATCGAGCCCTACTACATCCTCTGCCCTTCACTACGGACCGCCTGCGACCGAACCGGCGACGACCATGATCAGGGCATCGAGATCAATTTTGCCGTTGACGAAGAGATCGGGTGAATCGCTCACGCTAAGTGCCTGCGGCTTATCGGCAGCCTGCCGCTTCAACTCGCCAACGATTGCTTCTTTCAGCTTTTCATCCAGGGCTGACGTCATTTCCGTCTCCGTATCAATCTCTCGCTTCGGCCATGAACCGAAGCCGGCGGCGAGTTCACGACGCCCTCATGTTCCCGCTCGCAATCCTTTCTGCGTTCCATCTCAATCCATTAGTAGAAAAGCCGTTCCTAACGCGACGGGAGAAACATTGTCCCAAACCGTGCAGCACGGAGATATCTTTTGAGGCATGCCGATGTTTGTAAGCGCATCGGCGGCAGGAGATGAGCAATTCGCAATCTGCGATGCATCCCGCCGGAGCCGATAGCACGATAGCGCACTAAGGAACATTTTTGCTGATTCCATCGTTAAACCGCAACATGACGGAGGATTTCAATGGCAAGAGCAGCATGGAAGCGGCCCGGCTCGCCGATCGGCAAGAAGGGTCCGCGGAAAGCAAACCCCTCGTACAAACGTCGGTCTCGGCAGCCTTGGTCGACGACGGACGTGAACAAGCTGAAACAACTCGCGAAAGGCAACACCCCAACGGGTGTGATGAGCGTTAAACTTCAACGGCCGATTGCGGCGATCCGCAGCAAGGCCCAGCGTGAGGGGATATCTCTAAGGCCGGTGAATCGTTCGCCTCATAACCGAAGAGCGAAAAGCGCCAAGAGAGGTTAGGCTGCGCCGCCAGATAACGACCCGACACGACGTCCCTTATATTGCTTGGTGGCCATCTTTTCTCACTCAGCATCAACCCGGCAGGTCATAGGTATGGGGCTGCGCAGATTGTGTTAACGCATCAGGGCTCTCACTTTCTGCGTTCAATTCAACTTCGGCAGCGTGCCAGAATTCCGTATCTCTGCCTTCAGGCCGTCCAGCCTTTTCCCATAGCTGGCGCGCATAGTTCCGGACTTGCTCTTCGGTGGCCATTTGAACCTCCTCCTTCGTGTAGAGCGAACTCACGGCTGATTGAGTCGTTCCTGTAGTGTCATTAGGTGGCGTCGAGGTCGGAATGGAGACACCCTTAAACCGATTGCTTACCACTGGTTCAGTGGTCGCAGTCGCTTCGAGCCCTGTTCACGGCTTCTCCAAGCCGACGGTCGATCGGATTATGCTCATTGAAGGGCAAGGGGTGAAAGGTGATGCGCACGCCGGCAAGTATGTTCGGCACAGGTATCTCGCCAAGCGCAAACCCACCCTTCCAAACCTACGCCAGATCCATCTGATGCCCTCGGAGCTATTCTGCGAGCTGCGGGCAGTAGGCTACGATGTTCAGCCTGGCGAGCTCGGAGAGAACGTGACCACGCTCGGCCTTCCGCTGGCAGAGCTGCCGCTCGGCACAATTATCCGCCTTGGACTGGCCGCCACCGTCGAACTAACCGGGTTGCGGACCCCGTGCATGCTCATCGATCGCTTCCGGAAAGGCTTGAGAAAGCAGATGGTGGGAACCGTCGGCGGATCGAGATTCAGATGCGGAATTCTGGCTGTGGTCAGGACTGGAGGACCGGTCATCGCCGGCGACGCCGCGAGCGCCGAACTCCCCCCGGAACCCTGGGTCACTCTGCCGCCGTTGTAATCCAAACGATGCAGAGACCCGATGGTGATGCAATAAAATATCCGTCCACAAAAGCGCTCCGCCGAACGCGACCCTATCATCGCTTGCGGAGCAACGTTGCCGGCAAAACCGATTTCTGCTGGAGCTGCTCCATGGTGCATTGCCGCGGTTTCTTGTCGGGCCGCCATCGCAGGATTGTCGTGCCGTGCCGAAAGCGACCGCCAGTGAAATGGTCGTAGGACACCTCGACGACAAATTTCGGCTTGAGCGCCTGCCAGTCCGCCGAGCGCCTGGTCGACCAGCGGCTCGGGCCACCGGGAGCATTGCCGGTAAAGCTATGGTCGCTGACGATGGCCTCCAGTTTATCCGTCAGCGCTGCCTTCTGTCCCGGCTTAAGCCCTGAGCTGAAGCCTACATGGTTCAACAGGCCCTCTTCGTCGTATAGGCCCAGCAAAAGCGAACCCACTACTTTGCGTCCGCCAGTGCGTTTTTCCCCGTAACGAAAGCCTCCGATCACGCAATCCGCCGAACGCATACGTTTGATTTTTTGCATGCCGTCGCGATTGCCGGCTTGATACGGAAGATCAATGCGTTTGGCGATGACACCGTCGCTCCCGCCCCCAGCTGAAGCGAGCCACCGTTTCGCATCAGCGTAATTTCGGCTTGCTGGTGAAAGTCGGAAAACGTGATCGGTCTTGAAATGCCGTTTGGCGAACCGTTCAAGCGCCGGCCGCCTTTTTGTGAGCGGTAGCCTCGCCAGGTCGTTCGCGTCACAGCGAAGCAGGTCGAACGCAAGGAACACTGCCGGTGTCTCATCGGCAAGACGCTTGATGCGGCTCGCCGCCGGATGAATTCGCTGTAGGAGGTCGTCGAAGGAAAACCGTTCGCCGGCTGGAACCACCAATTCGCCATCCAGCATGAATTGCGTCTCACCAATGCTTTTCGCTACGACCACCACTTCGGGAAAATAGCGCGCAAGGTCGCGTCCGGACTTGGACTGCATTCGAACGCGGTCGCCACTGCGGATCAGCAAGCAACGGAAGCCATCCCATTTCGGCTCATATTGCCACTCGGCCCCGCGCGGCAGGCTGTCGACCGAACGGGCCTCCATGGCGAGCACCGAATGTCTCCTCCGCGCGAACTCCTG